>Ga0310821_100027_pt1 | contig 304025 bp, 304 predicted proteins | sample P4_ome_FD_201300 | JGI IMG/M metagenome (GOLD analysis project Ga0310821, IMG submission 201300) | Sorghum-adapted microbial communities from Joint BioEnergy Institute, Emeryville, California, United States - P4_Day56_Rep1 | ecosystem: Engineered > Bioreactor > SSF (Solid state fermentation) >...
ACAAGGAGGCGGGACAGGGGGCTCAGCCACCTGAGCCATCGAGGGCAGCCAGCATGAAAACCATCCCTGCCCCGCCTGCGTCCCCCGATCATTCCGGACGACCGGAGGTTGACTTGAAAGGTAGGGCAGCATGAACGCGCGCCTGATCCCGGCCGAGGACGACATCAGCGGGCGCCGTGACGCCGACCCGGTTCGGCTGACGTTCGAGGGCAGAACGTTGACCGGGGAACGGGGACAGACCATCGCGGGCGTGCTGCTGGCAAACGGCATCCAGTCGTGGCGAACCACCAGCTACGACCGGCGACCACGGGGGCTGTTCTGCGGCATCGGGGTTTGTTACGACTGCATCGTCACCGTCAACGACGAGCGTGACGTCCGGGCATGTCAGCGTCGCGCGCACGACGGCGACGTGATCACCGCGCAGAGCGACGAGTTACCGGTGGTCAAGGAATGAGCCGCAACGTCGTCGTCGTGGGCGGCGGGCCCGCCGGGCTCGCCGCGGCGAAATCTGCCGTCGACGCCGGGGCACGCGTCACCATCATCGACAGCAGCGATCAACTCGGCGGCCAGTTCTGGCGTCATCTGCCTCCCGAGCGCGCGGGCGCCGACGAAGCCAGGCTGCATCACGACTGGCAGACCTATCAGCGGCTGCACCGCCGGCTCACGGCGTCACCGCACTGCGAAATCCGCACTCGGACGCAGATCTGGGCGATCGAGACGACGCCGGACGGAGTCCTGCTCACCGGCGTCCAGGGCGCACCCGATGCCCGGACGGAGGCGCCGATACAGCTGCATCCGGACGCTCTGGTGCTGGCGACCGGCGCCCACGACCGGACACTGCCGTTTCCCGGCTGGACGCTGCCCGGGGTCTACACCGCGGGAGCCGCGCAGGCTTTCGCCAAGGCCGAGCGGGTCGCGCTGGGCCGCAGGGTGCTCGTCGCCGGCGCCGGGCCGTTCTTGCTGCCGGTCACCGAATCACTGGTCAAGACGGGCGCCAAGGTGGTCGCGGTGCTGGAGGCGAACCGGCCGCGCAACCTCGCCCGCTGGCTGGCGACCGCCCCGTGGAAGCTCGCCGGCAAGGCCGGTGAGCTCGCCCACTACGTCGGAACGCACCTTCGCCATCGTGTCCCCTACCGCCCCGGACGCGCGGTGGTCGCGGCACACGGCGACGACCGGGTCGAGGCGGTCACCGTCGCCAGAGTCGACGCGAACTGGAAGCCCATCCCGGGCACCGAGAAGCGGTACGCCGTCGACGCCGTCTGCGTCAGCCACGGCTTCACGCCGCGACTCGAGTTGGCCGTGGCGGCGGGTTGCCGGATCACCGCGGATCGATTCGTCCGAGTGGACGACGCTCAGCAGACGACGGTGCGTGGCGTGTACGCCGCCGGGGAGATCACCGGCATCGGCGGCAAGGACGTGGCACTCGCCGAAGGCGCGATCGCCGGCCACTGTGCGGCCGGTGGCGATACGACCGACGCCGTGATCCAGCCTGCTGTCCGGCGCCGCCGGACCATGGGGGCGTTCAGCAGGCGGCTGGATGCGGCGCACGGAATCCGCCCAGGGTGGACCGGCTGGCTCACCGACGACACCATCTTGTGCCGCTGCGAGGAGTCCCGTGTCGGCACCGTCCGGCGGACCGTTGCCGCGACCGGGTCGGTCAGCCTGCGTTCGACCAAGCTCACCACCCGCGTCGGCCTGGGCATCTGCCAGGCCCGCATCTGCGGGCGCAACGTCGAGGACTACCTGGGACAGCTCGGTGATCGTGTCCCGGCCGGTGACGCCAGCAGCGACCACCGTCCGATCGTCTCACCGGTGCGGCTCGGCGACATCGCTCGTCTGGCCGACCCCGACACTCCCACTACCCCCTGAAGGACCACTGCCATGCGTTCACGACTTCTGTTCAGCGCCGTCGACTCGCACACCGAGGGCATGCCGACCCGCGTCGTCACCGGCGGGTTCGCGCCCATTCCCGGAGAGACGATGAACGACAAACGGCGGTACTTCCAGCAGAACCTCGATCACCTGCGCACGCTGTTGATGAACGAGCCGCGCGGACACAGCGCGATGAGCGGCTCCATCCTCATGCCGCCCACCCGGGACGACTGCGACTTCGGGGTGCTGTTCATCGAGGTCTCCGGCCTGCTGCCGATGTGTGGGCACGGCACGATCGGTACCGCGACCGTGCTGGTGGAGACCGGCATGGTGGAGGTGACCGAGCCGGTCACCGAGGTCCGCCTGGACACGCCCGCCGGCCTGGTGGTCGCGCGGGTGGCGGTCAACGACGGCCACGCCGAATCGGTGACGATCGAGAACGTCCCGAGCTTCACCGAGCGCCTCGACGAATCCGTCGAGGTTCCCGGCTACGGCACCATCTCCTACTCGTTGGCCTTCGGCGGCAACTACTACGCGATGGTGCACCTCGACGAGATCGGTATCGCGTTCGACCGCGCCAACAAGCAGCAGATTCTCGAGGCCGGTTTGGCGATCATGGACGCGATCAACAAGGCCGCTCCGCCGAAGCACCCGACGATCGCCGGTCTCGACCACGTCCATCACGTCCAGTTCATCGCGCCCGGCTCCACGGCCCAGCACTCCCGGCACGCCATGGCGATTCATCCCGGCTGGTTCGACCGGTCGCCGTGCGGAACCGGGACGTCGGCCCGCATGGCCGAGTTGCACAGCCGCGGCGCGCTGCCGCTGCACACCGACTTCGTCAACGAGTCGTTCATCGGCAGCCGGTTCACCGGCCGCCTGGTCGGCACCACCACGGTCGGCGAGCACGACGCGGTCATCCCGACCATCACCGGCCGCGCCTGGGTGACCGGTATCGGCCAGTACATGCTCGATCCGACCGACCCCTTCCCCGCCGGCTTCCAGTTCTGAGGCGCACGGCGACCCACTGACTTCGAAGGAGCACGATGACAACCCCCTACACCGACAGCCCGTCGCAGCTCGATCCAGCGTTGGAGAAGGTGGTGGCGGCCGCCGATGCGGCGGCCACAGCGTTCGCGGACACCACCCCACGTCAGCGAGCATCGGCGCTGCTTGCCGTCGCCGACGCGCTGGATGCGCACGCTGACGAGCTGGTGCCGCTGGCCGCCGAGGAAACAGGTCTCGGCACGGCCAGGCTGACCGGCGAGCTGAAGCGCACCACGGTGCAGTTGCGATTGTTCGCCGACGTCGTCGTCGACGGGTCGTACCTGGACGTGCGGATCGACCGGGCCGACGACGACTACGTGCTCGGCGTGCGTCCGGATCTGCGGCGCATGAAGGTCCCGGTCGGACCGGTGCTGAACTTCGCGGCGTCGAACTTCCCGTTCGCGTTCTCGGTCGCCGGAGGTGACACCGCGTCGGCGCTGGCCGCCGGCTGCCCCGTGATCGTCAAGGCGCACCCTGGGCACCCGCGACTGTCGGCCCGGACCGGCGAGATCGTCACTGCCGCACTGTCAGCGGCAGGTATGCCCGCCGGGGTGTTCGCCGTCATCGAAGGTCAGGACGAAGGTGTTGCCGTCCTCAAGGATCCGCGCATCCGGGCCGCTGCCTTCACCGGCTCGGTGCGGGCCGGACGGATTCTCGCCGACATCGCCGCGGGACGCCCGCAGCCGATCCCGTTCTACGGCGAGCTCGGCTCGGTGAACCCGGTGTTCGTCACCGAGCAGGCGCTGGCGACCCGCGCCGAGGACGTGGTTCGCGGATTCGTCGGATCGGTGTCGGGATCGGCGGGTCAGCTGTGTACGAAGCCGGGGTTCGTCTTCGTGCCCGAGGGCCACGGATTGGACGACATCATCGCCGCAGTCGTCGCCGAATCGAATGCCCAGCTTGGCGAGCAGCGACTGCTGAACCCGAACATCACCAGCGGCTACTGCGGGCAGCGGGACACGGTCTTGGCCGGTGAGGGCGTGCGGACCGTCGTCGAGGGCTCCGTGCGCGTGGACGACCAGGGGCACGGATGGACCACGCCGACGGTGGTGGCGATCCCGCTGTCCGCGCTGCGCGCCCAGCGCCGGCAGCTGCTGGAGGAAGCATTCGGCCCGTTCTCCGTCCTCGTCGAGGTGCCCGCGGGGACCAGCTACGCCGACGTGGTGACCGAGTTCTTCACCGGTTCGCTCACGGTCACCGTGCAAGCTGCCGACGGTGAGGTCAGCGACGAGCTGCGGTCGTTGGTCCGTGCGGCGACCGACGTGGCGGGCCGGGTGATTTACGGCGGCTGGCCGACCGGCGTCGCGGTCACCCACGCCCAGCAGCACGGTGGCCCGTGGCCCGCGACCACGAACGACTCGTCGACGTCCGTCGGCACCGCCGCCATCGACCGCTTCCTGCGGGCGGTCGCCTACCAGTCGCTGCCACAGCAACTGCTCCCGCCCGCAGTGCGCGACGACAACCCGTGGTCGGTGCCGCAGGCGATCGACGATGCGGGCAGCTCGCGGACGTGGGGTTCGGCGGCGAACAGCTAGTTCGCTCTGGCCGCGGTGCCCGCGACCAGAGCGAACTCTCCGGTCGCGTCGGCGCGATAGACGCGGGAGCCGTCGACGTACATACCGCACACGTGCAGCCGACCAGCCCCCACTGCGGCGGCCACCACCGGGTTCCGCACCACGTGGTCGATCTGCTGCAAGACGTTGCACAGCGCCGCCCGGTCCGCCGGTGTGGTGGGGTGGACGCCGTCCAACGTCGGGGTCCGATCGTCCGGGCCGCCTGGAACCGCGTCACAGCCGGAGTGCCCACACACGACGACTTCGCGCACACCGAGGACCCGCACGGCGTACTCGATCAAGGCGATCGTCGAGCCGCTGGCGCCATTACGCGTCCTCGGTACGGTGTTGCCGCTGGTCCGCACGGTGACGATGCCGCCCTGTTCGCCGGCCGGGCGCAGGTTGGGCACCACCGGGGCGTCGTCGCACGCGATCACCAGTGTGTCGAGCCGGGACGCCGTGCGCGGCACCCCCATCCGGTCGGCTGCCCAAGCCTCGCCCTGCTCGGTCTTGCGCCAGTAGGACCACGGCGCCAGCAGGCCGAGGAACGGGAGCCGACGCTTGGTCTCGGAGTGCGGCGCGGTGCTGCGGTGGCCGAACCACTCGTGGCCCACCTCGATCACCTCGACCTGACCGCCGGTGCGTTCGTGGCCGTGCTTCCACGCGGACAAGTACTCGAACGCGGCATGGTCGAGGTAGTCGACGACGAGTTCGATCGTCACGGCACACTCGGCGGGCACCGCGCCGAGCACGCGCGACAGTCGGGGCACGGACAACGCGGTCAGGGCCCCGTCGACGCTCACGCGCCACGACCCGTCGCCGCAGTCCTCGGCGTGGATCAGCGACTTCACCCGCCGGTGCAGCATCAGCAGCAGCGACAGCCCGACGCCGATCAGCACACCGGTCAGCAAGTCGAGCATCACCACGCCGGCCAGCGTCACGACGTAGATCGAGAGGTCGCCGTGCGCCCGCACCGTTCTGATGTGATCCGGTGCGATCAGGCTCGCGCCGACATGGACCAGTAACCCGGCCAGCACCGCAAGCGGGATCTGTTCGAGCAGGCCGGCCAGCAGCGCCACGAACAGCAGGACCCAGACCCCGTGCAGGATCGCCGACGCCCTGGTCCGCGCGCCCGCCCGCACGTTGGCCGAGCTCCGTACGATGACGCCGGTGACCGGGAGCCCGCCGAGCGCACCGGACGTCATGTTCGCCAGGCCTTGCCCGACGAGTTCCTTGTTGAGCCGCGCCCGGGGGCCGGTGTGCAGCCGGTCGACGGCCACCGCGGAGAGCAACGACTCCACACTGGCGATCACCGCGACCGTCACCGCGGCCATCAGGACCGCCGCCCAGTTCCCTTCCGGAAGCTCGGGCACCAGGCCGATGGTGAGCACTTCGTCGCCCAGGTCGACCCGGCTGACGTCGGCGGACGTCACAACGGCAACGAGCGTCACGACCGCCACCGCGACCAACGGCCCAGGCACGTGACGCAGCGCGGGCGGCACGCGCGGCCACAGCAACAGGATCGCGATCGTGCCCACGCCCAGCATGACGGCGGTGTCGTGGTGCCCGATCAGCTGGCCGGGCAGGTCCGTGATGTTGGCCAAGGCGGAGCTCTGCGGGCTTCCGCCCAGCACGACGTGCAGCTGGCTGAGCACGATGGTCACGCCGATCCCGGCGAGCATGCCGTGCACGATCGCCGGGGAGATGGCCAGCGCGGCCGTTGCCACGCGGCTCATGCCCAGCGCGATCTGGACGGCTCCGGCGATGACCGTGATCAGACAGGTCACGCCCCAACCGAACTGGTCGATCGTCTCCGCCATGATCACGGTGAGACCGGCCGCCGGACCACTGACCTGGAACGGTGACCCACCGGTCGCTCCGGCGACCACTCCCCCGACGATCGCCGCGATCAATCCGGCGGCGATCGGAGCACCGGACGCCAGGGCGATGCCGAGCGACAGCGGCAAGGCGACAAGGAACACCACCAGAGAGGCCAAAACGTCGTGGCGGAAGATCGCGCCGATCCGGCTTCGCCCTGGCCGGGGAGCAGCCGGGTTGCCGCTGGGCCGGTGGTCGCGCGTCGCTGTAGGGGCCACGAATCCTCATTTCTTGCTAGGGGGAGGGCATACGCGAGCCGGCAGCGACGGCGACTCAACTCAAGAAAAGCATGACCGATGATGATCTTGGTCAGGCCGGTGACCCCAGAGTGGCATGCGCCGCGACCGGGGTGGTTACGCAGCGATGACAACCAGATGTGCCAGTCACGCAAACTCATCGACTTGTCACTCGACAGTGTCGGAGAACGTACTCGGGACGCCGCTGATCGTGACGGCCTGGCGACTCGTGCACCGACGTCGGATGAAATCGACGTTCACACCGCGATCGCGTGACGTGACCCGCACGCGGGCGGGCGTGGATCGACGTGTCCACTACCGCTTCGTTGCTTGACCGTGGTCGTCGAGCCAGGACTGCAAGACCTGGTCGATGTCGGACACGGATACCGTGCTTCGGCCGTTGTCGGCACCGTCGGCACCGTCTCGCACCATGCGCATGAGAGCCTCGCGCGCACCACGGAACCGGACCTCGACATCGTGGCGTAGCTGCTGCATCTCCCGCTCGTACTTGCTGATCTCGGCCGCGTGCTCGCGATCGATGCGCCGGACCTCGCTGCGGTGTTCGTCGGCAAGTTGTTTCAGCGATTGGGTGGCCGATGCGGTGGCAGCGGCGACTTCCTTGGTCGCTTCCGCGCGGATCTCGGCGATCTGCGCGTCGGCCGCCGAGCGAATGCGGTCTCGCTCCGCGGCGGCGGCGTCGGCGCGCTGCCGCTCCCGCTCTGCCGTGCCCTGTGCATCGGCGAGTTGCTGGCGAAGGGCATCCACCGTGGCTCGGCATGACGCCAGCTCCTGCTGAGCCTGCGCCAGTCGCTCTCGGTCGCGTTCGGCCGCCTGCTCGGCTCGCTCCGCGCGACCGGCTTGCTGTTCCGCTGCTGCCTGGGCAGCCGCGGCCACCGCTTCCGCCTGGCGTTGGCGCCGCTCGGCTTCTTCTGCGCGGCGGACCGCGCGCTCCCTGTCCCGTTCGGCAGCCTGTTGTGCTTCCTCAGCGTCCTCCGCGCGTTGCTCGGCTTCCCGCCGTAGCTGGGCATCGGCTTCTGCTTGTGCCTGTGCTTTCTGCTGGGCGGATTCCGCCGCTTCGGCTCGGGCCAACGCCGCTTTGACCGTCTCGTCGAGCCGCTTGCTGACTCCGCTGAGAGTGGTGGTGAGGGCGGCGATCGCACCATCGGCACCGAGTAGCTGCTGGACCGTCTGTACGTGCTCGGCAAGCTGGTCCAGCTCGGCGTTCGGGATCGCCTCGGCGCCGAAGACATGGCGCACCTTCTCCAACGCCGGCCCCAGTTCGGCGCAAGTCATGCCGTACCGAGCTTCGTAGCGACCGGTGCCGTCGGCGCAGTACTTGCGCGGACGGGAACGTCCCTTCTGCTCGGGAAGAACCTGCTGGCAGCACTGACAACGGTTGACGCCCCCAGCGCTTCTCGTCCGCCCGTCGTCACCTGTCGGGCTGTGTTCTGCCTGTTTGCCCGGCACCCCAGCACCTGCTGCTGTGTGCCGCTCCCCTGCTGATCCTCCTGGCTCGCCCGCTCCACCTGCCGGGTTCGGGGCGGGCTCGCCGTCCTGCATGTCAGGGCCTGATTCCACGGTGTTCTGTGTCATGATCAAATCATAACAGATCTTGATTTAGAGTTGGTCATGACTTGGTCTAACTTAAGTCGACATAGCGGCGGTCCAGGGAGGGGTGAGAATGACTGTTATCACCCCTCCCCTTGGTACAGGCGGGATGCAGGATCAAAGCCGCCGCAAACATGGGGGCACGGTGAAGCGGCCGCCAATGTGCTGGAGAAAAACTGGGGGCGAGCCCTAGACGGGCGAGGAAACCGGGGACGCCTCGGTGCGGGCAACGCGGACGACCGGCCGCAGAGCGAGCCGGAAGACCTCGCCACCTCTTGCCACCTTGGACGAGACCGACCATCTGACGGTCAAGCAGACCACGCAGCCGGCACGGAAGCAGTCAGTTGAACCACGGCCGCGGTAGACGAAAAGCACCGCGGCAGATGGACAGCAGAGGGCCTGCAGTCGGGCGCAGCTGTGTTTCTCCGTGCGGTCGGAGTGGTGCTACCCAAGCGGCGCACCACTGTTATGCGAGGCGAGCGGAGACAGTGCGGTCAGCGTCCGTAGCCGGATGAGCCGGCAGCGTAGCCGGATCAGCCCGGCAGAACGGCCGTGAAGAGCTGATGACGCAGACGTCTGTCAGTGCGGTGCCAGAGCTAGCCGAAGGAACGGCTCCGCCGCTGGATCCTCAGCCCTGGTTGGACAGCTCGTCGATGATGGTGTCGAGCTGAGGCGCGAGCGCCTCTCGGAAGTAGCGGCCCCAATGCGGCCGGCTGCCGTCGGCATCGGTGAAGCCGTATTCCTCCGCGAGATCCCATGTCGCGAGCGACTTCCCCGTCTTGGACATCACGTCCGGATCCGTGGCGAGCGCTACCACGGCCCGCCCCAGGAACGCCGGAGACTCCGAGTGCGCGAAGTGCGGGTCCTTCTCGATGCCTGCCCGCCAGTTCTCCTCCGTGACCCCGAGATGATCGAGAACGGCCTCCGAGCGCAGAAACCCGGGAGTCAATGCGACGGCGGCGATCCGGTGTCTACGCAGTTCCGCTGCTTGGATGCGCGCCAGCCGGATCACGCTCGTCTTGGCGAGGTCGAAGAACGGGCTACCCCGGTAGCCGTCGGGAAACAGCGCATTCAGTTCCTCGGTGCCGTCGGTGACTTCCACCACCAGGCCGGAGCCGCGAGCGGTCATCAGCGGCAGCGCGAAGTGGCTGGTGATGAGATGCGTGTCGATCGCCCGATGCAGCAACGTCAGGCCGTCGTCGAGCGAGTGCTCCCACAACGGCTCCCACTGCACGAGGCTGTCCCCGCCCCACACGTCGTTGACCAGAATGTCCAGCCGACCGTTCTGCTCACCGGCGATGCGGTCGACCAGTTGCTTCACCTGGTCGGGGTCCGAGTGGTCACACGGCACCGCGATCCCCGTGCCACCTGCGGCGGTGACGAGCTCAGCGGTCTCTTCGATCGTCTCCGGCCGCCCGAGATCGGATTTCCCTGCCCGGGTGCTGCGGCCCGTCGCGTAGACCGTGGCCCCGGCCGCGCCGAGTTCGGTCGCGATGCCGCGGCCACCCCCACGCGTGCCACCGGCGACGAGCGCAACGTGCCCAGCCAACGAAAACGCCATGATCCATACCTATCAGGCCACCCCGACACTCTCCGGCGCGCTGGCGGCCGCGCCCGGACACGACGTGACACGATGATCTTGAACCGTGACGATCGAAGCTCCATCGGGAAGGCCTATGACAGCGGATCTCGCGACGTTCGGGTCCTCGCTGACGCCCGGCCACTCCGAAGACGACGTGATGCGCGACGTCGCGTCGGCCGTCGACCTGCTCCCGGCGTTGCCGCCGCCGGACCCGGACGACCGCTACCACGTGCGCAACCTGACCGTCCTGTGGTTGCTGCGGCTCAGCGAGACCAGCAGGCGTGGCTACTACCAGGCGCTGGCCGACTGGCTTTCCTGGTGTCAGCGCCACGGCGTCGATCCGCTCGATGCCCGCCGAGCAGACCGCGACGGTTGGCAAGCCGGTATGACGTCACGCAAGGTCGGGCCCGGCAACGTCGTCGTGACGATTCCGGCCTCCCCCGCTACCGTCGCCAAACGGCTCGCGGTGGTCTCCAGCTGGTATTCCTACCTCAACGAGAACGACATCGACGTTCGCAATCCGGCAGCGGGTGGCAGCCGTCCGAAGCCGCCGTCGCGGTCCCGCCTTCCCGCGCTGTCCGCCGAGGAGATGACCGGCTTCATCGACTGGCTGGTCCGACGCGCGCAACGCCTCGGCACGGAAGCAGCCTGGCGCGACGCCGCACACCTGCACCTGCTGTTCACCACCGGCTTGCGCGTCACAGCCAGCTGCACCGCCGAGTTCGCCGACATCAGGTTCGAGTCGGGTTACTGCGTCCTGTACTACCGCAAGAAGTCGCGCAACCCCGACGACTGGGATTTCGTGCCCCTGTCCGAGCACGTTCTCCAGACCTTGACCCGGTACTGGACGCTCCGCGCCCGCCGCGAGAGCGCGGAGCAGGGCAAGCTGGTGACCATCCAGGACCTCTCCGGTCCGCTCTTCGTGTCGACACCACATCCCCACCAGCCGGATCGCGCAGGTGGAGCACCGCTGAACCAGAAGCACGTGCAGCGCAGGCTACGTACCCTGGCCAGGCAGGCCGGGCTGAAGTGTGCCGCGACCATCACCCCACACTCGACGCGCCGCACCGCCGCTACGGTCGCGCTCGCCAACGGCGCCACCCTCGCCCAGGTCCAGGACCTGCTGGGACATGCCGACCCCCGCACGACACGGCAGGGCTACGACGCCACCGTGCACCGGCTGTCCACGAGCGCGGTGTGGACCATCGCGGACGTCGTCGCCAACGGCCAACGGCCGACACCCGAGACGTAGCCTTGTGGGTTGATCACCGACCCTCGATGCTGTGGGCGTGGTCGAGCACCTTCTGGTCCTGCTTGCCGGGGTCGCGGCCGGCGCACTCAACGCCATCGGCGGCGGCGGCACGTTCGTGGCCCTTCCCGCGCTCGTCGCCTTCGGCCTGCCGCCGGTCACCGCCAACGCCGTGTCCCGTGTGGCGCTCGTCCCCGGCGCGGTGACCAGTGCCTGGGTCTACCGCCACGACCTCGTGCCGCTCGGCGCCACGCCGACCAGAACGGTCACGGTCGTCAGCGTGCTCGGCAGCGGCGTCGGTGCCGGCCTGCTTTTGGCCCTGCCCTCGACCATGTTCGACGCCGCCGTGCCGTGGTTGCTCGCGTTCGCCACGGTTCTGCTGGCATTCGGCCGCCGCCTCGCCCGTGCACTGAACAAAGCCTTCGGTCGCGCGGTGACCATGAGCCCGCGGGCCGTCCTCGTCGGCCAGTTTCTGGTGGCGGCCTACGGCGGCTACTTCGGCGGGGCCGTAGGCATCCTGATGGTGAGCCTGTGGAGCGTCGGCCTCGGGCTCGACCCCGCGGCCAGCAACCCCATGCGGGTCACCCAACTCGCCGCCATCTTCCTCAGCGCGAGCGTGCTGTTCCTCGTGGCATCGGACGCGTTGGGGGCCTGGGCCTTCCTCACTGTCATGCTCGCCGGTGCGGTGGCTGGTGGTTTCGTCGGTGCGCACCTGGGTCGACGCCTGCCCGCGTGGCTGCTGCGGGGCACACTGGTGGCCACCGCAGTCACCACCACCGTCCTCTACTTCTTGCGCGGCTGACGCTACGTCCAGATCGTCACGTACACGGGGGGACGGAAACGTGACGGCGGCACACCGCTGCTCGGCGACTTCATCACATGCATCGCACTGGGCGTGCTCAAGAAATGCCGCAACGAGTTCGCCGCGGCCGACCGACGATCCGCAGGCAACGTGCTGACATGCCAGCACACCGGCATCGGCGTCTTCGGTGTCGGCACCACCGCCAGCTCCTGTCTCCGTAGTTCCGCGGCCACCAGGTGCTCCATGGCCACGGTCACTCCGGCGCCCCGCCCGGCAGCCGACCATGCGGCGGTCTGGTTCGGGAAGACCTGGATCGCCGAATCCGGCACCTTCAGCGCTCGCAACAGCCTGCTGGTGTCGGTCTGCGGGTCGGCGCCTGCCGGGTCGACCAACCACTGCCACTGCGCGGGCGACCCCTCGTATCGGTGTCGCGGCGAGCCCACCACGACCAGCGCGCTCTGGAAGATCGGAACGCTGTCCAGTTCCTGCCCCGGCTCGCTGTCCAGACGCGGTCCGATCGCCACATCGGCCAGTCGGTTCGTGATCAGCACCGGCATCTCCGACACCTGGGCCAACCCGGCCGTCGCCTCGATGCGGCCCGCCACCCGTTTACCGAACGCCTCGAACAACGGATTGGCGACGAATTCGGCGAACTCACTGGTCACCGCCACCTGCAAGCGCTCGGCGGCCCCATTGGCCCGGCGCACCGCCGCCTCCGCCTCCGCGCCGAGCGCGACCATCTGCGACGCGATCGGCAGCAACTGCCTGCCACCCGGGGTCAGCGTCATCCCCCCGGAACGCTTGATCAGCAGTTTGTCGCCGTGGTGTTGCCGCAGCGCGGCCAACGCTTGCGACACCGCCGGCTCGCTGACGCCCAGCGCCTTGGCGGCGTTGGTCACCGATCCGAGCCTGGCGACAAGCACGAAAGCGTTCAGCTGTGCGAGGGTCACGGGTCTAGACTCTTGGTGACGCTGATCACAAATCAAGCATAGTTAACCGAAGCCTTAATTCACCACGTCCGACCGGGCGTATCGGAGCTACCGTCGAGCCACGCCGCAGCACAGGGCCCCACGATGAAGGGGGGAGGCAGCATGGCCGGACACGACGAACAGGCGGGCGAGGCCGTCGAAGTGCTGCGCGACATCTGGCGTGCACAAGGCCGGCATCCCGCCGAAGTCATGGATACCTCGAGCGGCAAGCACTGCAAGCGCATGGCCCATGTCGGGTACTCCGAGTTGGCGGGTGACACCGACGACCCGGCCGCCGCGTGGCGGGCACGGCTGGCCCGTGACGGAAAGCTGCGCCCCGGCGGCTCACTGCGCGATCTGGTGTTCGGATCGGATGACGGCACGAACACCCAGGAACAGCGGCACCACCACAGCCCTGACAGCTGACGGCAAGGAGCATGCATGGACTACCCGCGGACCGTCGGTGAGCTGACCGACGCGCTGCGGCAGTGCGGGTACCTGGCCGACCGCGGGCTGTCCACCGCGTTGCTGGTCGGCATGTCGCTGCACCGCCCCGTGCTGCTGGAAGGCGAGGTCGGCGTCGGCAAGACCGAAGCGGCCAAGGCGATCGCCACCACCTACGGCAAGCAGCTGATCCGCCTGCAGTGCTACGAGGGAATCGACACCAACCAGGCGCTCTACGAGTGGGACTACACCCGCCAGCTGCTGCACATCCGGGCGCTGTCCGAACACCAGCTGGCCGACGATCGCGCGGTCCGTGCGCTGTTCGGTCCGGAGTTCCTGCTCGAGCGACCGCTGTTGGCCGCGGTCCGCGCCGGCTCGAACGCCGTGCTGCTGATCGACGAGATCGACCGCGCCGACGACGAGTTCGAAGCGTTCCTGCTCGAGGTGTTGTCCGACTTCCAGATCAGCATCCCGGAGGTCGGCACCATCAGCGCGGACGAACCGCCGCTGGTCATCCTGACGTCCAACCGCACCCGCGACCTGCACGACGCGCTCAAGCGCCGCTGCCTCTACCACTGGATCGGCTACCCGTCACCGGAGCGCGAAACCGCGATCGTCCTGGCCAGACAACCGGAGATCGCCGAGACACTGGCACGCAAGGTCGTCGCCGCCGTCCAGCATCTGCGCAAGATGGACCTGGTCAAGCCGCCCGGCGTGGCGGAGACGATCGACTGGGCGCGCACGCTGGCGTTCCTCGGCGCGCAGGACCTGACCGAGGACCTCGCCAGGGACACGCTCGGTGCTGTGGTGAAGGACCGGGACGACCTGGAGATGGTGCATGATGCGGTCCGGGAAGTCACCTCAGGTGGCTGATGCCCCGTTCGTCGCCGCGCTCGTCGGCTTCGCCAGGGCGCTGCGGGACGCAGGCGTCACGGTCGGCACCGGCGACGTCCTGACGTATTGCGCCGCGATGGATCCGCTCGACCCCACCGACCTGGCCGATCTTTACTGGGGCGGCCGCACCACCCTGATCTGCCGGCACGCCGACCTGGAGACCTACGACGAAGTCTTCGCGCGCTACTTCCTCGGCGAGGACCTCGATGCCCCGGACGTGTTGCTGCGGGTTCACTCGACGGAACAGGCCTTCGGCGTCCTGAACGTCCCGTTGACCGAGCCCGACGAGGACCTCGAGCAGCGGGAGGAAGAGACGTCGTTGGGCTTGACCGCATCCGACGTCGACATCCTCAAAGCGAAAGCGTTCGCGGCGTGCACCGAGCAGGAACGTGCCGCCCTGCGCAGGATCATGGCCCGCATACGCCTCACTCCCCCACGCCGGCAAACCCGCCGCACCAGGCCGGCGCCGCGCGGGCGCACACCGGACCTCCGCCGCACCGTCCGGCAGTCGATGCGGACCGGCGGAGACCCGCTGCGCCTTCGCTGGCGCACACGCCGCTACCGGCTACGACCACTGGTGTTGTTCCTGGACGTATCGGGTTCGATGGCCGACTACTCGCGGGCGTTGATGCAGTTCGCTTATTCGGCTCGCCGCGCGGCCGCGAAGGTCGAGGTCTTCTGCTTCGGATCCCGCCTGACCCGGATCACCGGACAACTCCAAGGCCGGGACCCGGACGCCGCCATCGATCAAGCGGCCCGAACGGTGGTGGACTGGGACGGCGGCACTCGCATCGGGGAATCGCTGCGCGAGTTCACCCGTCGCTGGGGTCGACGGGGGCTGGCGCGCGGCGCGGTCGTGGTGATCTGCTCCGACGGCCTCGATCGCGGCGACCCGGAAGTCCTGGACTCCGCGTTGGACCGGTTGTCCCGGCAGTGTCACCGGCTGGTGTGGGTGAACCCGCACCTGGGCGACGACCCTGGCTTCCGCGCCCAGTCGCTGGGCATGATGGTGGCCGCACCACATGTCGACAAGATGCTGCCGGGGCACGACCTGCGCAGTCTCGAACGGCTCGCGGCACTGCTGCCCGACCTGCGGTAGGAGGCGCGATGATCCGACTGGGCTCGGCCGCCGGCTATGTCTTCGACGGCCCACGACTGCTGGCCGGCTGGACTCCCCCGGCAGAACCCGGCGTGTACGCGGTGGTCTATCAACCGGATCCGGCGCGGCAGCGCTTCGCGGTCATCTACGTCGGCGAATCGGAGGACCTGTCGCGGGAAGGTTTTCCGTTCCGGCACCCCGCGGCTCCACGGTGGGTGGAACGAGCAGGCTCCAAGTGGAAGCTGGCAATCTGCACGTTCCAGGGCCCCGGCTGCACCGCAGCTCATCGCGCCGAAATCGTGCGCGAGCTGGTGGCGATGTACCAGCCGCGGTGCAACGTCGAACGGTACGAGCGCACATGGAAGGACCACTGGATCGGCGCATACGAAGCTCCGGCCACCACCGGGCCGTTGGCCGAGCAGGGGCCGGAGCCGCGCACCCCGTGACGGGTGCGTAAGGGGCAGTCAGCGGGTCGTCGCCAGGTCCCCTGGCGTGTAACCGACCGTCTCGTGCAACCTCGAGCGGCGTGTCCCGGACGCCGGCTTGTTGACCGGTGGCTGCACGGAAGTGTCGACGGTCGGCGCGGTGGAGCCCTTCACCACGCCTTCGGCCATCCCGTACAGCAGCGGCAGCGCGCCGGCCACCACACCGCCGGTGCGGTTGATGTGCTCCACCCCCGGCCCGATCAGCTTCGCGTGGCCGTCGATGGTGCGCACGGTCTCGGCGGCCTCTTCGAGGTTGCCCGCGATGCGGGACAGCAACGAGCCGACCCAGAACAGGTAGAACGCCAGCCCGGCGATGAGCAGCACGATGTCGATGACGGTCAGCCAGATGAGCAGCGTCATGATTTCACCTTCCCGAGCGCCCGGCCGAGGAACAGGTGATGCTCCAGGCCCTCGCCGAGCACGGCGTCCACCCGGTTCGCGGTTTCCGGAATCAGCGTCGTGTTGGCCGTGTTGGCGGCCGCGGACTTGAGCGTGTCACCGACCGTGACCACGTTCCGGTCGATGATCTTGACCAGGTAGATCAGCAAGCTGAGCAGTGCGGCGACGGCCAGCACGACCACGAACCCGGCGATGATCGCGACCCACCACAGCGTTTCGTCGGTGCTTGTCAGCATCGTCAACCCCCCAACCTGGCCCGGCCACGGGCGAGGCCGGCGACGATGACCTCGGCGTGGTCGATGGTGGTGTTCAGCTGCTCGAGCGCGGCGGTGTTGCTCACCGCACGCTGCAACGGCTCGTTCAACTCGGCTGCTTGCTGCCCGATCCGGCGGGCCAGCAGCAGGATCGGCGTGACCAGCGCGACGACCGCCAGCACGACCACCACACCGATGACGAACCCGACGGTCCAGCCGGTCACATTGGTCTCGGCTTGCGCGAGCGCGGACATCTCACACCCCCTCGCAGAAATCGCGGACCGGCTTCAGATTCGCGTTCACCGACGTGAGCACGCTCGGCACGGTGTCGGTGCGCTGCGCGATCGACTCGGCGCCTGCATGGATGGCGGCGAGCCGTTTGCGCACGTAGTTGAGGTGCATGATGACGCGGAGCAATGCGACGGCGGTCAGGCCGATGATCAGCGCTGCGATGATCAGCGTGACCCAGGCGGCGGCAGGCATGTTTCCTCCTCAGCCCAACAGCGTCCCGACGCTGCCCGCGTAGCGGACCGCGCCCACGGAGACGTCGGAAATCGTGCGGTCGGTCTGGGCCAGGGCGTCCGGGACGCCGGCCAGTTCGTCGTTGAGCGATCCGGCGGCCACCGCGATGTCGTCGACCGCCGCGCGGATCCGCTCCACCGCGGCCAGCACGCGGTTGAGCAGGGCGATCACCACCGGCAGCACCACCACCAGCAGCACCACGTTGCCGATCCACCACCATGTCATGTCTGCCTCCTCAGCTCGGGCTGCCTTGGTAGGGCAGGAAGAACCGGGCGAAAACTCGCTTCAACGCCATGAGTGCGGCCTGGAAGCCGATCCGGAAGCCCCGTGCGGGCGTCGGCGCGGCGTGTGCCGGAGCCTCACCGCGTTCTTTCCGGGTGATCGCCTCCTGCAGATTGGTCGCGAAGTCCCGCATCAGCACCGACGAGACGTCCGAGATCATCCCTCGGCCGTACTGCGCCGCCGCGCCGGTGATCTGCAGGTCTTGCGTGACGGCGACCCGCGTACCGGTGCCTTGCCTGGTCAGCACCGCGGTGACTTTCATGCTCGCCTCACCGCGGCCCCGTTGCTCGGATCCCGCGGCGTCGACCACGATGCGCTTGGCCTGCTCGTCGCGTTCGGCGATGGCTGCCTTGCCGTCGAACCGCAACGCCACCGGGCCCATGCGCACGCTGACCCGGCCGAGGTAGTTCTCGTCACCGAGGTCCTCGGTGATCTCCGCGCCCGGCAGGCACACCGCGACGTCGGGAACGTTGTCGAAGAAGCGCCAGACCTTCTCCACCGGCTGCGCCACGTCGAAATGGTTCGAAATCAGCATCTGGCCTCCTCCGGCTGGTCGGACAGATAGGCCTCGGGGCCCCGGCTGAACGCCCGACGGCAACCCGGGCAGCAGAAGTAGTACGTCTGCCCCTGGTACTCGAACGGCCTGCTGGACTCGTCGGCGGGAACGGTCATCCCGCACACCGGGTCGACCGCCTCCGCGGTCTTGTCGGCGGGCTCGGCGACGTCCACACCGTCGATGGGCAGTTCGCCGGCCGCGCGCAGCTTCACCAGCTCGGCCAGCACGCACACCGCGATCTCCCGGTGCGACACGTGGCCGAGATCCACACCGGCGGGGACCCGGACCATGTCCAGCTTCTCCTGGTCGATTCCGCGATCGGCGAGATAACCGAGCACCGCTTCGCCGCGCTTACGTGAACCGACCAGCGCGATGTAACCGGGCTCGGCGGTCAAAGCCTGCTCGAGTGCCTGCTCGTCGTGGTGACCTTGCGTGGCGACGACCACCAGCCCGTGCCGCGGGACGTCCTGCGAGGAGAATGTGGCGCCGTCGACCAGCTTCGCCCGCCAGCCCAGCGCGGTGACCAGGTCGACCAGGGTGTGGGCCATCGGTGAGCGGCCCACGACGACCACACGCGGCGCGGGCCGGACCGGCTCGAGGAACACCTCGAGCGCGCCTTCGCTCTGGCACGAGATGGGCACGACGGTCGTGCCCTCCCGTACCGCGCCGCCGATCTGGTCCGGCGGCCCGAGCAGCAGCAGCCGCGGCGTACCGTCCGCCAGCACCTCCCTGGCCTGGCGGACGATGACCGGTTCCGCGCACGCGCCGCCGATCCAGCCGTGCACTTCGCCGGAGGCGGTCACGATCGCCCGGTTGCATTCCTTGCCGGACGACGGACCCTGCCGCCACACCACGGTGGCCAGCGCGAACGCCTCGTCCCGCTGCGCCATGGCCGCGGCCTGCTCCAACACGCCCCACCCGGTGTGGTGTTCCATCTCGATCACCTGTCAATCCAGCCGTCAGTCCTCGGCACGCACCGGCGGCGCGCCGGAGACGTCGCGGCGCTGGTTCAGCGCCTCCCACACGCGGTCCGGCAACAGCGGCATGTCGATGTTGCGCACGCCGGTGTGCGAGATCGCGTCCATCACCGCGTTCACGAACGCCGCAGGTCCACCGACCGCGGCGCACTCGCCGATGCCCTTGGCGCCGATCGGGTGGTGCGGCGACGGCGTGACGACTTCGCTGTGCAGTTCGAAGCCCGGCGTCTCCCACGCGCTCGGCAGCAGGTAGTCCATGTAGTTGGACCCGATGCAGTTGCCTTCCGCGTCATAGGTCTGGAACTGCATGCTCGACATCGCGTACGCCTCGGTGAGGCCACCCATGATCTGGCCTTCGACGATCATCGGGTTGATGCGCACACCGCAGTCGTCGACGGCCACCACCTTCAGGACGTCCCAGACGCCGGTCTCCGGGTCGACCTCCACGGTGGCGATGTAGACCGCGAACGGCCACGTCATGTTGGGCGGGTCGTAGTAGGCGTGGTGCTCCAGGCCGGGCTCCATGCCGTCGGGCATGTTGCCGTAAGCGGCCATCGCGCACTCCTGGATGGTCACGCCACGCTCCGGCGAGCTGCGCAGGTAGAAGCGTCCGAGCTCCCACTCGACGTCCTCTTCGGAGGCCTCGAGCAGATGTGCTGCGATCGCTCGCGCCTTGGCTCTGATCTTGCGCGCGACCATCGCCGTCGCCGCACCGGCCACCGGCGTCGACCGGGAGGCATAGGTGCCCATGCCGAACGGCGCGGTGTCGGTGTCGCCGTGCTCGACCACGATGTCGTCGGCCGGTATGCCCAATTCGTGGCTGACGATCTGCGCGAACGTCGTCTCGTGACCCTGACCTTGGGTCTTGGACCCGATCCGCAACAACGCCTTGCCGGTCGGGTGGACCCGCAGCTCGGCCGAGTCGAACATCTTGATGCCGAGGATGTCGAACTCGCGGCTGTTGCCCGCACCGAGCGGCTCGGTCATCGTCGAGATGCCCAGCCCGAGCAGCCTGCCCCTGGCCCGTGCCTGCTTCTGCTGTTCGCGGAAGTTGTCGTAGTCGATCGCTTTCAGCCCGACCTCGAGGCACTTGTGGTACTGGCCGGAGTCGAGCAGGAAGCCGAACGGCGTGCGATACGGGAATTGATCGTCCCTGACCAGGTTCCGCCTGCGGAACTCCGCCTGATCCATGCCGAGGTCGTTGGCCGCGGCGTGCATCATCCGTTCCTGGAAGAACATCGCCTCGGTGACCCGGAACGAGCAGCGGTACGCCACCCCACCTGGGGCTTTGTTGGTGTACACGCCGCGCGCCATCAGGTGCGCGTTCGGGATGTCGTAACAGGCGAACGTCGAGTGCAGCAGGCCGATCTTGAACTTGCTCGGCTGCGCGTCGGCGTAGAAGGCGCCGTGGTCGGCGTCCGCGCGGATACGGACACCGAGGATCTTGCCGTCCTTGGACAGCGCCATCTCGCTGTCCAGGTACATGTCCCTGGCGAACCCGGTGGAGATCAGGTTGCCGGTCTTGTCCTCGATCCACTTCACCGGACGCTCCAGCAGGATCGAGCACAGGATCGAACACACGTAACCCGGGTACACCGGCACCTTGTTGCCGAAGCCGCCACCGATGTCGGGCGCCACGATGCGGATCATGTGTTCGGGCAGCTCGGCGATCATCGCCACCGCGGCCCGCACGATGTGCGGCGCCTGCGTGGTCATGTACACCGTGAGCTTGCCGGTGGCCCTGTTGAAGTCGGCGACCGACCCGCACGGCTCGATCGGCGACGGGTGCGAGCGCGGATAGTGCAGCCGCAGCTTGGAGATCACGTCGGCCTGCTCGAAGGCACGGTCGGTGCCGTCCTTGTCGCCGACCTCCCACGTGTAGATCAGGTTGTCGTCCTGGCCCGCCTTGTCGTCGCGGATGACCGGCGCCCCTTCGGCCATCGCCTGCTCCGGGGTGACGAGCGCGGGCAACGGCTCGTACTCCACGTCGATCAGTTCGCAGGCGTCCTTGGCGATGTAGGGGTCGTCGGCCACGACGACGGCGACTTCCTGACCTTGGAAGCGGACCTTGTCGGTGGCCAGCACCGCCTGGGTGTCGTAGGACAGCGTGGGCATCCACGCCAGGTTGCGGGTGGCCGCCATCTCGCCGGTCAGCACCAGGTGAACGCCGGGTACCTCCCACGCGCGGCTGGTGTCGATCGACTTGATGCGCGCGTGCGCGACCGGACTGCGCAGGATCTCCATGTGCAGCATGCCGGGCAGCACGATGTCGTCGACGTAGTTGCCCTTGCCGCGGATGAACCGATCGTCCTCGACGCGTTTGCGGCTGGTGCCGAGTCCGCCGATCTTGCGTTCGTCGACCGCCGTCATGCTTGCTCACCCCGCATCTTGTGGGCCGCCCACTGCACTGCTTTGACGATGTTCTGGTAGCCCGTGCAGCGGCACAGGTTGCCGGACAGCGCCCAACGGATCTCGTCCTCGGTGGGGTCCGGGTTGTTCTCCAGCAGGGCCTTGGCAGACATCAGCATCCCCGGGGTGCAGAAGCCGCACTGCAGGCCGTGTTCTTCCTTGAAGCCCTCTTGCAGCGGGTGCAGCTCGCTCGGGGTGGACATGCCCTCGACCGTTTGCACCTCGTGGCCGTCGGCCTGCACCGCGAGCATCGTGCAGGACTTCGTCGGGCGGCCGTCGACCAGCACCGTGCAGGCGCCGCAGTTGGTGGTGTCGCACCCCATGTGCGTGCCGGTCAGGCCGAGCGCCTGGCGCAGCAGGTGCACCAGCAGCACGCGCGGCTCCAGCTCGACCGTCTTGGTCACGCCGTTGACCGTCACGCGGATCCGGCGAGTCGGTACGTCTGCGCCTGCCGTGGGCTCTTCGTGCACAACAGTCATCTCATGCCGCCTTTCCCGCGGGGGCGTCCAGGACGCGGTGCAGCGCCCTGCTCACGAACGTGCGCACCACGTGTCGCTTGAACTGCGCACTTCCTCGGTGGTCCGACTGCGGACTGGCCGATTCCGCGGCCGCGTCCGCCGCTTCCGCGATCGATCCGTCGGTCAGCTCGTGGCCGGTGAGGACCTCTTCCGCCGCGGTGGCCCGCGTGCCGAGCGTGCCGACACCGGTCAATGCGATCCCGGCCCTGGTGACCCTGCTGCCGTCCATCTCCACCGCGACCGCCGCTCCGGCCGTGGCGAAGTCGCCGACTCGCCGTTCCAACTTGAAGTAGCTGCCCGCGGGCTGGTGCTGTGGCGGCGGGATCACCGCCTCGATCGCGATCTCCCCCGGCCGCAGGGCAGGTGTGAACGGTCCGAGCACGAACTCGGCCATGGGGATGGTGCGCCTGCCTTCCGGTCCGACCGCCACGATCGACGCGTCGAGCGCCAGCAGCACCGCCGACCAGTCTCCTTGCGGGTCGGCGTGACACACCGAGCCGACCAGCGTGCCGCGGTGTCGGACCACCGGGTCGGCCACCAGCGGCGCGGCCGATGCCATCACCGGGAACTGAGCGAGCAGCGTCGAGCGCTCCAGATCGGCGTGCCTGCACAGGGCACCGACCCGCAGCGAGCCGTCGGACGCGGTGCGGTGGTACTCCAGGTCGGGCACGTTGTTGATGTCGACGAGCATCGCAGGCGCGGCGAAGCGCAGCTTGAGCAGCGGCACCAGGCTCTGGCCGCCGGCGAGCACCTTGGCCTCGTCGCCGTACTCGGCCAGCAGTGCCTGTGCCTGGTCCAGTGATCGCGGCGCCTCATAAGCGAAGCGGGGCGGGTACATGGGTCCTCCTGGGTGCGAGCCGGCTACGGGAGATCGGACGACTCGGTGTCGGATGCCTGGCCGATTTCCGGGCCGGGGTCGGGCGGCTCCGGCACGGCGACCGGCCCGGCGTCGTCGGTGGGATCCGGTCTCGGCTGCTGGTGGGGTGGCCACGGCCCCGGAACGGGCTGACCCGCGACCTTGAAGAACTCGACCAGCTGGGGCCAGGCCCCGACGGTCGGGCTGCCGCCCGGTTTCGGTTCCTGCGGCGCGTTGGCGAAAAGTTCGACCAACCGCGGGTTGCCGCGGTTGTTGCCGTCCGACTCCATCCGCATGGCTGACACCTCTCGGCATAGACGCACGGCGTCATGTGGTGGGAAATGTGATCATCCACCCGGCCGACAGGCGGCAAAACCGAGTTATAAGGCTTTGGTTAATCACGATTGGGTGATAGCCGGACGGCCCTAAGGCATCGCTTAACCGACGCTTGCGGCGGCGGGCTGCGCGTGGCGAAGATGATCCTCGACCACGGCAGCTGGGAGACCGCATGCAGGTACCCGCGCAGTTCGAGTATGAACGGGCCACGAGCATCGCGCACGCGGTGCAGCTGCTCGGCAAGTACAACGGCGCCGGACGGCTGATCGCCGGTGGGCACAGCCTGATTCCGATGATGAAATTGCGGCTGGCCAGGCCGGAAGTGTTGATCGATATCAACGAGGTCGCCGAACTGGGCGGAATTTCCCGGGTGGACGGCGAACTGCGGGTCGGCGCATTGGTGCGGCACACCGAATTGCTGGACGACGACGAGGTGGCCCAGCTGTTCCCGATTCTGCGCGACGCGGAAAAGGTGATCGCCGACCCGATCGTGCGGAATCGCGGCACCGTCGGCGGTTCCGTCTGCCAGGCCGATCCGTCCGAGGACCTGTCCGCCGCGTTCAGTGCCCTGCGCGCGTACGCGGTTGTGCAGGGGGCCGAGACTCAGCGCATCGTGCCGCTCCGGGACTTCTTCGTCGGCCCGTACGAGACGGTGGTCGGTCCCGGCGAGTTGTTGGTCGAGCTCCGCGTGCCCGTACGCACCGGTGGCAGCAGCGCGTTCCTCAAGGTCAGCAGGCGTGCCGGGGACTGGGCGGTCGGTGCGGTCGGTGCCGCGGTGTGGCTGGACGGGGACGTGATCACCGAGGTGGGGATCGGGCTGTCCGCGCTCGGCGCGCGCAACTTCGTCGCCGTCGAGGCCGAGGACTTTCTCCGCGGGCGGTCCGTGTCGGCGGATGTCCTCGGCGAAGCCGGGCGGATCGCCGCCGAACACTGTGATCCGCCGGTCGATCAACGCGGGCCCGCCGATTACAAGCGTCACCTGGCCGCAACGTTGGTAACCCGTGCCTTGCAGCTCGCGTGCCGGCGCGCGGGTCGGGAGGTGTAGCCGTGGAGATCACCGTGACGGTCAACGGTCAGCAACACCGGCGCAGCATCGAACCACGGGTGCTGCTCGCCTACTTCTTGCGCGACGAACTCTCCTTGACCGGCACGCACTTGGGCTGCGACACCTCGAACTGCGGCGCGTGCGTGGTGTGGTTGGACGGTGTTCCGGTGAAGTCGTGCACGGTGCTGGCGGCGATGGCCGACGGCAAAGAGGTACGGACGGTCGAATCGCTGGCGCAGAACGGGAAGTTGGATCCGGTGCAGCAGGGATTCATCCGGTGTCATGGCGCGCAGTGCGGCTTCTGCACACCCGGGATGCTGATGACCGCCCGCTGGCTGCTCGATCGGGATCCGAACCCGTCCGAGGAGCGCATTCGGGAGGCGATCTCCGGTCAGTTGTGCCGCTGCACCGGCTACGAGAACATCGTGCGGGCCGTGCGCTGGGCCGCCGAGCACGAACGACGTGACGAGGTGACCTCGTGAGCGACACACTCGAGGGCACAGCGCACGGGAACGGCTCCGCCTACGGCTCGCAGCCGCGCAAGGAGGACGCCCGGTTCGTCCGTGGTCTCGGCACGTTCGTCGACGACCTGGCACTGCCCGGCATGCTGCACGGCGCGGTGCTGCGCAGCCCGCTCGCGCATGCCAAGGTCGTGTCGGTCGACGCCAGTGCCGCGCTGGCGCATCCCAAGGTGAAGGCGGTGATCACCGGGGAGACGCTGGCCCAGCGCGGCATGGCGTGGATGCCGACGCCCTCCCACGACACGCAGGCGGTGCTGGCTACCGACAAGGTGCGATTCCAGGGGCAGGAAGTCGCCTTCGTGGTCGCCGAGGATCGCTACGCGGCTCGCGACGCCCTCGAGCTGATCGACGTCGAGTACGAGCCGCTGCCCGCGGTTGTCGACGCGCGCCAGGCCCTGTCGCCCGATGCGCCGGTGGTTCGGGACGACCGCCCCGGTCAGGAGAACAACCACATCTTCGACTGGGAGTCCGGTGACGCGCAACGCGTGGCGGAGGTGTTCGCCGAAGCCGACGTCGTGGTGGAGCAGGACATGCTCTACCCCCGTGTCCATCCGGCTCCCTTGGAGACCTGCGGCATCGTGGCGGACATGGACCCGGTCAGCGAGCGGCTGACGGTGTGGTCGACGGCGCAAGCCCCGCACACCCACCGGTCGCTGTACGCGCAGCTGACCGGGATTCCCGAGCACCGGATCCGGGTGATCGCCAAGGACATCGGCGGCGGCTTCGGCAACAAGGTCGGCGTCTATCCCGGCTATGTGTGCGCCATCGTCGCCTCGATGATCACCGGCTGCCCGGTGAAGTGGATCGAGGACCGCTCGGAAAACTTGATGAGCACCGCGTTCGCCCGCGATTACCACATGCGGGGCGAGATCGCCGCGCGCGCCGACGGCACGATTCTCGGCCTGCGGGTCCGGGTGCTCGCCGATCACGGCGCGTTCAACGCGACCGCGCAACCGTCCCGCTTCCCGGCCGGATTCTTCGGCGTCTTCACCGGCTCCTACGACCTGCAGGCCGCGCACTGCGCCGTGACCGGCGTCTACACGAACAAGGCACCGGGCGGGGTGGCGTATTCGTGTTCGTTCCGCATCACCGAAGCGGTCTACCTCGTCGAGCGCATGGTCGACCTGCTTGCCGGCGAGCTGGACATGGACCCGGCTGAGCTACGCATGCGGAATCTGCTGCGACCGGAGCAGTTCCCGTACGACACCGCGACCGGGTGGCGCTACGACTCGGGCGACTACCCGAGAGCGCTGGCGAAGGCTTTGGAGCTGGCCAAGTACGACGACCTGCGCGCCGAGCAGGCGGCCAGGCGTGAACGTGGCGAGCTCATGGGGATCGGTCTGAGCTTCTTCACCGAGGCGGTCGGGGCGGGCCCGCGCAAGTACATGGACATGTTCGGGTTCGGCATGGCCGACGGCGCCGAACTGCGCATCCACCCGTCCGGCACCGCGGTCGTACGGCTGTCGTGCATGTCGCAGGGCCAAGGGCACGAAACGACGTTCGCGCAGCTCGTGGCGCAGGAACTGGGTATCGGCGTGGACGCGGTCGATGTGGTGCAAGGCGACACCGACCACACACCGTTCGGTGTCGGCACCTACGGCTCACGTTCGATCGCCGTGTCCGGCGCCGCCGTGGTGACGGTGGCGCGTCAGGTTCGTGAGCGGGCGCGACTGATCGCCGCTGCCATGTTGGAGGTCAGTCCGGACGATCTCGAGTGGGGCGACGGACGCTGGTTCGTCCGAGGCGACGAGGAACTGGGGTACACCCTGGCCGAGATCGCCCGCGTCGCGCATTCGAGCTTCGAGCCACCCGAAGGCGTCGACGCCCACCTGAACGCCGTGACCGTCTACAACCCGCCGAACCTGACTTTCCCGTTCGGCGCCTACCTGTGCGTGGTCGACGTCGACCCGGATACCGGGCAGGTGAAGGTGCGGCGCTTCGTCGCGGTGGACGACTGCGGCGTGCGGATCAACCCGATGATCGTGGACGGGCAGATCCACCGTGGCCTGGCGGACGGCATCGGCATGGCGTTGATGGAACAGATCGCGTTCGACGCCGACGGCAATCACCTGGGCGGCTCGTTCATGGATTACCTGTTGCCGACGGCGTTGGAGTGCCCGTCCTGGGAGCTCGGACAGACGGTCACCCCGTCGCCGCACCACCCGGTCGGCGCGAAAGGCATCGGTGAAGCGGCCACGGTCGGCTCCCCCGCTGCCGTGGTGAACGCGGTGATGGACGCGCTGCGGCCGTACGGCGTCCGGCACGCGGACATGCCGCTGACGCCCGCCGCCGTCTGGCGAGCCATCCAAGGCCGCCCCCTCCGAAGTGATGTGGCGATTACATGAGACACCAGTTTCGCGACGTGGCGGACCTGACCGCGGCGCTGGACGGCGTCGGGTACCTGGCCGACGAGGAGCTCGGCACAGCCCTGTATCTGGCGCTGGTGCTGCAACAGCCGATCCTGCTGGAAGGCGAGCCGGGCGTCGGCAAGACGGAGGCGGCCAAGTCGCTGGCCGCCGTGCTCGACACGCCTTTGATCCGCCTGCAGTGTTACGAGGGGCTCAGCGCGTCGGAGGCGCTGTACGAGTGGAACTATCCCCGCCAGCTGCTGGGCATCCGGCTCGCCGAGTCGCGCGGGGAACGGCTCTCCGACGCCGACCTGTTCACCGAGGACTACCTGCTTGACCGGCCGTTGCTGGCCGCACTCCGGCATCCCGGGCCGCGGCCCGCGGTGCTGTTGGTGGACGAGGTCGATCGCGCCGACGACGAGTTCGAGGCGTTTCTGATGGAGCTGCTCGCCGAGCATGCGGTGACGATTCCCGAGCTCGGCACCCGCAAGGCCGAAGTTCCGCCGGTCGCGGTGCTGACGTCGAACCGCACGAGGGACCTGCACGAGGCGTTGAAGCGACGCTGCTTGTACCACTGGATCCAGCACCCCGGCCCGGAACGCGTGGCCCAGATCGTGCGGCGACGGGTACCGCAAGCTGCCGACGACCTGTGCCGGCATGTCGCCGAGGGCGTCGACCGACTGCGTGAACTGTCGCTGCGGAAACCACCCGGGGTTGCGGAGGCGATCAGCTGGGCCGCCGCGCTGCACGCCCTCGGCGAAACCGAACTGGACGCCGACGCAGCGCGCCGAACCATCAGCACAGTCGTCAAATACGACGAGGACCGTGCGGCGGTGCTGGAAGCCGGACTCGACTCGGTGGTGCCGCGATGACGGACGTGGCGAGCCTGGCGGCCCGACTGACGCAACGGCTGCGCGGCGAAGGCATGCGAGTCGATGCTGAGCGGACCACCCGGTTCGTCCGCGCGCTGTTGGCGCTGAGCCCGGCCGACCAGCAGACCGTCTACCGCTGCGCACTGGCGACCCTGGCCAGTTCGCCCGACGAGGTCGACATCATCGCGCGAATCTTCGGTCGACAGCGGACACGGCAGCGTTCCGGCCGGCTACAGACCGCTGACGGCGCCGGCGAGCCGGCATTCGGGCTGTCGACCCCCAGCACCGCGAACCAGGTTCGGACGGCTGACGATTCGGCCAGGCCCGACCTGGCCGCGCGCCGGCGCAGCGCCGCCAGTCCGGCCGAACAGCTGAGCACCGTCGACTTCGACCAGCTCGACGACGCCGAACTCGCCGCGATGGCCGACGCCATGCGGCAATTCCGGCTGGCCACCCCGCGCCGCCGCACCAGCCGGTTCCGACCTGCCGTGAACGGACGGCGGGTCGACGGCAGAGCAACGCTGCGCCATGCGCGCCGGACTGCCGGAGAACCGGTCACGCTACGCCGCAGATCTGCGCATTTCGAACCGCGACGCCTCGTCGTGCTGTGCGACATCTCGGCGTCCATGGCCGGGCACGCCAGAGCCATGCTGCAACTGCTGCACAGCGCGGCTGTCGGAGCCGAAGCGGAGGTCTTCACGTTCGCCACCCGGCTGACCAGGATCACCCCGGTTCTCGTCACCGACCCCGAGGCGGCGTTCCGGCTCGCAGGCCGCGCCGCGCCGGACTGGTCCAGCGGTACCCGCATCGGGGCTGCGGTGCGACAGTTCGTCGACGGCGTGGAAACCCGGAACCTGGCCCGCGGCGCGGTGGTCGTGATCGTCTCCGACGGCTGGGACTCTGGCGACCCGGCCGTGCTCGACACCGCCCTCGAACGGCTCGCCCAGCTCACCTACCGGCTGGTCTGGGTCAATCCGCGCACGGCCCGGCCGAATTATCGTCCGCTCGTCCGCGGAATGGCCGCAGCACTCCCCCACTGCAGTGCGGTGGTGAGCGCCCATAACCTCGCCGCCCTGCCCGATTTGCTCAAGGCGCTCGCCACCCCGCACCGAGACCGTAGGCACTTCCGCACGGCTCGACGACTCAAACCTTCATCGCGAGTGCTCGTCGCGGGTTGGCGACAGTGATGGCGTAGACCTGCTCTTCGGTCAACCCCTTGCGCAGCATCAGCGGGATGATGCGCCGCAACATGTGTACGTACCCTTCGCCACCGTATGTGTGCAGGTTGGTCTTGTGGCAGATGTCCTGCGAGATCAGGATCTGCGCCAAGTGCCCGCGTTCAACGAGGTCGATGATGTAGTCGACCCGCATGGCGTCATTGGGCATGTCGATCGGCGCCAGTGAGTAGTACGACGACTCCTGCCCGAAGAGATCGAACTCGACATAGCAGCCGGTGTCTGCCAATGCGCGAAACTGGTCCCGATCAAACAGCGTCCGCTCGACGTGGCTGATGATCGTGCGGGACACGTCGCCTCCCGCAGCACGCACCACCTTCACCGCGGAAAGAGGCGAATGCTCGTGTCGGGCCGGGTGGATGAGTAACCCCGCTCCCGTAGTGAGCTGCGCGTCCACCGCCGCCTCGAGCACCCGAAGCTCGACAGGGTGGTGTGGCCAGCTCAAACCGATCTCACCGATGACACCGGCCCGGATCGACGTCCCGCCGGCACCGTTCATGATGTCGCCGACCATGTCCGCGGCGAGCTGTTCCCGGCTCCGCCCGTCGAGGAAGTCCGGTTCGTGATACTCGCGGTAGTAGTAGCCGCAACCCATGACGATGTGCACGCCGGAGCCTTGCGACACCGCGGCGAGCCCTTGTGGGTCGCGATGGAGCCCGATCGAGGTCGCGTCCACGACGGCGCTGCCACCTGCTTCTCGGTACTCGGTCAGCTCGGCGATCGCGATCGACACATCGTCCAGCCGGAGGTCCTCCGAGGTGTGCTCACGGCGCACTTCGTAGTAGTTGCGCAACGTGATGGGAGCCGTGTCCCACGCGCGCTGCTCGGGTGTGGCATCCGGTGGCAGCGGCCGACTCAGATCGCAGAGCACATGCTCGTGCGGCTGGATATGGCCGACGGTGTCAGCCGGAACGTCACCCAGAACGGTGCGAATGACGGACTGCGTCGTCACGCCTCCTCCAGAAGGTCACGTCCAGCGGTTTCCGGCACGCCCAGTGAGGCGGCAAAGGCGATGACGCCGGTCAGGACGACGAGCAGTGCCGGCGACATGGCAAGGTCGGTCGCTGACACCAGAGCCGTGGCGGCGAAGGGCGCCGCTCCGCCAAAGAGTGCGAATGCCACGTTGTAACTGATGGCGGCGCCGCTGAGCCTGGTGGCGGCAGGGAAAAGTTCCACGAAGAACGTGTAGCTTCCGCCGCCGTAGAAACACAACGGGACAGCCAGAAGAATTGGCCGAGGGTTGCGGCGCCCAGGTGACCGGACGAAACCAGTGCGAACGACGGAACCGCGACGACAAGCATGCCGACCGCGCCGACCCGGAGCATCGTACGACGACCGAGGCGGTCCGAGATTCGACCGCCGAGCGGAAGCATGATGGTGAAGGCGATCAACGCCGTCGAGGTCGCGATCAACGACTGGCCGCGAGACAGATCGGCTGTGGTCTCCAAGTACGACACGAAGTAGCCGACCAAGAAGTAGAACCCGAGGGCCGACAGCGACATCACGCAGAAAACCTGCAGCATACGCACCCAGTCGTTGCGCAATGTGGCCCGAACAGGATTGGTTATGTCCCGCGTCAAGAATCTGGCTCAGTTTTCTTGGATGAAAGTTGTGCTTGTTGATCTTGCTGGTGGATCTCGATCGGTCGTTGCATGCCGAGTGCCTCGTGGGGGCGGATGTGGTTGAACACGTGCCGGTAGCGCTCGGCCTCGGCGGCGAGGGTCTGCCCGTCGTCGATCTCCATCCGGTAGAGGTGCTCGTACTTCAGCGATCCGAATGCCCGTTCCCGCACGCCGTTCTGGCCGGGTGAGCGACGCCGGGTGCGGATGTGGAGCAGCTCGGGGCGAGAGGCGATGAACGCGGCGAACCTGCTGCCTTTGAAGGCGCCACCGTTGTCGGTGACCACCTTGATCCGCTTGATGTGCCCGGTCTCGGGGTTGGTGAGCTGCTCGGCCAACGGCACGCCACCGGCCAGCCGCTCGGCCTCGGCGATCGCGATCCGGACGGCGAGCTCGGCATCGGCGGCGTTGCAGGTGGTCGCGAGGTGCCAGCCGAACTCGTACTTCGAGTAGTAGTCCGCGCACCCGGCGATCCGCCAGATCCCACCACGGGTGGTCTCGAACTCAGAGAAATCCAGCTGCCACACCTGATTCGGCCCCGTAGGCGGCTCGGCGAACGCAGCCTTACGGGCCTTGGCTAGCTCTCGTCGTTCAGCCTGATACTCCGTGGACTGCAACAGATTCCGCCGCCGCATCGCCCGCTCCACGGTCGAAACGGACACCTCGTGTCCATCGGCGCGCATCAATGCGTGGATCTTGCGGTGTCCCCACGCCGGCCAGGCCTGGGCATACTTCTCCACGACCGGCTCGAACGCCTCGACCGCCGGTGCCGGCCATGGGCCCTTCGGCGGGTTCCCGGCGCGCTGTTTGCTGATCCAGCGGGTACAGGTGCGGCGCGGGATGCCGATCAAGGCCGTGAACCTCGAGACCGGCATCGCCGCGTCTTGGCGAATCACCTCGAGGTCCTCGAAAGGGCCAGCCGCTCCGCGGAGCGCTTCCACACCCGCAGCTCGACATGCGCCTCGCCCAGTGCCGTGGTCAACTCGTCGATCTGGGCCTGCAACTGCTCCTCACGACTCGAGGGACCGGCCTTACCGCCCTCGGCAACCCCGGCCCGGCCGCCCTCGAGGAACTGGGCCTTCCACCGCGACACCGACTGCTCCGAGACCTTGTTCCGCCGAGCGGCCTCGGCGATCGTCATCTCCCCGGACAGCACGCTCAGCACGATCCGGATCTTGTCCTCCACCGGGAACACCGGGGGACGGCTCATCGTCATACCTCCTGCTCAGGAACCTACATAACCCCTGAGCCACAAAGTCTGACGCGCGACAGTTACGTGCACGGACCGACTCTTCAGGGCCTCGAAAACCGGACTTTCCTCAGTCCTGCGCCGAATGTAGATACCGATAGCGGTCATCGGGGCGGCGGCGAGGAACGGAATGCGCCAACCCCACGAGCTATAGGCGGCATCACTCATCGCCATGTCCAACACGACGTAGAAGACGCCCGCGACGACCGACGGGGTGGCGGACATCGCGATGGCGATCGTGATCCATCCACCACGTTTGTCCCGAGGGGCGTGTTCGAGCACGAATGAGGGTGCACCAATGGCTTCGCCACCAGCAGAGAAGCCCTGAAGCAGACGCAGCGCCACCAGTAGTGTCGGAGCAAGCACGCCGATCTGGTCATAGCCGGGTAGCAACCCCATCACGGTCGTCGCTGCGCCGATGAGCGTCAAGCTGATCGTCAGGACCGCCTTGCGGCCGATGCGGTCGCCAAGCGAACCAAAGTACAGACCCCCGAGCGGCCGAGCGACGAACGCTACGCCGTATACAGCGAGCGCGGAGAGGAGTCCCAGCGTGCCGCTCGACGACGGAAAGAACGCATCGGCGATCGCCACCGCCGCCAGTCCGTAGATCGCAAAGTCGTAGAACTCGATGAACTGCCCGACGCTCGCCGCCGAAACCACACGGCGCTGCATCGTCCTGGCGGATGCGCTGGGCGGGGCTTTAGTGGCGGCCGACGTGGCTGAGGGTGATTCACCGGTAGCCATGTCATGCTCCTTCCTCGGCCCACGCGGGACGCGTCCCGTGCAACGCCGCGACACGCACGTCGCCCGAGCGCGCATGCCCCTCAAAGTTCTCCGCTCGAGCCGCGCGGCCGAGTAGCTCGCCCAGCTCAGCAGCCGCTGACGCGTCGCGGACCTCCTGATACGTGACGGTTTTCAAGTACTTGCCGACCCACAATCCGCCCGTGTACCGCGCCGCGCGACGAGTGGGAAGGACATGGTTGGTTCCGATGACCTTGTCGCCGAACGAAACACAGGTATGGGCGCCGAGGAACAGGGACCCGTAATTGGTGAGTTTCTCCAGCGCGTGCCGAGGTTCAGCAGTCATCACATGAACGTGTTCGCTGGCGTAATCGTCTGCGACCCGGTAAGCCTCGTCGAGGTCGTCCAGCACGATTACCTCGCCGTGGTTGCGCCACGCTGCGCCTGCGATCTGTCCGGTCGGCAAACCCGGCAGCAGTCGCTGGACCTCGCCCAATACCTGCTTGCCGAGCTCGGCCGAGGTGGTAAGCAGAACCGTCGGCGAATCCGGCCCGTGCTCCGCCTGGCTCAGCAGGTCGGTCGCAACGATGAACGGGTCCGCGGTCTCGTCGGCGATGATCAACAACTCAGTTGGGCCGGCGAACAGGTCGATACCCACTTCTCCGAACAGCTGTCGTTTGGCTTCCGCGACGTAGGCATTGCCAGGCCCAGCCAATACGTCGACCCGATCGATCGTCTGCGTGCCGAGCGCCATCGCTGCCACGGCTTGCACTCCGCCGATGGCATAGATCTCATCGGCGCCCGCGAGATGGATGGCGGCGATCGAGGCGGCGGGCAGCTTGCCGCGGGGGGCCGGGGTCGCCGCGACGACCCGTCGGACGCCGGCGATCTTCGCCGGGATGATCGTCATGTGCGCGGAAGCCAGGAGCGGATAACGTCCGCCTGGGACATAGGCGCCAACCGCATTGACCGGGATGTGGCGCTGCCCGAGAAACACCCCGGGGGTCACTTCGCTCTCGAAGTCTTGCACCGATGCTCGCTGTAACTCGGCGAATCGACGCACATTTCGCTGCACCGTCCGAATGTCGGCAAGCGTCTGCTCGGGGACGGCGTCCAACGCGCCCTGGATCTGATCAACGGAGAGGCGGAAGGACGCTGGCGCGTATTCGTCGAATTTCGCCGCGTAATCCCGCACCGCCTCATCGCCGCGTTCACGGATGTCCGCGATGACATCGCGCACGACCTCCGCTACATCCGGCGCATCGTCACTCGCTGATGCCGCCGCTTCCTTCAGGTAAATCGCCACTCGTGCACCCCCGGGAGTCTGGACACGCCCGACCCTAGGAAGACGGCGCTTCACAAGACAACAGCCAAATATCTTGAGAACTTCATAAGATCTTCTTATGACCCTCACCCAACTCCGTGCGTTTCTGCTGGCCGCACGCCTGGGCTCGTTCACCGCAGCAGCCGCTTGCTTGCAGATGAGCCAGCCAGCCATCTCCGACCTTGTTCGCCGACTCGAAGCGGAGCTCAAAGCCGCCCTGTTCCGCAGACGGCCGAAGTCACTGACGCTCACACCCGCGGGTGAGGCGCTCCTCCCCTACGCCGAGCAGGCGGTGTCGAACGCGGACATGGGCGCGAAAGCGGTGCGCTCGCTGGCAACGTTGAGCGGGGGGCAGGCCAGTTTCGGACTGCTGCGCAACGCGAACTTCTACCTCAGCGCGGATCTGGCAGCTCGGTTCCACCACCTGTACCCCAAGGTGCAGATCCGTCTCCTCGGCCAGAACAGCGTGGAAACGGCCAACGATGTGCGTTCGGGTGTCCTGGAAGCCGGACTGGTGACGCTGCCCATCGACACCGACGGCCTCGACGTGCTGCCGGTCGCTCGCGACGAGGTCCTGTACGTGACTGCCCGTCCCGAACGCGCCGCCTCACCTGTGACGATTCATGACCTGTGCCGCCGTCCTTTGGTGCTCTACGACGCGCACTACGCCGAGCGGGACCCTGCCAGGTGCCAGCTCGCTCGGCGGGCCGAACTCATCGGCCGAAAGCTCAGCCCGCTCATCGAAGTGGAATACCTGCCTGCGGCGCTCGACATGGTCGCGGCGGGGTTGGGGGACACGATCGCGTGTGCCGCGTCCAAAGCGAGCGAGATCGACACCCGCCAACTTCACACGGTGACGTTCGCCGAACCGTTGTACGACACGTTGGCAGTCATACGACGACGTGGCGAATTGATCTCTCCAGCAAGTCGTGAGTTCGCCCGCCTGGCGGTCAAGTCGCTCCTGGACAACCCAGCACGGGTCGACTCCTTGACCCTGCTTATCAACGACTCGACGGTCGTGGAAGATTTTCTGACCGACCGCCTGTAGTCCGAATCAACCCAATCGGTCGCTACTCGCCGATGAAGCGGCCCAGCAGGGCAGCCGGCCGGAACGGCTTCCCGGTCCGGTCTTCCCGGACGTCGGCCAGCTCGGTCGCCCGGAGTCCGGCGTTGATCGCCAGCCACCGCAACGGTTCCGGCTCCCAGCGCGGCCACCGGTGACCGACCCACGGCAGCCGCGTCAGCCGGGAGTCCTGGCCGACGATCAGGTCGGCCAGTGTCCGGCCGGCGAGATTCGAGGTTGCCACGCCGTCGCCGACATATCCGCCGCCCCACGCCAATCCGTTTCTTCGATCGAATCCGACCGACGCCGTCCAGTCCCGCGGTACGCCGAGCGGCCCGCCCCACCGATGCGTGATCGGCGGTCGCGGCCCCAGCGCCGGGAACAGGTCCACCAGCGTCGACGCGAGCTCGTCATGAACGCGTGCATCCCGGTCGAAGGCGGGGTCCACGCGGGACCGAAAGTGATACGGAGCGCCGCGGCCGCCGAAGGCCAGCCGGTCGTCCGCCGTTCGCTGCCCGTAAATGATCATGCGCCGCAAGTCCGAGAACGTCTCTCTCCGGGCAAGGCCCGCGTGGGCCCAGAACGACTCCGGGAGCGGCTCGGTGGCCACCATCAACGAGTACAGCGGGGCGAGCAACCTGCCGTGGCCGGGCAGCGCCGACGTGTACCCCTCCGTCGCCCGGACGACAACCGGGGCGCGCACCGTACCGGCCGCTGTTTCGACGGTTCCTGGCCGGAGGTTCAGCGCGGGCGTCTGCTCGTAGATCGTCACGCCGAGCCGTTCGACCGCCTGCGCGAGTCCGCGGACGAGCTTTCCGGGGTGGATGGCGGCGCAGTGCGGCGAGTAGGTGCCGCCGCGAACCCGGGTCGCGTTGCACAGTGCTCGCGCCTCTGCCGCGCTCAGCCAGTACAGGCCGGTGCCGAACTCGGACTCTTCGTCGACCTGCGCCCGGCCGCGCGCTTCCTGCACCGGCGTTCGCGCGAGCACCACGGTGCCGCCCTTGACGTAGTCGCAGTCGATGGCCTCCGCGGCCGCGACTCGCCCAACCTCGTCGACCGTCTCCTGCAGCGCAGCCACGAGCGCGATCGCCCGCTCCACACCGTGCCGACGGGCGATCGCCGCCGGAGACGCCGGAAACAGCCCGGAGCACCAGCCACCGTTGCGTCCGCTGGCACCGAAGCCGGCCACGTGCGCATCGAGCACCACGATCCGCCGTGACGGATCCTCCAGAGCCAGGTAGTAGGCGGTCCACAGTCCGGTGAAACCGGCGCCGGCGATCACCACGTCGGCTTCGGCGCTCCCCGGCAGCGGCGGCCGGGGCGTCACCTGAACCGTGGAGAGCCAGTAGCCCACCACGTCCGGACCGGTCACAGCCGGCTCCAGGCCTCCGCCAACACCGACCGCAGGATCTGCTCCATCTCGGCGAAATGCTGCTCTTCACAGATCAGCGGCGGCGCGAGCTGCACCACGGGGTCGCCCCGGTCGTCGGCCCGGCAGTACAGACCGTTCTCGTAGAGCGCTTTCGAGAGGAATCCGCGGAGCAGCACTTCCGACTCGTCCTCGTCGAACGTCTCGCGCGTGGACTTGTCCTTCACCAGCTCGATACCGAAGAAATACCCGTCGCCGCGTACGTCGCCGACGATCGGAAGGTCGTACAGGCGTTCCAGGTACGACCGGAACAGGTCGGTGTTGGCCCGCACGTGCGCGTTGAGGTCCTCGCGTGCGAACAGGTCGAGGTTTGCCAGCGCTACGGCCGACGCCACGGGGTGCCCACCGAACGTGGCGCCGTGTGCGAACCAGTTGGTGCCGTGCTGGAACGGCTCGGCGAGCCGGCCGCTGACGATCATCGCGCCCGCCCGGCACTTCAGCTTGTTCGAGGCGGCAGGAGAGCTCGATGTCGTTGCCGCCCACCTCTCCGGCGAGCGGTGACCCGGCGTTCCCCGAGCGGGTGACTGGTGCGCCGATGGCACCGACGTTCCGTGGGGGTTTGCGTACTCCCTGCTCACGTCGGTGGCACAGTGGGAAGAGATACTTGCATCCCAACGATCGAGTGAGGGGGCGACCGGGTGGCAAATGATGTGCCGGCGGTGTCATCCGCGGTGCGAATCATCGAACGACTGGCCGCGGAATGGCCAACCCCCGTCGCACCGAAGACGCTCGTCGCGGAACTGGGGTTGAACCGCAGCACCTGCTACAACATCCTGGCGACCCTGCAGCGGTCCGGCTGGGTCACCTCCGCGGGCGACCGGGCAGGATGGACCCTCGGCCCGAAGCTGCTGACGATCACCGGTGTCACCGACGACATGACCGCGGCGATCGCGCAGCAGGAGATCGACGAGCTGGCGCGCAGGCTGGGCTTCGTGGTGTTCGTCGCCGAGCCCGACGGCTCGGGTGGCTACGTGGTCACGGTCAAGGCCGAGCGGCAGATGGGCGTACGGGTCACCGTCGGCGTCGGCGAGGACTTCCCGTTCAGCGCTCCGGCGATCATGCAGGCGTACCTGGCATGGCAATCCCCCGAGCGAGTCGACGAACTCGTCGACCGGCACGGGCTCAAGCAGTTCACCAAGTACACCGTCACCGACCGCGACGAGCTGCACAAGGTGCTCGCCGCGGTGCGCGAGCGCGGCTACTCCACCAGCATCCAGCAGTACGACATGGCGCAAAGCGGTGTCGCCGCACCGATCTTCGACCGTCGAGGTCAGGTCTCGCGTGTGGTGTGCTCACTGGCGTTCTTCACCGAGCTGCACTCGGACAACGTCACCAGGATCGGCAGCCTGGTCCGCGACTGCGCCGATCGCATCACCGCGCGAACCGGCGGCCGGCACCCGTCCCCGAGCGAAATCGAGGCCTAGCGCCGGCCCGGTTTCCCCACCTGATCTCCACGGGCGCGGCGATACCCCGCCGCCACCCGTCACCAGTCCGGTTGGAGGCGGCACGCCCGTGCGCCACCCGTCACCCGTCACCCGTCCGATCGGCGGCGGCACGCCCGCGCGCCGGACGCCGCCCACCACCAGACCCGGTTGGCGACGGGAGTTCACCCGGTCACGGGCGCCGCGGAAACTTCGTGAAGTCCGGCTTGCGCTTGGCCTTGAACGCCTCGCGGCCTTCCTTGGCCTCGTCGGTGCCGTAGAACAGCAGGTTGGCCTCGTGCGCCAGTTGCTGGACCCCGGCGTAGCCGTCCTCGTGCGCGTGGAAGCTCATCTTCGACATGCGCAGCGCCCACGGCGACATGGCCAGCATCTCCCGGCACCAGCGCAGCGTCTCCTCCTCCAGCTGCTCCAGCGGCACCACGGTGTTGATCAGACCCATCTGTAGTGCCTGCTGGGCGTCGTACTGCCTGCACAGGAACCAGATCTCCTTGGCCTTCTTCGGGCCGACCAGGTCGGACAGCACGCTCGCGCCGTAGCCGCCGTCGAACGAGCCGACCTTGGGCCCGACCTGCCCGAACCTGGCGTTGTCCGCCGCGATCGTCAGGTCGCAGACCAAGTGCAGCACGTGGCCGCCGCCGATGGCCCACCCGGCGACCATCGCCACGATCGGCTTCGGGCACCGGCGCATCGCGACATGCAGATCGGTCACGTGGAAGCGCCCGGTCGCGTTCTCGTCCAGCTTGTAGCCGCTGTCACCGCGAACCCGCTGGTCACCACCGGAGCAGAACGCCCGCGTGCCGGCCCCGGTGAGGATGATGACCCCGATCGACTCGTCCTCCCTGGCGAGCATGAGCGCCCGGTCGATCTCGATCAGGGTCTGCGGACGGAACGCGTTGTGCACCTCGGGACGGTTGATGGTGATCTTGGCGATTCCGTCGTCGGTGGTCTCGTAGCGGATGTCGTCCCACTCGCCGTGAGAGCGCCACGTGGTCTGCTCGGTCATGCCCCGATCATCGTCTGTTCGGGTTTCGCCGCGGCAGGGCCCCCGGCTGACGGTGTCGCGGGTCGCGCAGCAGCGGCCTGGATTCACCGCACAAGGCGTCCACCTTGGGCGTGGAAGGGCCGCGGCCGGGCGAGCCTCCCGGGCGTCACGGGGCGGGGCACCCGGCAGCCTGATTCGTCGCGGCCGGGCACTCGCCGCCCGACGTCCCTGTGGCCGGACTGTGCCGGGCCGCAGCTCACTCCTCGGCGAGCGTGATGCAGGCGAGCCGGTCCCCCGCCTTGCCCGCTTCGCCCTTCTCGGTGTGCGTGCCGTGCTCGTGAATCACCACCGCGCCAGGTCGTCGGTCTCGCAGGTCGAACGTCACCGTGGACTCCGCCTTCCCGTTACCGGACGAATCGGTGGTGAAGTCCAGCCAGATCTCGTTCTTCGGGTTGGCGTACGTCGGGTCGACCGACGGCTCCTTCGGGTCCTTCTTGTGCTGGAAGTGCGGACCCGCGTCGTCACCCGTCTCACCGCACTTGTTCACGTGGACGTGCGCGCCGTACTCACGGTCCGGAACCAGGCCGGAGACCTCGAGCTTGGTGGTCACTCCGGACTTCTCCGCCGTCAACGTCACCGTTGCCTGCGCACCGGAGGGCACCAGCTTCTTGTCGTAGCGGATCGCTGTCGCGTCGGCCTGGTAGTCCGCCAACGTGCCCTGGCCGCGCAACGTGATCTTGCCGGAGTCGGAGGCCTGCGCTTGGTCGTCCGGGGATTCCTCACCGCATGCGGTCAACGCCGTCAGCAATGCGGCACCCGCGAGAACTGCACTGATCTTCTTCACGCTGGCGTTCTACCCGACGGCGGATCCGCTTCTCCATCGCCGACGCGACCAGTTGACCCTTTCCAGCTGGGTAACAACCCCATCGGGCGAACGGGGGCCTCACCGTGGTTCGGCCCGCGCTCCTTTGGAGACCGCTGCGATCGTTCCCTGGGCCACGGCGACGAGCCGTTCCTCGGGATCCGCGGCGCCTTGGTCCAACCGCGAGTAGATCTCGCACCGGCACACCGCCTGGCGGCGGGTGGAGACCGCGGCTTCCGCCTTGGCGACCAGGTAGTGACCGGTGGCGGGCTTGGCGTAGTTGATCTTGTACTCGACGGTCAACGCGTCGGTCTGCAAAGCGAGCCCGCCCGCGAACGTCAGCGCGTTGTCGGCCAGGAAGCTCACGACTCCCCCGTGGGCGAAGCCGTGCTGCTGCTTGAGTTCCGGTCGCACCGGTAGCCCGATGGTGGCGCGGCCCGGCCCGGCGTCGATGAGTTCGGCGCCGAGGAACTTGGTGAAGGGTTGGGCTTCGAAGACGGATCGAGCGAGCCGCCACAGCTGGTCCGCGGTCATGGTCATGTACCCATAGTGGCCGAATCCGCGCCCGCGGTGATCATTTTTTTCTATTTCGGATTCGAGGCGGACGGCGCCGGTTCGTCGGTACGCGCCTGTTTGCGCAGAACGGCCGCCCGTCGCACGGAGAGGATCACTGCGACGAGGATGGCGCCGAGGATCACCATGGCCACCGGCCGGCCGAGCAGGTAGCCGGGGTTGCCGTCGGACAGCGCGAGTGTCTGCCGCAGCGAGGACTCGAGCGTCGGCTGCAGCACGACGGCGAGTACGAACGGCGCCATGCTGAACCCGGAGCGGCGCAGCACGAAGCCGAGCAAGCCGGCCACGAGCATCACCACGACGTCGACCATGGAGTTGTTCTCCGCGTACACGCCGACGATGCACAGGCCGATGACGAACGGCATCAGCGCCTGGGGCGGGATGGCCAGCAGCCGGGTGAACAAGCCGACCAGCGGCAGGTTGAGCACCAACAGCATGAAGTTGGCGATGTACATCGCGGCGATGACCGTCCAGAACATCTCCGGCTGGTCGTCGACGAACGTCGGTCCCGGCACCACGCCGTTGAGCAGCAGCGCGGCCAGCACCAGTGCCATGGTCGGCGCGAACGGGATGCCCAGTACCAGCAGCGGCACGAAGGCCGCCCCGGCCGCGGCGTTGTTCGCCGCCTCCGGACCCGCCACACCAGCGATGGCTCCCGAGCCGAACTTCTCCGGCCGACGGGAGATCTTCCGCTCGGTGACGTAGGAGGCGAAGGTCGACAGCACGGCCGCGGGCCCGGGCACGAGCCCGAGCAAGAACCCGAGGCCGGATCCGCGCAGCGCGGCCGGAGTCGCCTCGCGCGCTTCCTGCTTCGACGGCAGCAACTCACGCAGCCGGGGCGCCTTCACCGCGGGTGGCCGCCACTTGCGACCGGCCAACGTCAACGCTTCGGCGACCCCGAACACGCCCATCACCAGCGCGATGAAGCTGAAGCCCTCGGCCAGCGCGTCCGAGCCGAACGTGAAACGCAGGTCTCCCCTGGACGGATCGATACCGACGGTCGCGATCGCCAGACCGGCGCAGATCATCACGATCGACTTAGCCGTGGACCCGCTCGACAGCGCCGCCAGCAATCCGAGTCCGGCGATGCACAAGGCCAGGTACTCCGGCGGGCCGAGTTCGACCGCCAGCCCGCTCAGCCACGGGGCGAACATCATCAGACCGAAGATCGCGATCGTGCCCGCGATGAACGACGACACCGCGGCGATGGTCAGTGCGGGCCCGGATCTGCCGCGTTTGGTCATCTCGTAGCCGTCGAGCGCGGTCACCACGGAGCTCGCCTCGCCCGGCACGTTCAGCAAGATCGAGGTCGTCGACCCTCCGTAGGTCGAACCGAAATAGATGCCCGCGAACAAGATCAGCGAGCCGGTGGGCCCGAGCTGCGTCGTCACGCCCAGCAGCACCGACATCGCGCCGATCGGCCCGATGCCCGGGAGCACGCCGACCAACGTGCCCAGCACGACGCCGATCACCGCAAGCATCAAGAACGTGGGATTCGCGAACGCGGCGAAGCCGGCACCGAGATCGTCCAGCACGCGCGGCCCTCCTTACGTCACACCAGCCCGAGCGTGCCCGCGGGCAACGGCACCCACAGCCACCACACGAAGATCAACCAGGTCGCGGCACCGAACCCGATGCCGAGCAGCACAGCACTGCTCCACCGCCGCAGGCCCATGATCTTGCCGATCAGCACCAGTGACACCGACAGCGTCACGATCATTCCGACGGTGACGCCGAGCAGCGGGACGAGCATGGCCGCAGCCAGCACGCCGACGACGCGCCACCAGTGGACGCTGTCGTCCGTCTCGTCGTCCGGTTCGGCCACCGACGCCGGGCGTCGGACGACGACCCAGGCACTGGAGATCACCAGGACGACCGCCACGATCAGCGGGAAGAAGCCCGACCCGGTGTCGGCGAGGGTTCCGACGCCTTCCTGCACCGCGAGCACTCCGTAGCAGAGCCCGAGAAGCAACAGGACGGCCGCCGTGACGGTGTCGCCGTCGAACCGCTCGCGAAGCCGGTCCATCGCGCTCACCCCACCGACTTGAGGATGTCCGCCGCTTCCGCCGACTTGTCGGACAGCCGGGACTTGGCCGTCGCGCCGTCCTGCCCGCTGACGACCAAGCCGAGCTTGCGCGAGGCAGCGGTGAACTTGTCGCTCTTGACGGCCTTCGTCAGCGTGTCGGTCAGCTTCTTCTGGATCGCCTTGGGCAGGTCGGGCGGCGCGATCACCACGTTGTAGGCCTCCCACTCCAAGTCGACGTCCTGCTCGGTGAACGTGGGGACGTCCTTGGCGATGTCGATCGGCTCGGCGGAGGCGATACCGAGCGCGCGGACCTTACCGGCCTTCAGCTGCGCGACCGCGCCGGCCAGCTGCATGACGCCGACGTCGATGTTGTTGCCGAGCAGAGCGGTGACCGTCGCCTGGTCGCCGTCGAACTTGACGTGCTTGAACTGGGTGCCGGTGAGCTGCTCGAACTTCTTCGCCGGAATGCTGTAGTTGAGCGGTCCGTCGCCCATGGTCAACGTCTTCGGCTTGGCCTTGGCCGCCTGCACCAGGTCGTCGATGCTCCGGTACGGAGAATCGGCGGGCACCACGAACATCACCGGGGACGTGGTCACCTCGCCGAGCACGGTGGCCGCATCAGGGTCGTAGGAGACCTCTTCGGCATGCGGCAGCAGCGTGAGCGGGCCGTCCGGGACCAGTCCGATCGTGTAACCGTCCGGCTTGGCGTTGAGCGTGGCCGTGGTTCCGACCGAACCGCCGCCGCCTTCGCGGTTGACGACCTGGATGCGCTTGCCGAACGTGCCGTCGCTGTTGATCACGTCGGCCAACGCCCGCGCAGTGGTGTCGATCGCGCTCCCGGCCGGGTACGGCACGATGAGCTGCACATCTCTGGCCGGGTACTCCCCCTCGTTGGCCGGCCGGTCACAGGAGGTCGCGAGCAGCGCGGCCGCGGCAAGGACTACGGCGAACCCACGCCGTCGGATCTGCGATACAGCCATGTGATCTCTCCGATCTCGAGGTGCCTAACAGTCCACAACGGCGGCAATCAGGACGTCAAAGACCGGAAATAACTCGGATTCATTGGCACAGCCTATGGATCATGCCGCGACCGAGAGGCGATCGTTCATGGAGTGGGACGGCACCTCGTCCGGCGATTCATTGCTTCCGTCAATGAGTAGCCGTTGTTTTTCGTCTTTGACGCACTAGAAGCCCGCCTCGACGATGAGGGCATGGCTCCAGACCCCTCCCTCGGCGCACCGGTCGGCTCGGGCACGGTGTGCTTGGACGTCGCCGACGGTGTCGGCACCATCACGCTGAACCGGCCGCAGCGACGCAACGCGATGTCCTGGCACCTGCTGCAGGATCTGCGGACCGCACTCGACCTTGCCGAGGCCGACGACGCGGTGCGTGTCGTCGTGTTGACGGGAGCGGGTTCGGACTTCTGCGTCGGCGCCGACCTGGCACGCGTCGGTTCGTCGGATCCTCGCGATCACGACAGCCGGACCCTGCGCGGCCGATCGCTGCAGGACGACCGCGACCGGTTGACCCAGGCTTCCGCCATCGCCGAGCGGCTCGTGACGTTTCCCCTGGTCACCGTGGCCGCCATCAACGGTGCCTGCGCCGGGGCGGGACTGTCGCTCGCGCTGGCGACCGACATCCGTGTCGCCGCCGACCGCGCCGTGTTCAACACCGCATTCGTCAGCGCCGGAGTGTCCGGCGATCTCGGCAGCGCCTGGCTGCTGACCAGGGCGGTCGGGAACGCGCGGGCGAGCTCGCTGATCCTGGATCCGGTCAAGCTCGATGCCGGTCGCGCGCTCGAGCTCGGCCTGGTCACCGAGGTGACCGCCGACCTGGCGGGCAGGATCGGCGCATTGACCGCCAAACTGGCCAAACAACCGCTACTGGCGATGCAGCACGCCAAACGCAATCTCGCTGACGCCGTAGTGTCGAGCCTGCCCGATTACCTACGGCGTGAGGTGCCACGCATGGTCGAGACCGCACGCAGCGGTGACGCCCGAGCGGCCGCCCAGGCGTTCGTCAACCGCAGGGCTCACCAAGGAGTTCAGGCATGACCGAACCTCTGGCCGGGATCACGGTCGTCGAGTTCGGCCACTACATCGCGGCGCCGGCGGCCACCCAGTTGCTGCTCGACCTGGGCGCCGAGGTCATCAAGGTCGAGCCACCCCAGGGCGATCAGGCGCGCTCCATCGGCGCCTACGGCGAGGGCATCGTGCTCGCGTTCAACCGGGGCAAGAAATCGGTGGTCCTGGATCTGCGCGAGGAGCGCGACCGACGCATCGCCCGCGATCTGGTCGGTCGAGCCGACGTGCTGGTGCAGAACCTCCGACCGGGGACGATGGAGCGCTTCGGCCTCGGCCCGGAGGAGCTGACCGCCGCCCACCCCCAGCTGATCTACGTGTCGGTGAGCGGGTTCGGGCGGGGAACACCGTCGGCCGCGCGCCCCGGGCTGGACATCGTGGCGCAGGCCGAGAGCGGCTTGATGTCGATCAACGGCGAGCAGGGCGGGGATCCGCTGCGCGTCGGTTTCCCCATCGCCGACGCCGCCGCGAGCTACGCGGTCGTGCAGGCCGTGCTCGCTGCGCTCTTCCGGCGCGAGCGCACCGGAGAAGGCGGCGTCGTCGACGTCTCACTCCTGCAGGCCATGGTGCACATGCAGGCCGCCATGTGGGGCGAATGGCACGCCGCGGGCAAGCAACCGCTCCGCAAAGGCAACGGTCAAGCCACCGTGGCCCCGGCGGCCGATGTCTTCCACACGGCCGACGGCGCGATCGTGCTGTCCGCCTACACACCGGAGCACTTCGGCCGGCTGTGCCGGTTCCTCGGCAAGGAGTGGATGGTCTCCGACGAACGGTTCGCCGACAACCCCAGCCGGGTCGCGCACCGTCCCGCGCTGCTCGCCGAGATCGCCGAGGTGATCGGCACTTACCGCACCGACGAGTGCCTGGCGGCGTTGGCCGACAACGGCATCGTCGCCGCCGCCGTCCGCACCTACGAAGAGGTCGCCGAAGCCGGCGACGTCGCCGCGGGCGGCATCCTCACCACCGGCGTGAGCCCCGATGGCGAGAAGTACCGAGTGCCGTCGATGCCGTTCACGCTCGACGGCGTCGCTCCCCCGCCCGGCCGGGCTGTCCCCGCGCTCGGCGCGCACACCGACGACATCGCCGGGCGCGAGCCTTGACCGACCACCCCCGCCGCCCGTTGGATCGCGCCATGGACGTTCGCGAGCTGGAGTGCTTCCTTGCGGTGGTGGACCACGGCAGCATCACGAAGGCCGCGGCGTCGCTGTACCTCGCCCAGCCGTCGTTGTCCCAGGTCATCCGCCGCTTGGAGGACGAGCTGGGCGTCGAGCTGTTCCGCCGCGTCGGCCGCGGACTGGTGCTAACCGCGGCCGGTGAGGCGCTGGTCGGGCCTGCACGTCAGGTGCTGCGCGATTTGCACCATGCCAGGCACGTGGCTGCCGAGTACCGCGGGCTGGAACGGGGACGGATCGACATTGCGATCTCGGCCTCGCTCACCTCGGACTTCCTGGCCGCGTGGGTCGGCCACTTCCGTCGGTTGCACCCCGGCGTCACCGTCCGGCTGACCCAGCACAAGGGCACCATCGACGACATCGTCGCGCTGATCAGGTCCGGTGAGGCCGAGCTTGCCTACACGCTCACCCCGGTGTCGCGGCAAGGCATCGACTGCATGCACGTCGGCGACGGCGAGATCGTGTTGGCGTTGCCACCCGCGTGGCAGACCGACCTGCCCGATCCGGTGCCGGTGGCCATGCTCGACGGGTTGCCGATGGTGATCGACCGGGCCTTCGGCCGCTCCTACCTCGAAGCGATCCGCGACAGTAGCGGCGTCGAGCCCGCGGTGGTCGTCGACGTCGAGGAATCTGCCGCTTTGGTCGCGCTCATCGCCGCGGGTGCCGGCGCAGCCTTCTTGCCGATGCGCCAAGCCCTGGACGCCTGGCGACGCGGCGCCCAGTTGCGGACGATCTCGCCGCAGACCTTCCGGTCCATCTACGCGGTCAAGTCCAGCTCCCCGTTGTCCGGTCCGGCGCGCAAGTTCCTCGAGCTCAGCCAGGCCAACCTCGACCGGTGGCGGGACGCACTGGCTCGGCGCACCGAGAAGGGAATGACCTTGCTGGAAGCCGCGGTGGACGCGGAGAAGTCGATCGAGGCCGCCTATCGGCGTCTCGCCGAGCAACGGGTGCGACCGGACGCCGATTCGGTCAGCGAAGCGCCACGGTGAGCAGCGCCGCGACATCGGTCAGCGCGTCCAGGCCATGCCGCTGCGGCGGGATCGCAACCAGCTCCCCCGCACTCAGCGTCCACTCTTCCGACGCGGTGTGCAGGCGGGCGCGTCCGGCAAGAATCTGCAGCGTCGCGGCGGGCGGCGAGTCGTGCTCGGCCATGTGGGCGCCTTCCCGCAGCGCGATGACCGTGGCCCGTTGCCCGCTGCCGGTCACGATGGTGCGGGCGGCGCGCCCGGCGTGACTCTCGGCTGCTTCGGCCAACAGTGTGTCCGCGAGCTGCTCGAGGTTGACCGTGTGCGCGCTCATCGACAGCACTCCGTCCTTCTGCCCTGCCGCGATACCACCAGGCTACTCGGCGTCGGCGCGGCCGAGGAAGCCTCGAATGCGGCCAGGCACGCACGGCGGCTTCGCCGACCACGAAGTCCGCACGGCGGGCACCCGGCGTACCCGAAACCGTCACGCGCTCGACCACCGTGCCCCTCTTGGCCGGCGTCCGTGCCGCAGCACGATATGGGGCGTGAGGAACATCGGAACGGAAACTGGCGCTAAGCCTCCAATGCCCCGATCCGCTCGTTGACGGCCTTGATCGTTTTGCTGAAGCTTCGCTGCGGTTCCGCCGCAGTGGGTGGATGTAGATCTGAAAGGCCAGTGAGTTGCCAGTTGAGTTCCTGTCCGATGAGCAGGCTGCGGCCTACGGCCGGTTGCCCGAGGTGTTGTCGCGGGCAGAGTTGGAGCGGTTCTTTTTCCTCGACGACGTCGACCGGGGCCTGGTGGAGGCCAAGCGGCGCGATTACAACAAGCTCGGGTTCGCGCTCCAGCTCGTGACGGTGCGCAACGTCGGGGCGTTCCTCGATGACCCGCTGGACGTGCCGGTCGAGCTGGTCGACTATCTCGCCGAGCAGCTCGGAATCGTGGACTCGTCGTGCGTGAAGTCCTACGGCGAGCGGGAGAAGCCCCGCTTCGAGCACGTCTGGGAGCTGCGCCAGGCCGGTGGCTGGCACGAGTTTTCGGTGGTGGAGAACGAGCTCGGCGAGTGGATCGAGGCCCGCGCCTGGACCACCGGAGACGGGCCGAAGGCGCTGTTCGACGTCGCGGTCTCATGGCTGCGAGAGCGCAAGGTGCTGCTGCCAGGCGTGACCCGGCTGGTCCGGCTGGTCGCCGCCCGGCGAGAGGCGGCGAACCGGCGGTTGTGGGAGACGCTGTGTGATCTGCTTGACGACGAGCAGCGCGCCGCGCTGGATGGGTTGTTGGAGGTGCCGGAGGGGCACCGGAATTCGCGGTTGGACACGCTGCGGCGGCCGCCGGTGCGGGTGTCGGGTCCGGCGATGGTCGATGCCCTTCAGCGCGCGTCGGAGATCCTCGGGTTGGGGTTCGTCGAGGTGGACACTGAGGTGGTGCCGCCGCGCCGGTTGGCGGAGTTGTCGCGGTATGGGGTGCAGGGCAAGGCCAGTTTGCTGCGTCGTCACGGTGATTCCCGGCGGGCGGCGACGCTGTTGGCCACGGTGGTCTACCTGCAAACTCGGGCAGTCGATGACGCCCTGGATCTGCTGGATGTGCTGATCGCCTCGAAGCTGCTGGCGCGGGCGGAGCGGGAATCGGCCAAGGAGAAGCTGCGCACCCTGCCCAAGCTGGGCAAGGCGTCGGCGAAGCTTGCGGCCGCGCTGGGGGTGTTGCTGGAGGTGACCGGCGCGCACGATGGCCTGGCCGAGCAGGCCGCCGACGACGGCGACACCATCGAGCCGGTCAGTTTGGCGCAGGTGTGGGCCGAGATCGAGGCCGTGGTGCCCCGCGCCGAGCTGGCCGAGGCTCTGGTCGCGGTGGTGGAGCTCGCGGGGCCGCTGGACTCGGATGCGGATGAGGCGTGGCGGGCGGAGTTGGTGAAGCGGTTCGTCACGGTGCGGCCGTTCCTGCCGTTGTTGTGTGAGGTGATCCGCTTCGGCGCCGCGCCCGAAGGGCGTCAGGTGCTGGCGGCGTTGCGGGATCTGCCTCGGTTGTGGGGCGGCGGCCGCAACAAGGTCGCCCGCTCCGAGATCGACGAGCAGCTGCTGATCGGCTCGTGGCGCAGGTTGGTGCTGCACGCCCCGGAGCTGGAGCCAGGGACGATCGATTGGCGGGCTTACACCTTCTGTGTGCTGGAGCAGTTCCACCGCTGTTTGCGGCGTCGGGACATCTTCGCGGTCAACTCCAGTAAGTGGGGCGACCCGCGCGCCAAGCTCCTCGCCGGCAGTGCGTGGACCACCGCGAAGCCGGTGGTGCTGTCCAGTCTCGGACTGCCACCCGACCCGAACGAGCACCTCGACGAGTGCGCCGAGCTGTTGGACGCCACCTTCCGCGAAGTCACAGCGGGACTGCCGGAGAACACCGCGGTGCGCTTCGACGAGGACGGCCGCCTGCACCTCTCAGCGCTGCCAGCGGAGGCGGAGCCGCCGAGCCTGGCCAACCTGCGGGCGCTGACCAACCGGATGCTGCCCCGCGTCGACCTTCCGGAGGTGTTGCTGGAGGTCTTCTCCTGGACCGGCGCCGACCAGGCGTTCACCTCGATCACCGGCGGCGAAGCCCGCCTGGCCGACCTGCACATCACCATCGCCGCGCTACTGGTGTCCGAGTCCTGCAACATCGGCTGGACTCCAGTGATCAAGCACAGCGTGCCGGCGTTGACGCGGGATCGTCTGGCGCACGTGGACGCGACCTACCTGCGGATGGACACCCTCAAAGCCGCCAACACCTTCCTGATCGAGCACCAGGCCCGCATCGGCCTTGCTCAGGTGTGGGGCGGCGGGCACGTGGCCAGTGTCGACGGGATGCGGTTCGTCGTGCCGGTGCAGACCATCAATGCCCGCCAGAACCCGCACTACTGGGGCCAGAAACGGGGCGCGACCTGGCTGAACATGGTCAACGATCAGGCCGCCGGGCTCGCCGGGAAGGTCGTGGCGGGCACCCCACGCGACTCCCTGCACGTGCTGGACGTGCTGTATGACCGCGACGGCGGGCAGAAACCGCAGATGATCGTCACTGACACCGCCTCCTACTCCGACATCGTCTTCGGGCTGCTCACTCTCGCCGGGTACACCTACGCCCCGCAGTTGGCCGACCTGCCCGATCAGAAGCTGTGGCGCATCGACACCCGCGCCGACTACGGGCCCTTCACCACAGCGGCTCGCGGCCGCATTGATCTCGACCGGATCCGGCGGCACTGGGAGGACATCCTGCGCGTGGTCGCCTCGATCCACACCGGTGCCGTCCGCGCTCACGACGTGATCCGGATGCTGTCCCGCGACGGCCACCCCACCCCGTTGGGTGAGGCGATCGCGCACTACGGCCGGATCCACAAGACGCTGCACGTGCTGCGGATGGTCGACGACACCGGCTACCGCCGCGACATCAAAGCCCAGGCCAACCTCCAGGAAGGCCGCCACGCCTTGGCCCGGCGGATCTTCCACGGCCAGCGCGGCGAACTACGCCAGCGCTACTACGAAGGCATGGAAGACCAACTCGGCGCCCTGGGCCTCGTCCTCAACGCGATCGTGCTGTTCACCACCCGCTACCTGGATGCCGCCATCACCGAACTCCGTGCCGGCGGCTACGAAGTCCACGACGAAGACGCGGCCCGGCTCTCGCCGTTCGTACGCCACCACATCAACATGCTCGGCCGGTATTCGTTCCTGCTCCCCGCCGATCTGGCCCAGGGCCTGCGGCCGCTGCGTGATCCGTCCGAGCCCGACGAGGACAACGAACGGTGACACCCCGCTCGGGGTGGCTTAGGGCCGGTAGGTGGCCACCCCGAGCACGTACCGGCCGCGGCGGCGGGTCAGGTACTGCTGGTCGACGACGAGATGGTGGCGTGCCAGCTCGGAGAGGAATTCCTCGGCGGTGAAGCGGTTCTCGGCCGGGTGGTCGAACAGCAGCCGGTAGGTAGGGGTGGCCAGGGCCAGGGCGGTGACTTCGTCGAAGTAGAACCGCCCGCCCGGGGTGAGGACGCGGGCGATCTCGGCCAGGGCGTCGGGCCAATGGGGGATGTGGTGGATGATCGCGAAGTCGAACACCGCGTCGTAGCGGGAGAGGGGCTCGCCCAGCGTGGTGTGCAGGTCGGTGGCGCTGCCCTGGGCGAGGCGGACCCGCTGGCCGTAGCGGCGGGTCAGGCGCCGCCGGGCCCGGGTGATCATCGCGGGGTCCAGGTCGATCGCGTCGACGTGGCCGGCGCCGAAACGGTCCAGGATCAGCTGGGTGCCGTAGCCCGGCCCGCAGCCCAGCTCCAGCACCCGCGCCCCGGGTGGCAGCGGCCCGCCGAGCCGGCGCATCCACGGCACCTCGTAGTAGCGCTGCAACCACCGCCGGGGCGGGGAGTTGACCAGCGCGGTCTCGACCCGGTTCATCAACATCACAACACCTCGATTGCATCGTCCCATATTGCTATTATCGGGTTATGACGATGAATAGCATGGAGGGGTGCCTGGCGTCGAGCCCGCCGGGCGCGAACCTGGATCCGGCCGTGGCGTTGTTTCACAGCCTGTCGGACGCCACGCGGTTGGCGATCGTGCAGCGCCTGGCCGGCGGGGAGGCCCGGGTCGCCGATCTGATCGCCGAGCTGGGGCTGGCGCAGTCGACGGTGTCGGCGCACGTGGCGTGCCTGCGGGACTGCGGGCTGGTCGTGGGGCGCCCGCAGGGGCGGCAGGTGTTCTACAGCCTGGCCCGCCCGGAGCTGATGGACCTGCTGGCCTCGGCTGAGACGCTGCTGGCCGCGACCGGCAACGCGGTGGCGCTGTGCCCGACCTACGGCACCGACACCACCGGTGATACCGAGAACGGGGAGGTCGTGCGGTGAGCGACGCCTGCGGCTGCGGCAGCGACGAGCCCCGCACCGGCGAGGAAGAAGAGCGCGAGCCGGAACGGCTCTGGCAGGTCAGCGAACTGCGCTTCGCCGCGATCGCCGGGGTGCTGCTGCTGGCCGGATACGCGGTGGAGTGGGCCGGGGCGGGCTCCACACTGGCGCTGGCCCTGAAGGCGCTGGCCTTGGTCGCCGGGGCCTACACCTTCGTGCCCTCCACGCTGAAGCGACTGGCCCAGGGCAAGATCGGGGTCGGCACCCTGATGACCATCGCCGCGGTCGGCGCGGTGATCCTGGGTGAGGTCGGCGAGGCCGCGATGCTGGCCTTCCTCTACTCCATCAGCGAGGGCCTGGAGGAATACTCCCTGGCCCGCACCCGCCGCGGGCTGCGGGCGCTGCTGTCCCTGGTCCCCGAGGAAACCACGGTGCTGCGCAACGGCAGCGAGACCGTGGTGGCCCCGTCCGAGTTGCGGGTCGGGGACCGGATGCTGGTCAAGCCCGGGGAGCGCATCGCCACCGACGGCGTGATCCGCACCGGCCGCACCGCGCTGGACGTCTCCGCGATCACCGGCGAGTCCGTGCCGGTCGAAGCGGGCCCCGGCAGTGAGGTGTTCGCCGGGTCGATCAACGGCACCGGGGTGCTGGAGGTCGAGGTCACCACGACCTCCGAGGACAACTCACTAGCGCGGATCGTGCGGATCGTGGAGGCCGAGCAGTCCCGCAAGGGCGCCAGCCAGCGCCTGGCCGACCGCATCGCCAAACCCCTGGTGCCCGGCGTCATGATCGCCGCCGCGCTCATCGCCGGAATCGGCAGCCTCCTCGGCGACCCGACCACCTGGATCGAACGCGCCCTGGTCGTGCTCGTGGCCGCCTCACCCTGCGCGCTGGCGATCTCCATCCCCGTCACCGTCGTCGCCGCCATCGGTGCCGCGAGCAAGCACGGTGTGCTGGTCAAGGGCGGCGCCGCGCTGGAGGCCCTCGGCCGCGTGCGGGGGGTGGCGCTGGACAAGACCGGCACCCTGACCCGCAACCAGCCCGCCGTGGTCGACGTCGCCACCACCGACGGGACCCCGCGCGAGCGGGTGCTCGAGCTGGCCGCGGCGTTGGAGGCCCGCAGCGAACACCCCCTGGCCCGCGCGATCCTCGCCGCCGTCGACGGCGAGACGATCACCCCCGCGGCCGACGTGGAGGCGGTCACCGGCGCCGGGCTGACCGGCCAGCTCGACGGCCGCCCGGTGCGGCTGGGCCGCCCCGGCTGGCTGGAAGCCGGGCCGCTGGCCGCCGAGGTGCAGCGCATGCAGCAGGCCGGGTCCACCGCCGTGCTCGTCGAGGACGACGGCCGCGTGATCGGCGCGATCGCCGTGCGCGACGAACTGCGCCCCGAAGCCGCCGAGGTCATCACCCGGCTGTGCTCCGGCGGCTACCACGTCGCCATGCTCACCGGCGACAACCACGCCACCGCCACCGCCCTGGCCGCCGAAGCCGGTATCGACACCGTGCACGCCGAACTCCGCCCGGAGGACAAGGCCCGCATCATCAGCGAACTGGGCGACCGGCGATCGATGGCGATGGTCGGTGACGGTGTCAACGACGCCCCCGCCCTGGCCACCGCCGACCTGGGCATCGCCATGGGCGCCATGGGCACCGACGTCGCGATCGAAACCGCCGACGTCGCCCTCATGGGCGAAGACCTGCGGCACCTGCCCCACACCCTCGACCACGCCCGCCGCGCCCGACGGATCATGCTGCAAAACGTCGGACTCTCCCTCGGGTTGATCATCGCTTTGATGCCGCTGGCGCTGTTCGGCGTCCTCGGCCTGGCCGCGGTGGTGCTGGTGCACGAGGTGGCCGAGGTCGTGGTCATCGCCAACGGGGTGCGCGCCGGCCGCGCCAAGCCGCTGCCCACACTGCCCGGCGGCAAGCCTGTGGCGGAGCGGCCCGCGACAGTGGGGGCCTCGGCGTAACCCGCAGCGAAACCCCGACGGTAGGGGCGGCCCGGCGGCCCCTACCGTCGGCTGTCGCCGGGCGCCAACAGGCTGGTGATCTCGGCGAGCGCCTGGTCGGAGGGTTTGAAGTACCGGCGCAGGTTCTCCGGCTTCCTATGCCGGGACTTCGCCATCAGCAGCAACAGGCTCGCTCCGGCCTCGCCGAGGTGCGTCAACGCGGAGTGGCGGAGCTCGTGCAGGTCCCAGCCCGTTCCTGGTCCCTGGAGTGCGGTGTGGGCATCCAGCAGAGCACGGGCCTGCCCGTAGGACAGCCGGGCCAGCCCGCTGTCCGGACACACATCACGGGGGCTGAGGACCTTGCACGGGCCGGGGTGGCGGTGAGTGACAAACACCGGGCCCCGGCTGCGGCCCTTGAGCAGGCGCGGCAACAACCGGGCGGTGCCGGCATCCCAGTAGACGGTCTCTAACATGAAATCCGCGCGCCCCTGGCCCCGCCGACGGGCCCGGGCCGCACCCTTGGCCTTGACCGGGCAGCGGCGCCCGGCCAGGTCGAGATCCTCGATGTTGATGCCGAGGCTCTCCTCGGCGCGCGCGGCGCTCTCGTAGAGCATCCGGTACAGCGTCTTCTCCCGCAGGCCCACCTCCCGGTGTGCGATCAGCCGGTCGATCGCCAGGCGAGACCGGACTGGGGTTTGCGAGTCCGGCACCGTCATCCGCTTGGTCCACCCCGGAACGCTCGGAGCATCGTGGCCACGTTCCCGGCACCAAGCCAACCACGACAACACCGCGGCGCGGCGGGCGTTCCACGTGTTGACCGCCGCGCCGCCCCACAGCAGTTCCAGCGCCTCACCGACCTCGTCATCGGCCACCGCCGCCAGCGGCCGGCGCTCGCCCAACCGGTCGGCGGTCTTGCCCACCCCGGCCCCGTAGGCACGGAACGTGTTCGGGTTGCCCAGCGAGTCAAGGAACAGCTCGGCCGCCCGACCGATGGTCAGCGCCGAGGGGTTCGTCGGCAGCGCGACGACGGTGGACACCCGCGTTCTCCCTTGCCGCAGATAACAGGGCCGCCTCACGCGCCGCCGCGGGGATGTTCCCGCAGGACATGATCAGCGATGCCGCAGATAATAGGCCGTTATCTGCGGCATGAGTTCACGAACCTGCCGAAGCCGGCGTCGCGTTGATCAGCGACCAGGGACGACGAGGGCTTAGCGCCAGTTTCCGTTCCGATGTTCCTCAAACCCCGATATGCCGGGGCGTGGAGTAGCACACCGTCGTCCGGGGAACCCGGAAAGTCAGGCCGGCAGGCGCCGCCGTCGTGCACGGGTCACCGTGATCAACTGCGAATGCGCGACGCGCTGCCGGGTGCTGTTGAAGCCTAAACAGTACGGGTGTACTGTTTAGCGTGTCGGGGTGCTCCCCCCAGGTGGCCGCCCCGGCACGGGTGCGAGAGACTCGCACCACCCGAACGCACCTACCCGCCACGCGAGATCGCAACGGAGAGCGCCCGTGAGCACCGAGAATCCTGTGACCCCGTCCAGCATCGACAGCTTCGGCGCCCGTGACACACTCCGGGTCGGCGAAGATTCCTACGAGATCTTCCGCCTGGACAAGGTCGAGGGCTCCGAGCGTCTGCCGTACAGCCTCAAGATCCTGCTGGAAGCCCTGCTGCGCACCGAGGACGGCGCCAACATCACCGCCGACCACATCCGCGCGCTGGGCAACTGGGACGCCAAGGCCGACCCGTCGGTGGAGATCCAGTTCACCCCGGCTCGCGTGATCATGCAGGACTTCACCGGTGTGCCGTGCGTGGTCGACCTGGCCACGATGCGCGAGGCGGTGGCCGAGCTGGGCGGCGACCCGGACAAGGTCAACCCGCTGGCGCCCGCGGAGCTGGTCATCGACCACTCGGTGATCATCGACGTGTTCGGTCGCCCGGACGCCTTCGAACGCAACGTGGAGATCGAGTACGAGCGCAACCGGGAGCGCTACCAGTTCCTGCGCTGGGGCCAGGGCGCGTTCGACGAGTTCAAGGTCGTCCCGCCCGGCACCGGCATCGTGCACCAGGTCAACCTGGAGTACCTGGCCCGCACCGTGATGGCCCGCAACGGCCAGGCCTACCCCGACTCGTGCGTCGGCACCGACTCGCACACCACGATGGTCAACGGCCTCGGCGTGCTCGGCTGGGGCGTCGGCGGCATCGAGGCGGAGGCCGCCATGCTCGGCCAGCCGGTGTCGATGCTGATCCCGCGCGTGGTCGGCTTCAAGCTCACCGGTGAGATCCCGCCCGGCGTGACCGCCACCGACGTGGTGCTGACGATCACGCAGATGCTGCGCCAGCACGGCGTGGTCGGCAAGTTCGTCGAGTTCTACGGCGAGAGCGTCAGCGAGGTGCCGCTGGCCAACCGCGCCACGATCGGCAACATGAGCCCGGAGTTCGGCTCGACCGCGGCGATCTTCCCGATCGACGACGAGACGATCAGGTACCTGAAGCTGACCGGCCGCTCCGACGAGCAGATCGCGCTGGTCGAGGCCTACGCCAAGGAGCAGGGCCTGTGGCACGACCCGAGCCGCGAGCCGGAGTTCTCCGAGTACATCGAGCTCGACCTGTCCACCGTGGTGCCGTCGATCGCGGGCCCGAAGCGCCCGCAGGACCGCATCGTGCTCAGCGAGGCGAAGTCGGCGTTCCGGTCGGCGCTGCGTGACTACGTCACCAACGGCGCCGAGACCCCGCACACGTCGATGGACGAGGCCTCCGAGGAGTCCTTCCCGGCCAGCGACCCGATCGCGCCCGGCACCGCGAGCGACGGTGAGCCCGCGCCGAAGGTGCAGTCCGCGGCCAACGGTGCGCAGGGCAGGGTGTCCCAGCCGGTGAAGGTCATCTCCGAGGAGCGAGGCGAGTTCGAACTCGACCACGGCGCGGTGGTGATCGCCTCGATCACGTCGTGCACCAACACCTCGAACCCGTCGGTGATGCTCGGTGCCGCCCTGCTGGCGCGCAACGCGGTGGAGAAGGGCCTGTCGGTCAAGCCGTGGGTGAAGACCTCGATGGCGCCCGGCTCGCAGGTGGTGAGCAACTACTACGAGAAGGCGGGTCTGTGGCCGTACCTGGAGAAGCTGGGCTTCCACCTGGTCGGCTACGGCTGCACCACGTGCATCGGCAACTCGGGCCCGCTGCCCGAGGAGATCTCCGCCGCGGTGCAGGAGAACGACCTGTCGGTGGTCTCGGTGCTGTCCGGTAACCGCAACTTCGAGGGCCGGATCAACCCGGACGTGAAGATGAACTACCTGGCCTCGCCGCCGCTGGTGATCGCCTACGCGCTGGCCGGGACGATGGACTTCGACTTCGACAACCAGCCGCTGGGCACCGACAGCGACGGCAACGAGGTCTACCTGCGCGACATCTGGCCGAGCCCGCAGGAGATCCAGCAGACCATCGACTCGTCGATCACCAAGGAGATGTTCACCAAGGACTACGCGGACGTCTTCGACGGCGGCGAGCGGTGGAAGTCGCTGCCCACGCCGACCGGCAAGACGTTCGAGTGGGACCCGGAGTCGACCTACGTGCGCAAGCCGCCGTACTTCGACGGCATGACGCTGGAGCCGGAGCCGGTGCAGGACATCTCCGGCGCCCGCGTGCTGGTCAAGCTGGGCGACTCGGTGACGACCGACCACATCTCCCCCGCGGGTGCCATCAAGCAGGACTCGCCCGCCGGGCAGTACCTGATCGAGCACGGCATCGAGCGCAAGGACTTCAACTCCTACGGCTCCCGGCGCGGTAACCACGAAGTGATGATCCGCGGCACGTTCGCCAACATCCGGCTGCGCAACCTGCTGCTGGACCCGAGCGGCAACGGCCCGCAGGGCGGCTACACGCTCGACTTCACGCAGGAGGGCCACCCGCAGACCTTCATCTACGACGCCGCGCAGAACTACGCGAAGAAGAACATCCCGCTGGTCGTCCTCGGCGGCAAGGAGTACGGCTCCGGGTCGTCGCGCGACTGGGCGGCCAAGGGCACCGCGCTGCTCGGCGTGCGCGCGGTGATCTGCGAGTCGTTCGAGCGGATCCACCGGTCGAACCTGATCGGCATGGGTGTCGTTCCGCTGCAGTTCCCGGAGGGCGAGTCGGCGGAATCCCTCGGTCTGGACGGCACCGAGACGTACGACATCTCGGGGCTCACCGAGCTCAACGAGGGCCGGACGCCGCGGACGGTGCACGTCACCGCGACCAAGGACTCCGGCGAGAAGGTCGAGTTCGACGCGGTGGTGCGGATCGACACGCCTGGTGAGGCCGACTACTACCGCAACGGCGGCATCCTGCAGTACGTGCTGCGCAAGATGCTGCAGAACTGATCAGAGTTCTCCGACTCGCCCGGCGCCCAAGGGTGCCGGGCGAGTCTTTTCTTTCCGGCTCGCCCGCGCCCCGCAAGGGTGCCGGGCGAGCCTCTTTTGTGGCCCCGGAACTCACACTTATGAGTGAAGTTTGCGCCCCGGTCACCGATTCGTGCCGCGTTCGTCCCCGGCTCGGATGACGGATCCGCCCCGGTCGGGGGTCACTCCGACGTGTCCTGACCTGCGACAACGCCCGTAGTCAGTGTGACGCCGATCGTCCTGATCGCGTGGTGTACCCGAATGTTCACACTCGGTTGCGGCCCATAAGATCCGTTCTGTCCGTGACCTTCTCCCGTTTGCGGCGTTTGTCCCATACGAGACGGTCTCCCGGACGATCACCGCGACATCCCGTCGGGTGATCGCCTCCCGACACCACGAACAAGGAACCGATGGCCAAGCACGCGTCTTCTCCCCAGAAGTCGAAGCGTCCGACGTCGTTTCGCGCCAACCTGCTCTCCGCCCTGGCGGGTGTGCTGGTGGTGGTGCTGGGCGTCGTCGGCGTGATGTGGCTGTCCACGCCGTCCGATACGCCCGAGGAAGCTCCGTCGCTTCCGGTCGCCGCGGACGAGGACAAGCCGTCAGAGGCCCCCAAAGAGCGCAAGCCGGCACCGGCCGCCAAGAAAGCGACCGGGCTGATCGAATCGACCACTCACACCCGTCTGACCGACACCACGCCGGACCCGGACCCGCAGGCGCGAACCGAAGGCATCATCGTGCACCCGCGCTCGATGATCACGATCCACCAGCGGCCGAACGGCAAGGCGATCGGCAAGATCGGCCCGAAGCAGATCGGCGACACCTGGCTGCCGATGATCGCCGAGCAGGACGGGTGGGTGCAGGTCCTGCTGCCCTCCAAGCCGAACGGCTCGACCGGGTGGCTGCGCGCGAACCAGGTGGAGCGCAACTACACGCCCTACCTGATCACCGTGCATCTGAAGTCGATGCGCATGGAGCTGTGGAAGGCCGACAAGCGCGGCAGGCAGCCCGAGGTGATCGGCGAGTGGGACATCGGCATCGGCGCCCCGGAGACCCCGACCCCGGCCGGCCGCACGTTCCTGCTCGGCTCGATGGTCGACCCCAAACAGGACTACTCCCCCGTGATCCTGCCGCTGGGAGCGCACAGCGACACGCTCGACACCTTCGGCGGCGGACCAGGAACCGTGGCGATCCACACCTGGCCCACCGACGACGTCATCGGCACCGCGACCAGCCACGGATGCATCCGGGTGCCCAAGGACGCGCTGCAACAACTTCAAGATGTGCCACTCGGCACGCTCGTGCTGGTGGACGACAAGTAATCGATAAGGAGACGAAATCCATGAAACGACGTGCGATCGCCGCCGCCGGCGCTGCCACCCTGGGGGCGGCCACCGCGGTCGTCGCCCTCGTGGCGGGCACGACTGTCGGCTTCGCCGAGACCAGCACCTCGTCGGCCTATGGCGTCGCCGCCGAAGGCGTTTTGGAGATCGAACCGCTCCCGTACGTGGAGTCCAGCGACGGCGAGACCAAGACCGACTCGCTCGTCGAGCTGCCGGAGAACCCGCTGCTGAACGCGGCGGTGGCCAAGGTCTCCGCGGGTGACGACAAGGCCTCGGTGAAGCTGGCGGACGTCAGCCTGCTGCCGGTCGACGTCCAGCTTCCGGGGAGCTTGAAGGACCTGGACAAGGCTCTCGACGACTTCCGCGGCAAGCTCGGCGAGCAATGCGACAACGTCGCGCCGGAGGCCAAGCTGCAACTGCCGAAGAACCCGCTGACGGACCTTCTCAACAAGGTCACCGAGGCGCTCAACCCGAAGCGGCTCTGCGACGTCATCAAGGGCAAGCAGTCGGTGCTGGAGCTGGGCCTGGTCGAGGTCTACTGCGACGGCGACGAAGGCGGCCTGAAGATCGCCGACGTCAAGCTGCTCGGCCAGAAGATCGACCTGCCGGAGGCTCCGGAGAACATCGGTCTGCCGAAGAACCCGCTGTTGCAGCTGACCGTCAACAAGCAGGAAGCCAACGAAGACGACGGCTCGTTCAGCGTCACCGGCCTGGAGCTGGACCTGCTGGACGGCACTCAGGTCCTCAAGCTCGGCAACGCCACGTGCGGTGTGACCGCCGCCGACGACGGTGAGGACGACACGCCGACCGCCACCAAGCCGGCCCCGGTGACCACCGGCTTGCCCGTGACCGGCTGACGCGTTCCTGCCGGCGAGCGAACGCGGGCCCTCCCACCCCACACGGTGGGAGGGCCCGTGTGCTACTCCCCCGCCGCGCTCAAACCGAGGTCGGCCGCGGCGGCCCGCACGACGTCGATGACCATCTGCAGTGCCGGGCGTCGAGCGGCCGTACTGCGGTAGGCCAACGAGATCGTTCGGGTGATCGGGGTGGTCAGCGGCAGCGCTTCCATGCCCGGCGGAGCCAAGGCCAGCCCGAGGTCCGACACCAGCGTGATGCCCAGGCCGGCAGCGGCCATCGCCATCGCGGTGGACTGCTCCTCCACCTCGTGCGTGACTCGCAGCTGGAACCCGTTGCGCAGGCACGCCGCGCGCACGGCGCGCCCGAAGTGACTACGCGGTCCGGCCATGATCCACGGGTGCTCGGCGAGGTCCGACAACGCGATCGGCCCGCCTTCCTTTCCGCCGAGGACGCCCACCGGCGCCGCCACGTGCAGCCGCTCGACGGCCACCGGTGCGCCGAGCAGGTTGGCGTCCCACGGCGTCGGGGCATCCGCGTAGTTCACCGTGAACGCGATGTCGACCTCGCCGTCTTTCACCGCCTGGGCGCTCAGCTCGGGCGCGAGCTGCTTGGTGCGAACACGAATCCCGGGCTGACGCTGCGCCAACAGGTCCAGCGCTCCGGGCAGCAGGCCCGCCGCCACGGTGGCGAAAACCCCCGCACGCAGCGTGACGGTACGTGCCTCCTGCGCCTCCTCCAGCGCCAAGGTCGCCCGTTCGACGGATTCCAAGATCTCCTCGGCATGCTCGGCCAGCAGCTTGCCGAGCTCGGTCAGTTGCACCCGGCGCCCGACCCGCTCGAACAGCCGAGCACCGACGTCCCGCTCCAACTGCGCGAGCTGCTGCGACACGGCGGACGCGGTGTAATGCAGGGCGCTTGCCGCGGCGGTGACGGTTCCCCTTCGGTTGAGCTCACGCAACATCCGCAGGCGGTGCAACGACAACTCCATACCCGCCACCTTCGTCCCTGCGCCACGCGTAAACAAACCCTAAACATCGGCGTGCAGCACTCGTAACTGGACGTGACGACAGTCGAGGGCTGACCCTGACGGTACGGCGGGATGAGCATCTCCGCCTCACCACTCGATCATGCAACACCGGCACGGGGCCAGGCGACCCGGTGCCGGTGGCTGTCGTGCGCGCGTGATCGAGCGGTCGGAACGGGTGACGGTAGCGGCGACGAGGTTCGGAGGTGTTGGCATGACCGCAGCGCGGAGCGCCCCACTGGTTCGGGTGACCTGGACCGACCCGGTGACGGGCAAGAATGGTTATCTGGTCGTGCATACCCTCGTCTCCGGGATCGCCACCGGAGGCACCCGCATGCGGGCCGGCTGCACCGAGTCCGAGGTCGCCGACCTGGCCTACGGCATGGCGCTGAAGACCGCGACGTTCAACCTGCCGGTCGGCGGCGCCAAGGGCGGCATCGACTGCGACCCGAAGGACCCGCAGGCGCGCGGCGTGCTGGAGCGTTTCGTCACCGCGATGCGGCCGTGGCTGGACAACAGCTGGGTGACGGCCGAGGACCTCGGCGTCCCACAGTCGCTCATCGACGAGGTGTTCGCCAAGCTCGGTCTGGAGCAGTCCTACCACGCTGCGATCCGCCGTTCGCCGAACCCGGAGCGCACCCTGCAGCGGGTGCACGCCGGGCTGAACGCGCCGGTCCCAGGTGGTCAGCTGCTGGGTGACGTGATCGGCGGGTACGGCGTCGCGCAGGCCTGCCTCGGCGTGGCCAACGCGTGGGGCTGGGAGGAGTCAGAGACCACGGTTGCGGTGCAGGGCATCGGGACCATGGGAGGTGGCGCCGCTTGGTACCTGCACGAAGCGGGCGTGAAGATCGTGGCAGTGGCCGACGCAGCGGGCACGCTCCACGACCCGAACGGACTGGACATCCCACACCTGCTCGACCTGCGCGACCGGTTCGGCGAGATCGACCGGTCAGGGGTCCCCTCGTCGGTGCAGCGACTGCCGCGCGAGGCCATCGTCGGCATCAACGCCGACATCCTGGTGCCCGCGGCCGTGTCGTACGCACTCAACGCCGACAACGCCGACGAGGTCGTGGCGTCGGCCATCGTGGAGGCGGCCAACGCGGCCACCACCCCCGAAGCCGACGCGAAGCTGGTGGAGCGCGGCATTCCGATCGTGCCCGACTTCGTCGCCAACGCCGGCGCGGCCGCATGGGCGTGGTGGCTGCTGATGGGTGAGGTCGGCGCCGAACCCGCGGACTCGTTCATCAAGCTGCGCACCGAGATGCGCTCGCGCGTGGCGATGCTGATGAACGAGTGGGAGGCAGGCAAGGTGCCGCCGCGGGTCACCGCGATCGAGCTCGCGGAGCGGAACCGGGCCGAGCGGCTCGCCGCCGAGGCCGAGGGCGGCATGGCGTTGACCATTCCGTGACGCTGCGGACGGTTGCCACGAGCTTCCGTTGACGCCGTGGGACGAACGGTCTCCTGCGAGCTGCCCCGCGCCGTCGTCGACCAGGCGGCCGAGGAGCTGCCCCGGCGGCACGGGTAGATGCCGCGAAACATTCGCCGAACGCTACCGCGGCAGACAAGCGAGCCTGCCTGCCGCGCGGCCACACGTGCCGCTTGACCGATCACCTGTCGACGGCGGCCCATCGCGTCTCGGGCTGCCCGCGACGCGCCTCGGCCGTTCGCAGGCCGGTACTCTTCCACCGCCGAACCGCGACATTGCCAACAGAACGTACGTACGGATTGCACTACGCGATCACCGATGACAGGATCTCTGTGTGCCCAAGGTCAGCCAGGATCATCTTGACGCCCGGCGCCGGCAGATCCTGGACGGAGCCCGGGTCTGCTTCGCTCGGCACGGTTACGAAGGCGCCACCGTACGCAGACTCGAGGAGACCATCGGGCTGTCCCGCGGTGCGATCTTCCACCACTTCAAGGACAAGGAGTCCCTCTTCCTGGCCTTGGCCGAGGACGACGCCGTGCGGATGGCCGAGGTCGTCGCGGAACAAGGTCTTGTCCAGGTCATGCGTGACCTTCTCGCGGGCAGCTCGCCGCAGCTGGTCGACTGGCTCGGCACACGCCTGGAGGTCTCCCGGCGGCTGCGCACCGAAGAAGACTTCCGTCGCCGGTGGGCCGAGCGGTCCGAGCAACTGACCCAGGCCACCCGCGAGCGCTTGCGGCGCAAACTCGCCGCCGGGGAGCTGCGTGACGACGTCGACATCGAGGTGCTGACCTCGTTCCTCGAGCTCGTTCTGGAGGGATTGACCTCCCGGCTGGCGATGGGCATGCCTGCGGCCGGACTGGAGCCGGTACTCGATCTGGTCGAGGAAACCACCCGCCGTCGACGGCGTTGACATGACCGCGGACACGAGATGTCAACAGTTCCGGCGATCTTCTCCGACCGCCGGTACCCTGGTCGCAAGCGTGGGGCGCACGCCCGTGCGCTGGAACAACGTTTCTGAGGAGTGACACCGACAAGGTGAATCAGTCGCGTTCGCCTGGTGACAGTACCGAGCCGGGTACGCATCCCGGCCAGCCCCAATGCCATAGTTCTCGCTGCCCGGACGGCGTGTGATGGATGTAGTGCTCACCGTCGCCGGCTTGTTGCTGTTCCTGTTGCTCACGTTCGGTACCGGACTGGCGGTCGCGGCGGAGTTCTCGCTCACCGCGCTGGAGCGCAGTGCGGTCGAGGCCAACGTCAAGCAGGTGGGCGACCGTCGGTCGAAAACCCTGCTCGCGGCCCATCGGTCGCTGTCGTTCCAACTGTCCGGTGCGCAGATCGCGATCACGCTGACCACGCTGATCAGCGGTTTTCTCGCCGAACCGATCATCGGTGAGTTGATCCGGCCGCTGCTGACCGGCCTCGGCATGAGCGACACCGCGGCCACGGCCACCTCGCTCACGCTGGCCGTTCTCATCGCCACGTCGCTGTCGATGATCTTCGGCGAGCTGGTGCCCAAGAACCTCGCGATCGCCCGTCCGCTGTCCACCGCCCGGGCCGTCATCGGCTACCACTCGCGCTTCTCCAAGCTGTTCGGCTGGCTGATCCGGGCGATGAACAACAGCGCCAACTGGGTGGTGCGCAAGTTCGGGGTCGAACCGCAGGAAGAGCTCCGGTCGGCCCGGTCCCCGCAGGAGCTCGGCTCGATCGTGCAGTCCAGCGCCGAACGCGGCACCCTGGACACCGTCACGGCGACGCTGCTGGACCGCTCGCTGCGCTTCGGTGACCGCACCGCGGACGAGCTCATGACCCCGCGCACCCAGGTCGAGTTCCTGCGCGAGGACAGCTCGGTGCAGGACTTGGTCACGCTCTCCGCGCGCACCGGGTTCTCCCGGTTCCCGGTCGTCGGCGACGATCTCGACGACATCGCGGGCGCCATCCACATCAAGCAGGCCTTCACCGTGCCCGCTGCGGACCGCCAGCGGATGCGCGCGAGCGCGTTGATGCGACCGGTGCCGACCGTGCCCGAATCACTGCCCGGGGACGCCCTGCTGAACCGCCTGCGCGACTCGAGTTTCCAGCTGGCCGTCGTGGTCGACGAGTACGGCGGCACCGCGGGCATCGTGACGCTGGAGGACGTCGTCGAGGAAATCATCGGCGACGTCCGTGACGAGCACGACAGCGGTGAGGCCCCGGCGTCCCGCCGGCTGGCCAGCGGCAGCTGGCTGGTGTCCGGACAGCTGCGCCCGGACGAACTGCTGGAAGCCACCGGCTTCCGCATGCCGGAAGGCGACTACGAGACGGTGGCCGGGATGGTGCTGTCGCTGCTCGGCGTCATCCCCGAGCCCGGCGCCGACGTCGTCGTCGACGGCTGGCGGCTGACGGTGACCCGCATGGACCGGCACCGTATCGCCGAACTGGCCATCCGCCCGCTGGACGAGGCGGTGCCGCAATGAGTTCGTGGGGCGCGCTACCGCTGATCGTCGTGCTGCTGTTGGCCAACGCGTTCTTCGTGGGCGCGGAGTTCAGCCTGATCTCGTCGCGCCGGGACAAACTCGAGGCGATGCTCGCCGACGGCAAAGCCCGAGCACGCATCGTGGTCGGCGCCAGCCAGCAGGTGTCGCTCATGCTCGCCGGTGCCCAGCTGGGCATCACCATCTGCTCGCTGTTGCTGCTGCTGGTCGGCGAACCGGCGGTGGCGTCCCTGCTCGAGCAGGCGCTCGGCGCGTTCGGCCTGGCACTGCCCAGCTTCGTGCTGCACCCGATCGCGTTCACCGTCGCACTGACGATCATGACGCTGCTGCACGTGCTGGCGGGCGAGATGGTGCCGAAGAACCTGGCCATCGCCGAACCGGAGCGGGTGGCCCTGTGGCTCGTCCCGCCGCTGGTGCTGTGGGGCAAGCTGACCCGCCCGTTCATCTGGCTGCTCAACGCGCTGGCCAACCTGCTGCTGCGCATGGTGAAGGTGCAGCCGAAGGCAGAGCTGGAGACCGCGTACACCTCGCACGAGCTGGCCAACCTGCTGAGCGAATCCCGCCGCGAAGGCCTGCTCGAACAGTCCGAGCACCGCAGGCTGACCCAAGCGCTCAGTTCGGTGGACAAGACGGTCGAGGACGTGCTGGTCCCGTTGCCGGACCTCACGACGCTGACCGCGGAAGCCACGCTCGGCGACGTCGAGCAAGCGGTCACCAGCACCGGGTTCTCCCGCTTCCCGGTGATCGGTGAATCCGACGAGGTGATCGGCTACATCCACGTCAAGGACGTGCTGGACCAGCTCGGTGACCACCCGACCACGCCGGTGCCCGGCTACAAGGTGCGCAGGCTGACCACGCTGGCGCCCGGCACGTCGCTGGAACAGGCGCTGTCCACGATGCGGGCGGAAGGCAGTCACCTGGCCGCGGTGGTGCAGGACGGTCAGGCCGTCGGCGTCGTCACGCTGGAGGACGTGGTCGAGGAATACGTGGGCACTGTGCGTGACGGCACCCACGTGGCATCCGGACAATCGACACGCAACGCCTGAACGACAAGGGGCAAATCGGGCGGACGATGACTGGCAGTGGCGGGCCGATCCGTCAGTTGTCAGCTATACGAGTGATAAGCTCCGCGCCGAGAGCGCATCGATTCGGTCACGAAATGGCCGATGTGCCTGTGTGCGGACCCGAGACGATGCGGTGAGGAAGCGGAAGGATATCGGCCACGATGGGGAGACACTCGAAGCCTGAACCGGAGCCGCCCCGCAGGCGCAGAGCTGCGGAGGATACGGGTTACCACCGTGCGGTCGGCGCTTCCCGGGGTGTGGCGAAGTGGCCGTTCGCGGTCCTGGCCGTACTGGCCATCGTGGGAGCAGGAATCTTCGCCGTGGTGTGGGGTTCGGACAATCTGGGCGGCCGCGCGGACGCCGAAGGTGGCACGTGCCCGGAAGGCAGGCGCACGCTGCGCGTGATCGCACCGCCGAAGCTGGAAGAATCCCTGGCCCAGGCGGGCGACAAGTGGAACGCGGTGGATCGCGCCGTGGACGGCTACTGCATCACGGTCGAGATCAACGGCGCCGATGAGGACGAAGCGCTCGACGCCATCAGCCAGCAGGACAACAGCGTGCTGGCCGTGCCTGCGGTGTGGATCGCCGAGTCGTCCGACGCCGGTGACCGCTTGCGCAAGTCGAACCCGAAGCGCATCGCGTCGATGGACACTCCGTTGATCCGCAAACCGGGCTACATGCTGCCCTACATCGTCATCGACGGCGAGGGCGTGGACACCGTCCAACAGCGGGCCGCGCAGGACTTCCGTGACTTCCTCCGCGAGCCGGAGCCGGCCTCCGTGCTCAAGGAGGCCGGCTTCAGCAGCTGACTCGCGGTCAGACCACGTTGAACGTCGTCGGGTCGGGCCCGATGCGTCCGTTCTCGTCGTCCAGGCTCGCGATCGCGTCCAGGTCCTCGCCGTCGAGCTCGAAGTCGAACACCGCGAAGTTCTGCTCGATCCGCGCCGGGGTGACCGACTTCGGGATCACCACGTTGCCGATCTGCAGGTGCCAGCGGATCATCACCTGCGCGGTCGAACGACCGTGCTTCTCGGCGATCTTGCTCAGCACCGGGTGGTCCAGCAGCGTGCCCTGACCGAGCGGGCCCCACGCCTCGGTGGCGATGCCGTGCTCGGCGTGGAACGCCCGCAGCTTGCTCTGCTGGAAGCGCGGATGTAGCTCCACCTGGTTGATGGCCGGCTTGACGTCGGCGGAGTCCATCAGCCGCTGCAGATGCTCCTCGGTGAAGTTGGAGACGCCGATCGCCCGGACGCGCCCGTCGGCGTGCAGCTTCTCGAATGCGCGCCAAGTGTCCAGGTAGTGGTCCCGCTCGGGCACCGGCCAGTGGATCAGGTACAGATCCAGCTGCTCCAGCCCGAGCTTTTCCATGCTGGCGTCGAACGCGGCCAGCGTGGTGTCGTAGCCCTGTTCGGAGTTCCACAGCTTGGTGGTGATGAACAGCTCGTCCCGTGCGATGCCGCTCTCCGCGATGGCCTCGCCCACCTGACGCTCGTTGCCGTAGACCGCGGCGGTGTCGATGCTGCGGTACCCCACCCGCAGCGCGGTCGCCACCGCTTCCTTCGTCTCAGCAGGCGGAACCTGGAAGACCCCGAAGCCCAGCTGCGGGATCGCCACATCGGTCGTCAGGTCGATGTTGGGAACGTGCCCCATAAAGTTGCCTCCATGTCGTCGGTTGCTTATCCAAACTACCCACGCGACGGCAGAAGGATGCTCGTCGTCCTTCTGCTGGGAAACCTCGTGGTGCACGCCACGATGTTTCTCGCCCGGCCGGTGGTGTCCTACCGGGTACTCGCGCTCGGTGGCGACGAGACGACCGTCGGCATCGTGGTGGCCACCGGCGCCCTGCTCCCGGTGTTCACTGCGGTCCCCACCGGCCGATTGTGCGACCGTGGGCACGCTCCGGCAATTGTGCTCAGCGGCCTCGCGTTGGTGCTGACCGGCCCGTTGTTGCTCGCGCAGATGGACTCGCTGGTGTGGCTGGCCGTGGTCAACACGATCTACAGCATCGGGCTGCTGGCCGTCATGGTGGGCGGTCAGGTCCTGGTCACCGGCATGTCGGCGCCGGCCCAGCGCGACCGCAACTTCGGGTGGTTCACCGCGGCGGCTTCGCTCGGCCAGATGGTGGGCCCGCTGATCGCCGGGTGGGTGATGTCACTTGCCCACGAACGCGACCTTCTGCTGGCGACCACGTACGCGTTCTACGCGGCCAGTGCGATCGCCGCGGTGGCCGCGGTGATGTTCGTGGGCCTGCTGCTCGCTCTCCGCGGCAGCGATGTGGTCACGCCCAGCGGCCGGGCAGGCGAACGGTCCGGACAGGGGTCGGCGTTGCGCCTGCTCGCCGATCGACAGCTGGCGGTCGCCATGCTGGTCAGTGGCGGGGTGATCGCCGCGGTCGATCTGATCACCGCGTATCTGCCCGTGCTCGGCACGCACTACGGCCTCTCCCCCGGCTTCGTCGGTGTCCTGCTCAGCGTCCGTGCCGGCGCATCGTTCCTCTCCCGTGTATTCCTCGGGGTCCTCGTCATTCGCGTCGGCAGGCTGCGGGTGATCCTGGTGAGCACCGCGCTGGCCGCCTGCGGCATGGCCGCTCTGATCGGCGTCACCGGCGAGGTGCTGCTGGTGTTGCTGATGGTGCTGCTCGGGATCACGCTCGGTCTCGGTCAGCCGCTGACCATGACGTGGGTCGTACAGCAGGCACCCAAGCGTCTTCGGGCGACCGCGCTGGCACTGCGGGTCAGCGGTAACCGCGTGGCGCAGAGTGCCGTGCCCGCGCTCGCCGGCGCCTTGTCCGCCGTTGCCGGGGTGACCGCACCGTTCGGTCTGGCTGCCGGATTACTTGCGGTGGCCGCAGGGTGTGTGGTGCCTTTTGTACGAACACGGTCATCGGGGTCTTAGCGGGCGCAAATAGTTCACGGACGGGCGAAACGGCCCGCGCGACCACGGCGTCCCATCTGCGGGTCATCCGGCGTGTCAGGGGGCCGCCGGATGGCTCACCACCAAGGCATACAGGGGAGGCACCATGCCGCCGGGGTACCACGTCGATCCGGACGCCGTGGACAAGGGCGGACGCACCGCCTGCGATCTCGCGGAGGATCTGCGCACCGCGCGCGCCAACTGGGACAAGGAAACGCGCGACGGCGCCGACGCATGCGGGCTGAGCGTGGCGCAAAAGGCCTACACCGAGATGCAGGACGCCTGGTTCGACGAGGTCGGCGTGCACGTCAAGATCCTCGAGCAGCTGTGTGCGGCGCTGCGGAACGCGGCCAAGTCGTACCGGGCCATGGAGGACGCCGGCAGCGCATCGTTCGGAGGCACCGGTGTCGAGTGACGACTACATTCAGATCAGCACCATCCTGGCCCGGCTCAAGCAGCTGGCGGAGCTCACCGCGACGGTGCTGAATCCGGTCAAGCTCGCCGAGCTGATCTCCAAGGTGATGGCACAGATCGCTCACCCGCCGCCGGGTGACCCGGACGCGTTGGAGAACTTGGCACGGGCATACCGCAGCGCGGCAGGCGTCATCACACCGATCGGCGAGGACACCGGCCGCCTGGGCACCACGACATTGCCCGCCGCATGGGAGGGTGGTGCCGCGCAACAAGCCTTCGAGGTGCTTCAGGCCACCGACCGGGCGATCGACCGGACGCCGCAGGTCTTCGTCAAAGCGGCGGAAGCGTTGGAAGAACTCGCCGACAAGATCCGTGACCAGCAGGAACGGCACGGCAAGTTGCACGACGCGCTGGACAAGGCGTGGTACGACGCGACGCACATCAGGATCGAGGTCAGCACCCCGGACTGGTTGCCGGGGCCGGACATCACCATCGGTGGCGACATTCCGATGGTCGATCCGAAGGCGGTCGCGGATCTGGCCCGTGAGGTGGCGCGTCTGATCACCGGGTGCATCGACGTCTACACCGATGCTCTGGACAGCGCCGACCGGGCCGCCAGTCGCTTCTCCGATCTCGCCGGGCAGGCCCGCGCGGCAGCAGGTGTCGACGGCGGGCTGAGCCCCGACGACGCGGTGGTGCTGGCCGACAAGAAGGTCACGACGTCCATGGGCGACGCCTTCGACGACGCCATCCTCACCACCAGCCAGCTGGAACGCGCAGGCAGGAAGATGCGCGAGCTCAGCGCCCAGGACCGCGCACGACTGCAGAAACTGCTGGACGCGGCGAAGAACGACGAGCAGCGCGCTTGGATCCTCAAGGGGTTGGCGGCGGGCCACTCGGTCGACGAACTCACGCCGTTCGCCGAGAAGATCCGCGACATGGACCCGCGAACGCTCAGCGAGCACCTGTCGCTGATCGACCGAGGCGGGGTGGGCAAACACCGACGTGACGGCGACGTCGACGTCCGCCAGTACGAGGACACCACCTGCGGCACGACGTCGCTGATCATCGCCCGCGCCGAGATGGACCCGCTGTACGCCCTGTCGCTGACCGAAGGCAACTTCCGGGAGAACTTCAAGGCCGAACGGGACCGGGTGCACGAGTGGACGAACAGCCACCGTCTGCCTGGTGGTCTCCCCCACTGGCCGCAAGCACTGGGCACGACGCCTCCGGACATGGTGGCGTATTTGAACGAACACTCAGGCGCCATGGGAGCGGAGTACGACTGGCGCCTGGTCGACGACACCAACCCGCGCGATGTGTCCAACGACCTGCGGGACAGCCTGGCCGCGGCCGACGAGGGTCAGCCGGTCCCGGTGCTGGTGGCGGATGAGATTCCCACCAGGAGCATGCACTACGTCCTCATCGTGGGCAACGAGGGTGGCGACGTTCTGATTTTCGAACCCACCAAGGGCGAGACCCATCGTGTTCCGGAGTCGGACTTCCTCAACGGCACTCTGTCCGACAGCGCGGGTTTCGACCACGTGCAGGCGGTCATGGTGCCGAAGTAGATGCGCCCGTCGCTGCGGTGTGGTGGCTCGTTCGTGGTGCGGAGTACCGGGCTCGGCGGCGTGACAGCCGCTGCTCACGCTCGGCGGTCAGCGGCACATGCGGGCACCCTCGGCGAGCACGGCCACGCCCGTGGCGCGAACCAGCGCTCCCAGCGGGCCCTGGCTCGTGACTCAGTGGCGGTTCCGTCGCTCCGAGCTGGCCGCTGGTACGCGGCACGAGGAGCAATCACGTTGCCGGCCGGCCGCTGATCCGAAGTGCGAGCAGCAGTCACGTTCCCGGACTGACTGCTCGTGCGAGGCACGAGTAGCGGTCACGTCGCGCCGAGTCGATCCGGAGTGATCAGCCGTTGCTCCAGGCCAGCAGTTCGTCGGCGCTGCGCGTGTTGACGATCTTCTCCACCGGAACCCCGCACGCCGCGGCCCGCTCACAGCCGTAGGGCTGCCAGTCCAGCTGCCCAGGCGCGTGCGCGTCGGTGTCGATGGCGAACGAACACCCCGCTTCCACCGCCAGGCGCAGCAGCCGCTTCGGCGGATCGAGCCGCTCGGGCCGGGAGTTGATCTCCACGGCGACGTCGAACTTGGCGCACGCCGCGAACACGACGTCGGGATCGAACTCCGACTCCGGTCGCCTGCCGCGCCCGCCCGTGACGAGCCTGCCGGTGCAGTGGCCCAGCACGTCGGTGTGCGGGTTCGCGATCGCACGAACCATCCGCTGCGTCATCTCCCGCTTGGGCATGCGCAGTTTGGAGTGCACGCTGGCGACCACCACGTCCAGCCGCTCGAGCAGCTCGGGCTCCTGGTCCAGGGAACCGTCCTCGAGGATGTCGACCTCGATGCCGGTGAGGATCCGGATCCCGTCCAGCTTCTCGTTCAGCTCGGCGACCAGGTCGAGCTGGTCCCGCAGCCGCTGCGGTGACAGGCCGTTGGCCACCGTCAGCCGCGGCGAATGATCGGTGAGCGCGAAGTATTCGTGGCCGAGCTCGCGGGCGGCCAGGGCCATCTCTTCGATCGGGCTGCCGCCGTCCGACCAGTTCGAGTGCGTGTGCAGATCGCCGCGCAGGGCCGCGCGGATCTCCGCACCTCCCTCCGCCACCGGCCGGCCTTCGGTCGCCTCGAGGCGGCGCAGGTACACCGGGACCTCACCGGCGAGCGCCTCGGTGATCGCGGTGGCGGTCACCTTGCCGATGCCTTTCAGGTCGGTCAGCGTTCCATGGGCGGCTCGACGTTCGAGCTCCTCCTGCGGCAGCGCTTCGATCGTCGCAGCCGCGGTGCGGAACGCCCGCACGCGATACGTCGGTTCCCTGGCTCGCTCGAGCAGGAACGCGATCCGGCGCAACGCATCGACCGGCGAGAGGGGCTGCATGCTCGCCGACGCTACCGGAACGGGCGGACGCTCGGGCCACGCCAACCGTGCGGCGGCCGGCCGGAGGCCTTGCCGAACGACCTACGACGACGGCACAACCCCCAATCGCACCTGTCCTACACCGGCAGCACAACAACCGATCGCACAGGTGCGCTTCCAGCCAGGCGCGATCAGCCGTCGGACTACGCGTAGGCCTCCAGCGGCGGGCAGGAGCACACCAGGTTCCGGTCACCTGCCGCCTGGTTGATGCGCCGCACCGGTGGCCAGATCTTCGGCCCCCGCGACCCCGCCGGGTACACCGCCTCCTGACGGCTGTACGGGTGGTTCCACTCCCCGGTCAGGCATTCCGCGGTGTGCGGGGCGTTCACCAGCGGGTTGTCCTCCCGCGGCCACTCCCCCGCCGCGACCCGGTCGATCTCGCCCTTGATGGCGATCATCGCGTCGCAGAACCGGTCCAGTTCCGCCAGGTCCTCGCTCTCGGTCGGCTCGACCATCAACGTGCCCGCGACCGGGAAGGACATCGTCGGCGCGTGCAACCCGTAGTCGGCCAGCCGCTTGGCCACGTCATCCACCGAGATCCCGGTCGCTTTGGTGATCCCACGCAGATCGAGGATGCACTCGTGAGCGACCAGGCCGACCGAGTCGCTGCCCAGCCGGTGGCCCGAGTACAGCACCGGGTAGTGCTCGTGCAGACGCCGCGCCACGTAGTTGGCCGCGGCCACGGCCGTGAGGGTCGCGCGCTTGAGCCCCTCGGCACCCATCATGCGCACGTACGCCCAGCTGATCGGCAGGATCGACGCCGAACCCCACGGCGCGGCGCTCACCGGGCCGACACCGGTGTCCGGGCCCGCCGAAGGCTGCAACGGGTGGTTCGGCAGGAACGGCGCGAGGTGCGAGCGCACCCCGATCGGGCCGACACCAGGGCCGCCACCACCGTGCGGGATGCAGAACGTCTTGTGCAGGTTCAGGTGGGACACGTCGGCGCCGAACTTGCCGAACCGGGCCAGCCCGATCAGCGCGTTCAAGTTGGCGCCGTCGATGTAGACCTGCCCGCCGTGGTCGTGCACGATCTGGCAGACCTCGGCGACGGTGTCCTCGTACACGCCGTGGGTCGACGGGTAAGTGATCATGATCGCGGCGAGGTCGTCGGCGTGCTTCGCGGCCAACTCGCGCAGGTGGTCCATGTCGATGTTGCCGCCGTCGTCGCACTTGACGACCACCACGCGCATGCCGGCCATCACCGCGCTGGCGGCGTTCGTGCCATGTGCGCTGGAGGGGATCAGGCAGACCTCACGCTGCGACTCACCGCGGTCGCGATGGTAGGCGCGGATGGCCAGCAACCCGGCGAACTCACCCTGGCTGCCTGCGTTCGGCTGCAGCGACACCGCGTCGTACCCGGTGACCTCGGCCAGCCACCGCTGCAGGTCGGACACGACACGCAGCAGCCCCGCCGCGTCCTCGGCGGGCGCGAACGGGTGCAGTTCGGTGAACTCCGGCCAGGTGATGGCCTCCATCTCCGCTGCCGCGTTGAGCTTCATCGTGCACGAACCCAGTGGGATCATGCTCCGGTCCAGCGCCACGTCCTTGTCGGACAGCTCGCGCAGGTAGCGCAGCAACGCGGTCTCCGACCGGTGCCGGTTGAACACCGGATGCGTCATGTACTCCGACGTCCGCAGCAGCGAGGCCGGAAGCGCGTCGGGGGTGCTCTCGTCCAGGACGTCGGCGTCCGCGGTCGACAGCCCGAACGCCTTCCACACCAGCGACAGGTGTTCCCTGGTGGTCGTCTCGTCGCACGAGATGCCGACGTGGTCGTCGTCGACGAAGTGCAGGTTCACACCGAGACCGCGAGCCTGGTCGACGATTGCGTGCGCTCGGCCGGGGACGACCGCGCGCACCGTGTCGAAGAAGTTGTCGTGCACCAGCTCGATGCCACCCGCGCGCAGCCCGGCGGCGAGCACTGCGGCCATCCGGTGCGTCCGCTGCGCGATGGACTTCAGGCCCTCAGCCCCGTGATAGACGCCGTACGCCGAGGCGACCACGGCGAGCAGTACCTGGGCGGTGCAGATGTTCGACGTGGCCTTCTCGCGACGGATGTGCTGCTCACGCGTCTGCAGCGCCAGTCGGTAGGCGATCGAGCCGTCGGCGTCGGTGCTCACCCCGACCAGCCGGCCCGGCAGCTGCCGCTCCAGTCCCTGACGAACGGCCAGGTAGCCGGCGTGCGGGCCACCGAAGCCCATCGGCACCCCGAACCGCTGGGCCGAACCCACCACGACGTCCGCACCGACCTCGCCCGGAGGCCGCAGCAGCGTCAGCGCGAGCAGGTCGGCCGCGACGACGACGGACGCCTCGTGCTCGTGCGCCAGCTCGATCAGCTCCCGGTCGTCGCGCACCGCCCCGGAGGCCGACGGGTAGGAGAACAGCACACCGAAGTACTTCTGCTCGTGCAGTGCGGCCGCGAATTCGCCGACCTGTCGGATGTCCAGCTCGATCCCGAGCGGCTCGGCACGGGTCTGCAGTACCGCGATGGTCTGCGGGAAGGTGTCGGCGTCGACCAGAAAGCGCGATGAGGTGTTCTTCCGGGACGCCCGGCGTACCAATGTCATCGCCTCGGCCGCCGCGGTGGCCTCGTCGAGCATCGACGCGTTGGCCACCGGCAGGCCGGTGAGGTCGGCGACCATGGTCTGGAAGTTCAGCAGCGCTTCCAGCCTGCCCTGGGAGATCTCCGGCTGATAAGGCGTGTACGCGGTGTACCAGGCCGGGTTCTCCACGATCTGCCTGCGGATGACCGGCGGCGTGACCGTGCCGTAGTAGCCCTGGCCGATCATCTGCACCATCGGCTTGTTCTGCGCGGCCAGCGCCCGCAACTCCGCGAGCACCTGCGACTCGGTGGCCGGAGCGGGTAGCTGCGGCGGCTCGGCATCACGGATGGATTGGGGTACGGCCGCATCGGCCAGCTGCTCGAGCGACGAGACACCGATCGTGCCGAGCATGCGGTCCAGCTCCGCGCGGCGGGGACCGATGTGCCGGTCGACGAACGGCGTACCGTGCTCGAGCTCTGCCAAACTGGGTCGCGACATCGTGGGCCTCCGGGCGATCGGCGGGCAGGAGCCTGTCGTCCTCCCCCTCTGTCCCTACCCACGACGGGTGCCTGAGAGCTTCATCCGCAGCGTGCGGACTTGCACCTTCGGCGAGACACGCAGCGCGTGCCTGCTATCCAGAGGCGTCTCACCGTGCGGTCCTGGGTGCCTGAGAGGTTCCGGGGAGGGGTTGCTCCTTCGGCGCCGAGCCTTGAACTCGGACTCTCCCGCACGGGGTCAACGACTACGCCGTCAGTGTAACCGCCGAGCCGGACGCGGCCGGGAACGTTCGGGTATCAGCCTGTCTTGCGCGCCGACCGACGCTCGGCCAGCTCGTCCCGCATCGCCACGGTGACCTCGCCACCGTCGACCCGTTCCGCGGGGAACTCGTGGATGCTGCCGCTGATCTCCTGCATCGCGCCGCTGACCGCGATACCGAACACGCCTTGGCCGCCCTGCAGCAGGTCGACGATCTCCTCGGGTGAGGTGCACTCGTACACCGTGGTGCCGTCGGAGAACAGCGTCACCGTGGCGAGATCCCGCACGCCGCGGTCGCGCAGGTGATCGACGGCCGTGCGGATGTTCTGCAACGACACACCCGCGTCCAGCAGGCGCTTGACGATCTTGAGGACCAGCAGGTCCTTGAACGAGTACAGCCGCTGGGAGCCGGATCCGTGCGCGGTGCGGATGCTCGGCTCGACCAGCTTGGTGCGCGCCCAGTAATCCAACTGCCGGTAGGTGATACCGGCGATCTGACAGGCAGCCGGGCCACGGTAGCCGACAAGGTCGTCGGGCACCGACGAGTCCGGGAACAGCTCTCCCTGCTCGCCACCCTCACGCTGCACGGGCCTGGTCTCGTTGTCGACCACGCAAACCTCCCGCTGCCGAATCACATGCACGCGATTCACCTGCACCCGACGGTAGGCCTCGCCGCAGGTCCGGTCAACGCGACTCGCCACAAACCTCGACCACGACTCGAGGCTGGTGACCCGACACGGCCCGGAATCACTTCGTCACCGCCGGCGACAACCGCGGAGGAATGCGTCGTGCACCAGGTGATTCGCCTGCGTCACGAAGGCACTCGCGTGTCGCTGCCGCTCAGGTGTCCGCGCCGCGGAAATCTTCCGGCGTCACCGAGTCGAGGAACTCGCGGAACTTCTCCACCTCGTCCTCTTGCTCGTCCGGAATGATCAAGCCCGCCTCGTCCAGCACCGAGTCCTCGGCGTGGATGGGAACACCCGCACGCAACGCCAGCGCGACCGAGTCGCTCGGCCGGGCGGAGACCCGGACATCACCGTCGAAGACCAGTTCGGCGAAGAACGTGCCTTCCTTGAGGTCGGTGATCACTACCTGCTCCAGCTCCCGGCCGAGGGCCCCGATGACCTCTTTGAGCAGATCATGGGTCAGCGGCCGCGCAGGACGCACGCCCTGCTGCTCGAGCGCGATGGCAGTGGCCTCCACCGATCCGATCCAAATCGGCAGGTAGCGGTCCCCGTTGGCTTCCCGCAGCAGCAGGATCGGGGTGTTCGCGGGCAGTTCGACCCGCACGCCGACGACGCGCATCTCGTTCATCGGGCCTCGCCTCCCACTCGTGGTGCGGGAATCACCTCGCTCTCCGAGGATCCCGCATCGTCTCTCTCGACGCTACCCGTCATATGGGCAATCTGCCCAGGGTTTCGTCGCCACTCACCGTAGGCTCCGAGCCGGTCCCGAGCAGTGACCGACGGGCACGAACACACGACCTCAACCCGAGGTCACAGAACGAATTCCCGCCTTGACCAGCAGCGTGTGCAACGTCACCGACAGCGCGGCCAATTCCCGGACCATCTCGTCGGCGCGCGCCTTGGCGGCTTCATCACGATGCCGTGACACCGGGGCCACGATCTGCTCCAGCAAGCCGACCTCGCGGTCCGCCGACGCCCGGAACGCCCGCAAATGCCGGGGCTCGATGCCGTACTCGGTCATCGCCCGCACGGTCTTGGCCACCTGCACCGCGTCGGCGTCGTAGAAGCCCGCGGCCCCTGGCCGGATCAACCCGAACTGCTCGAGCTCGGCCAGCAGTGCCGCGTCCACGCCGGACTGTTCGAGCAGGTCCTCCTTGGTCAGGCGGATTTCCCTGCCGGGCGCGAAATCCTCCGCCGTCGGCCCCTCCGCGCCCGGCGTCAGCGACACCAGGCGGCGCGGCGGTTTGAGCGCAGGCGGTCCGGACGGGCTCGTGCCGGCGCCGTCGGCGGCATCGAGCTGGTCCTTGATCACCTTCAGCGGCAGGTAGTGGTCGCGCTGCGCGGACAGGACGAACCGCAACCGCTCGACATCGGCAGGCGTGAACTGCCGGTAGCCGGAGGCCGTACGGGCAGGCCGCACCAGCCCTTCCGACTCGAGGAACCTGATCTTGGAGATCGTGACGTCGGGGAACTCGGTGCGCAGCTGCGCGAGCACAGCACCGATGCTCAGCCCGCTGCGCCGACCGCGTTCCGACGCTCCGCCCGCTGACCGACCTGCCGCCGTCACTGGTTCCGTTAGCTCCCTGACGTCGCCGAACCGCCGGACAGGAACACCAGCCGGAACTTGCCGATCTGCACCTCGTCACCACCGGCGAGCACCGCTTGGTCGACCGGCTCGCGGTTGACGTAGGTGCCGTTGAGGCTGCCGACGTCGATCACGACGAACTCGCCACCTTCGCGGCGGAACTCCGCATGGCGACGCGAAACCGTGACATCGTCGAGGAAGATGTCGCTGTCCGGGTGGCGGCCAGCGCTCGTGGTGTCGCGGTCCAACAAGAATCGTGAACCGGCATTCGGTCCGCGCTTGACGACCAGCAGGGCGGAACCAGCGGGCAACGCCTCGATCCCGGAGACCGGGGCTTCGGAAGCGGGCGCCTCCGACTGGCCTTCGTCGAGGAAGTCAGCCCGGAAGACGGAGGTCCGCTCTGGGGCCTCTTCTGGGGGAACGCCGGGCCCGTCGTTCGTGGTCACCTGGACTCTCCTCACGTCGCTGCTGAATCGACTGGGTCGTGTTTGCTCAACGTACCGTGTCCGGGCGGGTTGCGGACCATCACTCCCCCCAACTGGACGCAGCCGGTCGGCCGGTCAGCTCTCGATCAACTTCTGATACGCCTCGGCGTCCAGCAGCCCGTCCACCGCGGCCGGATCGGACGGGGTGATCTCGATCAGCCAGCCCTCGCCGTACGGGTCGCTGTTGATCACTTCCGGGGCGTCGGCCACCGCGTCGTTGACCGCGGTCACCTCGCCGTCCACCGGCGCGAACAGCTCCGAGACGCTCTTGGTCGACTCGATCTCGCCGAACGGCTCACCCGCGGTGACCGTGGTTCCCGTCTCCGGGAGATCGACGAACACCACATCGCCCAACTGATCTTGAGCGTACTCGGTGACACCGACACGCAACGTGCCTTCCCTCGCGCCTGCCGAGACCCACTCGTGCTCCTCGGTGTAGCGCAGTTCGTCTGGAACCGTCACGAGCCTTCCCTTCCTGCCATCCCCGTTCGCCGTCGAGAGTGTGCCAGCTAGGTCCCGGCGACGGCATCTCGACCTCCGTCGCCGCTGCCCGGCTGTCGGTTACGGACAGCCAGCCATGTCTGAACGACATACAGCACACCGGACCACACGTACAACACGCCGCCCCAGATCATGAACGCATACGCCACCGGCCGGACCACGTCGACCACGACGGGGCCGGCGAAGTCGGTCTGGATGAGCAGCAGCATCGGGAACGCGTACATCAGCACGAACGTCGCGCCTTTGCCCACGTAGGTCACTTCCGGGTACGTGAACCGTCTGGCGCGCAGCACCGTGACGCAGCCCAGCAGCATGAGTTCGCGGCCGACCAGCACGGCGATCACCCACCACGGCAGGATCTCGCGCACCAGGAACGCCAGCAGCGTCGCGACGATGTAGAGCCGGTCGGCCGCCGGGTCGAGCAGCTGACCGAGGCGGGAGAGCTGGTTGAGCCAGCGGGCGAGCTTGCCGTCCAGCCAGTCGCTGAACCCGGCGAACGCCAGCACCAGGATGGCGATGCCGTCCCAGCGCGGGCCGAGCAACAGCCACAGGAACACCGGAACCAGCGCCAGTCGCAGCAGCGAGATCACGTTCGGCAGCGTGGCCGCCTGACGGAGCAGGCTCGTTTCGGCGGTCCCGGCGCGTCTCGCCGGCTGGTCGGTGGTCACCCGCTCACAATAGGACCGGCTGGGCGCACGCCCGGTCGCCAGTCGGCGGAAGGAGACCGGATGGGTGGGCTACGGCTGGTCGCACTGCTGGCCGCGTGGCTGGTTCTGACCTCCGGCTGTTCCGCACCGCAACAAACTCCGGCCGCTGCCCGGTCCGAAACTCCACCGCAAACCACAGCGGCGCCGTCGCCGTCTCGGCAGCAGTCGCCGTCGCGCCCGGCGTCGACTCCCCCGCCGAGCCGATCAGCCGACCAGTCCACTCCGGCTCCCGAGGAATCCGATGATTCGGGCGGCTGCGGGACGGTCCCGGCCGCGAGCGGTGCCGTGCTGCAGGTGATGGTCGAGGACGGCCAGACGTCCTGCGCCGAGGCTGTCCGCCTCGTGCGAACGTTTCACCAGCAGATTCGTGGCAAACAACCCGCGGGGTCCGACAAGCCCGTGAGGGCCGCCGTGGACGGCTGGACGTGCGTGTCCGGCCCGCCCTCGTCGCAAGGCGGGACGCTGTGCATGCGGGGGTCGGACACCGTCTCCGCGGCCGTCGTCGACGCGGAATGACGCATGCTGCCCCTACCATGATCGTGACTGAGCAGCCGCGGAGGTGGTCGGCCATGCAGGCGCGGGAGCGGTTCCGGAGACGAACCAAGGACGACGCAGCGGCTGCTTCCGAGCGTCGTCCGTTGGCGCTGGCCCCGCTGGAGGTGCACGGAGCATTCCAGCACGACGGCTTCCGCCTCGAGTACACCGAGTACGGCGACAGCGCCACCAGTGCCGGAACCGTGCTGCTGACCCACGGCATCCTGCTCAGCCGCCGGATGCACCGACCGCTGGCCAGGCGGTTGGCCCGCGAAGGATTCCACGTCGTCACCCTCGACCTGCTCGGCCACGGCGGTTCGGACCGGCCGACGGAGTCCTGGCGGTATTCGATGACCGCGTTCGCCGAGCAGGTCGTCGGGCTGCTGGATCACCTGGACGTCGAGCACGCTGTCGTGGGCGGGACCTCGCTGGGCGCGAACGTGAGCCTGGAGACGGCCGTGCTCGCGCCGGACCGGGTACACGGCCTGCTGGTGGAGATGCCCGTTTTGGACAATGCGATCTTCGCCGGCCTGCTGGCCTTCCCGCCGTTGCTGTTCGCCGCGCGGTTCGCCCCGGTGACGGTCAACGCAGTGAATGCGGCCGCCAAACGCGTGCCGCGCGGCTACATCTGGGTCGACGTGGTCGCGGACGTGCTGCAACAGGAGCCCGCCGCGATGGCCGCGTTGCTGCACGGGCTGCTGTTCGGCCGGATCGCGCCGCCGCGCAGCATCCGACAGCGGATCGACATCCCGGCGCTGGTGATCGGCCACGCTCGCGACCCGATCCATCCGTTCGGCGATGCCGACGCGCTGGCACGGGACATGCCCGCGGCCACGTTCGTGCAGGCTCGCAGTCCGGTCGAGCTGCGGTTCGACCCGCAGCGGCTGACCAGCGAGATCGTGAGCTTCCTGCGCGAGCGCTACGCCGGCGTCGGCGAGAGTTCCGCTCCGGCGAGCTGAGGCGCGTTACTCGCAGCCCACACCGTCTCGGTCGCGATCGAGGTGGGGTCCGTAGCCCGGGTCGCCTGCCCTCACCGGCGCGGCGCCCGCCGCGCGAGCAGCGTCGCAATTCTCGTAGTACGCGGATCCCTCCGCGGCGGCAGGCGCCTTGGCCGTCACGGTGACCCGCTCGGTCCTCGTCACCGTCCGGGTCTTCGTCTTCGTCGTCGTGCGAGCCGGCGCCTTCGGCGCTGTGGCGGTGACCGTCTTGGTCACCGTGGTGGTGCGCACTTCCGGCTCCTGTGCCGCCCCCGTGTCCCCCGTCGACTCCGCGGTTGCCGCCCCAAAGCAATCGGTGCGATGCCTCCTGCCACCGCACCGACGATCTTCCTGCCTCGCTTGCCTTGCTCTGCCATCGTCAACCTCCCAGCTGTCAGTCGCTGGGAATCGCGATGGGTTACCGACGGCGATCGTACTGTTACCCGACGTCCTGCGCTCGTTGTGCGTACAGACCAGCCACCGGGCCGATGACGATGATCGCCGGGGGCCGGATCCCGGCTCGGGCAATGTCGTCGGCGAGCGAGCCGAGCGTCGTGCGGACGATCCGTTGTCGACTGGTACTGCCCTCTTGGATGACCGCGGCTGGGGTGTCGTCCGCGCGACCGCCGGCGAGCAGGACGTCCGCGAACTGTCCGGCCCGCTCGACCCCCATCAGCAGCACGATCGTCCCGCGTAATGCCGCCAGGGCGTCCCAGTCGACCAAGGACGCCGGGTCATCCGGGCCCACGTGCCCGGACACGACGACGACTTCGTGCGCCACGCCGCGGTGCGTCACCGGGACGTCAGCCAGTGCGGGTACCGCGAACGCGCTGGTCACACCGGGCACGACCGACACCGGAACGCCTGCCTGCGCACACGCCAGCACTTCCTCGTAGCCGCGGCCGAACAGGTAAGGGTCGCCGCCTTTGAGCCGCACCACGGTCTTGCCCGCCTTGGCCCGGTCGATCAGCGTGGCGTTGATGAACTCCTGCGCTGCCGCCCGGCCGTAGGGGATTTTCGCCGCGTCCACGACCTCGACCCGCGGCGACAACTCGTCCAGCAGTTCGCGGGGCGCCAACCGGTCGGCGACGACCACGTCCGCGCTCGCCAACAGCCGTCTGCCTGCCACGGTGATCAGCTCCGGATCACCGGGTCCTCCGCCGACCAGCACGACCTTGCCCATGCCGGATCGTTCGGCAGCCGGTGGTCGGTCGGCGGGCGCACGTCCTTCCCGCAGCGCTTCCACGATCCCGTCGCGTACGGCCGCCGAACGCAGCGGGTGGCCGCCGGCCAGCACGCCGATCATGAGACCTTCGAATTCGCCGGTAGCCGGTGTCACGGCACTCCCCTGCGTACCGGCGTCGGCTCGCACGCAGAACACACGCCGGTGCTCGGCTTCCGCGCTGACGGCCTCGTTGACGCTCGGGTCATTGGTGCAGGCAATCGCGTACCAGGCGTCCCGTAAGTCACCCTCGGCATAAGGCCGCCGGTGCCACCGGATCTCTCCCGCGCCTGCCATGCCCTCGACCGCGGGTGTCGCTTCCGGGGCGATGACGTCGATGCGGGCTCCGGTGCGGATCAACCGCGGCAACCGGCGCTGCGCCACACTTCCCGCGCCGACCACGACCACCCGGCGTCCACGCAGTTCGAGACCGACGAGGTAGTGGGCGTCAGACATGCCGGTAAGCATGCCGTGCCCGGGCCGCGCCGGGCCGAGCGAACCGCACGATCGGAGTCAAAATCACAGGACCTGCACCGCGCGGAATTGTCAGTACCACCGGGCACAATCGCGGTATGGAAGTGGCGCACGCCGGACTCATGACGCCGGTCGGCCCGCTCGGCGTGGCGGTGTCCGAGCGGGGTCTGTGTCGCGTCGGCTGGGCGAGGCACCAGGTCTCGGGCACAGCAGGCTCGGCCGTGGCGCGAGCGGCCGTGGAGCAGCTCCAGGCGTACTTCGCCGGCGAACTGCGGACGTTCGACCTGCCGTTGGACCGGAGTTTCGCGAGCGGGACGCGGCTGGCCGTGCTGCAGGCGCTGTACACTGTGCCGTACGGCACCGCGGTCACCTACGGTGAGTTGGCCGAGCTCAGCGGCACCGGGGCGCCGGCAAGGGCCATCGGCGGGATCATGGGCTCGAACCCGATGCCGATCGTCGTGCCGTGCCACCGCGTGATCGCTCACGACGGCTTGGGTGGCTACTCCGGTGGAGGCGACGGATACGAGGGCCGGGAGGTCAAGCGCTGGCTGCTGACCTTGGAGGGGGCACTGCCGCCGACGCTGGACTGGGATCCGGCCGGACTCGCTCCGGCGCCGACGTAGCGGGGAGCCGGTCAGCCGTAGGGAGTCCGATCGACTCGGGTGGCGGACGGCCGCACAGAGCCGGCCGAGGCCAGTAGTGGCCGACGGCTGCGCAGAGTCCGAACGAGTCGCACAGCCGATGGCCGCAAAGCCGGGCTGTGACGCCCGGACTCACCGCGGGGCCACCTCTCCCCGGTCGGCCCCCTAGCCCAGCACCACGTCGGCTATCGCCGGCAACGTCTCCGGTGGCCCCTGCACCAGCAAGGTGGTCACGCAGGTCTCCTCCCAGCGCGCCAGCTCGTCCTTGATCTTCGCCGGCGGCCCGATCAGCGCGACGTCCTCCACCAGCTCGGTCGGGATCGCGGCCGTGGCGGCCTTCTTGTCGCCGGCGAGGTAGAGCTGCTGCACCTGGTCGGTGAGGGCCTCATAACCCATGCGGGCGAAGACGTCTTTGTGGAAGTTGGCCTGCCTGGCGCCCATGCCACCGATGTAGAGCGCCAGGATCGGCCGGATCATGTCGGCCGCCGCCTCCACGTCGTCGCTCACGATCACCGGAACCGACGCGGCGACCTCGAAGTCCTCCGCGGTGCGGCGCGCTCCGTCACGAGCGAATCCCTCCGCCAGCGCCGCCCGGTAGAACTGGTCACTCTTCGGCGAGAAGAACAGCGCGAGCCAGCCGTCGGCGATCTCGGCGGCCAGCGCCACGTTCTTCGGCCCTTCCGCACCGAGATAGATCGGGATGTCCTCGCGCAGCGGATGCACCGTCGACTTGAGCGGTTTGCCCAGACCCGTACCGCCCTGCAGCGGCAGCTGATAGTGCTCCCCGGCGAACGTCACCGGCTCCTTGCGCGCGAACACCTGCCGCAGGATCGCGACGTACTCCCGCGTGCGCGCCAGCGGCTTCGGATACGGCTGCCCGTACCACCCTTCGACCACCTGCGGTCCGGACACGCCCAAGCCGAGGATGAACCGACCGCCCGAGAGGTGGTCCATCGTCATCGCGGCCATCGCGGTGGCGGTCGGTGTCCGGGCGGAGATCTGTATCAAGTTCGTGCCCAGCTTGATCCGCGAGGTCGACGACCCCAACCAGGCCAGCGGGGTCAGCGCGTCGGAACCGTAGGCTTCCGCGGTCCAGAACGAATCGAACCCGAGTCGTTCGGCCGCCGCAATCGTTTCCACGGCGTTCGCAGGCGGACCGGAGGACCAGTATCCGAAGTGGTAGCCGAGCTTCATGGTGGGCAGTCAATCAGACGTCCGGGCTGTAGTGCCACGGCTTGTCGCGCTCGGAAACTGGCGGCAAGTACCGCCTCGGTGTTTCCCGCAGCGGCGCGTCGGGCGGCAGTTTCCCGGCTGCTCGCCGGTATCCGTCGTACGCCCGCGGATGCAGCTTGATCCGCTTCGGGAGCAGGCGAAACACCCGGTGTACCCACCTGCCGAACGCGCGCAGCCGCCGCTCGTCGCGCTCGGTCCACTGGTAGCCGAGCTTCTCCCGGATCGCCGGGTGGTAGAGGCCCACGGTGAGCCACACGTAGTGCTTCTCGATGTGTCCGCGTAACCATCGCCACACCCGATCGGGCAGCCACGGCGTCAGCGGCGGCTTGTCCAACGTGGACAGATCGAGCACGGCGAGCGCCGCCGGGTGCGGCACGAGCACCTCACGACACATGTAGTCGTAGTAGTCGCAGAACTCCTCCCAGGTCGCCGGAACCGGCCGCATGCTCACCCCGTACAGCCGGTACCACTGGACGTGCTCGTCGAACAGCTGCCGCCGCTCCGCCTCGGTGATGCCGCCGCCGAAGTACTCCTTGGTCAGCATCGTGCCGATGAAGAACGTGGCGTGCGCCCAGTAGAAAACGTCCGGCGACAGTGCGTGGTAACGCTGGCCGTTGTCGTCGATGCCTTTGATCTGCTCGTGATAGCCGCGCACCTTCCGCGCAGTCTCGACGGCTCGGTCACCGTCGAAGACCACCCCGCCGATCGGGTACAGCGAGCGGAACAACCGCTGCATGCGCTCCTGGAAGAAGATCGAGTGCTGCGCCACCGCCGCCCCGAGCTGCGGGTGCATGTTCTGCATCGACCCCGCCCACAGGCCCTGCAACAGACCGCGCCAGTCGCCGAAGATCTGCCACGTCAGCGAATCCGGCCCGAGCGGCTTCGGCTCTTGCTCGTCCGGGGAGTCCGCATCACGGAGCGCGGCCGATTCACCCGCTGCTTCGGTGGTCATCGCCCATCCTTCCAACTGGAAACGGTCGTTGTCACCGTACGATGTGACAACACCGAGAGTCAATTGATCGACCATTGGGGCGGGATGACGAACGCCACACGCACCTGGGCGGGGACCACGCTCGCCGATCGACGGGCCATCCGGCGTCAGCAACTCATCGACGCGGGCATCGAGTTGCTCGGTGGCGGTGACACCGCCGCGGTCACGGTGCGTGCGGTGTGCCGGACCGCCAAGCTCACCGAGCGGTACTTCTACGAGAGCTTCGCCGATCGCGACGCGTTGATGCTCGCGGTCTACGAGCACGTGGCCGAATCGGCTCGGCAGGCGATCCTCAACGCGATGGTCGACGTCGAGCCACGGCCCGAGGCGCTCGCGCGAGCGGCCGTGACGGCGTTCGTCGAGCTGCTCATCGACGATCCGCGCAAGGGGACGGTGCTGCTGCTGGCGCCGATCACCGAGCCCGCGCTGAACAAGCGCGGATCGGAACTGCTGCCCACGTTCACCGCGATGATCCATGACCAACTGCCGGACAGCTACGACGAAACCGACCGCAAACTGACCGCGACCTCGCTGGTCGGCGCGCTGACGTACCTGTTCATCAGCTACCTGGACGGCAGCCTCGACGTGCCACGGGACCGCATGATCGACCACGCCGTGCGCATGCTGGTCGCGGCCGCTTCCCCGTAGGACGCAACCTACGGCGGTCCCGCTCCGTGTGAAGGGGTGGAGCACGGCAGGACCGACCACGAAAGCGGCATGTGGGGCCAAGGAGGGGGCACATGAAGGCGGACCTGGAGGCGCAGTTCCAGCACTTCGCCGAGCAACAGGTACTGGCGCTGCGCCGGTTCGCCTACCTGCTGTGCGCGGACTGGCACCTCGCCGAGGACCTGGTTCAGACCACGCTGCTGAAGCTGTACCGGACCTGGCCGAAGCTGCATCGTCGCGGCAACGTCAGCAAGTACGCCCGCAAAGCCGTAGTGAACTGCTGGCTGGACGAGAAGCGCAGGCCATGGCGGCGTAGCGAATCGGGCCACGGCGAGGTGCCGGATCGAGCCGACCCGAACGTGGATCTGGATCTGGCAGGCGAACGATTGGCCAACCGCGAGCGCGTGCTGCGCGGCATGACCGAGCTGGCCCCGCGCCAACGGGCGGTCCTGGTGCTGCGGTTCTGGGAAGACTTGTCGATCACCGAGGCCGCCGAGATCCTGCAGTGCTCGGAGGGCAACGTCAAAAGTCAGCAGTCGCGCGCACTGGCGCGGCTTCGTGAAGTGCTCGACCGGATGGAGTCGACACCGACCTTGGCCAGGAGGGCGTCATGATCGAGGACGACCTGCGCGAGGGCCTGCGATCAGCGGTCACAGCAGAACCACCCCTCGGATTCAGCACGGAGGAGCTGATCGACAAGGCACGGCGCACAGCGCGCCGCAGGCGCACCGTGCTCGGCTCACTGGCCACCGTCGCCGCCGTGGCCATCGGCACCGTGGGCGCCGTTACGGTTGCCGGCCAGAGCGCGCAGCCACCGGCGCAACTGCCGACCATGAAGGCCGCCTCGACGGAGGTCGAGAAGGTCGGTGAGTCGATCGCGAAGCTGATCCCCCGTTATCTGCCGGGAGCCACGCGAACGGCTGTCGTGCCGGTCGACAACGGCGCCGCCGTGACGTATCAGGCCGAAGGCAAACCAGGGGTCGTGGTCTATCAGTTGGGCGAGTGCAAGACCAACCCTCGGGGACCCGTGTGCCAGGCGGAGAGGATCCAGCAGGACCCGAACAACGACGACACGCGGCTCGACGCGGACAGCGGGATCGACGCGTTTCCCTTCTTTGCCTCGCGTCACAGCGGCTCACTGACGGTCCCGCTCCGGCTGTTGATCGTCGAGGACGGCGCCATGTTGAGCGCGTTGGCCCCGACCGCATGCCAGAGCCTGCTCGAGCTGTGCGATGAGGACGTCGACTTCATGCCGATGTCCAACGACCAGACCGAGCGGGTCATCATCGATGACGACCTGTACCAGCCCGCTAGAGACGACGTCCGCAAGGAACAGCTCGAACGAGAGCTCACCGAGCTGAAGAAGAAGCAGCAGCTCGAGCAGGACCGGCAAAAGGCCCTCGAGCGAGAGCAGGAGATCACCCAGAAGAAGATCGAGCTGGAACTGCTCAAGAAGAAGGAGCAGGAAGAACGGGCCAAGCAGGAGCAGGAGCACAGCGAAGGCAAGTGAAGTCCGCGCGTCCGCACGTCCACGGCGCCAGCCGGCAGCCCGGCTGGCGCCGTTGCGTTGCCGGCAGGTTCACGCGTGACCGCGGCGATATCCTGGTAGTAAGCGATCCGTGTGGCGTCGGAACCTGGTTCCGGTGTCGGCCGTTCGACGTCGGCCGCGCACCGGCGGGGCCACGTTCCCACCACGACAACTCGGAGCCCAGCGGGTGCGGAAGGGACCGCGGGCGTACATTTCCTTCAGCGATGTCGCCGATCTGCCTGGGGGCGATACATGGCACTGGTGTTCGCCACCAGCCGGCCTGGCCGGAAATCGCTGGTGGGCACTGACCGGGGACGCTACACACGGGTTCGACAGCGACGACGCGACGCGCCTGCTACCGACCGCGTCTGGCAGTCCGTTCGCGGACGTACCGAGGAGGAGACCGGATGACCCAGCACACCGTGGGCGAGCAGTCCGCCACACTGGCCGACCGTCCGCCGTCGGCCGCGCGGGTGTTTCTCAACCGGGTGGCGAGCACGCCGCATCGGGAAGCCTTCCGCTACCCGGTCGGGGACCGGTGGGAGTCGGTCACCTGGGCGCAGGCAGGCGAGCGGGTCAACCGCATCGCCGCCGGCCTGCTGGCGCTGGGCGTGCAGCTGGAGGACCGGGTCGCGGTGGCCTCGTCCACGCGCTACGAGTGGGTGCTGGCCGACGCCGGCATCATGTGCGCGGGTGCGGCGACCACCACGGTCTACCCCACCACCGGCGCGGAGGACGTGCAGTTCATCCTGGCCGACTCGAACAGCCGGGTCCTGTTCGCCGAGGACGACGCCCAGATCGAGAAGGTGCGCGAACAGCGCGACAAGCTGCCGGACCTGGCCACGGTGGTGACGTTCGACGGCAAGCCGGACGGTGACTGGGTGATCTCCCTCGCCGAGCTGGAGAAGAAGGGCGAGGAGTACCTCAAGGACAACCCGGACGCCATCGAGAAGACGGTGTCCGCCCTGACGCCGGACCACTTGGCCACCCTGATCTACACCTCCGGCACGACCGGCCGCCCCAAGGGCGTGCGGTTGGTGCACGACTGCTGGACCTACGAGGGCGCGGCGATCGACGCGCTCGGTCTGCTCACCCCCGACGACCTGCAGTACCTGTGGCTGCCGCTGTCGCACGTGTTCGGCAAGGTGCTGCTGTGCGCGCAGGCCGAGGTCGGGTTCGCCACCGCGATCGACGGCCGGATCGACAAGATCGTCGACAACCTCGCCGTGGTGAAGCCGACCTTCATGGGAGCGGCGCCGCGCATCTTCGAGAAGGTGCACGCCCGCGTCATCACCATGACGCACGACGAAGGTGGCGTGAAGGCCAAGATCTTCGACTGGGCGTTCCGCGTCGGCATCAAGGTCTCCCGCTTGCGGCGGGCGGGCAAGCCGGTCCCCAAGGCGCTCGAACTGCAGTACAAGATCGCCGACAAGCTGGTGTTCACCAAGCTGCGCGAGCGTTTCGGTGGCCGGATCCGCCATCTGATCTCCGGTTCGGCGGCGCTGAACAACGACATCGCGGAGTGGTTCGACGCCGCGGGCCTGAGCATCCTCGAGGGCTACGGTCTGACCGAGACCAGCGGCGCCAGCTGCGTCAACCGTCCGGACAACCAGCGCATCGGCACGGTCGGCCCGCCGCTGCCCGGGACCGAGATCAAGATCGCCGCGGACGGGGAGATCCTGATGCGCGGCCCCGGCGTGATGCGCGGCTACCACAACCGCCCCGAACTGACCGCCGAGGTGCTGGACTCCGACGGCTGGTTCCACACCGGCGACATCGGCGAGCTGGTGGACGGCAAGGTCCGCATCACCGACCGCAAGAAGGACTTGATCAAGACCTCGGGCGGCAAGTACGTCGCCCCGCAGGCGATCGAGGCCCAGTTCAAGGCCATCTGCCCGTACGCGGCACAGCTCGTGGTGCACGGTGAAGGCCGCAAGTTCGTCTCCGCGCTGGTGACGCTGGATCCGGAAGCGATCCAGGACTGGGCGAACCAGCACGGCATGGCGGGCAAGAGCTACGCCGACATCGTCACCTCCGACGAATGCCGGGCGATGGTGCAGAAGCACATCGACGAGCTCAACAGCCGCCTGAACCGGTGGGAGACGATCAAGAAGTTCCTCATCCTGCCGCACGATCTGACCGTGGAAGCAGGCGAGCTCACCCCGAGCCTGAAGCTCAAGCGCAAGGCGGTCGAGCAGAAGTACCGAAGCCTGCTCGACGAGCTCTACGACTGATCATCGACCTGCGTGCGACGGGCCGCCGAGTGCCGAAGACCACTCGGCGGCCCGTTTCGCTTTCACGCGAACGTCGCGTACCGTTCACAAAGCGAGCTGCTGGGACGCGTCGACGCGGACGCATCACTCCCGGCATTCGCCGAGGTTGAAGACGCCCGAAGGAATACAACAAATTTCACAATCGTTTCCTGCGGGGGTTTCGCGGGAGCAGGATTTCACCGTAAAGTAACTGAACTCCCGGTGATCCCGGGCGTTCCGCGACCGCGGCCGGCCCACAGCGGCGCTGGCGCGGGTACGCGTGTCGAGCGCACATCGTGGTGCGCCGTCTTCTCATGGCCGCACAGTGTGGTGCCGGCCGATGCCCCGCTCGGATTGGGTCGCATTGTCGCGAGCCCTTCGAGTTGACCATCGCACCGAGCAGGTTCGCCGTTACACGACCGTGACTACCTGACAAAGGACGGCTCAACGTACCTGCACGGCGCTGACGCCACACGGAAGGACAAGCCAGCCGTGTCCCACCACACCCCTGGCCCTCAGCAGGCCGGCCTGTACGACCCGTCGTACGAGCACGACGCCTGCGGTGTCGCTTTCGTCGCCGACCTCACCGGCCGACGCGATCACTCGATCGTGCGCAAGGCGCTGACGGCACTGAAGAACCTGGAACACCGCGGTGCCCGCGGTGCCGAGCCGGACACCGGTGACGGCGCCGGCCTGCTCATCCAGGTTCCCGACGAGTTTTTCCGCGCCGTCGTGGACTTCGACCTGCCGCCTGCCGGACGGTACGCCGTCGGTACCGCGTTCCTGCCCACCGACGACGCCGCGCGCGAGTCGGTGATCAGCACCGTCGAGCGGATCGCGGTCGAGGAAGGCATGCGCGTGCTGGGTTGGCGGGACCTGCCGATCGATCGGCAGCATGTCGGCCGGATCGCGGCGTCCACGATGCCCGCGTTCAAGCAGCTGTTCCTCGCTCCGCAGGACCCGGCGGTGACCGGACTCGACCTGGAGCGGCTCGCCTACGTGGTGCGCAAGCGCGCCGAGCACGCGTGCGAGAACAGCGACCCGGCGGGCGGCATCGGGCTGTACTTCCCCAGCCTGTCCAGCCGCACCATCGTCTACAAGGGCATGCTGACCGAGCCGCAGCTGGAGAAGTTCTTCCCCGACCTGTCCGACGAGCGGATGGTCAGCGCGATCGGCCTGGTGCACAGCCGGTTCAGCACCAACACGTTCCCGTCCTGGCCGCTGGCGCACCCGTACCGGTTCATCGCGCACAACGGCGAGATCAACACGCTGCGCGGCAACCGCAACTGGATGGACGCCCGCGAGTCACAGCTGGCCAGTGACCTGTTCTCCGGTGACCTGTCCCGGATCTTCCCCATCATCACCAGGGGCGCGAGCGACTCGGCGTCGTTCGACGAGGTACTCGAGCTGCTGCACCTCGGCGGCCGCAGCCTGCCGCACGCGGTGCTGATGATGATCCCGGAGGCGTGGGAGAACCACGAGGAGATGGACCCCGCGCGGCGGGCGTTCTACCAGTTCCACTCGGCGATGATGGAGCCGTGGGACGGGCCTGCGCTGGTCGCGTTCACCGACGGCACCCAGATCGGTGCGGTGCTGGACCGCAACGGCCTGCGCCCGGCGCGTTACTGGGTGACCGAGGACGGGTTGGTCATCGCCGCGTCCGAGGTCGGTGTGCTGGACGTCGACCCGGCCACGATCGTGCGCAAGGGCCGGTTGGAGCCGGGCCGGATGTTCCTGGTCGACACCGAACAGCACCGGATCATCGACGACGACGAGCTGAAGGCTCAGCTGGCCAACGAGCACCCGTACCAGGCGTGGTTGGACCACCCGACGACGGGCATGCTCGACCTGGAGCAGCTGCCCGAGCGCAAGCACGAGGTCCCCACCCAGGCGTCGCTGGTGCAGCGCCAGCAGGTGTTCGGCTACACCCAGGAGGACCTGTCGGTGCTGGTCGCACCGATGGCGAAGACCGGCGCCGAGCCGATCGGCTCGATGGGCAACGACGCGCCGCTGGCTCCGCTGAGCGACCGGCCACGGCAGCTGTTCGACTACTTCACCCAGCTGTTCGCCCAGGTGACCAACCCACCGTTGGACGCCATCCGCGAAGAGCTGGTGACGTCGCTGGGCACGCAGGTGGGGAGCGAACCGAACCTGCTGGCAGCGGACCCGCGGCACGCCCGCAAGATCACGCTGCCGTTCCCGGTGCTGGACAACGACGAGCTCGCCAAGCTGGTGCACGTCAACGACGACGGCACGCTGCCGGAGTTCCAGTCCTACACGGTGCGCGGCCTGTACGACGTGCACGGCGGTGGCGCGGCCCTGCAGGCGCGGTTGCGGCAGATCTGCGACGAGGTGGTCGAGGCGATCGACGACGGCGCGCGGATCATCGTGCTGTCCGACCGCGGGGCCACCAAGGACAAGGCCCCGATCCCGTCGCTGCTGCTCACCGGCGCGGTACACCACCACCTGGTGCGGGAGAAGCTGCGCACCCAGGTCGGTCTGATCGTCGAGGCGGGGGACGCCCGGGAAGTGCACCACATCGCGCTGCTGATCGGTTACGGCGCGGCGGCGGTGAACCCGTACCTGGCGATGGCCACCGCGGAGGCCATGGCCGAAAGCGGCGAACTGGGCCCGGACGTGGACGCCAAGTCCGCCACGACCAACCTGATCAAGGCGCTGGGCAAGGGCGTGCGGAAGACGATGTCCAAGATGGGCGTCTCCACCGTCGCGTCCTACACCGGTGCGCAGATCTTCGAGGCGCTCGGCCTCGGCGAGGAGGTCATCGACACCTGCTTCACCGGGACGACGTCGCGGCTGGGCGGTGTCGGGTTCGACGTGCTCGCCGAGGAGGTGGCCAAGCGGCACCGGCTGGCGTTCCCGCCGGACGGGGTGCGGGCCAGCCACCGCGGCCTGGAGCAGGGCGGCGACTACCACTGGCGGCGTGAGGGTGAGTACCACCTGTTCAACCCGCACACGGTGTTCAAGCTGCAGCACTCCACCCGCGCGGGCAAGTACGAGATCTTCAAGGAGTACACCAAGGCGGTCGACGACCAGTCCGAGCGGCTGGGCACGCTGCGCGGGCTGTTCGAGCTGAAGGTCGGCGAGCGGCCGCCGGTGCCGATCGAGGAGGTGGAGCCGGTCTCGGAGATCGTCAAGCGGTTCTCCACCGGCGCGATCTCCTACGGCTCGATCTCCAAGGAGATGCACGAGACGCTGGCCATCGCGATGAACCGGCTCGGCGCCAAGTCGAACACCGGTGAGGGCGGCGAGGATCCGGGCCGGCTCTACGACGCCGAACGGCGTTCGGCGATCAAGCAGGTCGCGTCGGGTCGGTTCGGGGTCACGTCGGAGTATCTGGTCAACGCCGACGACATCCAGATCAAGATGGCGCAGGGCGCCAAGCCGGGTGAGGGCGGTCAGCTGCCCGGCGCCAAGGTCTACCCGTGGATCGGCAAGACCAGGCACTCGACGCCGGGTGTCGGCCTCATCTCGCCGCCACCGCACCACGACATCTACTCGATCGAGGACCTGGCGCAGCTGATCCACGACCTGAAGAACGCCAACCCGGCGGCCCGCATCCACGTGAAGCTGGTCTCCGAGGTCGGTGTCGGCACGGTGGCCGCGGGTGTGTCGAAGGCGCACGCCGACGTCGTGCTGATCTCCGGCCACGACGGCGGCACCGGCGCCTCTCCCCTGTCGTCGATCAAGCACGCCGGTGGCCCGTGGGAGCTCGGCCTCGCCGAGACGCAGCAGACGCTGCTGCACAACAAGCTGCGGGACCGGATCGTGGTGCAGACCGACGGTCAGCTGAAGACCGGCAGGGACGTCATCATCGCCGCGTTGCTGGGCGCCGAGGAGTTCGGTTTCGCCACCGCTCCCCTGGTGGTCTCCGGCTGCGTGATGATGCGGGTCTGTCACCTGGACACCTGCCCGGTCGGGGTGGCCACGCAGAACCCCAAGCTGCGGGCCAAGTTCAACGGCAAGGCCGACTACGTGGTCAACTTCTTCGAGTTCATCGCTCAGGAGGTCCGCGAGTACCTGGCCGCGCTCGGTTTCCGCTCCATCGCCGAAGCGGTCGGGCACGCCGAGTACCTCGACACCCGCAGGGCGATCGACCACTGGAAGGCGTCCGGCCTGGACCTGTCGCCGATCCTGTACGTGCCGGAGACGGCGCCTGCCGGGCCGCGTAACCGACAGCGCGCCCAGAACCACGGCCTGGACAAGGCACTGGACAACACGCTGATCCAGCTGTCTCAGGGCGCGCTGAACGAGGGCCGTCCGGTGCGACTCGAGCTGCCGGTGCGCAACGTGAACCGCACGGTCGGCACGATGCTCGGCCACGAGGTCACCAAGCGCTGGGGCGGCGAGGGCCTGCCGGACAACACGATCGACGTGACGTTCACCGGCACCGCGGGCCAGTCGTTCGGCGCGTTCGTGCCGCGCGGCATCACGCTGCGCCTGTACGGCGACGCCAACGACTACGTGGGCAAGGGCTTGTCCGGCGGACGGATCATCGTCCGGCCGCACCCGGGCGCCCAGTTCGCCGCGGAGAAGAACCTGATCGCGGGCAACGTGATCGGCTACGGCGCCACCAGCGGGGAGATCTTCCTGCGCGGCATCGTCGGCGAGCGGTTCTGCGTCCGCAACTCCGGCGCCACCGCGGTGGTCGAGGGCGTCGGTGACCACGGCTGCGAGTACATGACCGGTGGCCGGGTGGTCGTGCTCGGTGGCATCGGCCGGAACTTCGCCGCGGGCATGTCCGGCGGTGTCGCCTACGTGCACGACCTGGCCGCGTACAAGCACCGGGTCAACCCGGAGATGGTGGACATCGATCCGCTGGACGACGAGGACATCGCGTTCCTCCACGAGGTCGTCAGCAAGCACTACGACGAGACCGACTCGGCGGTGGCGCGCGCGCTGCTGGCCGACTGGGACGCCGAGGTGCAACGGTTCGGCAAGGTCATGCCGAAGGACTTCAAACGCGTGCTCGCCGCCAGGGCTGCCGCCGAGCGCGACGGTCGGGACATCGACGAGGCTGTGATGGAGGCGGCTCATGGCTGACCCGAAGGGCTTTCTCACCACGACCCGGGAGCTGCCCCGCACGCGCCCGGTTCCGCTGCGGCTGAAGGACTGGCGGGAGGTGTACGAGGATCCCCGCGACTACATCGCCAATCAGCTGCCGAAGCAGGCCGGGCGGTGCATGGACTGCGGCATCCCGTTCTGCCACCAGGGCTGCCCGCTCGGCAACCTGATCCCGGACTGGAACACGCTGGTCTGGAAGCAGGACTGGGCCGATGCCGTCGAGCAGCTGCACGCCACGAACAACTTCCCCGAGTTCACCGGGACGCTGTGCCCTGCCCCGTGCGAGGCGGCGTGTGTGCTGGGCATCAACGACGATCCGGTGACCATCAAGCGGGTCGAGCTGTCCATCATCGACCGCGCGTGGGAGGCCGGCTACGTCAAGCCGCTGCCACCCGCCACGAAGACCGGCAAGTCCGTCGCCGTGGTGGGTTCGGGTCCTGCCGGCCTGGCCGCCGCGCAGCAGTTGACCCGTGCCGGCCACGACGTGACCGTCTTCGAGCGGGCCGACGCCATCGGCGGGCTGCTGCGCTACGGCATCCCCGAGTTCAAGATGGAGAAGTGGCGGCTGGACCGCCGGCTGGACCAGATGCGGGCGGAAGGCACGCGGTTCAAGACCGGCGTCGAGGTCGGTGTGGACATCACCGCCGACGAGCTGCGCGCCCAGTTCGACGCCGTCGTCCTCTCCGGTGGCGCGACTGCGTGGCGTGACCTGCCGATCCCCGGCCGGGACGCCGAGGGTGTCTACCAGGCGATGGAGTACCTGCCCGGAGCCAACCGGGTGGCTGCGGGCAAGCTCGACGAGCCGCCGATCACGGCCAAGGACAAGGACGTGGTGATCATCGGTGGCGGTGACACCGGCGCCGACTGCCTGGGCACCGCGCACCGGCAAGGCGCCCGGTCGGTGACCCAGTTGGAGATCATGCCCAAGCCACCCGAGACGCGGTCGGAGGCTCACCCGTGGCCGACCTACCCGATGATCTTCCGGGTGTCCTCGGCGCACGAGGAGGGCGGCGAGCGGCTGTACTCGGTGAGCACGCAACGGTTCCTGACCGACGAGAACGGCAAGCTGCGCGCGCTGGAGCTGGTCGACGTCGAGCAGGTGGACGGCCGGTTCCAGCCCATCGAGGGCACCGAGCGGGAGCTGCCCGCCCAGCTGGTCACGCTGGCCATGGGCTTCGTCGGCCCGGAGAAGGGCGCGCTGCTCGACGACCTGGGCGTGGAGTTCGACGAGCGCGGCAACGTCGCCCGCGGCGAGGACTTCCAGACCAACGTCGAGGGCGTGTTCAGCGCCGGTGACATGGGCCGCGGTCAGTCACTGATCGTGTGGGCCATCGCCGAGGGCCGGGCCGCGGCCGCCGGGGTGGACGCCTACCTCACCGGCCGGGACATCCTGCCGGCGCCGATCAAGCCGACCGACCGCCCGATCGCCTGAGTCGCCTCAGGCCCCTGGTCAACGGTCCGCCGACAACGGCGTCGGCGGACCGTTCCCTTATCGTGGGCGGGTTCATCGGCAGCGACGGCGAGGGGATGTGGCATGAGCTCCGACTGGGAGGCGCGGCTGGCCAAGGCCTGGGCAATGCTCGACGAGCTACCTGGCGAGGAGTTCCGGAACCGCATCGAGCAGCTCGCCGCGGAATGCCCGCTGGAGGGCGGGGTGGCCGATTTCGAGCGGGCCTGCTCGTTCGACTCGACCGGTCACCCCGAACAGGCCGTCACGCTGTACCAACAGGCTTTGCGCGACGGGCTGACCGGGATCCGCCAGCGGCGAGCGGTCATCCAACTCGCCAGCTCGCTGCGCAACATCGGCCGCCCGGAGCAGAGCGTGGAGTTGCTGCGCCCGGAGCTCGACGTGTCGGACGAACTCGACGACGCGGTCCGCGCCACGTTGGCGTTGGCGCTGGTGGAACTCGGCCACGGCCGCGAGGCTGTCGGACACGTCATCTGTGCGCTGGCTCGTCACCTCCCGCGCTATCAGCGCTCCATGGCCGCCTACGGTCGTCAGTTGATCGACTCGGCGTGAACCGAGGTCATCCGGCCGCGTTCACCGCGGACACGAGCAGGTCGGCCAGCTTCTCGGGCTCACTGAACTGCGGCCAGTGCCCCGTCGGCAGGTCGACCATCTCGACGTTGCGCACCTTGGCCACCTCGCGCGTGTAGGGGTGGTCGCTCTCGATCATCTTGCGCATCTCGTCGCTGGTGAATTCGCACGTGATGATCGTGATCGGAACGTCGTACCGCCGTTCGTCGGACAGCTGCTGCGGATCCTTCGCCACCCGCTCGGGCGTCGGAACGGCGCGGGCGCGGAATTGCGCACGCAGCTCGTCGTCGAGGCCGACCAGGCTCTGTTCGTCGAAGAGCGACCAGTCGGGCAGCGGGATCTCCCCGTTCTCCGCGGGTAGTTCCGGGTTGATCGAGGCGCCTTCGCTGAGCGGCCCCGCGTCCACGTAAATCGCCCGCACCACCTTGTCCGGCCGCGCGTCCACCGCGCCGTGCACGATCGGGCCGCCGCCGGAATGGCCGACCACCACCACCGGGGCCGACTGCGCGTGCGTGTCGATTTCCGCGACGACCGCGGCCACATGATCACGCAAGGTGATGCCCGACCGGTCCGCTTCCCGTGACTCGAGGCCGGGCAGCGTCATCGGGTGTGGGCGGTGCCCCGCGGCACGCAGCGCGGGCAGCACCGCGTCCCACGACGAAGCGTCGAGCCAGAACCCCGGAACCAGAATCACATCCATGCCGCGACAGTATCCTGACGGACCGACAGTGCGGGCCGGAATCGGTGAACGCGCAGCGTGAGTGGTCAGTCGGGCTGGGGTCGCACCACCATGACCGGGCACTCGGCGTAGTGCAGCATCGCGTGGCTCGTCGAGCCGACCAGCAGGCCGGTGAAACCCCCGCGTCCTCGGCTGCCCACCACCAACACGCTGGCGTCCTCGCTCCGCTTCAGCAGGCACTCGCGCGGCCGCGCGCACACGACTTCCGGCTCGACGTCCACATGCGGGTAAAGGTCGGCCCACCGGCTCAGCCAACCGTCCAGAACGCGCCGTTCGGCAAGCTCGACCAGCTCGGGCTGCTCGCGTTGGTCCGGCCGGTGCGAGTCGGCGTGGTAATAGGCGTGCACCGCCACCAAGGGGACGTCCCGGCGCGCTGCCTGCGCGAACGCGCAACCAAGCGCCAGGTTGCTCAGCTCGCTGCCGTCGACGCCGACCACCACCGGAGCGTCCGGTCTGTCCCGCCCGCGCACCGCAACCACCGGGCAATGCGCGTGGGCCGACAAAGTCAACGTCGTCGACCCCAGCAGCACGCCCGCCAGCGCTCCTCGGCCCGAGCCGCCCAGGACGACGCAGCGCGCGGTGCGCGACTCCGCGATCAGGGCCAGCACCGCGGGTTCCGTGGTCGACGACTGCGTGATCTTCAGGTGCGGAACGATCTCGAGTGCGGCGGTGCGGGCTTGGTCGAGCAGCGCGTTGGATTCCTGTTCGAGCAGGCCGAACAGCTCGGTGGACGGAGCGATGGCGCCGCCGGGGAAGAATTCCGCCGAGCCGATGGCGTGCACGAGACGCAGATCCGTGCCCTCCCCCGCCGCGTGCGCGGCGGCCCACCGCACCGCGCGCAGCGAGGCTTCCGACCCGTCCACCCCGGCTACCACCGGGCCATGCCAGCGCGGCCATCGCTCGGTCATCGCCCCAGGGTAGGACGAGCGGATCTTGCTCGAAACCCCGTCGTTGCCCCATCACGGTGACTCGTGTCCGAACTGTCGTGAAGTCGGGACCCAAGCGGCCGCCGCCGGGGCGGCGAAGCAGACGATGACGCAGGTGAGCAGCACGGCATCGACACCGAATGCGTCGACCGCCGGGGCGATGAGCGCCAGCCCGACCGGGGACAGTCCGTAGGACAGCAGGAAGTCCAGCGACGAGACCCTGGCCAGCTTGTCCGGCGCCACCTCGCGCTGAGCGGCGGTGAACCACGGCACGTTGAACAGCTCGATTCCGACGCCGGCGAGTACGTAGCCCGCGACGACCACTGCCGGGTGGACGGGCAGCAGCAAGCCCAGCGGGGCGAACCCGTAGCACGCCAGCCCGGCCAGGGCGGCCCACCCGCGAGCCCGAGGTCGCCACCGCGCCACGATCACCGCCCCGGCCAACGCGCCTGCGGTGTATCCCGTCAGCGCGGCGGCCAGCACCGCTTCCGAGCCGAACGCGTCCCTGCTGACCACCGGTAACAGCACGCCGGTCGCCGCGTAGCCGGTGGCGATGACGGCGGTGAGCGCACCCAGGCCGGCCAGGAACCACGGGTGTCGCCGTGCCTCCCGTAGCCCATCGGTGAATTCGCGTACGAAGCCGTCACGTTCGCCCCGCCCGCTCGGCGTGCCGGCACCTCGCGGCGGAACCACCGCGGTCACCAGCCACAGAACGCCGATACCGGCCAGTAGGGCTCCCGCTCCGGCGACGGTCGCCACCAGTGCGGTTGCCGCGGGCGCGATCAACGTGGTGGTCCGCACCGCGAACGTCATCGCCGCATTGGCCTGCTGTCGGCGGTCGGCGGGTACCACTTCCGCGGTCAGCGCCTGGAATGCCGGGCGGCACGCTCCTTGCCCCGCTCCGGCCGCCGCGGCCGCGATCGCCATCACGGTCACCGACCGGCCGAGGGCCATCGCGATCACCGGGGTGGCGACCGCCGCAGTCAGGCCCGCCGCCCACACCACGTGTCGGCGTGCGTAGCGGTCGGCGAACACACCACTGACCGGCACGGCAAGAAGAAAACCCACGGTGCGTGCCGCCAGCACGATGCCCAAGCCGCTCGCGGTCAGGCTCCGCTCCAACACGGCCAGCCCCAGCACGAACGGCAACGCCCACGTGGCAAGACCGGAGCACGTCGTGGCCAGCCAGAGCCGGAGAAATCGGGTGTCCCGCAGGACCGATCGTTTCGCGGGTTCCGGCTGTTCCGCGGTGCGGACTCCTGCTTCGGCTTGTTCGGTCGACTGCGGCGGCACGAGTGTCCCTTCGACGATGTGACTCCGAGCATTGTTATTGAAAACGATAATCAACTTCTATTACTGTCTCGCTCGGGACCCCCGAACGACTTGGAGTTGCCATGACCTCACGCGTGGTCGCCGCGGCGGTTTGCGGCCTGATGCTGCTCTCCGGGTGTGCTGCCCCGAGCACCCCCGAGTCCGGTGCCATCACCGCCACGAGCTGCGGCATGTCGCTGACGTTCGCCGAGCGCCCCAAGCGCGTGGTGACGCTGGACCAGACATCGACCGAGACGCTGCTCGCGCTCGGCCTGGCGGACCGGATGGCCGGCACGTCGAACTTGAAGACGAAGGTGGCCCCACAGTTCGCCGCCGACTACCGGCGCGTGACGGTGCTGAGCCCGAAGCTGTTGACCGCCGAGCAACTGCGGGCGGCAAATCCGGACTTCGTGGTCGCCTCGTTCGCCGAACAGTTCACCCGCGACCGGGTCGGCAGCCGCGAAGAACTGCACGAACTCGGCGTCCCCACGTTCGTCAGCGCGGTGGACTGTCCGTCCGGCGACGCCTCACCGTTCGACCGTCTTCATCAGGACTACCGCACCCTCGGGCAGATCTTCGGCGTCGAGGAACGCGCCGAGAAGTTGATCTCCGACCAGCAGGAGGCGCTGTCGAAGGCAAGCTCGCGCAACATCGCGGGTGAGCCGAAGGTGCTGTGGCTCTACTCGGTCTTCAACGACGTTCCGTACGTCGCAGGCGGTACCGGGATTCCGCAAGCCATGAGCGATCTCCTCGGCGTCCGCAATGTGTTCGCCGACGTCGACGAGCACTGGCCGGAAGTCTCGTGGGAGCAGGTCGCGGCGCGCGAACCCGACGTCATCGTGGTCGGCGATCTGTCGGAACGCGGCGCACCGGGCGACAGTGCGGACGAGAAGATCGCCCAGATGCGGCGGCACCCGGTGATGGCGCAACTGCCCGCGGTCCGAAACAACCGCATCATCCGGGTGTCGGGTATCGAGTTGGACCCGTCGGTGCGCTCGACCCACGCGCTTGCTCAGGTGGCACGGGCGCTGGCGGACATCAGTCATGATCTCTAGCCGGCAAGCCGACGTCCGCACCGGCCGGGCGAGCGTGCTTCCCGCGGCGGCAGCGGTCGCGCTGCTGGCTTCGGTGGCAACCAGCCTGGTCATCGGCACGGGCGGCATCGGCTACGGAGATCTGGTCAGCGTCATCGGCGTTCGACTCGGGTTACCGGTGGAGCCGCTGGCGCCGTTGACCGACTCGCTCATCTGGCAGTTGCGGATACCCCGCGTGCTCCTGGCCGCCACGGTCGGGGCGGCGTTGGCCGTCTGCGGGGCGGTCCTTCAAGCGCTGACTCGCAACGCCCTCGCCGACCCTTACCTGCTGGGCGTGTCCTCCGGTGCGTCAACCGGCGCGGTGCTGGTCGTCGTGACGGGCATCGGCAGTACGGTCGGCGTCACGGCAGGCGCGCTCGCGGGGGCACTGTCCGCCTTCGGCCTGCTCCTGCTGCTCTTGCGGGGCAGCGGGTTGGACTCGCTGCGCGTGGTCCTCACCGGGGTCGTCGTCGGGCAGTTGTTCACCGCGCTGACGTCGTTGCTGTTGATGGCCTCCGGTGACGCGGACACCACGCGGTCGGTCACGTACTGGCTGCTCGGCTCGCTGGCCTCGGCGCGCTGGGACGGCGTCATCCTGTGTGCCATCGCGACCGCGTCGGCGTTGCTGGTCGCCCGGTACTACGCGAGCTCGCTGGATGCGCTGGGTTTCGGTGCCGACACCGCAGCGTCGGTCGGTGTGGATGTTCGGCGCACCAGGCTGGTGCTGCTCGTGGTGACGTCGACGCTCACGGCGGTGGCCGTCTCGGCGGTCGGCGCGATCGGGTTCGTCGGATTGATCGTGCCGCACGGTGTGCGGTTCCTGGCCGGACCGCTGCACCGCACGCTGCTCCCCTACAGCGCCGTGGCCGGCGCGGTGTTTCTGGTGTGGGCCGACGCACTGGCCAGGGTTCTGCTCGCACCCCAGGAAGTTCCGGTCGGAGTGTTCACCGCGTTGGCGGGCGTGCCGCTGTTCCTGCTCATTCTCAGACGGCGAGGTGAACTGTGAGGCTCGACGCCGACCACCTCACATGGGAAACCGCAGGCCGGCGGATCCTGCACGCCGTCACCCTCGACGTCCGACCCGGCGAAACCCTCGGCATCATCGGGCCGAACGGCTCGGGAAAGTCGACGCTCCTGCGATGCCTGGCGGGACTGCGCACGCCGTCGGCGGGCACGGTGCGCTACGACGGCCGCGACATCGCGAGGTTCACCGCCAAAAGGCTCGCCCACTACGTCGCGTTCGTGGAGCAGGACGCGCAAGTGGCCTCCGAGCTGCGCGTGGCAGACGTCGTGATGCTCGGCCGCACGCCGTACCGCTCGCCGTGGCGAGGCTCCGACGAACGCGATCAGGCCATCGTGGCGGAAGAGCTGGAGCGTATGGGGCTGTCGCACCTACGTGATCGCCCGTGGCGGGGCCTGTCCGGCGGCGAGCGCCAGCGCGCACACATCGCCCGCGGGCTTGCCCAGCGCACCGGCTGCCTGCTGCTGGACGAGCCGGTCAACCACCTCGACATCCGTCACCAGCTCGAGCTGCTGGGCATGCTCGCCTCCTCGCCCACCACGGTGCTGATCTCGCTGCACGACCTCACCCTCGCCGCCCGGTTCTGCGACCGGTTGGCGCTGCTGGACCACGGCCGGCTCGTCGCGCTGGGACCACCGGGAGAGGTACTGGCCGGCGATCTGGTGCGCGCCGTCTTCGGTGTCGACGCCCGGCTCGAGACCGACCACGTCGGACACCCGATCGTCACCCTGCACACGGTGACCGAACTCGAAGCCCCCTCAGCAGTTGTGAGCACAGAACAAGGAGACCGTGCATGACCGTGACCGGCCTGCTGACCGACGCACTCGCCGGACGGCTCGGCCCCTCCCCCGCCGAGCTGACCGCCACCAGTGTGTTCTGGCTTCATCACGGCACCCGCCTTGCCGGCGGAGACGTTACCTACCGCAACCAGTACGTGCTCGTTCGGTGCGGCACTTCGTTCGGCGCCTGCGCGTTCGAGGCCGACGAGGTCGAGCCGGGGCTGTGCGCCGAAGCGTCCGGTCAACCGCTTGCCACGCTGCTCCGGTCCGGTCCGTTGCCGCTGCGCGTCGCCGCGCTCGATGCCTACCTGGCGAGCCTGCAGCCGTTCCGTGACGACCCGCGGGCCGAACGTGTCACGTTGCCGGCCGGGACGCCGGAACGCCGAGCACACGCCAGGGATGCCGCCATCGCTGAGCTGCTCCACGTCGGCTCGGGTGCCAAGGTCGCACTGATCGGCGTGGTGAACCCACTGGTGGCCGCGATCCGGGACCGAGGAGCGGAATGCCTGCCGTGCGACTTCAATCTGCGCCGCACGCAGTGGGGCGACCCCGTCTCGAACGACATGCATCAGGTTCTCGGCGCGGCGGACGCCGTGGTCGCGACCGGCATGACGATCGGCAACGGAACGTTCGACACGATCCTGTCGGCCTGCCGGGATCGCGGACTGCCGTTGCTCGTCTACGCCCAGAGCGGCGCCGCCATCGCCCGAGCCTTCCTCACCGCCGGGGTGTCGGCGCTCAGCGCAGAGCCGTTCCCGTTCTCACAGTTCAGCGCCGACCCCACGACGCTGTACCGCTACCGCACGGATCAGTCGTGATCGGCGTCGGCCATGCCTTCGGGCACCACGGAGAACTGATCCAAGGCCTCTTCCTCGACGACGACGGCAAGCCATGCCGTGGCCTGGTCACATTGCCCGCTCCGCAGGTCGGTGCCCACGCGGAGTTCCGCCGGGATGGCGAGCTGCCCGCAGGGCGCATCCTGGTCGACCCGGCGGACCGGCGCAAAGCAGCCGAGGCCGCAGCGCTCGCGATCGGCGAGTGCGCCACACGAGCCGGAGTGCCGGAAACGGGCGGCCGTTTACGGCTGCGTGGGCAGCTTCCGGTCGGGATCGGCATGGGCTCGTCGACCGCGGACATCATCGCGACCATTCGCGCAGTGGCCGCCGCGTATCACTGCGTCCTCTCCCCTGCCGACATCGCGCGCATGGCCGTCCGGGCCGAGACGGCCAGTGACCCGCTGATGCTCGCCGGGCAGCCGGTGCTGTTCGCACACCGTGAAGGCCGTGTGCTCGAAGATCTTGGTGCCGCGTTGCCTCCGCTGACCGTGGTCGGTTGCCTCACCGGCGGCGCCGAGCCGGTGGACACGCTCGGTCTGCGACCGGCTTACGGGCCCGATGACGTGACCCAGTTCGAGGCGCTGCGGACTCGCCTGCGCGCAGCGATCCGCGACGGAGACTGTGCCGCCGTCGGCCAAGTGTGCACCGACAGCAGCGTGCTCAACCAGCGCGTGCTGCCCAAAGCCGAGCTGGACACGCTACGGGAGATCGCCGACGAAGCCGGCGCGGTCGGCGTGCAAGTCGCGCACAGCGGCAACGTCGCCGGCCTGCTCTTCGACGCCACGCATCCCGAGCTGGCCCGGCAAGTTCACCGCTGCCGCGTTCGCATGCAACACGCAGGCATCCCCACCACCCGGGTGTTCCCCGCCCGGCCGGCAGCGTCCCCCGCCCGGCCGGCAGCGTCCCCCGCCCGTCCGATCATGAAGGAGAGCAGACGTGCACGACCACATCAGCCAGGCCATCGGCACTCCCGACCTGGTGCAGGTCGAGGACGGGCTCGTCTGCCTGAGGTTTGAGACGATGAAGGTCGTCTCCGCCACGGCGGCCGTTCGGCATCTGCTGGACACCGGAGTCGTGCGACCCGGGGACACCGTGCTGGACAGCTCGAGCGGGATCTACGCCTATGCACTGGCGTTGGCGTGCCACCGCTACGGTCTGCGCTGCTACATCGTCGGCTCCACCACCGTGGACGAGACGTTGCGTGTCCAGCTGTCGATACTCGGCGCCGAGCTCGAGCAGATGCCACCGTCGGACAGTCTGCAACTGGACCAGAACCGGCGAGTGCAGCGCATCCGCGCACTTCTCGCAGCCCATCCCGACTGGCACTGGATGCGCCAGTACCACGATCGGATTCACTACCTCGGCTACCGCGTGGTTGCCGAGATGATCCGGGCCGAGCTCGGCGGCCGAGCCCTGACCCTGGTCGGCGGCGTGGGCTCGGGCGCCTCCACGGGCGGGCTGGCCACCGCCCTGACCGAGCTCGGCGTACCGGTCACACTCGTCGGCGTGCAGCCGTTCGGCAGCGTGACCTTCGGCAGCGACCACCTGGCCGACCCGGACATGATCATCGCAGGCATCGGCAGCTCGATCCCGTTCGGCAACGTCGACCACGACCGCTACGACGTCATCCACTGGCTGGCATTCCGCCACGCGCTCTCCGGCAGCGTCGACCTGCTGCGCAGGCATGCGATCTTCGCCGGACTGTCCACCGGAGCGACGTACGTGGCGGCCCGCTGGGAGCGTCGACTTGCCGACGTCGCGACGCTGTTCATCGCAGCCGACACCGGCCACCGCTACGTCAACTCGGTCTTCCAGCGGCACGCCGAAGCCACCGACGTCGACACGCTGCAACCGCACGAGATCAACGATCTACGAGAGATGCGATTGCCCTGGTCACGAGCCCATTGGCGGGGCATGACGCGGCCGAACGCAACGCCGGAGGTCCGTCACGCGCCGGCGCGATAACCCAGCCGCGACGACGCCAGGTCGGCAGCGTGGCACACCAGCGGCACGAGCTCCTTGAGCCGATCGGCATCCAGCCGATACGACGGCCCGGACACGCCGAGGGCGGCGACGACCTCCCCGGCGTCGTCGCGCACCGGAGCAGCAGCTGACGTCAGGCCGTCCTCCAACTCGTCCACCGCCACGGCATAACCGTTGACGCGCACCCGGCTTATTTCCGCTCGCAGCGCCGCCGCGTCGACCAGCGTCCGCTCGGTGTAGCGCTCCCTCGGACGCGCCAGGGTTTCGGCGAGCTTCTCCTCCGGCATGCTCGCCAGGAAGATCTTCCCCGGCGACGTGGCGTGCAGCGGTGTCTGCCGACCCAGCCAACTGCGACTGACCACGAACGACGTCGAGGCGATCTGGTCCACGGTGACGCACTCGGTGCCTTCCAGCACGTTCAGCGTGACCGTCTCCTCGGTGTGGCGGGCCAGCCACTCGCATCCCGGCCGCGCCTGCTGGTTCAGGTTCGGCTCGTCGTTCACCCCACGGGCCAGCCTGGCCAGGCCGACGCCCAGCCGGTACTTGCCGCTGTCGGCGTGCTGCTCCACCAGGCCGCCCGCCTCCAACGTGCTCAGCAGGCGGAACGCGGTGGACTTGTGCACGCCGAGTTCGTTGCCGATGTCGGTGACGCCGGACCACCCGTAGCGGGCAAGGAATTCCAGGATGGCAATGGCCCGCTCGACCGACTGCACCCCACCGGATCGTCGCTCTTGGCTGGTCACGCCGACAGAGTCTAGGCGGTTGTGATCGACGGGGTGGCCGGTCGAGGCGGGCTCATTCATCCGGATGCCTGATCGACGCGTCCCCTTGCCCGGATTTCGTCGATCACCGCGGGCAGCACTTCGTGCAGGTCACCGACCACGGAATAGGTGGATCGGGTCATCATCGGCGCCTCCGGATCCGTGTTGACGGCCAAGATCGCCTTGGCGTCCATGCAGCCGACCCAGTGCTGGGTCGCGCCGCTGATCCCGCACGCGATGTACAGCTTCGGCGCGATCTTGGTGCCGGTGAGGCCGACCTGGTCGCTGTGCGGCCGCCACCCGTTGTTGGTCGCCACCCGGGAACAGCCGACCGCACCACCGAGCAGCTCGGCCAGCTCCTCCAACGTCTTGTAGCCGTCGGCGCTGCCGACGCCGCGACCACCGGAGACGACCACCCCTGCGGTCGCCAAACTGACGCCTGCCTCCCGCTCGGCCCGGTCGACCACCCGAGTACGAGCCAGCTCGGCGGCCAGTTCCGGGGTGAACCGGTGAACGTCGACCGCGTCGACCGGCGCCGTGCCGTTCGACGGTCCGGCGCCCGGCTGGACCGTGAACAGGCCGCAGGATGCGTCCAGCTCGGCGTCCTCCAGCAGCATGCCGCCACCCCTGATCCGGGTGAGCTGCCACGGTCGTCCGGTACCGCCGACCTGGGTGCAGTTCGCGGCGAGTGGCAAGCCGGCCCGGGCGGCCAGGTGCGCCAGGACCTCGTTGCCTTTCTCGCTTCCCGGCGCCACGACCGCGGAGGGCTGCACCTGCTTGACAAGCTGGGCCAGCGCTTCGCCGTACGCCTCGGGGGCGTAGTCGCCGAGCACTTCGTGCTCGACGACGTGCGCGACCCTGATGCCCTGCTTGGGCAGCTCGTCGACCGCCGATGCGTCGAACACCACCGCGTGCACGTCGTCGGTCAGACCGCGAGCGACGCCGACCGCATCGGCCCACGCGGGGTGTTCGTCCACCTTGACCGCAAGGATCAGCATCAGCACACCCCCAGCTCTTCCAGGACGTCGACCACCGCGGGGGCGGCCGCGGCGCCGTGACCGAGCAGCACGCTCTCCGCACGGTTGTCCTCCGGCTGTCGCAACCGGATCTTGCGCAGCCCGCCCGGCTCGGGCCGATACGACACGGTGCGCAGTTGCGCCTTCTTGGCCTTCAACCTGCCCGGCAAGCTCGGGTAGCGCGGCAGGTTGAGACCCTCTTTGACGGCGACCACGGCGGGCAGCGGCAGTTCGTACACCTCGGTGCCGCTGCCCACGTCCCGGCGCAACCGGACACTGCCGTCCAGCACGTCGATGCCCTTGATCCCGCCGACCACAGGCCTGCCCAGCTCGGTCGCCACCCGCACACCGACCTGGTAATGGCCGGCGTCGGCGGACTCGTTGCCGACCATGATCAGGTCGAACGAGGTGTCCAGTTCACCGACCGCGTGCACGATGGCCGCGGCGGTCGCCTGCGGGTCGAGTTCGTCCTCCCCGGTGTCGACCACCACGCCCTGGTTCGCGCCCATGGCGAGTGCGTAGCGCACCTGCTCGGCAACCTCGGGTGGCCCGGCAGCCAGTACCGTCGCGCTGCCGCCGTGCTTGTCCACCAGCCGCACGGCTTCCTCGACCGCGCACTCCTCGTGCGGACCGATGGTGAAGCCGAGATGGCGGGTGTCGATGTCCCGGCCGTCCTCGGTCAGTGGCACCTTGGCGCCTGGCGCCGGGACGCGCTTGACACAGACCAGAATGTCCAAGCTCATCGGCTCACGCCTTCATCCGTGCATCGTCCGGGTCGAACAACGGTTTGCGGCCCACGCGGGCGACCGTCACCGGGTACTGCTCGCCCATGTACTCGACCTGCAGCTTCGTCCCCTCCACCGCGTGCTCAGGCGGCAGATACGCCATCAGCAGGTACTTGCCGAGCGACGGGCCGGCGCCCGCGCTGGTGACGTACGAACCGCGGCCCTTGCGGTCGACGATCCGCCGACCGTCCCGAGTCAAAATCGGCTCGCCGCCTTGGGGGAATCGCGCGATTCCGTCCGAGCTGGTGTGGTCGTCGACGGTGAGGGTGCACAGCAGAGCGGCCGGGTCGGACTCCCGGGCCGCCACGTAGGCCTCCTTGCCGATGAAGTCGGCCGACTTGACCTTGGGCAACGCCAGGCCCGCCTCCACCGGGTCGTACTCGGCTTCCAGCTCGGCGCCCATGAGCCGGTAGCCCTTCTCCAGCCGGCCGGTCGTGCCGTACACGCCGATGCCCGCCGGGATGAGTCCGTGCGGCTCACCCGCCTCGGCGATGGCGTCCCACAGGCGTGCGCCCTGCTCGAACGGCGCGTGCAGTTCCCAGCCGAGGTCGCCGACGTAGGACACGCGCAGCGCGAGCACCGGAACGCCTCCGACCACGATTTCCTTCGCCGTGCCGTACGGGAAGCCTTCGTTCGACACGTCGTCGTCGGTGGCCGCCGACAGGATGTCCCGGGCACGCGGCCCCCACAGGCCGAGCGTGCAGACACTCGAGGTCACATCCGCGAACGACACCGACTCCGGCAGGTGGTCGAGGAACCACTTGCGGTCGCGCGCGCCGTCCGCGCCACCGGTGATCACCCGGAACTTGTCCGGGCCGAGCCGCACGATCGTCAGGTCGCTGCGGAAGCCCCCCGCGACGTCCAGCAGGGGCGTGTAGATCAACCGCCCGACCGGCCGGTCCACATTGGCCACACACAGCCGTTGCAGGTAGTCGACCGCACCGGGCCCGCTCACGTCGAATTGCGCGAACGCCGACAGATCGATCATCGCGGCGCGTTCCCGCATCGCCAGATGCTCGGCATTGATGATCGGCGACCACCACCTGGCGTCCCACTCGTGCGGCCGATCCTGCACGCCGTACTCCTCGACCAACGGGCGATTCGACTCGTACCACTGCGGCCGCTCCCAGCCCGCGACCTCGAAGAACTCCGCGCCGAGCGCCTTCTCCCGGGAGTAGAACGGCGACAGCCGCTGCTCGCGCTGGGACGACCACTGCTCGCGCGGGTGCACGATGCCGTACGTCTTGTTGAAGCCTTCCGCGGTTCGCGCGCGCACGTGCGCGGGCACGCGCTGGTGCGGGTAGAACCGGCTGATGTCGGCGCCGTGCAGGTCGATCTCGCTGTGCCCGTGCGTCATCCACTGCGCGAGCATGCGGCCCACGCCGGGACCTTCCTTGATCCACACGGCCGCAGCCGACCACAACCCGCGCACCTCGGGCGTCTCACCCAGCAACGGTGAGCCGTCCGGAGTCAGCGACAACAGACCGTTGATGGCGTGCCGGACCCCGGCGCCTTCGGTGTTGAGGATCGACCCGAACAGCTCGAGCGCGTCCTCCATCTGCGGGTCGAAGTCGTCCTCGGTGAACGGCAGCTGGGTCGGCGACAGCGCCGCTTCCTCGATCGACGGGATCTCGTCCGGCTCGTGCAGGATCGGCCGGTGCGCGTACGAGCCGATCTCCAGATCCGCCCCGCTCTGCCGCTCGTACATCAGGGCATCCATGTCGCGGACGATCGGGTAGGCGATCTCGGTGTGGGTCTCCGCCAGCTCGGGGATCGGGCCGACGTCGATCATCTGGTGCACCGCCGGGGTCAGCGGGATGCGGGCCCCGGCCATCCGGGCGATCCGTGGGCTCCACACCCCACACGAGATCACCACGGTCTCCGTCGCGATGTCGCCCTTGTCGGTGCGCACTCCGCGGACGCGGCCGTCGACCACGTCGAACCCGAGCACCTCGGTGTTGGCCGACACGGTCAGGGCGCCGAGCTGCTGCGCGTGCTCCCGCATCAGCGCCCCGGTCTGCAGGGGGTCGACCACCGCGCACGACGGGGTGTAGAAGCCGGCGAGCAAGATCGACTGGTCGACGAACGGCACCAGTTCCGCCACCCGCTCCGGGGTGATGAGTTCGGAGTCGATCCCCCATGCCTTGGCCGAGGCCATGCGCCGCTTGAGCTCCTCGACCCGTTCGGGCTTGCGCGCCACCTCGATACCGCCGCAGGTGGTCAACGTGTCGAACTTCTCGTACTGACGCATCGAGTCGAGCGTCAGCATGGTGATCTCTTTCGAGTGGTCCACCGGGAAGATGAAGTTGGACGCGTGCCCGGTCGATCCGCCGGGATCCGGCAGCGGGCCCTTGTCCAGCAGCACGATGTTGCGCCATCCCTCTTCCGCGAGGTGGTAGGCCACCGAGTTGCCGACGATTCCGGCGCCGATCACCACCACGTCGGCGCTGTCCGGCAGCTGTGCGCTGAGCGTGTTCGTCATGACAATCCCACCACCTGGCCTGCTTCGTCGATGTCGATGCGTTCCGCCGCGGGATGCGACGACAGTCCTGGCATGGTCCTCATTTCGCCACAGATGGGATAGACGAAGCCAGCGCCGACCGACGCCCGGACCTCCCGGACCGGCAGCGTCCAGCCGGTCGGCGCCCCCTTACGGCTCGGATCGGCCGACAGCGACAGGTGGGTCTTGGCGATGCACACCGGCAACGAACCGAAGCCGCAGCGCTCGTAGGTCTCCAGCTGTCGCTTGGCCAGCGGGCTCAGCTCGATGCCGTCCGCGCCGTACATCCGCTTGGCAACCGTGGAGATCTTCTCCACCAGCGGCATCTCGTCCGGGTACAGGAACTGGAACTCGGTCTTCTCGGCGCACGCTTCGGCGACCGCCTCGGCCAACTCCACCGCGCCTTTTCCGCCTCGGGTGTAGTGCGACGCCACGGTGGCTCGCGCGCCCTCCTCGGCGGCGACTTCCAAGATCGCCTTCTTCTCGCTTTCGTAGTCGTCCGGGAACGCGTTGACCGCCACCACGGGGTTGACGCCGTGCGCCCGGATGTTGGCGATCTGCTTGCGGAGGTTGGACGCGCCTTCGTAGACGTCCTCCGGGTTCTCCGCCAGCATCGGCTCCGGCAGCGGTTTGCCCGCCACCACCCGGTATTTGCCGCTGTGTGCCTTGAGCGCACGTACCGTCGTCACCACCACGGCCGCGTCCGGACGCAGCCCCGAGTTGCGGCACTTGATGTTGAAGAACCGCTCGGCACCCATGTCCGCCCCGAAACCGGCCTCGGTGATCAGGTAGTCCCCCGCCCGGATGCCGATCAGGTCGGCCACCACGGACGAGTTGCCGTGCGCGATGTTGCCGAACGGGCCGCAATGGATCAGCGCAGGTGTCTGTTCGACGGTCTGCATCAGGTTCGGCTTGATCGCCTCCTTGAGCAGCACGCACATGGCTCCGGCCGCGCGCAGTTGTTCGGCGGTGACCGGTTCGCCGTCACGGGTGTAGCCGATCACGATGCGCCCCAGCCTGGCGCGCAGGTCCTGCAGCGACGTGGACAGCGCCAGCACCGCCATCACTTCGCTGGCCGCGGTGATGTCGAACCCGGTCTGCCGCGGCACCCCGTCGGCCTTGCCGCCGAGACCGGTGACGATCTGCCGCAGGTCCCGGTCGTTGACGTCGATGACCCGGCGCCACGTGATCGAGAACGGGTCGATACCCAGCTTGTTGCCCTTGTGGAGGTGGTTGTCGATCATCGCCGCCAGCAGGTTGTGCGCCGACGTCACCGCGTGCAGGTCGCCGGTCAGGTGCAGGTTCACCGTCTCCATCGGCGCCACCTGGGCGTAACCGCCACCCGCCGCGCCGCCCTTGATGCCGAACGTCGGACCCATCGACGGTTGCCGGACCGCGACGACCGCGTTCTTCCCCAGGTGGCCGAACGCCTGGCCGAGGCCGACCGTGGTGGTGGTCTTACCCTCGCCCAGTGGGGTCGGGGTGATGGATGAGACCACCACGTACTTCCCCGGCGGCCGGTCGGCCAGCTCGTCGATCGCGGCGAGGGAAATCTTGCTCACCGAGTGCCCGTAAGGCTCCAGCAGGTGCTCACCGAGCCCGATCGAGGCGGCCACCTCGGGTATCGGCAGCAATTCCGCAGCCCGGGAGATGTCCAGATCCGTCGGCATACTCACGCGGTCCTCCGGTAGGCCTGGGCCGCCCAACGATGGGTGGCCGTGACGCGGTTGAACGTGAACAGGTGCAGACCGGCGAGTTCGCACCGGCCCGCGGCCACGCGGCCGGCCAGCTTGCGCACCAGCGCGTCGGGGCGGTAACCCCCTGGCCAGAGCAGCCTGCCGGCCACCGATCGGTGGCCACGCACGAACCGCAACGACTGCCCGACGCCGACCTTCAGGGCGATCCGCATGAGCTTGGCCGGCTCCACCACCCCGGGCACCCCGACGATCACCGGGAGCCCGATGTCGCGGTGTACTTCGGCCGCATACCGCCAGATCGCGTCGGCGTCGAAGCACATCTGCGTGACCACGTAGGAGGCGTACGGTTGTTTGGCCCGCAGCGCGCTCCACAACGTGTCGGGATCGACCGCCCAGTGTCCTTCCGGGTAGCCGGTGACCCCGACCTTGGCGGGCATGCGCCCCAGGTCGTCCATTGCCTGCAACAGGCTGAGTGCGTCGGGATAAGGCCCGCGTGGCTCGCGCCCGTCGCCACCCACGACGAACACCTCGGTGATGCCCGCGGTGTCCAGCCGGTCGAGCAGCGAGCGGAGCTCGGCAGGCCCGGTGACCTGCCGAGCTGCCAGGTGCGGGATGACGTACATCCCTTGCGCGGCGAGCTTCTCGGCGACGGCGACCGTTGCGTCCAGACCCTGCCGGGGCGAGGACGTCACCGTTACCGGCGTGTTGGCCGGTAACGACTCCGTCTGAGCCAGTACCGACGCCAACGGGAGCACCTCGTAACGCGGGTTCTGCAGCAACGGCCCGAGGACTTGGCGTTTACCGGGTGATTGACCGTTCGCCCGTGCCATACCGCCTCAGCCTTTGGGGGTCGCCTTGCTCGGGTCGATGAACGGCTTGTCGACCACCTTGGCCGCGCGCGGCCCACTCGGCGTGTGGACCACCACCTCGGTGCCGGTCTTGGCCAGCTCGATGGGCAGCATGGCCAGCCCGATGTTGCGCTCCAGGCGTGGCGAGAAGCACGCACTGGTCACTTCGCCGATCTGTTCGCCGCCGGACTGCGAGACCGGGAACGGTTCGAGCATCGAGCCGTCGTTGTAGCTGCCCAGCGACGGGCCGTCGATCTCCACGCCGCTCAGCAGCCGGGAGATGCCTTCCTCCTTGACCCGCTTCAGCGCTTCCTTGCCGACGAAATCCGACTCCTGGTCCAGGTCGACCATCCACTTGTAGTCGTAGCCGACCTCGAGCGGGTTGGTGTTCAGCGTGATGTCGCAGCCGTAGGCGAGCATGCCTGCCTCGATCCGCCGGATGTGACTCGGGCCGATCACCTTCATGCCGTGCCGCTGACCGACCTCCCACACCCGGTCCCACACGTGCTCGCCGTTGCGGCTGACCTGGTCGACGTAGATTTCGTAGCCGATCTCGCCGGTGTAGCCGGTGCGGCTGATCACCACGTCGATGCCGTCGATCTGCCTGCGGGCCATCCAGTAGTACTTGACGTCCAGGATGTCCTCGCCGAACAGGTCGACCATGACCTCTTTGGCCTTCGGCCCCTGGATCTGCATCGGCGCCACGTCGATTTCCTTGACCGTGACGTTCCAGCCGCCCGCGTGCGCCAGACCGAGCGCCCACAGCCCGACGTCACTGTCGGCGAGCGAGAGCCAGAACCGGTTCTCCTCCACACGCAGCAGCACCGGGTCGTTGACGATGCCGCCGTCCGGGGCGGTGATGAACACGTACTTGCACTGGCCGACCGCGCATTTGTGCAGGTCACGCGGTACCAGGTAGTTGGTGAAGTCGAACGCGTCGGGGCCGGCGATCTCGATCTGCCGCTCGACGCCGACGTCCCACAACGTGACGCCGTTGAGCAGTTCCCAGTACTCGGCGACCGGATCCCCGTAGTGCCGCGGGTGATACGTGTGGTTGTAGACGCTGTAGGCCTTCACCCCGTGCTCGCGTGACTTGTGGAAGAACGGGGACTTGCGCAACCGGGTGTAGAGCAGGACGGCCGGTTGATCAGCGGTGGTCGTCGTCGCCGGTTTCGGAGCAATAGCTGTCATCGGGGACCTCTCCAGCTGGGCGGGACTTTTGGATCTGTTTGAGAGAAAAGTTCACTTTGGCGTTGCGCTATGTGAAGTGGTTGCCTTATCCGCAACGTGTCACGCCCGCAATTGTGTGCCCCGTCACCTAGGCCGTCAATGCGCCATCCGAGGCAATGAACCGGTGTCGTTCGCCGCGCCGGGCACCCGGCTGTGTTAATCGCTCGACCCGGCGCGGCGCGCATGCGAGGCTGACGAGACAAGCTCACCCGGCGTGGAGGTCTCGATGACTGAATCGAAGTCCGGTTCCGATGACGTGAAGGACCGATTCCGGGAGGCACTCGAGCGCAAACGCGCGGCGACCAAGGAGCGGGAAAGCCACGCGGACGGTGGCGCGAAGAGCGTCCATCCGCACGGTCCACTGGGCGGCAAACGACAGTTCCGCCGCAAGAGCGGCTGATTCCGCGTCGGCTGAGCCCAGGCGGTCACTGCCCTCGCGGTGTGCCCGACGGGACGCTGGACACCGTCGTCGCGGTCGAGCTGATGGACAGCGAGGAGACCAACGAGGCGCCGCGCACCACCCGGGTGTTGCCGCGGCGGGCCTACCGGTTCGCCAGCAGCCGGTCGCGCGCCACTTCGGTGAGTTCGGTGTAGCGGCCGCGTTCGGCGTCCCAGCACCATGCCTGCTCGCTGGGCTTCGGTACGCCTTCGGCCGCAAGCGGTGCCGGATTCGGCCGGTACCACGTGGTCAACGGAATCGCGTCGACCACGTGCACGATGTCGGTCCTGCGCTCGACCGGCAGGTTCGCCAGGGCCCGGGTGATGTCCTCCGCCCTGAGTTTCGCACCCTGCCACGTCGTCACCGCAGCGACCGCCACCTCGCTCAACGCCGAGGTCGGCACGCCGTAAGCGGTTGCGAGGTCGACTTGCTCGAGGTCGGTCAGCGCGTCGCAGATCGGCTGGGCGTAGACCAGTCCGCGGCCGTTGTCGATCACGGTGAAGCGGTTGTCGGCCAGCCAGAAGTCGCCGTCGTGGTCACGCCAGAAGAGATCCTCGGTGGCGATCCAGGTGTCGCCGGGTGCGAAGACGCCACGCAGCTTGCGGGCTGTCGCGTCGATGCTGGCGCGTGGGTTCGCCAGCAACAGGCCGACCTCGCCCTCCGCGCACTCGACCGCGAACCCGGAATCGTCGGTGATCAGCTTCCCGGTGCGGACATCGCAGCGCGCCAGCCGTACCTCGGCGCTGCCCGGCAGTGGCCTGCCCTTGGCTCCTGGCTTCACGCCGGACAGGTTCGCCAGCACCACGTCGCCTTCGGTGGAGGCGTAGAACTCCAGCACCCGCGCGGGCGAGTACCGCTCGAGTACGCGCCGCCACAGGCCACGCGGCATGCCCGAGCCCATGAACAGCCGGATCGCGTGGTGCGGCGGCTGTTCCTCCCGCTCGACGAGCTCACGCAGCAGTGTCCACGTGTACGACACCACCGTGACGCCGTAGCGCAGCACCTCGATGTCGAATCGCTCCGGATCGAAGCCGCGGGACAGCGCAATGCGCGCACCCCCGGCCACGGCACCGCCGACACTGGTCAGCAAGCCGGAAGGATGATGCAGCGGAGTGATGCAGTAGACCGTGTCCGCGCTGGTCAACGCCGCCGCTGACGCCGTGCCGAAAGCCGACAACGCCCACCGGTGGTTGGTGATCAGCTTCGGCACGGTCTGCCCACCGGAGCGGCTGAACAGGATGAACGCCAGGTCGCGCGCCAGCCCCGGATTCGGCCGGTACCAGCCGGGCAGCTCGACCGACTCCGGGTCGATCTGCTCCAGGTCGACCACGTCGACACCCGTGGCGGACACGTGGCGCTCGCCGCCGCCACCCAGGACCAGGACACGGCAGTCGGTCTTGGCCGCCTGCTCCACGTGCTCAGGGTCCACGACGATGTCGGAGACGCCGCCCAGGCGGATGGCCGCGGACAGGTCCGCCGCCGGCGGCAGGAGCACCGCGACCGCCCCCATCCGCGACAGCGCCGCGATGACCACCAGCGCAGAGGGACGGGTGTGCATCAGGACGCCGACGTGATCCCCTTGCCGGACACCGACATGGATCAAGCCGCGCACCACGTTGTTGATGCGCGTACGAACCGCGGCGTTGGTGTGCACCCGATCGTCGAACAGGAAGCACTCGCCGTCCGGTGCCCGTTTCGCCTGCTCGTCGAGCAGCCTGCCGAACGACACCCGGGTGTGGCTCTGGATCTGCCCGAGTCGCAACAGCCGTGGCAGGGCTTGCGCCGCTTCGAAGGCGATCTCCCGCGACATCCGTACGGCTTCCGCCGCGCGGTCGGCGATGCGACGCCCGGCGGCGAATCCGACGTCCGCCAGCGTGCTGAACCCGTAGCCGACGCGCGAGGAGATCGTCGTCGCCTGCTGTTCGGGACGTGCCTCGCCGAGCGGCCGCATACCGTCCGGGCGATCGCCACCTTCCTCGCGCCACCTGATCCACTCGGCCACCGCCGGCCAGGTCACGCTGTTCGCCGTCGACCCGACCACCAGGCCGAAGTGTCCGGCATGCACCGGATGCTCGTAGACCTCCGCCCTCGGCGCGGCCTTGCCGACTCCGCGCACCGCGGCAGGTTGGCCGATGTCGTCGATCTCCCCCACGAACGCCAGGATCGGGCTGGTGATGTCGGCCAAGGTCACCAGGCGGTCGCCGATGACGAAGCCGCCGGTCATCATGCGGTTGTGCACCACGAACTGGCGTAACAGCTCCACGATCGCCGGGCCGGACCAGGCAACCCACCCGTCGCTCTCCAGGAACTGTCGCTGCTTCTCCCGCCCGATGAGGGCGTCGCGGTTGTGCAACTGGCGGAGGAAGTCGATCTGCGCTCGGGTGGACTTCACCGGGTCGAGCAGTTTGAAGCCGAGCCTGGCCGCCCAGCCCGGCAGCGCCAGCCTGCTGAACACGTGGTCGGCCAGGAACTCCGCGCCGCGCACCAGCAGATCCTCGGGGAGGTTGAGCGGAGTTCCGCCCAGCACGTCCGCCGGGCTGCCGAAAGTGATCACGCTCGCCACGTGCCGCGAGCGCCGATAGGCGGCCGCCTGGTAGCAGAACATTCCGCCCTGCGAGTAGCCGCCGAGGTGCACGTCCCGCCCGGTGTGTTCGACCACCTGGTCGATGGCTTGGCTCAGCGCGACGACATGGTCGGTCAGTGTCCGGTCGAGGCCACCTTCCACCTCGTCCGGCGAGCCGAAGTCGATCACCCACGGATCGAGCCCCGCCCGGTGCAACGAGGTCACCGCACTGCTGTTGGGCGAGACGTCCCACAGATCGGCGGACAACATCATCGGATGCACCAGCAGCACCGGCGGCTTGTCGTCGTTCGGCTGCGCCGGGAAGTACCGGCGCAGCTGGTACATCCGGGTGTGTTCGACAACGGCGTACGGAGCCGGATCCTCATCGGTGCGCAATCCGCCGAAGCGCAGCACCTCGAGCCCGTTCTGCGCGTACGCGGCCACCGTGCCGACCAGATTGCGCAGGCCACGAGGTGCAATTCGCATGTGCCGATCTTCTCCCGGCGGCCCGCGGCGGTAAAGCCGGGGGTCGCCGCGCGGACAGCACAGCGCCCAACTGGAGTATTGACCTGAACTTCACCAACTGGGATGGTTAAGTCGCAACTTCAACCTGGCTCTACCGAGGGAGCAGTTAACGATGGCGCGAGTCCAGGCTTAGCCTGTCGCCACGACGAACGGGACCATCTCGCTTCGCCCGGCGACATGGGCGACGCCGGCGCACGGGGGAAGGGAGATGGTCATGCTCATCGCGATCATCCTGCTGCTGGTTCTGGCTGCCGCATACTGGCGGGAAGCACTCAAACTCGCGGTCGGCGCTCTGGTCGTGGTCCTGCTGCTCGGGCTCGTTCAGCTCGCCGAGATCGTCGACCGGGCCGGCGACCGGTTCCACGAGGAGACGATCAGCAGCCTGCGCTGACCCGGGCTCGTCCGGCGGTCACACCGGCTGGGCATCCAGCAACGAGATGGACAGCCGCGGCGCGGGGACCCGCCCGTTGACCACCGGAACCCGGAACAGCACGAAGAAGTCCGTGATCCGGCCGACCTTGGACTTGACCACCTCGATGTTGGCGTCCGCCACGTCCTGATTGCTGAAGGCCCGCACCGCGGCCAGCGTGCCCGCGGTGAAGCAGCCGGTGCAGATGGTCACGTCCGTGTGCGGGTTGGCCGGGTTGCGGGCGCGCACGAACAAGCCGATGTCTTCCACCAGCTCCTGCTCGCCGTCGGCGAAGTCGGCCACGCGTGGGCGCAGCTCTTCGCCGTCGGAGGTGACGAAGAACTCCGGCTTGCCGAACGGGGCCGCCTGTTGGCGCACCGGCAGATCGAGTAGCTGCAGGTAGTTGCGCGTCAACCGGTTCCGCCCCGGGCCACCGATCAGCACCAACGTCTGCTCGAGGTCGATGCCGCGGTCGTTGGCCGAGCGGTGGTGACGGTTCTGGTAGCCCATCGCGGCCAGGCGCACGTAGAGCTCGAAGAACGCGTCGATGTTGCCGTAGCGGGCCAGGCGCGAGTAGTTCACGTTGCGCGGGCGGGCGTTCTCCGGCAGCCGATCCTCGGCCACCTCGGACGTCACCACCATGATGTCGTCCGACCTGTCGTGCGCCCACATCTCGTTGCGCGGCGCGGCGGCAGGCGCCACCGACCGCTCCCTGCGGGCTTCCTGATCGGCTTCGTCGCGCAGCCGGTGCAGTTCCCGGCGCAGCTCGACGAACCGTTGCCGCGCTTGCTTGTCCAGGCTCGACTCCGGCGGAACCGTCGGCTTGGGATGCAGGTTGTCCGGCGAACTGAACAACAGCGCGTACTGCTTCAGCCGCTCGTCGGAGGGGCGCTTGTCGCTGTCCCCGTTCTCCCACGCCGAGATCGCCGCACCCGACAGAGAGCGGGTTGCCGAGAACGCTGCCGCGAGCCCCTCCTGCGTGATCTTCTCCCCCAACTCGAACTCGCGGAGCTCCCGCAGCCGCCGCGCAAACTGCCGTCGGGCGTTGCGGGCCATGTCGCCTCACCTCCGGTGGACTTTGCGATGAGCATAAACCGGACAACCGGTTAAGTCAGTTAAGGCACCCCGTTTGGACCGATCACTGGGCCATCCGGCGGTACCGAGTCGATCCCAGGCGTGCGATCCGATCACCCCGACGCAGTCACCGCGGTGCCCTCCGCGGGCGGCGCCGGCTGCGACCGAGATCGGCTCAGCCAACCGTCGGATCCCTGTCGACGCAACTCGAGAGATGTTTCGAGAGTAGAACATGCGTTCGAATTCTGTGTTACGCTCGTGGCATGGAGCTGCAAGGATCGTTGCTCGACCTGGTCGACGACCCGGGTCTGGCGCCGCTGAGCAAAGCCGAGCGCATCCCGCTCAGCCGGGGCGCGTGGGTCGATGTGCTGCCCGGATGGCTCACCGGCGCGGACTCGCTGTTCGAGCGCCTGGCGGCCGAAGTGCCGTGGCGCGCCGAGCGCAGACAGATGTACGACCGGGTGGTGGACGTTCCCCGGCTGCTGTGCTTCTACGACGAGGACGAGCAGCTACCCCACCCGATCCTGGCCGAGGCGCGGGAGGCGCTCAGCGCGCATTACCTTCCCGAACTCGGTGAGCCGTTCCGCACCGCCGGGCTGTGCTACTACCGCGACGGCCGGGACAGCGTCGCGTGGCACGGTGACCGCATCGGCCGAGGACGGCTGGCCGACACCATGGTCGCGATCCTGTCCGTGGGCGCTCCGCGCGAGTTGGCGCTGCGGCCGAACGGCGGAGGAAAGCAGCTCAGCTTCCCGCTGGGACACGGCGACCTGATCGTCATGGGCGGCTCGTGCCAGCGGACCTGGGAGCACGCGGTGCTCAAGACGGCCAAGCCGGTGGGGCCGCGCATCAGCATCCAGTTCCGTCCGCGGGGCGTGCGCTGAGGGCGGAGCTGGGGCGATGGGGGACACTGGCGGCGATGCGCAAGAAGGTGAGGTCTCCGCTGCCGCAGCGGCATGGCCTGGACGCGTTGCGGATCGTGCTGCCGCGCGAGGGGCCGTGGCGTACCGTACGCGAGTACCTGGTCCTGCGGCTGTCGCGGCTGGAGCCCGAGCGGGTCGACGAGATGGTGCGCGACGGCCGCTTCGTCACCGAAGAAGGCCCGGTGCAGCGGGAGACTCCGTATCGGCCTGGCGCGTCCGTGTGGTTTCACCGGGAATTGCCCGACGAGAGACCGGTCCCGTTCGACGTGCAGATCTTGCACCGCGACGAGAACATCGTGGTGGTACACAAGCCGCACTTCCTGGCGACCACTCCACGTGGTCAGCACGTCGTGCAGACGGCGCTGGTGCGGGTCCGTCAGCAGTTGGATCTGCCGGAGTTGATCCCGGCACACCGGCTGGACCGGGCAACCGCCGGCGTTCTGCTGTTCGTGGTGCGTCCCGAGGTGCGCGGCGCCTATCAACGGCTGTTCTCCCAGCGGTTGGTGCACAAGGAGTACGAGGCCGTGGCGCCCGTGCGATCGGACCTGTCCCTGCCGACCGTGGTGCGCAGCCGCATTCTGAAACGTCGTGGCGTCATCCAGGCCAAGGAAGTCCCCGGAGAGCCGAACGCCGAGACGTATGTCGAGCTGATCGAAAGCCGGGGCGAGCTCGGGCGGTATCGGTTGATCCCGCGTACCGGTCGCACGCATCAGTTGCGGGTGCACCTCAACTCGCTGGGCATCCCGATCGTGGGCGATCCGATCTACCCGCAGGTCCGCGAGTCGGCATGGGAAGACTTCAGCAGGCCGCTCCAGCTGTTGGCACGCACGCTGGCGTTCACCGACCCGATCACCGACGAGGAACGGAGCTTCACCACACCGGCCTCGTTGTCCGCATGGACCGGCGAACACCAGCCCACCGGCACTCGGGGTTCCTGACCACCCAGCGAGCCGCGATCGCGTACTCGGGCTCGTCAGCCATCCCGGCGCCTGTGTTCAGTTCCCTGCCCCTACGTTCGGCTCCACCTCGACCTGCGCTGAGCGGACGACCGAGCCTCGCCCGGCACTCGTCGCCTGTCCGCGCTTCTCGCAGAGGCGTTTACAGGTGTTCCGCCCATACTCAGCCCGTTTGCCCGCCGGTCCGCCAGCCGCCAGTGCCCGACGGCGGGCCGGACTCCGCTTTTCGAGCACCGCACGAGGCCTCCTGCCGGATAGCTGCAGTTTGTCCGGCGCGCTCCTAGGATCGATCTATGAAATTGCCCGTGATGCCGCCCGTGCGGCCGATGTTGGCCAAGGCCGTGCACGAGGTCCCGCGTGCGGCCGACCTGGCGTACGAGCCGAAGTGGGACGGCTTCCGGTGCGTCGTGTTCCGCGACGGCGACTCGATCGAGTTGGGGTCCCGCAACGACCGGCCGCTCACCAGGTACTTTCCCGAGCTCGTCGACCTGCTGCTGGAGGCATTGCCGCCGCGCTGCGTGGTGGACGGCGAGATCGTGGTGGTGACCGACACCGGCCTGGACTTCGACGCACTGCAGAACCGGCTGCATCCGGCCGCGTCCCGGGTGAAGATGCTGGCCGAGGCAACGCCGGCGAGCTTCGTGGCGTTCGATCTCCTCGCGCTGGGCGACGACGACCTGACCTCGGCGCCGTTCAGCGAGCGGCGCGCCAAGCTGGAAGGCATCCTCGACGACTCTCTGGCTCGAGTGCACCTGACGCCGTTGACTCGTGATCCGGATGTGGCCGAGGACTGGTTCACCCGCTTCGAGGGCGCCGGTTTCGACGGTGTGATGGCCAAGCCCGTCGATGCCCCCTATCAGCAGGACAAGCGGGTGATGTGGAAGGTCAAGCACGAGCGCACGGCCGACTGTGTGGTCGCGGGCTTTCGCTGGCACAAGGACGGCAAGGGCGTGGGTTCGCTCCTGCTCGGCCTCTACGACGACGAAGGGCAACTGCATCACATCGGCGTGGCCAGCAGCTTCACCGCCAAGCGCCGCGCGGAACTGGTCGACGAGCTGGCACCGCTGCGCGAGAACGCCGCCGAGAACCACCCGTGGGCCAAGTGGGTGGAGGCCCAGACCCAAGCCCAGGCCCAGGGCGGGCGGATGCCGGGCGGATTGAACCGCTGGAACGCCAACAAGGACATGTCGTGGGAGCCGCTGCGCTGCGAGCTGGTCGCCGAGATCCGCTACGAACACGTGATGGCGGGCCGTCTGCGCCACGGCGGCCGGCTGGTTCGGTTCCGGCCGGATCGCACGCCGGAGTCGTGCACGTACGGGCAGCTGGAGGAGGTGCCACCCGCCGAACTGGCCACACTGTTCACCGAAGCGGCCGCCGCCTCCACCAAGGCGAAGGCAGGCCGGAAGGCGTCCGCGGGCACGCGTCGAGGCGAGGCGACCGATGGCTAGATCCGAGTCGATCACGGTACAGGTCGACGGGATCGACGTGACCGTGTCGAACCCCGGCAAGGTGTTCTTTCCCCAGCGCGGCGAGACCAAGCTCGACCTGATCGAGTACTACCGCGCGGTGTCCGGACCGTTCCTGGAGTGGATCCGGGGACGTCCGGTGATGATGGAGCGCTACCCCAACGGCGCCGGTGGCAAGTCGTGGTGGCAGAAACGCGTGCCTGCCAACACGCCGGAGTGGGTGCGCACCACGGAAGTGAGCACACCCAACGGCACGAAGTCGGATGCGCTGGTGGTCCAGGACATGGCTCACATCGTCTGGGCGGTCAACCTGGGCTGCCTCGGCTTCCACGTGTGGCCGTTCCACGCCGACCACCCGGAGTACGCCGACGAACTGCGCGTGGACCTCGACCCCTCCCCCGGCACCGGGTACCGGGAAGTGAAGCAAGCCGCTCGGCTTGCTCGGGACCTGCTCGGCGAGCTGGGGATCCGCGCGAACGTGAAAACCTCCGGATCCCGGGGCCTGCACATCTACATCCCGCTGCTGCCGCGGTGGGACTCCTACCAGGTTCGTTCGGCCGCCGTTGCGCTCGCGCGCATGCTGGAGAAGCGACACCCCGATCTGATCACTGCGCAGTGGTGGAAGGAAGAGCGCGGAGCACGCGTCTTCGTGGACTACAACCAGAACGCGCCGCACAAGACGGTCTTCGGCGCGTGGTGTGTGCGGCCACGGGTCGGCGCGCAAGTGTCGACTCCCTTGGAGTGGGACGAGCTCGACGACCTGGAACCGGACGAGCTGACCATCGCCACGGTGCCGGCGCTGGTGGAGCAGCGCGGCGATCCGTGGGCGGATGCCGCGCGCCGGCCGCAGTCGATCGAGCCGCTGCTGCAGCAGTACCAGAAGGACCTGGCCGGCGGCATGATGGACGCCCCGTGGCCGCCGGTCTACCCGAAGATGCCCAATGAGCCACCGCGGGTGGCTCCCAGCCGTGCCAAGAAGCGTTAGCGCCTGACTCCGGTCTGCGTCTCGGTCGGCGGCAGAATCATCAGCCAGCGGTGTCCGCTCACCCGATGCGGCAAGATGGGTGGCGAGATGACGGACGTGGACGAGACCGCAGCGCTGGAACGCGCCCGCGAACTGGTTGCCGATTCGGAACGCATCGTCGCGCTGACCGGCGCCGGAATTTCCACCGAGTCGGGCATCCCGGACTTCCGCGGCCCGCAAGGCGTCTGGACGCGCAACCCCGCCGCGCAAGCGCTGGTGACCATCCAGTCCTATGTGGCCAGTGCCGAAGTGCGACAACAGGCTTGGCAGGAGCGCCTGAACCATCCGGCCTGGAGCGCCCGCCCGAACGCGGCACACCGCGCGCTGGTCGACCTCGAGCGCCGCGGAAAGCTCGCCGCGCTGATCACGCAGAACATCGACGAACTCCACCAGCAGGCAGGCTCGTCCCCGGACATCGTGCTCGAGCTGCACGGCACCATCCACCAAACGGTCTGCCTGCAGTGCTCCGATCGGCGGCCGATGCGCGAGACACTGGACCGAGTCGAGGCAGGCGAAGCGGACCCACCTTGTCGGCTGTGTGGGGGCATCTTGAAGTCCGCCACCATCTCGTTCGGGCAAGCCTTGGACGCCTCCGTGCTCGCCCGAGCTCAAGCCGCCGCGGAGTCCTGCGACCTGATGCTGGCGGCCGGCACGTCGCTGTCCGTCCACCCCGCCGCGGGTCTGGTGGGCCTCGCTGCGGACGCGGGAGCGACCGTCATCGTGTGCAACGCCGAGCCCACGCCGTACGACCGGATCGCCGCAGAAGTGTTGCGCGGACCACTCGGCACGGTACTTCCATCATTGCTCTGACCTGCGGATTTGTCGCCTGTGGCGGAACGGTCCGGTGATGGCGATCACAACGCGCTGACATCGCCGTTTTCTATTCGTAACCTTGCCGAGGCCTTGCGGTAATCGAGTGAAATGACTTGATTCCGCCAAACCCCCGACGTTTGTACTGATTGGTTGAGTGATGGCTGGCCGACATCGTGCCCCCCGTCCACCCCGCTCGCTGAAAGTCCCCGGCGCCGTCGCCGGCACGGTTGCCGCGATGGGCCTGGCCGCCGCAATCTCGGTCGCCGCGCCAGGTTCCGAGCAGGCAACCGGTGAAGCCAACGCCGCGGCGAACCCGTCCCCCGCCAGCGAGCAGCCCGGTTCCTCGTCGAAGAAATCCGCGAAGCCGACCGCTGAGCGGGCCAAGGCGGCGAGCAACCGTACGAGCCAGAGCAAGCCTTCCCGGACCACGACCGCGACCAAGAGCTCGGCGACCGCCACGGTGCGCGCTCCGAAGAAGACCGCGCCGCCGACGAAGCCGTGCAGCACCGACCTGGCCGGCACCCTGGCCCCGGTCGCCCAGGTCGGCAATCACGTCAAGGAGAAGTTCGACATCGACGAGGTCGGTGGCCGCGCTTCCCGAGCGGGCGCCAGCGACCACCCCAGCGGCCTCGCGCTGGACTTCATGGTCGACCCGTCGACCGGTGACCAGGTGGCCGAGTACGTCCTGGACAACCAGGAGGACTTCGGCGTCACCTACGTCATCTGGCAGCAGCGCTACAACGACGGCAGCGGCTGGTCGATGATGGAGGACCGCGGCTCCCCCACCGCGAACCACATGGACCACGTTCACGTGTCGTTCTCCGGCGAGGATGTCGACGTCGATTGCTGACCCGCGCAACCCCTCCGTCCCGTTTGGGCGGAGGGGCGCGTGGGACAGAGCGGGGCGCCGTGATCGGGCCGCGCCGGGGTCCGAGCCCAGCACCGCCACGGCCGACAGGCGGTGAAGAACCGAGCGCCAGTACCCGGCTGAACGGGCGACTCGACGCCCCGTTCCCCAGACACCGCTGGTGAGCCGGCCGTGCCGCTCGACACCCAGCCCGGCGGCCGCTAGCCGGCCGTCTCGGCCCGCACCCGCTCGGCGACCCGCAGGATGGCCTCCGCCGAACGCTCGATGTCCGCGGTCGTCGTCGCGTAGTTCGACACCGAGATCCGCAGCAAGCGCTGGCCGCGCCACGTCGTGGCCCCCAGCCAGCAGGTCCCTTCCTCGCGTACAGCGGCCGCGACGGCGTCGGCGTCAGCGTTCACGTCGACCAGCACCTGGTTGAGCACCACGTCGTTCACGATGCGGGCGCCACCGGCGGTGAGGACCTCCGCGAAGTGACGCGCGTGGCGACAGCAACGGTCGACCAGGTCGGCCACACCTTCTCGGCCGAGTTCCCGCAGCGCAGCCCAGACCGCGAAGCCGCGACCGCGCCGCGACGAGCCCAGCACGAAGCTGGACCCGGTGACTTGCTCGGTCGACCCGGTGAGGTAGGCGGCCGAGTGACTCATCGAGGCAGCGTGCACCTCCGGCCGGGACACGAACGCGAAGCCCGAGTCGTACGGCACGTTGAGCCACTTGTGCGCATCGCAGCCCCACGAATCCGCCTTCTCGATGCCCTCCACCATGTGCGCGGTGCGTGGGTTTGCCGCAGCCCACAGCCCGAACGCACCGTCGACGTGGACCCAGCCACCGTGCCGGTGAACGATGTCTGACGCTTCGCCGATCGGGTCGCACGCGCCGGTGTTGACGTTGCCGGCCTGCAGGCAGACGATCAGCGGTCCCGGCTCGCCGTCGGCAAGCACGCGCTCCAGCTGCGCGACGTCCATGGCGCCGTTACCGTCGGCAGGCACGAGTTCCAGCACGGAGTCGCCGAAGCCCAGCACCCGCAGCGCGCGGTCGATGGTGGCGTGCCGCTCCTCTCCCGCCACAACGCGCACCCGCGGCGCACCGATCAGGCCGTCCCGCTCGACGTCCCAGCCTGCCGTGGCCAGTACGTGGTGCCGTGCCGCGCCGAGGCCGACGGTGTTGGCCTCCTGGGCGCCGGTGACGAAGCCCGCCGACGCGGTCGCCGGAATCCCCAGCAATTGCTTGATCCATGCAGCCGCGGTCTCCTCCGCGGCAATGGCAGCGGGCGCGAGGACCCCGTTGAACGCGCACTGATCCCAGCCGATCGCCAGCATGTCGGCTGCCGTCGCGGCGGGCAGCCCACCACCGATGACGAACCCGAAGAACCGTGGGCCCGCATTGGCCGTGATCCCCGGCTCCGCGGCCCGGACCAGCTCGTCGACGACCTCCGACGGCGGTGTCGGGGAATCCGGCAGCGGCGCGGTGAACGCGGATCGCAGCGCGTCCAGGTCCGCGGCGGCAGCGACCCGCCTCTCCGGCAGGCCCGCCCGGAACTCGGCGGCGGTGGTGGCGGCTTTGTGCAGCAGTTCAGTCAGCGAATCGGTCACGCCGCCGAAGCTACCGCTTCGGTCCGCCGGGGCCCACCATGCATCGTGCGCAGTCGCACCCCTCGACCAGTCCGAACTGGACCTCTTCCGCCACGCACACTTCGAACTCTTCGACCTTCAGGCCGTCGCCGGACACCAGCAGCCGGACGCCACGCCCACCCTCGACCGGCGTGTACTCGGTGTGGCTGCTGTCGTGGTGCATCAAGCCGATGATCCGGTAGAGCGCATCCGGCCGGAGCCTGCTGTCCAGGGCCTCGTACGCCGAGCGAATGTCGGCCCGGTCGGCCAGTGTCTCCCCGGACTCGAGCCAATCGGCGTGCCCCGCCGTGATGTGCCAGCCCATCGCTTCGAGCACGTACGACTCTTGCGCCGTCATTGACCACCCCATTCGCTTCTGTCCCCTCCAGTCGCCGCAGGTCGAACGTTCGTTACGCCGCCGCGAGCACATCGGTCATCGAGCGGCAAATCGGGCGGACACTTCGGACATTTCGCCTTGGCGATCGGCTCGTCGATGCGAGAAGCTGCACGCGTGACGTCCTCGCGAACCTTTGCCGACGAGACGATCGGACGGCTGCTGCGCCGGACGCTCGGGTGGGCCCTGTTGCGCACCGTGGCGTTGGCCCTGGCGCTCTTCCTCGGCGCCCTCGTGACCGACCAACTCGGCGGACGACCGGCCGCGCTGGTGATCCTGGGCATCGTGCTGCCCGCGGGGTGGCTGGTCGCCGAGGTGCTCACTCCCCGCACGGTTCCGGTCGCCGACGGCAGTGAGCTGCTGGTCGGCCGGGCCGCGGCAGCCGACGACGTGTTCGCGGCGATCTTCCGCTCCCTGGGTGAGCAGCACGCCGTGCCCGCGACGGTGCATCCGCGGCGGGTCAGCGTCGGCAAACCGGTGCCGGGACTGCGCAACGTCCTGCGCATCCGGATGGGTTCGTACCACGCCACGATCACCGTCGCGCCGTTCGGCAACGACCTGCACATCGGATGGCGGCTGACGTTGCGCCACGTCCCGCTGGCCACCCTGGGCCGCTGGCTGGTGGCACTGGTCGCCGTCGACACCGGGTACATCGACATCATCGAGATGGAGCCTGCGCGCGCACTCACCGATGTCCTGCGGCACGCCGTGCAAACCGGCGCGACCACGCCTTCGAGCGAGATGTTCGTCACGACGTTCGGCGCTGACCTGCCGGTCGAGCAGGCCGACCACCGCTCGACCGCCTGACGGCAGCTACCGTGGGCCCGTGAGCTCCCGCCCGTACGTGTTGCTGTCGGTCGCGATGTCGCTCGACGGCTACATCGACGATGCGAGCGCCGAGCGCCTCCTGCTGTCGAACGCCGAGGACCTGGCCAGAGTCGACGAGGTGCGCGCGGGCGTCGACGCGATCCTCGTCGGTGCCAACACCGTGCGCAGCGACAACCCCAGGTTGGTGCTGCGCGAGCCCCGGCTGCGCGAACAACGCCGGGCTCGCGGGGACCATCCGGACCCGATCAAGGTCACCATCACCGGCAGCGGCGACCTCGACCCGCGGGCCAACTTCTTCCAGCTGGGCGAGAGCCCGAAGATCGTCTACGCGCTCAGTTCGACCGTCTCGACGGTGGCGGCCCGGCTCGGCACACTGGCCGACGTGGTCGACGCCGGCGACCCGCTGGACGTGCCGAAGATGCTGGAGGATCTGGCCTCCCGCGGCGTGCGGCGTCTGATGGTCGAGGGCGGCGGAGCCATCCACACCCTGTTCCTCGCCGCCGGTTTCGTCGACGAACTGCACGTCGTGGTCGCCCCGCTGTTCGTGGCGGACGAACGTGCGCCGCGGTTCGTCAATCCCGGCGCCTTCCCGGTGACCGCGCGGATGACGCTGGCGGAAGTTCGCCAGATCGGTGACTGCGCGCTGCTGCGCTACTTGTCAGGAGAGGCCGATGCCTGAGCTGACGCACACCGATCTGCAGTTGCTGCACGAAGCCGTCGACCTGTCGCGCAAGTGCCCCGCGGGGCACACGTACGCGGTTGGCGCGGTGATCGCCGATGCCGACCACCACGTGCTGGCCACCGGCTACACCCGGGAGACCGGTCCGGCGGACCATGCCGAGGAGGTCGCGCTCGGCAAGGTGGACCCGGACGACCCGCGGCTGGCACACGCGACGATCTACACCTCGCTCGAGCCGTGCAGCGTGCGGTTGTCCCGGTCGCGGTCATGCACCGATCTGATCCTCGCCTCGGGAATCCCGCGCGTGGTGTTCGCGTGGCGCGAGCCCGAGCTGATCGTGGTGTGCGAGGGCGCTGAGCGTCTTCGGGCCGCCGGACGTACCGTCATCGAGGTACCCGAGCTGGCGCCGCAGGTCCGCGAGATCAACGCCGACGTGCTGCGTGTGCTGCGAACCGTCGAGGACAGCCGCAACATCTGAGCGCTGCAGGTAACGCCGCGGTCCCGTGGCCACGACATGTGTTTGTTCGCCGCGCACAGCCGGGACCGCCGGTGACATCCTGGAGCGACCCGGCACACCGCCTGCTGAAGGAGGGCCCGTGGCATCCGACGAGCGGCGCGTCTCGGAGACGATGCGCAACAGCATGCCTGCCAACGCCGCGGTATGGGCGCTCCAGCTCGCGTTGGCGATCTACCTTGCGGTGTTCTCCGCCCTACCGATGTTGCGTGGTGACGCATACATCACCGAGACGTTCGACCGCATCGGTTTCGGCGACTGGTTCCGGCACACGACCGGCATCATCGAGCTCGCGGGAGCCGTCGGGTTGCTCATCCCGATCCTGTGCGGGCTGGCGGCGATGGGCCTGGTCGGCGTGATGATCGGCGCGATCATCACCGAGTTCTCCGTGCGCTCGCCCAGTGGCGCGATCGTGCCCGCCGTCCTGCTGTTGCTGTTCGCGTTCGTCGCGTGGTATCGCTGGCCGCAAACCAGGGCGTTCGCCGATCGCGTGCGCAGCTAACACCACGAGCCCGGGCGCACTCGCCAGCAGCACCAGCACACCGAAGACCACGGCCGCCGCGACACCGTGACTTGCGCCCAGGCCGGCGGCAGCGAACCCGCCGGCACTGGCCGCTTCCCGTGGACCCCAGCCACCGACGTTGAGCGGCAACGACATCGCCACCAGCGCCAGCACGGCGATCGCGATCAGGTCGGCCAGTGGCGCGGCGTCGTTCACCGTGCGGGCGGCGACGACGAACACCAGCAGGTGCCCGGAGACCGCGACCACCGACAGCGCAAGGGCGGCGGGCACGGCGCCCCTGCCGGCCAGGAAGAGGCGGATCTCGGTGCCGAGCGCACGCACCTTCGCCGTGCCTGCAACGACGAGGACCACCGCGATCAACACCAGTCCCAGGACAAGCGCCGCAGCCGCGTTACGAATCACCAGCTCCTCGAACGTCCGCCGCAGCGTGGGGTGGCTGAGCAGGATCACCGCACCGAGCAGGAGCAGGGCTACTTGCCCGGCGGCACGTTCGTACACGACAGCCCGCACACCGCGGGCGACATCTCCGGATGCCCGGCCGTGCCGCACACCGCGGTCGGCGTCACCGAGGACTCCGGCAGGAAGCACGGCGTTGAGCAGGAGCGCACGGTAGTACTCCGCGACCGCGGTGCCGAAGCGCAAGTGCAGGCCGGTCCCGCGCGCGATCAGACACCAGCGGGCGGCACAACAGCTCGTCGTCAGCAGGCCGACACCGATGGCGAGAGTGATCTGTGTGGGCCCGATCCGCCGAAGTCCCTCGGTGAACGCCTCCCCACCGATCTGGGTGCCGAGCAGGACGATGATCACCCCGGTCAGCAGCGCCCGGACGGTCAGGTGCGCGCGGACGGTCATGGCCGGTTCCCCGGCAGCGCCAGCAGGTCGTTGTGATGCACGACCACCCGCAGCCGGCCTGCCACGCAGTCGTCGAGTCGCGAGCGCACGTAGTCGTCGAGCTCGAGGTGAGGGTCCTCTTCGGCAGCGGCCGCGCACCAGCCGCGCAGCCACTGCTCGGTCAGCTCTCGGTGGTGCGGCCCCAGGCGCCACGGGCTGGGCGCGAGGTGCACCTGGTAGCCGACCGCGCGGAATGCTTGTGCGACGACCGCGACAGCGTCCGGGCCGCAGCGGCCGTTGCGATGCTGGTGCCGATTGAAGGCATCCGACACCGCGGAGTCCAACGGGTGCGACGGGGTCAGCTGCACTCGTCCGCTCACGGTGAGGACGAACAGGGCGGGCACCGCTGCGGCCGCGATCGTGTGCGTCAGACGCTCCAGCTGGGGCTTGGTCAGGATGTCCAGCACCGCCGAAGCAGTCACCAAGGATGCGCCGAGCAGATCTTCCGGGCGCAGCATCATGAAGTCGCCGACGCGGACGTCGGCGTCACTGCGCTCGGCCCGGGCCACCAGGTCCGGTTCTTGCTCGTGCAGGACCCACTGCTGCGGTTTCGGGAGCGCCGGGTCGAGCCATCGTCGGTTGGCGCCGGTGCCGCTGCCGAGGTCGTGCACCACGAGCGGAGCTCGTACGCGCTCGAGCAGCATGGCGACCAGGGGTCGGTTGCGGGCTTCGGCATCGGCCGGCTCCCGCAGCGCGAGCCAGTCGGCGGTGAACTCCGCGGTCATCGCGCCACCGTGGCCAGATCCCGCAAGGCCCGCTCCAGTGGTTTTGCGGCCTCGGTCCAGGTGACGAGTTGACGCCTGCGGGTTGCTGCGGCCCGCCGAAGCTCCTCGCGGTGCTCGGCATCGGTCAGCCAACGGCGTAAGGCACGAGCCAGAGCCGCCGGGTCGCCGGGTGGGACGAGTACACCACCGGCGGGCTCGGCGCCGACTGCTTCCGGCACCCCGCCCACGTCGCCGGCCACGACCGGTACGCCACGAGCCAGCGCTTCGGTGACGACCATGCCGAAGGTTTCCGCGTGCGAAGGCAGGACCAGCAGGTCCGCGGTCTCGTAGCACGCATCGAGTCGACCGCCGGTGACGGTTCCCATGAGTTGTATACGGTCTGCCAGGCCGGAACGTTCAATGCGATCTTGCACGATGGCGGCGAACCGCGCGTCGACCGGCGGCCCCGCGATCCGAAGGTGCCAAGACAGGTCCTCGAGCTGCCCCAAGGCCTCGACCAGCACGTCCTGACCCTTGCGGGGCGTCATCGCGGCTACGCAAACCAACCGACGGCCCTCAGGTTCCGCGCGCGTCAGCGGCGCCCGATCGACCCCCGGCGGCGCCACCCGGACCTCGGGCAGGTCGTAGCGGGCTCGTACGAGGCGAGCCGCAGCGGCGCTGGTCGTCACCACCAGAGACGCCGCCGACAGGGACTGCTGTTCCTTGCGGGCCAGCGTGTCCGCCACGACCGGATCCAGCCCGGTCTCGTCCGGCAACGGCAGGTGCACCAACACACCCAGCCGCAATCGCTTGCTGTGGGGGCCGATCACCTCGGGCACGGCACACGCCACCAGACCGTCGACCAGCACCACCGCACCCGTGGGCAGAGCCGCCAACGTCTTGTCCAGCGCGGCGCAGTCCGCCGCCGACGGCATCGGCCACCCTCCCGCGACCGGCACCACCCGCAACCGGAGGACGTCCGCCATCCGCAGGTCGTACCGCGTGCCGCCACTGGGGACACCGGCACGCTCCGGGACGACCAGGACGCCGCGGCTCACAGGGATCGTTCGTAGGACGCCCAGGCCACGTGCGACTCGTGCAGAGTCACCGTGATGCCAGTCAGCCCCGCAAGCCCCAACCGGGCGATGCGGTCGGCCAGCCGGTCGGCGATGACCTTCGCCAGGAACTCCGTCGACGTGTTCTTCCCGGCGAAGGCGGGCTCGTCGTCGAGATTGCGGTAGTTCAGCTCGGCGGTGACCGCCGACAGCTCCTGCGACGCCAGCCCGATGTCCAGCAGGATGCCGTCCTCGTTCAGCTCCGGCCCGCGGAACGTCGCATCCACCACATAGGTGGCCCCGTGCAGTCGCTGCGCCGGACCGAACACCTCGCCTCGGAAGCTGTGGGCGATCATCACGTGATCGCGCACCGTCACGCTGAACATGCGGTTACCGTACGCTGCCGGGTGCGTGGTCACCGAGGATCGCCTCGCCCTTGGTCAACCACGCCACGCCGAAGGCGACGGTGGCGACGGCCTCCAGCCACAGCACCGGGCGCAGGTGGTCCAGCCCACCGATCAGTTCGACGATCGGGACCAGCACCAGACAACCCACGATGATCACGCCGGTGACCAGATACACCTGGTTGCGCCGCCTTTTGCGGGCCGTCGGCTGCGGCGCATCGCTCTTGCGGAACTCGACAAGGCAGAAGTAGGCGAACGTCCCGAACAGCACGACGGCGAAAACGAGGTGGAGGACGCCGGACGCGGTGCTGGTGATCGGGGTGCCGTCGGGGATCGGGAAGATCGCCACGCCGATCGCGGCGACCCCGGCCACGATGCTGGCGGCCCGGTCGCTGCGGGCATAACCGCGATAGAACAGCAAAAAGACCCCGATCGCGCACATGGTGCCCACATACACGTCGCGCATGCTCGAGTGGTAGTAGCCGCTGACCGAGTAGAGCAGCTCCTTCTCGATCAGCAGGTTGCCTGCGATCAGGACGAACGGGAGGGCCGTTCCCAGCAGACCGACCCCGCGGCGGAGGAACAAGTACGAGCGGACCAGCTCCGAGGCGTCGTGCACCGCGCCAGGGTAGCCGCAGACGATCAATACGCAATGCGATGACACAACGCGGGCAGCGAGCCGTCCGCCAGGGCGGGCAGGACGTCCGGGAGTTCCTCGAACCGGCTCTCCCCGGTGATCAACGCGTCGAATCGTGCATCGCGCAGCAGGGTCAGCGCCAACTGCATCCGCTCGGCATGGGTGCGGTCGGGGCGCGCCACGGTGCCGACCTGGCTCGATCGCACGGTCAGCCGTGCGGAATGGAACCGCTCCCCCAGCGGCAAGCTCACGTCCTGGTCGCCGTACCAGCTCAGCTCGATCACCCTGCCGTCGGCGCGCAGCAACTCCAACGCCTTACGCAGGCCAGCCTCGGTGGTGCTCGCATGCACCACGAGATCGCAGCCGTCCGCGGCCCCATCCGGCGTCACGAATTCGACGCCCAAGGCGTCGGCCACCTGCCGCCGCGCCGGGTCGATGTCGACGAGCTGCAGCCGCAGGCCGGGAAACGTGGCCAAGATTCCGGCGACCGCGCAGCCGACCATGCCCGCGCCCACGACGGCCACCCGGTCACCGATCAACGGCCGGGCATCCCACAGCGCGTTGACGGCGGTCTCCACGGTGCCTCCAAGTACTGCACGAGCTGGCGGAACGTCATCCGGCACCACTGTCACGACGTCCGCAGGCACCACGTAGTGCGTCTGGTGCGGGTACAAGCAGAAGACGGTTCGCCCTACCAGATGAACAGGCCCTTCTCGGACGACGCCGACGTTGAGATAGCCGTACTTCACCGGCCCGCCGAACTCGCCTTCCTGAAACGGCGCCCGCATCACGTCGTACTGGCTCGGCGGAACCCGGCCGGTGAACACCAGGGTTTCGGTTCCACGGCTGACGGCGCTGTAAGTCGTTTCAACCAAAACCTCGTCGGCGTCGTTGTACTCGACGAAGCACTGCCGGATCTCACCGATGCCCGGTTCGCGGACCCAGAACGCTCGCGCCGGTGTCACAACAGCCTCCAGGCTCTTACGCTCGAAGCACGACCGCCGAACGGGGGCCGCCTTGTCCACCATAGATCGACTCCGCGCTCGCGGACTGGCGCCGCTTGCGCTGGCGTTTGCCGTGGTGGCGCAGCTGGGCATGGCCGCGGGGCTCGCGTCGACCGTCGGCCTGGCGCTGCCCGGGTGGCTCGCGATCGGACTGTGGACGGCCCTCGGCTACGCGCTCCTGCAGCCGCACGTCGACCAACTCGGCCCGGCCGGGACCATCACCCTGACGCGCGCCGTACTGACCGGAGGCGTGATCGGCTTGGTCGCCGACGAGCTGGTGGTCTCGGCGCGGCCACCGGCTGTTCTGCTGACCACGTTGGCTGCTGTGGCGCTCGTCCTGGACGCGGTCGACGGACTGGTGGCGCGGCATACCCGAACTGAGTCCGCCCTGGGCGCCCGATTCGACATGGAGGTCGACGCCGCGCTCATCCTCGCGCTCAGCGTGGCTGCGATCGACGAGGTCGGAGTCTGGGTCGTCGTGATCGGTAGCATGCGCCTGGCGTTCCTGGCGGCGTCGTGGGTAACACCCTGGATGCGCGGAGCCCTGCCACCCAGCCGCGGACGCAAGGTCGTGGCCGCGTGGCAGGGCGTCACTCTCGCCGCCGTCGTTTCTCAGCTGCTTCCCGGATGGCCGGCCGTCGCGGGTGCCGCACTGTCCCTCGCACTACTCACGTGGTCGTTCGGGCGCGACATCCGGTGGCTGTATCGCAGGCATCAGCAGTATTTGTAGCTACCCTTCGAGCCCCAACTGCAACTGTCCAGCAGCCGGTTGTTCGGTGAGCGCAGGTACGCCTTGTCGCCGGTGTTGTTCCAGATGTACCAGCTGCGGCCCCAGTAGCGGTTCTGATAGTTGTTCGTGCCCTTGCCGGTGCGGACATAGATGACCTTGCCGGGCTTGAGCCTGGTCGTCGGGAAGACGTAGCGGTGGTTGGCCTTGTCGTGCAGCCGATAGCCGGTGATCGTCTTGGTCTGGCTCGAGGTGTTCTTCAGGACGATGTACTCGGCGTTCAAGATCTTGTTCGAGCCACGGTCGGTGCCTGGCGAGTCGAAATACGCCTTGTAGATGATCACCTTGCCCGCCGCCTGCGCGGTCGGCGTGATCACCAATGTCCCGGCTACGGTCAACAGCGCCAGCACCAGCGCGGCTGCAACTCTCCGCATGCAACACTCCTTCGATCGTCGTGATGTCGCTGGTCCGGTCGCCCACCGAACTCGAATAGTTACGGAGCGTTGTCAACTTTCCAGCGGCGGCCCTGGTTGGTCATCCGTTGACCGGCCGGCGGTAGAGTCTCCGACGTGCTGGACCATCCGAACGTCATCCGGGTCACCGAGGCGCTCCGGGCCCACGGAGTGACCCCCGAGGTGCGCACCTTCTCCGAGCCCGTGCCCACCGCGGCCGCGGCGGCGGAGCAGCTCGGTGTCGAGGTCGGCGCCATCGCCAACAGCTTGCTGTTCGACGCCGACGGCGAGCCGGTGTTGATCCTGGCCAGCGGTTCGCACCGGGTGGACACCGAGCGGTGCGCCAAGCTCTTCGAGGTCGAGAAACTGCGCCGCGGGAAGCCGGAGTTCGTGCGGCAAGCCACCGGGCAGGTCATCGGCGGTGTGGCGCCGATCGGCCACCCCGCACCGCTGCGCACGCTCGTCGACACGTGGTTGCGCCGCTACGAAACGGTGTGGGCGGCGGCGGGCCACCCCAACACCGTCTTCCCGACCACCTTCGACGAACTGCTGCGCATCACCGGCGGCACGGCAGCCGACGTCGGCGACTGATCGTTCTGCGCCCCGGGCCGAGTCCCTGACTGCGGGGACACCGCGGCTCGGCGGCGGTGATCGGGGCCCTGATTCGCCCAGGGACGTGACCGAGCTCTTTCGGGCGGCGTCTTGGCTGTGCCCTCGGCACAGTGTCCGCACCGAACCATGTCGTGCAGCCCTGCGGCCGAACCATCCGACGTAGACCTTGACGGCACGCTGCCCCACAGGCGAAGGTGAGTCATCTTCACGTTTGGATGGTCGCCATGAGCACCGTGCCGTTGGTCGAACCCACGGACAACGTCCGCTGGCCGTGGACGTTGCGCTACAACACGGCGTGGATCGGCGTCATGGTCGGCTTCTACGGGCCGATCCAGGTGCTGCTGCCCAACCAGGCCGAGGCGATCGCCGCCGAGTCCAAGGAGACCGTGCTGGCCTGGGTGTTCGGCGTCGGAGCCCTGTTCTCGGTGGTGTTCAACCCACTCTGGGGTGCGCTGTCGGATCGGACGGTCTCGCGCTACGGCAGGCGGCTGCCGTGGATCGCCCTCGGCGGGATCGCGGGCGCGGCCAGCCTGGTCCTGCTGTCGACCGCGGACACCGTCACCGAACTGATCATCGGTTGGTGCCTGGTGCAGACCGCGCTCAACGCGCCATGGGCTGCGCTCACCGCGGTCGTGCCCGACCAGGTGCCGCACCGCCAACGCGGAGCAGCCGCGGGCTATCTGGGGCTGGCGCAAATGCTGGGTGTCGTGATCGCCACCGGGCTGGCCGGCGTGCTGCCCGGCGCCGCGGGCTACCTGGCATGTGCGGTGGTGCTGCTGGTCAGTCTTGTGCCGTTTTTGGTGCAGCGACGCGATCCGCCCCTGCCACCCGGCCGGCGCTCGCCGTGGGACCTGCGCGGCTTTCTGCGCGGCTTCTGGGTCAGCCCGCGCCGCTGTCCGGACTTCGGATGGGCGTGGTTGACGCGGTTTCTGCTCAACCTGTCCAACGGTCTGCTGCTGGCGTACCTGCTGTACTACCTGCGCGACGAACTGGGGATCGCCGACGCCGAGAGTGCCCTGCTGGTGTTGACCGTGGTGAACGTCCTCGGCGTGATGGCAGCCGTGGTGATCTCCGGGGTGTGGTCCGACCGGCTGGCGCGCCGCAAGGTTTTCGTCACCGCGTCCGGGCTGATCATGGCCGCCGCGGGTTTCCTGCTCGCGGGCGTGTCCTCCTACCCCGTCGCGATCGTCGCTGCGGCGGTGATCGGCATCGGGTTCGGTGTCTACACCTCGGTCGACTTCGCGTTGATCACCCAGGTGCTCCCCGCAGCCGCCGATCGTGGCAAGGACCTCGGCGTGCTCAACATCTCCAACGCCCTGCCGCAAGTCGTGGCGCCCGCACTCGCGGCACCGTTGGTGACCCAACTCGGCGGCTACCCGACGTTGTTCGCCGCGTCCGGTCTGGTCGCGGTGCTCGGCGCCGTACTGGTCGGCAGGGTCAAGTCCGTGGCATGAGGAAAGGCAGTCGATGATCCCGCGTGAGTTCCTCTGGGGTGTGTCCAGCGCAGCGTTCCAGGTGGAGGGTGCCGTGCACGCCGACGGCCGTGGCCGCTCGATCTGGGACACCTTCTGCGCCGAACCGGGGCGCATTCGCAACGGCGAGAATGCCGACGTGGCGGCGGATCACTACCACCGCTACCGCGAGGACGTGGCGTTGATGCGCGAACTCGGGGTGGATGCCTACCGGTTCTCCATCTCCTGGCCGCGGGTACAGCCGACAGGATCGGGGGCGGTGAACGTCGCTGGTCTGGACTTCTACGACCGGCTGGTCGACGAGTTGTTGGCCGCGGGGATCAAGCCGGTCGTGACGCTCTATCACTGGGATCTGCCGCAGGACCTCCAGGACGCGGGCGGCTGGCAGTCGCGAGACACCGCGTCGCGGTTGGCGGACTACGCGACGCTGGTGGCGAAACGCCTCGCTGACCGCGTGCATCTGTGGATGCCGCTGAACGAGCCCGTCGTCGTGACGATGTTCGGCCACGCGGTGGGCAAGCACGCGCCGGGCCTGGAGCTCGGCTTCGGCGCACTGCCCGTCGCCCACCACCTTCTGCTGGCGCACGGCCTAGCGGTGCGGGCCCTGCGGGCGGAAGGTGCCGGCGGCATCGGGATCGCCTCCAACCACGCCCCCACCTGGCCGGCGAGCCAGGATCCGGCCGACATCGAGGCCGCGGAGAACTACGACACCCTGGTCAACTGGCTGTTCGCCGACCCGGTCCTGCGCGGCGAGTACCCCGACCCGCTGCTGGCCGCCGCCATGCCCGGGCCGGTCGAGGACGACCTGCGGGTCATCGCCGAACCAGTGGATTTCTTCGGGATCAACTACTACCAGCCGACGCTGGTCGGAGCCGCCAACCCGGACGGCGAGGAGTCGTCGGCCCTGGAAGGCGCCCAGCTGCCACCCGGCCTGCCGTTCGCGCCGCGTGAGCTGACCGGCTACCCCACAACGGACTTCGGCTGGTCGATCGTCCCGGACGGCTTGCGGCAGATCCTCACCACGTTCCGGTCCAGATACGGCCGACAGCTGCCGCCGATCTACATCACCGAAAGCGGCTGCTCCTTCCACGACGTGGTCGACTCCGACGGTCGAGTGCACGACCAGCGTCGAGCCGACTACCACCGTGCGCACATCGACGCGGTCGACAAGGCGATCTCCGAAGGCGTGGACGTGCGCGGCTACTTCATCTGGTCGATCACCGACAACTTCGAGTGGGCCGAGGGGTACACCGAGCGCTTCGGCCTGGTGCACGTCGACTACGCCACCCAGCGCCGCACGCCGAAGGACTCGTACTTCTGGTACCGCGACTTCATCCGGCAGCACCGCGCCAGCAGCTGACCGGCCGATCGGGCGCGGGGACGGCCGCGGCTGGACGCCCGCAAGCGCAAGGCGAGCCGCGGCCTCGAGATCACCCCACGCAGGGCGAGGCGCCCCGTCAGCCGGTGACCACCCGGTCCAGGATGGCCGCGGTGTCCACCCCGGAGGGCAGTGTGCCGAAGGCGATGCCCCAGTCACGGCTCAGCCGCGTGGCGCAGAACGCATCGGCCACCGCCGGGTTGCCGTGCCGGTGCAGCAGCGCGCCCTGCAACACCATCGCCATCAGCTCCACGACCCGACGCGTGCGGAACTGCAGGTTCTCGGTGTCCGACAGCTCCTTGCGCACCACCGCGATGGCCTCGTCCAGCCGCGGGTCCACCCCGGCGGCCTTGTCGACCTCGTCGAAGTACGCCTGCACCGACTCGGGCTGTTTCGCCATCGCGCGCAGCGCGTCGAGGGCGGCGACGTTGCCGGAACCTTCCCAGATCGACATCAGCGGCGACTCGCGGAACAGCCGTGGCATACCGGATTCCTCGACGTAGCCGTTGCCGCCCAGGCACTCCAACGCCTCCGCGGCGTGGGCAGGCGCCCGCTTGCACACCCAGTACTTCGACACCGCCAACGCCATGCGGCGCAGCTGGGCCTCGTGCTCGTCTCCCGCCGCCGCCCGGTCGACCGCGGCCGCCAACCGCATCGCGACGGTCGTCGCCGCCTCCGCCTCGATGGCCAGGTCGGCGAGCACGTTGACCATCAGCGGCTGCTCGGACAGCAGCGCACCGAACGCACGCCGGTGCCGCGCGTGGTGCACCGCCTGCAGCAAACCGGCGTACATTCCGGCAGCCGAGCCGATCGTGCAGTCCAGCCGGGTCATGTTGACCATCTGGATGATCGTCTGGATGCCGCGGCCCTCTTCTCCGACCAGCCAGCCGACCGCGTCGTCGTACTCGATCTCGGACGAGGCGTTCGACCGGTTGCCCAGCTTGTCCTTCAGCCGCTGCAGCCGGATCGGGTTCCGCGTACCGTCCGGCAACACCCGCGGCACCAGGAAGCACGACAGCCCACCGGGCGCTTGCGCCAACGTCAGGAACATGTCGGACATCGGCGCCGAGGTGAACCACTTGTGCCCGACCAGCAGGTAGTGATCACCGTTCGGCGTCGCGCGGGTGGTGTTGGCACGCACATCGGAGCCGCCCTGCTTCTCCGTCATCGACATACCCGCGATCAGGCCGCGCTTGGTGGACGGTTCCCGCAGGCCGTAGTCGTATACGCGGGCAGCGAGCAGCGGCTCGAACTTCTCCGCGAGCGCGGGCTCCTCACGCAGCGCGGGGACCGCGGCGTAGGTCATCGAGATCGGGCAGATGTGCCCGGGATCGGCCAGCGTCCAGGCGAACATCTTCGCCGCCCGCGCCACATGCGCGCCTGCCCGATTCTCCAGCCACGGCGCGGCGTGCATGCCGTTCTCGACCGCTACCCGCATCAGCTCGTGCCAATACGGGTGGAACTCGACCTCGTCGATGCGATGGCCGTAGCGGTCATGGGTGCGCAGCACCGGCGGGTTCTGCTCGGCAAGCCTGCCCCATTCCTGCGCCTGCTCGCTGCCCGCGAGGCGGCCGATCTCGTGCAGCTCCGGCTCTGCCCACTCCGCTCCCCCGGCTCGCACCGCCTCCAGCAGCGCCGGGTACTCCGCGACGTCGTGTCCGACCAGTGGCGGAACCTGATTGGTGACCTCATGGGTGGGTGGCATGCTGCACTCCTAATGCTCGCAGGGTGAACGTGGCCATGGCGGGCACGATGTCCGGGTGGTCCCCGTTGGACAGCGGCCCGAGCAGCGCCTCGGCCACCGCGCCGACCAGGGCGGCGGCCGTCAGCTGGGGATCTTGTGGCGGCAGAACGCCCGCGGAAACACCTTCGGCGATGCGCTGAGCGAAGATGTCGCGGAATGCGCGCCTATACACCAGCCGCTCCTCGTCGACCGCCGGGTCGACCGGCTCGGCCAGCAACGCGAAGGCGAGCCGGGGCGCCTTCAGCGCGCGTCTGGCGAACGTCTCGGTGACGGCAACGACGCGCTCGAGCACCTCACCGGAGGCGCTGGCCTCCGCAACCGCAGCCACCTCCCGGTCCACCACCGTTCGGAACAGCTCGACCGCCAGCGCCGACTTGCTCGGGAAATGGCGATAGATGGTCCCGGTGGCGATACCGGCGCGGGCCGCCACGGCCGCCATCGTGCAACCCCGGTAGCCGTGCTCGGCCAGCACATCGTGCGCCGCCTGCACGATCGCGGCGCGCTGTGCATCCAGTCGGGCCTGTACGGCCGGGGTCCGGCGATACGCCATACAAGAAGTGAACCACGGATTCACTTCTTCACCAAGGGAATCTTCTCGCCTCGGGCGAGGTTGCTCTGGGCATGCTGGAACCTGCGCAACGAGAGCTGGTGGACAAGACACGGCACGGCGTGCTGACCACGCTCAAACGTGACGGCACGCCGCAGATGTCGATCATCGGGTACGTCTACGACCACGACCGCCGGCTGGCCAGAGCCTCCGTCACGGACACCCGCGCCAAGACGCGCAACCTGCGGCGAGATCCGCGGGCGAGCCTGCTGGTCACCCCGCCGTCGATGCGCGGCTACGTGGTGCTCGAGGGCAAGGCGGAACTGAGCCCGGTGGCCGGCGACCCGCACGACACGACGGTCGAGGAACTGGTGGCGATCTACCGCGAACTGGCCGGCGAGCATCCGGACTGGGACGAGTTCCGGCAGGCGATGGTCGACGAGCGCCGCCTGGTGCTCCGCATCGCCGTCAACCACACCTACGGCTGGGTGGCCTGATCACCGCGACCGGGTCCGCCACAACAGGTAGACGAAATACGGCGTTCCGATCAGTGCGGCGAGCAACCCGGCCGGGATCTGCGCGGGAGCGATCACCGTGCGGCCCACGGTGTCGGCCAGCGAGATGATCAGCGCACCGATCAGCGCGGCCACCGGGATGACCCGGATGTGCTTGCTGCCCACCAGTGCGCGCGCGATGTGCGGAGCGACCAGTCCGACGAACCCGACCACGCCGACGGCGGCCACCGCGGTCGCGGTGAGCAACGCGGCGGCGAGCAGAGCGAGCAGCCGGGCACGTTCCAGCCGCATCCCGAGCACCCGCGGGGTGTCGTCGTCCAGCGCCAGCAGGTCCAGCTCCCGGCGCGCGATCACGATCAAGGGCGTGAGCACGACCAGCGCGATGCCCACCGGCAGCAGTTGTTCCGGCGTCCGGCCGTAGGTCGAGCCGGACAGCCAGGTCAGCGCCTTGACCGTGTTCCACGGGTCGAACGCGACGATGATGAACGTGCTGATCGCGTTGCAGCCCATCCACATGCCGACACCGATCAGCACCAGCCGGTCGGAGTTGAGCCCGCCGCGATACGCCAGCAGGTAGACCGTGCCGAAGGCCAGCAGCGCCGAGCCGGACGCGATCACGGTCATCGTCAGCGTCCCGGCCGTCGGCAGGACCGTGATCAGCGTGACGGCGCCGACGCCTGCACCGGCCGTCACCCCGAGAATTCCCGGCTCGGCCAGCGGGTTGCGGCACACCGCCTGCACGGCCGACCCCGCGATGGCCAGCGCGAGCCCGGCCAGCAGGGCCGCACCCACCCGCGGCCAGCGCCCTTCGAGCATCGCGGCCATGCCGGTGCTGCTGTCGCCGGTGATCCAATTGACGATGTCGCCGGTGAGCACCCACCGATCACCGAGCAGCATCCCGGCCAGCAGCGCGCCGATCAGCAGCGCGGCAAGAACGGCCACGACCGCCAGCACGAAGCGGCGGGAGCGCACCGCGGCCGAGTGCGGGGTCGGCGGTCGGCGCGTGGGCCCCGCGTCGCGATAACGGCGCGCGAGGGCGATCAGGACACCGGCCCCCAGGATGGTCGTCACCACGCCTGCCGGGACTTCGACGCCTGCCTGACCGCCGAGCACGGCGCGCACCGCGATGTCCGACAGCAGCATGATGATCACGCCGGTCATGGCGGACAGCGGGAACATCACCCGGTGTCGCATCAACCCGGGGATGCGCGCGCCCGCCAGCCGGACGACGGCCGGCGCGACCAGCCCGATGAACGCGATCGGGCCGGCGAGGCTGACCGCAGCCGCGGCCAGCATCACGGCCAACATCGCGGCGATCAACCGGGTCTGCCGCACCCGGACGCCGAGCACCGCGGCGGTGTCATCGCCCAGCGCCAGGATGTCCATGCGGTGCCCGAGCAGCATGCAGCCGCCGATGCACAGCAGGACGACGGGCGTCAGCTGCGCGACCGGAGTGACGTCGGCCTGCACCAGCGAGCCCATGCCCCACGCGAACAGGCCGTGGGTCTCCTCCTCGTAGAGCAGCAGGAAGAGGTAGGTCAGCGACTGCAAGGCCATGGTGATCGCCGACCCGGCCAGGATGATCCGCGTCGGCGACGTGCCGCCGGAGGACAGCAACAGCACCAGGCCGGCGGCCAGCAACCCACCGACGAACGCCGAGCCGAGCGCGGCCAGGCCGCTCAGCAGCGAGCTGCCGGAGGTCAGGGAGAATCCCAGCGCGGCGGACAGCACGACGGCCAGGTGCGCGCCCGCGTTGACGGCGAGGGTGTCCGGTGAGGCCAGCGCGTTGCGGGCCACCGACTGCAGCGCGGCACCGGCGCAGCCGAGCGCGACGCCGACCAGCAGACCGGCCAGCATGCGCGGCAGCCGCGAACCGCTGAGCACGTTGAGCACATGTTCGTCGGACTGCCCGACGAGCAGCTTCAGCAGATCGAGCGCGCCGACTCCGGACGTGCCCTGCGTCAGGTGCACCGCGGCGAGCACCACCACCGCCACGCCGGCCACGGTGAAGGCCGCGGCCACCGAGATGGGTCGTAGCGGTGGCGGCGTCTGCTCGGTCGGCGGTGCCGTGAGGGTCTGGCTCAAGACGTCAGGATCCGCACCAGCTCGTCGGCGTACTGGGCGCAGGACTTCGGTCCACCGAACGTCCAGATGCCGTCGGTCAGCTTGTGCACGTTGCCCGCCTTGACGAACGCCAGCGACTTCCAGATCGGGTTCTTGCTCAGGCCGTCGGCGAACACGTCGGTGCCGTCGGAGGCGTTGTAGAAGAACTGGACGTCGTCGTCCTTGATCGTGGTCAGGCCTTCGACGTCGGTGGCACCGAGGCCCCACTGCTCGTCGACCTTGCCCTTCCAGGCGTTCTTCAGCCCGATCTCCTGCGCCACCTGCGACACCAGCGCGCCCTCGCCGAACGGCCGGATGGAGATGACGTTGCCTTCCTTGTAGCCGTCCGCCATGACGAACGGCGTACCGTCCTTGCCCGCGTCGGCCAGCTTCTTCTTCGCTTCGGCGAGCGAGGCGTCGAGATCGCTCAACAGCTGCTCCGCCTTGTCCTCGGTGCCGGTCGCCTTGGCGATCATCATCAGGTCGCTGCGCATCCGGTCCAGCTCACCGTTCTTGGCGTCCGCACCCTTGGTGACCAGCACCGGCAGGCCCTTGTCCTCCAGCCGCTTGCTGAGGTTGGTGTCCCGCCCCTCCTCCATCACGACCAGGTCGGGCGTCAGACCGAGGATCGAGTCCTCGCTCGGCTCGGCGCGGGTGCCCACGTCCTTGACGTCACTGTCCAGCTTCTCCGCGGTCACCCAGGTGGAATAGCCCTTGGTGTCGGCAACGCCGACCGGCATGACACCGAGGCTGGCCAGCATCTCGGCCTCGCCCCACTCGAGCGCGACGACCTTCTTGGCCGGGGCCTTCAGCTCGACCTTCTTGCCGCGGCTGTCGGTCACCGTGATCGGGCCGGACGAGCCTGCCGCCTCGTCGTCGGCGGCCTGCTGCGGGTTCTCGGTCGTGCCGCAGGCGCCGAGCGCAAGCAGCATCACAGACGCCGCGAACGCGGCGATCCTGCTCCTCATCTTCATGTCCTGACTACTCGATGGGTGTGCTTACCGACCGGGACAGCGGTGAGCTGACCGGTCTCGTGATCGGTGGTGACGTCGATGCGAATGCCGTAGGTCTCGGTCAGGTGTTCGCTGGTCAGCACCTCGTCCGGCGTGCCGAACGCGCGAATTCGACCGCGCTGCAGCAGCACGACCTCGTCGGCCACCTGGGCGGCCTGGTTCAAGTCGTGCAGCACCACACCGACGGCGACGTTGTGCTCATCGGCCAAGTCGCGCATCAGATCCAGAATCTCGATCTGGTAGCGCAGATCCAGGAACGTGGTCGGCTCGTCCAGCAGCAGCACCCCGGTGTCCTGGGCGAGACACGTGGCCAGCCAGACCCGCTGCAGCTCACCACCGGACAGTTCGTCGACCGGGCGGTGCGCCATGGCGGTGGTGCCGGTGACCGCCAGCGCGTGCTCGACCGCACGCATGCCGTCCGGATCGTCGCCGCTGAACCGGCTTCGGTACGGATAGCGCCCGTAGTTGACCACGTCGCGCACGGTGACGCCGGTGGGCGTAGGCCGACTTTGCGCGAGCAGCGTGACCCGGCGCGCGAACTCCTTCGGCGCCAGAGCGAACGCGGACTCACCGTCCTCCAACAGCACGTCCCCCGACGACGGGTTGTGCAGCCGGGCCAACGCGCGCAGCAAGGTGGATTTGCCGCTGCCGTTCGGTCCGACCAGCGCCGTCACGCGGCCCGCGGACAGCTTCAGCGATGCCTGGTGAACGACGGTGGTGCCGTGATAGCCGACGTCGAGCGCGTGACCGCTGAGCACATTCACGATAAGTGAGGCTAACCTAACCTCAGTCCGATGCCAACGGGCCGATCCGGACGAATGCGGCGATGCGCGTCACACTCCCCGCCGGCGGGGAATACGGCTCGGTTACGCCTGGGCACTCAGCCGCACGGCGTCGGCGACCAGCTCGGCCGAACGCAGTCTGGCGTCCACCGTCGGGCTCTGGAACGCCACGATCAGTTCGTCGGCGCCGGCATGCTCGACGAACTTCTCCAGGTACTCGGCCACGTGGTCAGGAGTGCCTGCCGCGGTATAGGTCATCATCTCGTCCACGTGCGCCGCGTGCGGCCCGCGCAGAATCTCGTCCGCTTCGTCGTCGGTGATCTTGCGGTCACGGCGACCGAAGAGCACCCGGACCCGCGTGCGACGCGCCACGTGCAGCTGCTCCTGGGCCTCTTCCTCGGTGTCCGCGGCGATCACGTTCACCGCCGCGATCACGTACGGTTCGCCGAGCTGCTCGGACGGTTCGAATCGCTCTCGGTACACGGCGACGGCCTGCTGCAGGGCCGCCGGGGCGAAGTGCGACGCGAACGCGTACGGCAGACCGAGCTTGGCGGCCAGCTGCGCACCGAACAACGACGAGCCGAGGATGTACAACGGCACGTTCGTGCCCCGGCCCGGGATCGCCTGCACACCAGGGACGCGGGACTCGTCCGACAGGTACCCCTGCAGCTCCAGCACGTCCTGCGGGAACGTGTCGGCCGCGTTCGGGTCGCGACGCAGCGCTCGCACGGTCACCGGGTCGGTACCCGGAGCGCGGCCCAGTCCGAGGTCGATCCGGTCCGGGTGCAGGCTCGCCAGCGTCCCGAACTGTTCGGCGATCACCAACGGCGCGTGGTTGGGCAGCATCACGCCGCCCGCACCCAGCCGGATCCGCGAGGTGTTGGCCGCGACGTGCGCGATGAGTACCGCGGTGGCCGAGGAGGCGATCGACGAGAAGTTGTGGTGCTCGGCATACCAGACCCTGCGATACCCGGCCTGTTCGGCGAGCTGAGCGAGGCGGACACTGCCCTGCAGGCTCGCGCCGACCGTCTGTCCACGGTCCACGGTTGCCAGGTCGAGCACGGACAACGGAACGGAAAGCATGCCTGTGGTCCTTGCGCTGGAGATCAAGTTCTTCCCACTGCAACCATCCGGATTCCGCCGGTATTCCGTAGTTCGAGTCCGGTTTGCGTCACAGGTCGCACATCCCACGGCGCGCGTCCGCAGCTTTGTCAGCCGACCGGGATAACCTTCACGGCCGTGACTGCCACCGTGGAGCCCCTGTACGGGGCGGATGACCTGACCCACCTCGAAGGCCTCGAGGCGGTACGCAAGCGTCCCGGGATGTACATCGGGTCGACCGACAGCCGGGGTATCAACCATTTGCTGTCGGAGATCCTGGACAACTCGACCGACGAGGGCGTCGCGGGTCACGCCACTCGCATCGTGGTGACCCTGCACGCCGACGGCAGTGTCCAGGTCGATGACGACGGGCGTGGGATCCCGACCGACGTGCACGCCAAGTCCGGCCTGAGCGGGGTCGAGCTCGTGCTCACCAGGCTGCACGCAGGCGGCAAGTTCGGCGGGTCCGGGTACAAGACCTCCGGTGGCCTGCACGGCGTCGGCGCCTCCGCGGTCAACGCGCTGTCGCACCGCATGGACGTCGTGGTCAAGCGAGACGGCAAGGTCCACGAGATCTCGTTCGCGCACGGCAGGCCGGGCGAGTTCGCCGGACCCGGCCCGAAGGCCCGGTTCACCGAGCGGTCCGGTCTGCGGGTCGTGCGCAAGATGAAGCGCGGCGAGTCCACCGGCACGTCGACCAGGTACTGGTACGACTCCCGCTACTTCGAGTCGGGCGCCGCGCTGGACGTGGAAGCGGTGCGGCAGAAGATGCGCAACACCGCGTTCCTGGTGCCGGGCGTGCAGTACGTGCTGCGCCGCGCGACGGAGGACGAGATCTCCGAAGAGGTCTTCCACTTCCCGAACGGCCTGCTCGACATGGTCGACTTCCTGTCGCCCAGCGACGAGAAGGCGGTGTCCGGGACGCTGGTCATCTCCGGCGAAGGCACCTACAAGGAGAACGCGGCCGACGCCAACGGCGTGATGCGCTCCAATGTCGAGCGCCGCGCGGAGGTCGAGGTCGCGCTGCGCTGGGGCACCGGTTACGAGCGCATCGTCGAGTGCTTCACCAACACCATCCGCAACCAGCACGGCGGCACGCACCGCAAGGGTTTCGAGCGGGGGGTGCTCCGCGCGATCAACGACGCGATCTCCCGCACTCGCGGTCTGCTCAAGGCCAAGGAGAGCCTGCCGACGCTGGATGACGTGCTCGAGGGCATGACCGCGGTGGTGCACGTGCGGATTCCGGAGCCGCAGTTCACCTCGCAGACCAAGGACGAGCTGTCCACCGCGGGCATCACCAAGGTGGTGCAGCAGATCGTCGAGCGTGAGGTCAAGGCGTGGACGCAGGCACGCAGGACCAAGTCCGAAGCCAAGGTCGTGCTGCAGAAGGTGGTCGACGCGGCGCGCGTCCGCCTGGTCCAGAAGCAGCAGAAGGACGCGGCCAGGCGGAAGACCGCGCTGGAGGGCGCGGCGATGCCGCCGAAACTGGTGGACTGCCGGACCACCGGCGTGGCTCGCAGCGAACTGTTCCTCGTCGAAGGTGACAGCGCGCTCGGCTCGGCCAGGATGGCGCGGGCGTCGGAGTACCAGGCGCTGCTTCCGCTGCGCGGCAAGATCCTCAACGTGCAGAAGGCCAGCCTGGCCGACACGTTGAAGAACGCCGAGATCGCCGCGATCGTCCAGGTGCTCGGCGCAGGCACCGGCCGCACGTTCGACATCTCGGCGATGCGCTACGGCCGGGTCATCCTGATGGCCGACGCGGACGTGGACGGCTCGCACATCCGCACCTTGTTGATCACCTTGTTCGCCAAGTACATGCGGCCGGTGATCACCGAGGGGCGGCTGTACGCGGCGATGCCGCCGTTGCACAAGGTGATGACCAAGGGGCGCAACCCGCAGACCCACTACACGTTCACCCAGCGCGAGATGGAGCAGACCGTGGCCCGGTTGGAGAAGGCCGGTCACCAGGTGGTCAAGCCGGTGCCGCGGTTCAAGGGCCTCGGTGAGATGGACGCCGACGAGCTGTGGGCCACCACGATGAACCCCGCGACCAGGTCGGTCCGCCGCATCACGTTGGAGGACGCCGAGGCGGCCGAGGCCGCGCTGGAGCTGCTGATGGGCGAGAAGGTCGAGCCCCGCCGCAACTGGTTGGTGGAGTCGTCCTCGCGCGTCGACCAGGCCGCCATCGACATCTGACCCGCATCCGATCCTTCGTACGCGTAGCGCTATCCGAGGAGCCACACCATGGCACGCCGCACCGGCCCGACCAGTCGTATCGACCCGTCCGCGTTCGACAACGCGGGCGCGCGCGTCTACGACAGCCCGGTGAAGACCGAGATCGAGCAGTCGTACCTGGAGTACGCCTACTCGGTCATCCACTCCCGCGCCCTGCCCGATGCGCGTGACGGACTCAAGCCGGTACACCGCCGAATCCTCTACTCGATGAACGAGAACGGTTACCGGCCCGGGCACGCGTACGTGAAGTCGTCGCGCGTGGTCGGCGACGTGATGGGTAAGTACCACCCGCACGGCGACACCGCGATCTACGACGCCATGGTGCGCCTGGCGCAGGACTTCTCGCTGAACGTGCCGCTGGTGGACGGGCACGGCAACTTCGGGTCACCGGACGACGGCCCGGCGGCCAGCCGGTACACCGAGGCCCGGTTGTCGCCCGAGGCCATGCTGATGGTCGGCGAGCTGGGCGAGGACACCGTCGACTTCCGGCCGAACTACGACGGGTCGCTGCAGGAGCCGTCGGTGCTGCCCGCGGCGTTCCCGAACCTGCTGGTCAACGGCACGTCCGGGATCGCGGTCGGGATGGCGACCAACATGATCCCGCACAACCTGGGCGAGGTGATCAACGCGGCGCGGTGGCTGATCGAGCACCCGGACGCCACGCTGGACAAGCTGATGGAGTTCGTCCCCGGCCCGGACCTGCCGACCGGCGGCCAGCTGCTGGGTCTGGACGAGGTGCGCAGGGCGTACGAGACCGGGCGCGGCGTGGTGCGGATGCGCGCGAAGGTGGAGATCGGGCCGCTGCCGGGCAGCCGAGGCAGGCAGGCCATCACGGTGACCGAGCTGCCGTACGCGGTCGGCCCGGAGAAGATCATCGAGAAGATCACCGAGGAAGTCACCAAGTCCAAGCGGCTCACCGGCATCGCCGACGTCAAGGACCTGACCGACCGGGAGAATGGCACCCGGTTGGTGATCGAGTGCAAGGTCGGGGTGAATCCGCAGGCGCTGCTGGCCGACCTGTACCGGTTGACGCCGATGGAACAGTCGTTCGGCATCAACAACCTGGTGCTGGTCGACGGCCGGCCGCAGACGCTCGGACTCAAACAGCTGCTCGAGGTGTTCCTGCGGCACCGCTACGACGTCGTCACCCGCCGCACCAAGTACCGCCGCCGCAAGCGCGAGGAGCGGCTGCACCTGGTCGAGGGTTTGATCAAGGCGCTGCTGGACATCGACAAGGTGATCGCGCTGATCCGCGGCAGCGAGAACGCCCAGACCGCCAAGGAAGGCCTGATGCGCGAGTTCGAGCTGACCGAGATACAGGCCACCTACATCCTGGACACCCCGCTGCGCAGGCTGACGAAGTACGACAAGCTCGAGCTGGACGCCGAGCACGACAAGCTGCGCGCGGAGATCGCCGAGCTGAACAAGATCCTCGACGACGAGGCAGTGCTCAAACAGGTGGTGTCCGACGAGCTGGCGCAGGTGGCCGCCGAGTTCGCCACCCCGCGCCGGACGTCGTTGATCGACGGCGACCTCAAGGAAGTGCTGGCGGCCTCCCAGCCCGCCGGGCCGTTGGAGGTCAGCGACGACCCGTGCCAGGTGATCCTGTCGGCGTCCGGTCTGCTGGCGCGGACCGCGGCCGAGTCCGAGGAGGTGCCGGAGAAGCGCAGGCGAAAGGGTCGCGCGAAGCACGACGCGGTGGCCGCGCTGGTGCACTCCACCGCGCGCGGCCGGGTCCTGCTCATCACCAGTCGAGGCCGGGCGTTCAAGACCGACGTGCTCCCGCTGCCGGTGCTGCCCGAACAGGAGGGCACCGTGTCGATCGGCGGCGGCATCCCGGTCACCGAGCTCGTGCCGTTGGAAGCCGGCGAGACAGTGGTCGGGCTCGCCCCGCTGGGTGAGCAGGCCGCCGGTTCTCCGGGACTCGCTCTCGGTACTGAGAAGGGCGTGGTGAAGGTGTGCGCGCCGGACTGGCCGGTGCGGTCCGACGAGTTCGACGTGATCTCGCTCAAGGACGGCGACCGCGTCATCGGCGCCACCTGGCTGACCAGCGCTGAGCAGACGCTGGTGTTCGTCACGTCCGCAGCGTCGCTGTTGCGGTATTCCGCTTCGCTGGTTCGGCCGCAAGGTCTCAAGGGCGGCGGCATGGCCGGTGTCAAGCTGAGCGGCGACGCTCGCGTGGTGTTCTTCGGTGCCGTGGCCACGGACGATCCGGAGCACGGCGAGCCGATGGTGGTCACGGCGACCGAGAAGAGCGCGAAGGTGACCCCGCTGTCGGAGTTCCCGGCCAAGGGACGCGCCACCGGTGGTGTGCGGGCGCAGCGGTTCCTCAAAGGCGAGTCGCGGCTGGTTCTGGCCTGGGCGGGGCCACGGCCGGTGGGGTCGGCGAGCAACGGCGAGCCGATCGACCTGCCCGAGGTGGATCCGCGGCGGGACGGCTCCGGGCACGACTGCCGGATCCCGCACGTCGTCGGGCATCTGGTCGAGCGAGGCTGAGGCCGGATGAGAGTAGACGGCATCGATCCGCGCGTTGTCGAGGCCGAGGTCGACTCCCCCGCGTACCTCGTCACGTTCTGGCGACGGCAGACCCCGGTGGACGGCGCCGCCGCCGAGGAGATGGGCTACGAGAGCGACACCTGCCGGGTCGAGGACGCCGACATCGGCGAAGTGATGGCCTGGGCCGCGGAGCGCGGCAAGGAGTTCGACACGTACGTGATCTCGGTGTTCGCCGACGACCGCACGGCGGTGCGACTGTTCGGCCACGCGCCGGACGGGCACAGCCCGTGAACCGGTGAGACTGTCGGTGCCTGCCGCTATAACGGCGGTATGGCATTGCACTGGAAGCTGGTCGTGGACAGCCGGAACGCTCCCGCCATCGCCGATTTCTGGGCGGCGGCGCTCGGCTACGAGGTGGAAGATCCCGGCACGTTGATCGACCAGCTGCTCGCGGGCGGTCAGCTGCCGGAAGCCGCGGTGATCGAACACCGTGATCGCAAGAATTTCCGCGGTTTCGCCGCGATCCGGCACCCGGACGACCCGTACGACGAGGCGTCCGGCATCGGACGGGGCCGCAGGATCCTGTTCCAGGACGTGCCGGAGGGCAAGTCGGTCAAGAACCGGCTGCACATCGACGTACACGCGGGCGAAGAGGGACTGGACGCGTTGGTGACTCGGCTCGAGTCGCTGGGCGCGCGGCGGGTGCAGGAGCTCGACAAGGGGCCTGCCGGCCACTGGTGGCTGATGCAGGACCCGGAGGGCAACGAGTTCTGCGCCGCGGCCTGACTCGGGCCGACATCGCGGTGCAAGTCTGAGGGTTGCGCGCGGGGCGCACCATACGTGCGGCAGCGGATCGCACCGTGTCGGTGCCGGGCCCCGCGATGCCTGGTCGTCTCGGTGAGCGGCGCGATCCGACGACAACTGTGGCCGCGGGTGGCGACCCTCCCCTACGGCCGCCGGTCTCCCCTACGGCCGCCGGTCTCCCTACGACTGCGTGGGCTCCTCGGGTGGCGCAGCGCCGATACGCGCACACTCCTGGTTCACGACACACGGCTCGTGGCAGCGAGAGTGGTTCATGGCACTCGGCTGCCCGGATCGGCAGCAGGGCCTCGCCGGGCCGCTCACATGACTGTGCCGCCGCACGCCGGAAGGCGCACGACGGCACAGGGCTGTGCTGCGACCGTCAGTGCGGGCGCTCGATGTCGCCGTGCCAGCCGCCGGTGGCGTGGCCGCGCTGCTCGATGAACTCCTTGAACCGGTTCAGGTCACCCTTCACCCGCTGATTGAGCAGACCCGCCTTGTCGGCCACGTTCTCGGCGAAGCCTTCCGGGTCGATGTCCATCTGGGCGGTCACCCTGGTCTGGTTGTCGTCGAGGCGGTGGAACGTGATGACGCCCGCGTGCTGCGGGCCGTTGTCCGATTTCCACGCCACGCGCTCCTGAGGATGCTGCTCGGTGATGGTGGCGTCGAACTCGCGCCGGACACCGGCGACCGAGATGTCCCAATGCGTCTTGGTGGGCGTCATCTGCTGAACACGGTCAACGCCTTCCATGAATTGGGGGAACGTCTCGAACTGCGTCCACTGGTCGTAGACCGGGGCGATCGGGGCGTTCACGTCGACCGAAGCGGTGATCGTGCTCATGGGTTTCCTCTCGTTGACTGCTTTCCCCTGGATACCCACCGGGCCTGGTCCGCTACCGGGGTGAGGGCTGTGTGTTGGCCCACGCGAGGCTGGGTAGCCGCCTTGTAAAGCACAGCCACACCGTCCGCGCCGGTAGGCACCAGAGCGAGGACGGTCGCCGAGGTCCGGGACGCCCCTTCCCGGCCTTCGCGGACTGGCCCCGGACCACCGCCCGGGGCCAGTCCCCTGTCCATGGCCGTTGGGGTATGTGCGCTGCGCTACACCCTGACTCAGCTCGAGAACCGGCGGGTCCCCGCCACGATTCGCCGATCAACCCCGGGGGTAGTCAGCGGCCATGACTCGCGCTCGCTCGATCACCGCGGTCCTCGCGGCGTTCTATCTCCTCGTCGCGCTGGCCGCGCTGGTGCTCGCACCCCGATCACTGGCCCGCGCCTACGGCGAGAACATGGTCGCCGGATTCGGCGTGGACGCCATCCTCACCGTGGTGCATGCGGCCATCGGTGTCGCCGCACTGCTGGTGACGCTCCTGGCCGTGCCCGTAGCCCGTCGCGTGTTCGGTATGGCGGTGGCGGTGGTCGCGCTCGGTTTGTTCGCCTACGGCATTCCGGCCGCCGTCGACCCCAATCCGGACGTGGCGTTCAACATCGGCTGGGGCAACGTCGTGATCTACGCGCTGACCATCCCCGCCGGCCTGTACGTCGCGTTCAACCAGACCGCGCGTGACGCTCGCCCGGTGTCCACCGGCGACACCGAGCGCTGAACCAATCCACTCATGACCGACGCGGCGCCGCCGCGGAATGGAGTCCCCATGTCCGTTTCCGGAGACCAACCACAGCAACAACAGACCGCGCCCGGCGCGACCGGCGACATGGAGCCGCAACCGCAGGATCGGATGGAGGGCTACCTCGGCCGCGGTCTGCTCGACGGCCGCGCCGCCCTGATCACCGGCGGCGATTCCGGCATCGGCAGGGCGGTCGCCATCGCGTTCGCCAAAGAAGGCGCCGACGTCGCGGTGGCCTACTTCGACGAACACGAGGACGCTCGGACCACCGCGGATCTGGTCCGCGCGGAAGGCAGGCGATGTCTGCTGCTGCCGGGCGACCTCGCCGAGGCCGCGCAGTGTCGGGACGTCGTGACCGACACACTCAGCGCGTTCGGGCGGCTGGACATCCTGGTGAACAACGTCGCCACCCAGCAGCCGGTCGACTCGCCCGAGGAGCTCACCGACGAACAGTGGCTGCACACGTTCGCGGTGAACATGCACAGCTATTTCCGGGTGACGGCCGCCGCGCTGCCCCATCTCAAGGAAGGCTCGTGCATCATCAACTCGGGGTCGGTCAACGGGCTGCGCGGCAACAAGACGTTGATCGACTACTCGGCGACCAAAGGCGCGATCATCGCGTGGACCCGCTCGATGGCGCAGGCGCTGACCGATCGCAAGATCCGGGTCAACTGCGTCGCACCGGGCCCGGTGTGGACCCCGCTGATCCCGGCGACGTTCCCGCCCGAGCGGGTCGGGTCGTTCGGTGAGCAAGCACCGATGGAGCGCGCCGCCCAACCCGACGAGCTCGCACCGTCATACGTGTTCCTGGCATCGGAGCGCTTGTCCTCGTACTACAGCGGGCAGGTGCTGGCCGCACTGGGTGGCGAGACCACGCCCGCCTAGCCGCTGACGTCGGTCTCGTGGTGTGGAGCGCCCACCGGTTTCGATTCCGGTGAGCCGCGCTGCCGCAGGTAGACGCTGAGCACCGCCATCGACCCGATGGCGAGGAACTCCGACTGCCAGTTCTGCAGCGCGCGGTTCCAGAAATCGGCGGACACCACGTACTCACCGAACGACAGCGTGTGCGCGCCCTCGGACAGCTGCTCGGCGTTGAACGCCACCTGCCCGGCCACCGCTTGGGTCAGCAAGCTGAGCAGGAAGATCGCCAGCATGATCAAGCCGAGCGAGCGGGAGAACACCGTGGTGCGCCACCCGCCCGCTCGGGCCCATGCCGGCGAATCCTCGGTCGCATGGCTACCGACCCGCTGGTCCCGATCCGACTCCGGCCCGATCCGGTGCGCAGGCTTGGACTCCGGTGAGCCGCGTTGCACCAGCCACACCGTGGCGAAGATGTAGAGGAAGAACTGCAGGTACTCCGACTGCCAGTTCTCCGCGACGTCGACGGCGAACTCGGCCGAGGTGACGAAGTCGAACAAGCCGATCCGTTCGCCACCGTTGATCAGCTGCTCGTGGTTGAACGCGGCCAGGCCGGCGAACGCCTGGCCGGTCAGCGCGAGCAGGAACAACAGCCCGAATGCGAGGCCGAGCCCGTTGTCCCGCACGAAGCGCTTCCAGTGCGGCAGCTGCTCGCCTGCGTCCGGCCGAGCGATGTCGACCACCTGGCACCCCCTACTTGAGAAGTGCGACCAGCAGGAAATACAGCAGGCCGCCGACAATGATGACCAAGTACGCGGCGAAAACCGCCCGCGAGGTCATTCGGTGTACTCGTCGTCCTCGCCGATGCGCACCGTGGTCGCCTGATCGGCCAGGTCGCCGTCGGACGCTTCGAACTGCGCGGCCGGTTCCACCGACGGTTCCGGCCTGGTCGACCGCTGCTGGTCAAGCAGGTCGGCCTCCGGCTTGTCGATCGCGGGGTCGCCGAACTCCTCGGTCATCGATCCTCCTCCCGTGAGGCACTCCTCGGTGTACCCGGCCAGGGGTGCGGTTACACCGCCCCCTACGTTCACCTATACCCATTCGGCTGGGGTTGCGCCGGTCGTTCCACGGTGGGCACGCCCCGCAGCTCGGCGATGGCCTTGCGGGTCGGCAACAACAGGCTCGCCAACCCGGCAGCCGTCTGGATCGGGCCGTGATGCCCGTCCACCCGCTTCTCCAGGGCTCGGAGGCCGTCGTCGGCCCGCCGCAGCAGGTCTTGTGCGTCGTCGCTGGAGCCGTCGTGCATGCCCATCTCGGCCGCGGCATCGGCGACGTGATCGAGCACATCGGCGAACTCGCCGCGCAGGTCCTCGTCCGGCGTGGTGAACGGGGCGTGTTCGTGGGTGATGACGTACGCCGCCTCGGTCAGTTCACGCAGGTGCGGCCAGGAGCGACGCAACGCGGTCGCCGCCGGCTGCCACCGGTCGACCACGTTCTTCCGTTCCCCGCGGCGCCGAAGGTTCAGCCGAGCGCTCTCGTCGCTCCACTGCTGAGCCTGGTGCGCATGCCGGACGTGGTTCTCCACCGTGCGCGCGTCGTCCTCCCATTTCGCGGCCAGATCGGGCGAGTCCATCTCGCGCAGCGACGCGGCGATCCCGCGCAGCAGCACGCTGAGTTCCCGAGCCAGGCCCGCGGTCGCCTCGCGCGGTCGCCGCAGGTAGATCGGCGGGAAGACGAGCATGTTGATGGTCAGGCCGACCACGGCTCCGAGTGCGATCTCCAGCAACCGGTCGACCAGCAACTCCGGTTCGTTCACCGTCCCCTGGATGATCACCAGCAGCGCGGTGACCGCCACCCAGATACCGCTCGACCCGAAGTGTCGCCACCGCCCGAGCAACAGGCCGACCGGCACCACGACACCGATCGCCGCGGTCGGCAGCGCGATCAGCTCGTGCGCCACCCCGCCGAGCAGCACCCCGGCACCGACCGCACCGATCTGCTGCCGGGCAGCCTGCAGGGACCGGTACACCGTGGACTCGAACAGGAACATCGCGGCGTAGGGCGCGAGGAACGGTTGCGGCAACGCCAGCAGGTGCCTGGCCAGTAGCCAGGTCACCACGACCGCGATCGACGCCTTCGCCACTTGGACGAGGTCTTGCCAGTTCAGTGCACGTTCGACCGCGTCGCGGACCCGTCGCATGGTCATGGCCTGTGGCTTCCGCGCGTCCGGCATGGGCAAACGTGAGCTCAGCCGCGAACCTGGGCAGCCAGATCCTTGTCCAGATCGGCGCGCACCAGGGCGGCGGTGAACCGGGCCAGATCGTCACCGTCGACCAGTGCGGCGAGCTTGGCCTCGTCTTCCGGCAATCCGACCGCTCGCGCACCGGACACAGCCTTGGCGTCGACATAGGGCCGCAGCTCGGGCCAGACGTGCTGGGCTTCGCGGCAGAAGATGTCCGCACCGACCGGACCCAGCCGCGGGAACTGCTGCAGCAGCCGCCGCAGTTCGTTCACGTCGCCGTCGGCCTGGGCGCGCAGCTTGCGGAGGTCGCCGCCGTAGCGGGCAAGGAGCAGTTCCGCCCCGGTGCCCAGAGCGGTCGCGGTGCTTTCGTCGTAGCGGACGTAGTGGCCGCGCCCCAGCGCATCGACTCGCTGCTGCCAGGTGGCGTCCAGCATCTTGCGCGGCGTGCCGTAGATGCGCAGCTCCCGGGCCGCAGCCACGGCGATCGACGCCTTGATCCTGGTCGACAGCAGGATCGACAGCACCAGCAACCGGTACAGCGGGGCCGGCTTGTCCCGCAGCGTGATGCCGGCTTCCTCCGCATAGGTCCGGCCCGCAAGATCCAGCAGCTTCGTCACTCGTCGAGTCCGGCTCATAGTTGTCGGCTACCCATCGTCGTCGTGGCGAATTCCCGGTGCGGGATCCACCGCGGGGTTGACCGGACGAGCCGAGCGGGTAGTCGGTGAGCAGTCCGCCCGAACTCACCGCCGCAGGAGGTATTTGCGATGAAGGCCGTCACCTGGCAGGGCAAACGCGATGTGCGGGTGGAGAACGTACCCGACCCGGAACTGCAGGAGCCCACCGACGCGATCATCCGTGTGACGAGCAGCGGGATCTGCGGCTCCGACCTGCATCTGTACGAAGTACTCGGTGGTTTCCTCGAGCCCGGCGACGTCCTCGGGCACGAGCCGATGGGCATCGTCGAGGAAGTCGGCGACCAGGTACGGCACATCGCGCCCGGCGACCGGGTCGTGGTGCCGTTCAACATCGCGTGCGGCTCGTGCTTCATGTGCCGGCGCGGGTTGACGTCGCAGTGCGAGACCACCCAGGTGCGCAAGTACAACAAGGGTGGCGCGCTGTTCGGCTACACCAAGCTGTACGGGCAGGTCCCCGGTGGGCAAGCCGAGTACATGCGGGTGCCGCAGGCGCACTTCGGGCCGATCCCGGTTCCACCTGGCCCGCCGGACGACCGGTTCGTGTATCTGTCCGACGTCGTCCCGACCGCGTGGCAGGCCGTCGAGTACGCCAACATCCCGGAAGGCGGCAGCGTCGCGGTGTTCGGGCTGGGCCCGATCGGCCAGATGGCGTGCCGGATCGCCGCACTGCGCGGTGCCGAGACCGTGATCGGCCTCGACCTGGTGCCGGAGCGCCTGCAACTGGCGCGTGAGTACGGCGCGGTCACCATCGACGTCACCGATGCGCGCGGCAGCGTGCCCGACACGGTGCGCCAGCTCACCGGCGGGCGCGGGCCGGATTCCGTCATCGACGCGGTCGGCATGGAGGCGCACGGTGCCCCGGTCGCCCAGTTCGGGCAGATGCTGGTCTCGATGCTGCCGAAGCCGCTGTCCACCAAGCTCACCGAGAAGGCGGCGATCGACCGGCTGTCGGTGCTGTATGCGGCCATCGACACGGTGTGCCGCGGCGGCACCATCTCGCTGTCCGGCGTCTACGGCGGCGCGGTCGACCCGTTGCCGATGTTGGAGCTGTTCGACAAGCAGATCCAGCTCCGCATGGGCCAGGCGAACGTCAAGACCTGGATCGACGACGTCCTCCCGCTGGTCTCACGCGACGACGACCCACTCGGTGTGGAATCACTGGCCACCCACCACCTGCCGCTCGAACAGGCGCCGCAGGCCTACCAGAACTTCCAGCGCAAGGCCGACGGCGCGATCAAGGTGCTGCTGCAGCCGTAGCGGTCGGCCGCCGACGAGAGCTGGGTAGCCGAGAAGCAGAGCAACAGAAGGGATCAACCATGACCACGGCACGCGAAATCATGACGCCGGATGCGCAGTGCGTGCAGAGCACCGACACCGTGCTCGACGCCGCGAAGAAGATGACCCAACTGAACGTGGGATCCATGCCGATCTGCGGGGAGGACAACCGCCTCAAAGGCATGCTCACCGATCGCGACATCGTCACCAAGGTGCTCGCCGAGGGCAAGGACGTGCGCGCGGTACGAGTCGGCGACCTGGCACAGGGCGAGGCCGTGACCATCGGGGCCGACGACGACGCGGAAGAAGTTCTGCGAACGATGTCCCAGCACGGTGTGCGCAGGCTGCCTGTGATCGACGGACACGACTTGGTCGGCATCGTCGCCCAGGCGGACGTGGCGCGGTCGCTGGACGATCCCGCCGTCGGCGACCTGGTGGAAGCCTTGTCGATGCCGTGACCAATGCCGTGACCACCAGCACGCCGCGGGACCGGTAGCTGCGCCGCGCGCTACCGGAACCAGCGGCGCCAAACCGCGCGTCGAGACCCGCACGGAGTTCTCGGCGCTCTCACGACGGCCCGGGGTTGGCAGCAGGCCCCGGGTCGTCGCATGGTGGTCACCGGTCACCGTCCCACACCACCCCGGCATCCGTCACACGGGCGCCCGATGCCGGTCTGTGTTCGGCGAGGCGGCCGTCGTGCATCAGGTGCACGACCCGCACGTGATGGAGCAGCACCGCTACGTCGGCGATCAGCCTGCGGTGGCAGCGCCACCACACGGCCTCGGCACACATGATCGCTGTCCGGCGCTCCGTCGCCTCCGCGAGCAGTTCGCGCAGGCCCGCCGCAAAGTCCGGGGTCCGCGTCCACCCTGCGTACGCGCGGAACTGGTCGACCTCCCACCACGCGTGTCGCGCGAGTCCGACGCCAGTCGGCGTCGACCGCCCAACCGCTCGTCCCAGCGGTAGTCGATCCCTGCACGCGTGAGTGATTCCTTCAGTGCGTCGGGTTTGGTCTGCGGGTTGCGGCGACTGCCCGGATAGCGGCGGACGTCGACCAAGAGCTCGACATCGTGCTCGGTGAGCAGGCGCACGAGGGCTCCGCGCTCCAAGCTGCCGTGGCCCACCGTCATCAACGTCGTCATACCCGCAGGGTTACCCATGAGCCGCGTGGTCGACATGGCGGAGCCGCCTGGGCTGTTCGGAGCAATCCGGCCGTCGATCAATCCCGGCGCGGTTTGCCATCGAGGTGGCGGGGTTAGCCAGCGCCTACAGGCACAGTCGAGGCGATTGCGACGAGGATGACCACACGGAAAAACCCCCGCACCAGCCGCGAATCCAGCGGCGAACAGTCCGGTGACAGCAAGGACAACGGCAACCGGCTGGGCATGGCCGAAGCGGTGCGCCGCGCGGTCGACGAGTTCAGCTCGCTGACCAGGAAGGACGCCGAGGCGGTCACCGGCGTGCGGTCCGAGGGCGACGGCTGGTCGGTGCTGGTCGACGTGGTCGAGCTGGAACGCATCCCGTCGTCCACCGACGTGCTGGCGACCTACCGGGTCGACATCGACAGTTCCGGGCAGCTGCAGGGCTACGAGCGGCTCCGCCGATACAACCGAGGAGCGACTGATCCGTCATGACCGTGCAGCCGAACGCCATGGCGCGCCGCCAGCCGGACACCCTCGCCGACGTCCTCGAGCGGGTGCTGGACAAGGGAGTCGTGATCGCCGGCGACATCGTCGTCAACGTCCTGGACATCGAATTGCTGTCGCTGAAGTTGCGGCTGTTCATCGCCTCCGCCGACACCGCGCGCGAGATGGGCATGGACTGGTGGACCACCGACCCGTTCTTCTCCTCGCAAGCACCGCGTCAGCAGGTCGAGGCCGGCGATCGGCAGGCGCTGCCGGAGTCGGACCGGCGCGACGCGCTCCCGGAGTCGGATGACCGGCAGGCGCTGATGGAGGAGAACCGCAGGCTGCGGCAGCAGCTCGAGCAAGCGCAGCGGGAGCATCAGGAATGACCGATCGACCCGACGCCGTCACCGCGCTGGCCCGCGAGCACGCGCGTGGGTTGCTGGCGGAAGCCGCCGAGGAGGCCCGGGCGCTGGCGCGCGCGGACCTGGTCGAGACGCTGCGCCGGGCGATCGTGGACGAAGCCATGAGGCACACGTCGCCCTCTCCCCCGGCGGAAACGAAGCCCGGGCAAGCCGGCACCACGCCTACGGAAACCGACCCAACGCCGGCGGCGGGCCCCGCCACTCCCGCGAACGCCTCCGCGGCGACGACCGACGACGGCCAACCCGAACGGTGCCTGTACGCCTACGCCATCGCCGATCGTGCCGACCTCGACTTCGCCGAGCTGAACGGCTCCGGCGACTCGCTGCGCTGCATCGACTCCGACGGCCTGGCACTGGTGGTCGCCGAGATGGACGTGACCGAGCTGGCCGGCCTGCAGACCGACGAGATCACCGAGGACGGGCCGTTGGCCCGCCTGGCCCGCACCCACGACGAGGTCGTCCGGGTCGCCGCCGGGCAGGCGACCGTGCTGCCGTTGCGGCTCGGGACCGCGGTCGCCGACGACGAAGCCGCCCGCGAGCTGCTTCGTAGCCGCGGCGACACCGCGCGGCGTCAGCTCGACGAGCTGCGCGGCCGACGCGAATGGGGCGTCCAGTTCCTGTCGAACGACACCCAACCGACCACGCCTGAGCCCGTGCAGTCGGCCGAACCCCCGTCCGGCACCGCATATCTGACTCAGCGCCGCGCGGCGTTGGAAGCCGAGGAGCGGTACCGCCGTGACCGGACGGCCGCCATCGAGCAGGCCCACGACCAACTGAGCGCGACGAGCTCCGCCTCGGTGCGCCGCTCGACCAACGCGGGCGCGCTGGCCGACATGGCCTATTTGATCGCCGCCGCGGACGAAGCAGCGTTCCAGGCACAACTCGAGCAGCTCGCCCAACCGCTGTCGCATGCGGGTGTCTCGGTGCGGGTCACCGGGCCGTGGCCGCCGTACAGCTTCGTGTCGTCGGAGGAGGACTGACCGATGTCCGACGTGATCACCACCGAAGGCACCAGCCTGGTCGACCTGCTCGACCGCGTGGTGTCCACCGGGGCCCTCATCAGCGGCGACATCATCATCTCGCTCGCCGGCATCGACCTGATCCGGCTCGATCTGCGGCTGCTGCTGGTGGCGGTCGGAACCGCCGAGGAGGCAGCACGATGACCGCCCCACGCGGCAGCAAGCCGTTGCGACTGGACGCCGATGCGGAGGACGTCGGCAAAGGGCTCGGCGGCCTGATCGTCGCCGTACTGGACCTGGTGCGCCAGCTGCTGGAACGCCAGGCGCTCCGCCGGGTCGACACAGGTGGGTTGTCCGCCGAGGACGTGGAGCAGCTCGGGCAAGCGCTGCTCGCATTGGAAGAAAAGTTCGAGGAGTTGCGGGAGACCTTTGGTGTCGGTTCGGGCCCGACCTTGCCGTTCGACGCCGCCGAGCTTCTCGCCGATATGGAGAGGAAGCCATGACCGTCGCACAGGGAATCAACCGGGCTCCCAGACCGAGCAGTTTGGCCGACGTTCTCGAGGTCATCCTGGACAAGGGCATCGTGATCGACGCCTACGTCCGGGTCGCCGTGGTCGGGATCGAGCTGCTGACCATCGACGCCCGCATCGTCATCGCCAGCGTGGACACCTACTTGCGCTTCGCCGAGGCGGTCAACCGGCTCGATCTGCAGCCGAACAACCAGGTCGCCGGCCTGCCCGGGATGATGGAGAAGATCACCGAGGGCGGTGCGCAGCACAAGACCAAGGGCGCGCTCGAAGGGGTCAAGGACAGCGCGAAGGACATGTTCGACTCCCTCACCGGCTCCGATGAGGACGAGGACGAGGACGACGAGCAGGAAGAGCAGGAAACCGCCAAGCGCAGCTCTCGCAAGGCTCCGGCAAGCCGGAGCGCCTCCCGTTCCCGCCGAGCCCAACGGTGACCCCGGTGACCGTCTACGTCTACGGCGTGGTGCGCGGCGAGGACGAGATACCCGAGGTGTCCGGCGTCGGCGAGCCGCACGGGTCGGTGCGCCGGATCGACGGCGACGACATCGCCGCCGTGGTGAGCGACCTGCCGGACGACTACGAGCTGACCGAGCAGGACGCGGTCAGCCACCTCGACGTGCTCAACGCGCTCGCCGCCCAGCAGGTGGTGCTGCCGTTCCAGTTCGGCACGGTGGCCCCCGACGACGCGGCGGTCCATCGGGAAGTGCTGACCGCACCCGGTCTGCGCGCCTCACTCGATGCGCTCGAGCCGTATGTGGAGGTGCGCGTCGAATTCACCTACAACGAAGAAGCGCTGCTGCGTGAAGTGATCGCCGAGGACCCGAGCCTGCGCGACCAGTCGCAGACGACGTCGCTGGACGCCCGGGTCTCGCTCGGCCAGCGCGTCGCCGAACGGGTCGAGCAACGGGTGCTGCAGCGCGGGGAACAGCTGATGACCGGTGTCGAGGGCGTCGCGGAATCCCTGCTGCGCCTGCCGACCGACGAGGTCCACGAGGACAAGTGGGCGGTGCTCGTGGAACGCGCTCGGCTGGCCGAAGCCGACGCGGCGGTGCGCGGTATCAGCCGCAGCGCCCCGGACATCCGGATCGGCTACTTCGGGCCGATGCCCACGTTCAGTTTCCTGCCCGCGGTGCAGGCCGAGGAGTCGTCCCAGTCGCGGTGGGGCTGGTAACCGCGAAGCGTCAACGAATCGGGGGCACGAGCCGGGCACCGACGCCCGGGAAGGAGAAACACCCATGGCCGACACTGCGCGGATCGGCTCGGCACTGGTGGCCGGGTACTTGCTCGGGCGGACCAAGAAAGCCAAGAAGGCCATCACCCTGGCCCTGTGGCTGACCGGCAAGAACAAGATGTTGCAGCCGCAGAACCTGGCCAAGATGGCGTTGACCAAGCTGCAGGACTCCCCCGTCGCCGGCGAGATCATCACCCAGATCCGTGGCCCGCTGGCGACCGCGGCGTCGAAGGCGGCACTGGCGACGCTGGAGAGCCGCGCGACCGCGTTCGCCGACAGCCTGCACGAGAAGACGTTGGCGCTGCAGCCGCCCGGGGCCGAGGACGCCGAAGCCGACGAGGACGAGGCTGCCTCCGAAGACGCCGAAGACACCCAAGACACTGAAGACACCGAAGACACCGAGGAGGCCGAAGGCACCGGCGACGAACAGGCGGCGGACGACATCGACCAGGAGCAGGAGCAGGAAGAAGACGAATCGAAGCAGTCGCGTGCCCGCTCCGCGCGCTCGCAACCGTCCACCCGGGCCGCGAAGAGCCGGACGAGTTCGGCGAAGTCGTCCCGGGCATCGACCAGGTCCACGGCGGGCAAGAGCACGACGGCGAAGAAGAGCACGTCGACCGCGAAGTCCCGGACCTCCCGCAGTGCCTCGAGCGGCCGCTCCGGATCGAGCTCGCGCAGCAAGTCCGGTTCCAGCAAGCGCACCAGCTCGTCGGCGAAGCGATAAGGAGCGATCATGGCAGACACCAAGTCCCCGCTCGGCAAGATCGCCTCCGCGGTCAAGGACAGCCCGGTCGCGGGCAAGGTCACCGACGAACTGAAGTCGTACGCCAAGGCCAAGACGACCAGCATGGTCGGCCAGCTCGGATCGAAGTTGAACGATGTGACCGGCCAGCTCAACGAGGCCGCGGAGAACGGAGGCCCGCTCGGCAAGGCGGGCAAGGCCGCCGCGGAGAAGATCGCCGATGGCGGCTCGCCCGGCAAGGCGGCGCTCAGCGGCGCGGCCGCGGGTGTCAAGGAGAAGGTCAAGTCGATGTTCGGCAAGGGCGGCAGCAAGAGCAAGAAGTCGACGGTCATCATCGAGGACATCGACATCGGCGCCCCGATCGACGTGGTCTACGACCAGTGGACGCAGTTCGAGGAGTTCTCCTCGTTCGCCAAGGGAGTGGAGAGCGTCGAACAGAGCGACGAGGTGGAGAGCACCTGGCGGTTCAAGATCGCGTTCTCGCGGCGTTCGGTGAAGGCCACCGTCACCGAGCAGGTGCCGTTCCGGCGCATCGTGTGGACCTCCGACGGCGCCAAGGGCGCGACGAAGGGTGTGGTGACGTTCCACCCGCTCGCCGACGATCTCACCAGGGTGCTGCTGGTGATGGAGTACTTCCCGAGCGGCTTCATGGAGAAGACCGGCAACATCTGGCGCGCGGTGGGCCGTCGCGCCCGGCTGGACCTGAAGCACTTCCGGCGGTTCGTGACCATGAACAACGAGGCCACCGGATCGTGGCGGGGCGAGATCTCCGACGGCGAAGTGGTCAGCGAACCCGAGGACGACGAAGAGCAGACGGAGCCCACGGACGAGGACGAAGCGCCCGAGACCGAGGAAGAGGCGCCCGAGGACGAGGACGAGGCCGACGAGTACGACGAGGAAGAGGGCGAGGAAGCCGAGGAGCCGGAGCGACAGAAGGAGCCCGCCTGACCTGCGGAAACGGTGGGCCGGCGGTAGCGTGCGAGGAATGACCTCGGTGGCGTGTGGTGCGTCTTAGGCGCAGCGATCCGGCGCAGCCCGGCATCCGGCGCGTGCGTCGCGGGCGCGGGTTCTCCTTCCACGGCCCGGACGGCGAGCCGCTGGACGACCGGACGCGAGAGCGGATCGAGGCTCTGGTCATCCCGCCGGCGTGGCGGAACGTGTAGATCTGCCCGAACGCCAACGGGCACCTGCAGGCGGTCGGTGTCGACGACGCCGGACGGAAGCAGTACCTCTACCACGACCAGTGGCACCGCGCGAAGACCGAGGAGAAGCACGATCGTGTGCTCGAGCTCGCCCGGCTGCTGCCGGACTTCCGCAAGGAAGTCACGAGTACACGCGCAGCAATGGCACCTACGGCTTGGCCACCCTGCAACGCGACCATGTCCGGCTCAGCGGCGACCAGGTGCGGTTCCGCTACCTCGCCAAGGGCGGCACGCTTCGCGAAGTCATGATCAGCGACGCCCCGCTCGCCGCGCTGGTGCGGTCGTTACGCCGAGCGGGTCCGGATGTGGACCGGCTGCTCGCCTACCGGGACGGATCGCAGTGGCGGGAGGTTCGAGCGGACGAGGTCAACCTGCGGTTCCGGGACCTCACCGGCGACGACTTCACCGCGAAGGACCTGCGCACGTGGAACGCGACCGTGCTGGCCGCGGCCGCGTTCGCCGAGCACGACGCGCCGACAAGCCGGCGAGCTCGGCAGCGGGTGCGTGCGACGGTGATGCGGGAGGTGGCCGAGGAACTCGGCAACACCCCCGCGGTCGCCCGCAGCTCCTACGTGGACCCCAGGGTCGTGCGGCACTTCGAATCCGGCCGTACCATCCGCCCGGCACTGGAACGCATCGGCGGCAGCCTGGCAGACGAAGACGCCCGCGACGCGATCGAACGCGCGGTCATCCGCCTGCTCGACGCCTGACCAGCATCACTTCTTCTTGGACTTCTTCGGCCAGGTGCCGGTCGCCTTCTTGAACCCGGTCGCCGCACCACGGTCCACCAGCGCCTTCACGCCACCGAACACCGCGCCTTGCACCGCCGCGGCGGTGAGCACCTCGGACCAGGAGCGGTCCTCGTCCTTGGCGTCCGGTGCGTCCTTCTGGCCGGTGCCCACTTTCCACAGCTGGTGAAACGCGACCGACGCGAGAATGCCGCCCATCACACTGGCGAGCAGGCTCAACGGCTGGTAGAGGATCTTCATTCTTCCTCGGCCACCTTCCGGTGCTTGATGCGCCGCATCAGCGCCCACAGTGCCAGCAGCGCGCCCAACCCCATCGCGAACTGCTTGGGATTGCGTTGGACCGTCGCCACCGCGTGCTCGGCCTTCTCCCGCGCCGGGGGAGGCAGCTTCTCCATGGCCTGTTCGGTCACTTGCTGCGTGCGCTGTCTGACCGTCTCGGACGTTTCCCGCGCCCGATCCTTCATGCGCGACGGCACGTCGGCCTTGTACGCCAACGCTTCCACCGTGTCCGCCAAATCGGCGCGCGTACGTTCGATGTCGTCCTTCAACTCCGCCGTCGTCGGCTTCTCCTCCGAGGTACTTGCCGCGGAATTGCTCTCCGGCTTGCGGTGGGACCCGTTCATCGGTGCAGACCTTCCTTCACCGCGTCGATGTCGGCGCGGACGTTGCCCACCGTGTCCTCCGGGACGACGGGGGTGGCTGACTGGAGTTTCTTGCGGCCCATCAGCGCCAGGACGCCTGCGACGGCCAGCACCACCACGGCGACGATCAGGGCGGCCGCCCACCCGGGCAGCACGAGCGCCAGCGCCAGCACGGCCGTGGCCAGCAGCGTCGCGACGCCGAACAGCGCCGTGATGCCTGCTGCTCCGAACAACCCGGCGCCGATACCGCCGCGCTTGCCCTTCTCCTGCAGTTCGGCTACCGCGAGCTGGATCTCGTCGCGCACCAGCCGGGACATCTGGGCTGAGGCTTCCCCCACCAGCTCGCCGATCGGGCGTTCCGCCCCGGCGGGCGGGGGAGCCTGGCTCGATGTGTCGACCATGCCAATCGCCTTCCTTCTCGTGTGTGGGTGCCGGGTACCCCCGGTCGGCCCCACGGCATGCACGCCGTCCACATCCGGGTCAACCACCAGGTCGCGTGCATGATCGGCCCAGGATCCGGGTAGCCCGGTGCCCATGCGGCATCTCAGCGTCTGGACCGCCACGGCCGACCTGCCCTCGTTTCCGTCGCTGGACGACGACATCGGGGCGGATCTGGTCGTGGTCGGCGGCGGCATCGTCGGACTGACCACGGCCTTGTTGGCCACGCAGAACGGGTTCGGCCGGGTGGTGGTGCTCGAGGCACGCACACTCGGTGCGGGTACCACTGGCTCCACCACGGGCAAGGTGAGCGCTCAGCACGGGTTGACCTACGCGAGCCTGAGCAAGCGCCTGGGGGAAGAGGCGGCCACCCAGTACGCCCGGGCCAACCAGGCAGGCCTGGACAAGATCGTCGAGCTGGCCGAGCAGATGAGCATCGACTGCGAGCTGACCCGCGCCCCGTCGTACCTGTACACGCACGAGTCGAGCAGGCGTAAGGACTTGATCGACGAGGCCGAAGCGGCCAATCGCGCAGGCTTGTCCGCGGAGCTGGTGACCGACACCGATCTGCCGTTCCAGGTCGCGTCCGCGGTGCGGTTCGGCGACCAGGTGCATTTCCACCCGGGCAAGTACCTGGCAGGTCTGGCGCAGGCGTTCGTGGACGCCGGCGGCCTCATCTACGAGAACTCCCGGGTGCAGAGCTTCCACGAGCGCGGCGGTCAGGTACACGTCAAGACCGCGCGGGGCGCCATCCGCGCCAAGCACGCGCTGCTGGCCACGCTGCTGCCACCCGGCTTGACCGGCGGATTCTTCGCCAGGGCCAAGCCGATCCGGTCGTACGCGTTCGCCGTCCGGCTGAGCGAACAGGCTCCGGTGAGCATGTCGCTGTCCGTCGACCAGCCCAGCCGGTCGATCCGTCCCTGGCGCGCGCCGGACGGCAACGGCCTGATCATCGGCGGCAACGGGCATCAGACCGGCGACAGCACCGACGAACAAGCCTGCTACGAGGACCTGCAGCGGTGGACGTCGAACACGTTCGACGTGAACTCCTTCGAGTTCCGCTGGTCCGCGCAGGACTATCAGACGTTCGACCAGGTTCCCTACGTCGGCAAGGTGCCGCTGCACAAGTCGCTGTACGTCGCCACGGGCTTCCGCAAGTGGGGACTGACCAACGGGACGGCGGCCGCGATGATGGTGATCGACCAGATCACCGGCCGGTCGAACCCGTGGCAGAAGGTTTTCGACACCACGCGGATCGGCGACACCAAGGCGCTCGTCGAAGCGGCCGGGCACAACCTGAAGTCGGGCGCGGAGCTCACCGGCGGCCACCTGATGCGCGCGTTGCGCTCGCCCGAGCCCGAACTGCGACCGGGCGAAGGCGGCATCGTCAAGATCAAGGGCGACACGGTCGGCGCCTATCGCGATCACGACGGTCAGCTGCATGTCGTCCGGCCGACGTGTACCCACCTCGGCTGCCCGCTGCACTGGAACAAGGCGGAAACCAGCTGGGACTGCTCGTGCCACGGGTCACGGTTCACCGCCGACGGCGATGTGCTGGAGGGGCCGGCGAAAACCCCGCTGCATCGGCCGCACGACTGAGTGGGTTTCAGCCTGCCGCAGCGCGCGCCACCCGGAGATCGTCGACCAGTCCCGCGTAAGCACGCTTGCGGTCGTCGCTGCGCAGGACCGCTGACGGGTGGACCGTGGCCACGACGTCGACCGACCTCGGCGGTTCGCCCAGCTCGGCGGTGATCAGTTCGCCTCGCCTGCGGGACACCCGAAACGACGATCCGAGCAGGGCTTGGGCGGCCGTGGCGCCGAGGCAGACCACGAGGCTCGGCCGGACGACGCGCAGCTCGGCGTCCAGCCACGGTCGGCACGCGACGATCTCGGTGCGACCGGGTTTGCGGTGGATGCGGCGCTTGCTGCCCTGTTGTCTGCGGAACGCGAAGTGCTTGACCACGTTGGTCAGCCAGACGGACCTGCGGTCGAAGCCGGCGTCACCCAGCGCCCGGTCCAGCACCTTCCCCGCCGGTCCGACGAACGGTTCGCCGGCCAGGTCCTCCCGATCACCCGGCTGCTCCCCCACCACCATCGTGGCCGCCCGCCGCGCACCGTCACCGAACACGGCTTGCGTCGTGCCGCGATACAGCTCGCAGCCGCGACAGGCTTGCACCGCGTCGGCGAGCACGCGAAGACTGCGGGTCTCGGGCACGTACGGCGCCGCGGTCACACCAAGTCCCTGGGGATGCGGTGAGCCCAGTTGCGCGAAACGATCCGGTGGTCGCCGTCGTAAGCGTCCAGTTCGGCATGCACGATGAACTCCGTCTCGGTGCATTCCAGCGTCGTGCGGGTCACCGTCCTGGCGTCCCAATCGCCACGGCGGAAGCCCACCACCCAGGTCGAGGCGGCGGTCACGGATGCGAAGTCGTCGGCGATCCACTCGTACGACTCGTGCACGGTTCGCGTGACATCCAGATCGATGTCGGGGAAGCGGACGACCCCAAGTCCTTTGCGCACTTCGAGCTCCGAGTGGTAGTCGACCAGGTCACGGGACACGCGCCAGCGCTGCTCGCTGGGCCGGATCTCCTCCGTGCGGATGGGTGTGGCGCCCTCGGGCGGGCCGAATTCCGACAGCGGCACCTCGTCGGGCTCGTCGATCGGGCGGGTCGGCAGTTCGAGGGCGCTGCTTCCGGTGAACACGCTCATCCGCACCGGTCGTGGTGGTGGCCAGGCCAGTGGCCAGTACGAGGTGGACACCGCGAGGCGGATGCGGTGCCCGGGTGGGAAGGACTGCGCAACCCCGTTGAGCGTGATGCGCACGGTGTAGGTCCTGCCCGGCTGAAGCGGCTCGGGCTGCTCGTGACTGTCGCGATGGGTCAGGTTCAGCAGCCCGTAGGTGACCCGTGTCGCACGCCCCTCTTCGTCCACATCGGACAGCCGGGCGGCGATCATCGCCACCGGCTGGTCCACACTGACTTCGAGTTCGGCCACCGGGGCGCCCAGCATGTCGTATCGCTCGGTGAGCGGGTCGGTGTCGAACACCAACGAGCCGCCGTCCTCCTCACGCTGGTCGTAAGGCAGATCCGGCGGCGCGTTGTAGGAGCACCACTTGCCGGCGAACTGGCCGACGGACAGCGGTGAGCTGATCGTCAACTCCTGCCTCGGCACGCGGTCCTCGGCCTCCTGAGTGCCGCAGATGCGGTGGGGCGCGAGCGCGTGCCGGTCGACGCGCACGTGCGGAGACGGCCAGGACGGCTCACCGACCCAGCGCCCCGGACGCTCGTCGTACGCGGTGGATGGCGGGACGCTGTCTTGCATCCAGGTGCGCAGCATGGGCTCGTCGTCGGTGGCCGCGGGTCCGTCGCGCAGCCAGCGGTCGAACCACTCCACGACTTCCTGCAGGAATCCGATGGCCGGGCCGGGCTCGCCCTGGTGCGGATACCGGTGTGACCACGGACCGATCAGTCCGCGGCGCGGCACCTTCAGGTGCTCGAGCACCCGGAAGACGGCGTTCGAGTAGCCGTCGGCCCACCCGCTGACCGCCATGACCGGGCACTGGATCGCGGAATAGTCCTCGCAGATGGAGGCGTGCTGCCAGTAAGGCGTGCGCCGCTGGTCCCGTAACCACTGCTCCAGCCAGCAGTCGATGCCTTCGAGTCGTTCCAGCCACATGTCCCGCCACCGCTCGCCGACCACGTCGGGGTCGGGCGGGCAAGTGCTGACCGCGAACACTGTGCCGGACTCGGCGAGGTTGTCCGACAGCAGGCAGCCACCCATGTAGTGCAAGTCGTCGCTGTACCGGTCGTCGGTGAAGCTGCAGGCCACCACGGCGTGCAGGGCGGGCGGGCGGCGGGCGGCCACCTGCAGTGCGGCGAAACCGCCCCAGGACAGGCCGAGCATGCCGACCTTGCCCGTGCACCACGGTTGCCGTGCGATCCAGGCCAGCACGTCTTCGGCGTCCTGCTGCTCGAGCTCCAGGTACTCGTCGCGGAGCACGCCCTCGGAATCGCCGGTGCCCCGGATGTCGACTCGCACGCACCCGAAGCCGCGCGCGGCCAGGTAGGGGTGGTTGACCGAGTCGCGCGCGGCGGTCAGGTCGCGGCGACGGTACGGGATGTACTCCAGGATCGCCGGGACCGGATCGTCCTCGGCCGTGCTGGGCAGCCACATGCGGGCGGCCAGCAGGGTGCCGTCCCGCATCGGGATCTGCACGTGGTCGTATTCCTTGATCGCCAGTGGTGGCACGGTCTCCGTGCGCATGCGGCCCCTTCCGTCACGCCACCGGCAGTCGCAGGCTGAAATGGTTCAGCGTCGCCGGCAGCGGTCGGTCCGCGTCGAGGTGTTTGGCAGGGTCGGGCCCGAATTCGCGGTGCGCCACCAGCTGGCTGAGCACTGTGGTCGTCACCAGCAGGACGAGGTTGCGACCTGGACAATCGGCAGGACCCGCGCTGAACGGCACCAGCGCGCGATTGCGCTGTGCCTCGCCGTTGTGCCAGATCTCCGGACTGAAGACGTCAGCGTACGGCAGCGTCCCTGCGTCGCGATGGAAGAAGGTCGTGTAGATCAAGAACGACGTGCCTGCGGGAAGTTCGTCCGTTGCCCATCGCGTCGGCGTCGTGCTCTCTCGGAGCAGGAAGGGCGTCGTCGGCCAGAGCCGCACGGTGTCCAGGACGCAGGCACGCAGATAGTCGCTCTGGTCGGCGCGCCTGCGGTGTTCCGGCTGCCCTGCCAGCACGGCCAAGGTCCGCATGGTGGCCATGCCCGCGGCATCGAAGGCGAACAGCCAGTGCGGAATCTGGCCATGCGGATCGGATCGGTCGTTCGCCCCGTGCTCGGCCACCAGCTGCGCCAGCGTTCCCGGCTGGGCGCGCACCACGTACTCGCCGAGGCGGGCGGCCAGGTACTCGCGCTCCAGCTGCTCCCGCGGCGCGGTGTAGGCCCAGTTCGCTCGGCCGCGCAGCCCGTTCAGCGTGTCGATCAGCTCGGTGTCGTCCGCGGCGGCGTCGCCCAGCACCACTCGGCGGACGATCCGCCAGAACCTCGGCGCGAAGATGTCCCAGGTGAGCGCTCCTTCGCGGTCGACGACCGGCAGCAGCTCCCGCACCTCTTCCGCGATCACCTGGTCCATGTGGTCGGCGAACCGATGGTGCGGGTGGTGGGTGTCCAGCACGTGTTCGTTCACCGCCCGGCGTTCGGACCGCTCACCGCCGGTGCTGATCAGCACGCCGTGGGGTTGGAAGTGACCGAGTGCCGCCCGCTTCTCCGTGGTCGCCGGGCTGAACGGTTCCGGCGTGTGATCCAGCAGCCGGGCGACCGCGTCCACGGACAACGCCAGGGCGATCGACCGGCCGGGCACGGGCAGGCGGAGCACGTCGCTGTCGTAGCGCCTGCGCAGCCGCTGCATCTGGCGGATACCGGTCCGATCGAGCTCGAGCCGCTCCGTGGCCGCCATGATTTTCGGGCGCCGCTTGATCACCCCTTGGGCCAGCGTCGGCAGGCCGAGACGCGCGGCTACCCGCACGGTGTCCGCGGCACTCGCGGTAGTAAACGTCGGCATCAGGCGAACTGCTTCGGGATTCTGTCGCTCAGCCACACGCCCGTATTCCCTGTGCGCCCACGCCGGGAAACCCGGATCACGTTGCTGATCCGAGTGGCGTGGGTAGCCGGGTCGGGACGCTGCCTCACCCGGTGGCGTGACCCGACCGACGCTGGAGGAGGCAGGAGCCGACATGCCCGCCGACAAGACCGCCAACATCTTCGTGCTGGGGCTCGACGAGCAGAACCTGGACACGCTGAACCGGCTGCCGGAGCGCGAGCGGTACGCCTTCCACGGGTTGCTCACCGTCCCGGAGCTGCAGCAGGGCGAGATCCCGATCGTCGAGTTGCTGACCAAGGCCGAGCAGAGCCTCGACGAGTTCGACGGCACGGTGGACGCGGTAGTGGGCTACTGGGACTTCCCGGTCAGCACCATGCTCCCGCTGCTGTGCCGGTCCCGCGGTCTGCCCAGCGCGAGCCTGGAGGCTGTGCTGAAGTGCGAGCACAAATACTGGAGCAGGCTCGAGCAGCGGAAGGTCATCACCGAGCATCCGGCATTCGCCGTGATCGACCCGGATGACGACGACCCGAAGCCACCCGCCGACCCGCGGTATCCGATCTGGCTGAAGCCGGTGAAGTCGTTCTCGTCCGAGTTGGCGTTCAAGGTGCACGACGACGCCGAGTTCGCCGAGGCGATGCGGCAGCTCGAGGACGGCATCGGCCGGGTCGGCGACCCGTTCCAGTTCATCCTGGACCAGGCGGATCTCCCCGACGAGGTGGCTCAGGTCGGTGCGCGAGCCGTCCTCGCCGAGGAGTCGATGTCCGGTGTCCAAGCCGCCGTCGAGGGCTACGCCCGCAACGGCGACTTGGTCGTCTACGGCGCGTTGGACTCGGTCAACTTTCCCGACACCGACAGCTTCCTGCGGCACCAGTACCCGTCGCAGCTTCCCGAACGGGCCGTCGACCGGATGGCCGACGTGGCCAAGCGGGTCATCGAGCACATCGGGCTGGACAACCTCGTGTTCTCCGTGGAGTTCTTCGTCGACCCCGAGACCGACGACGTGTGGCTGCTGGAAATCAACCCGCGGCACTCGCAGTCGCATGCCGAGCTGTTCGCGCACGTCGACGGCGTCGCCAACCACGAGCTCATGGTGCTGCTCGGCCTGGGCGAGGAGCCCCGGCTACCCGACGGTGGCGGCCGCTACGCCGTGGCTGCCAAATGGTTCCACCGTCACTTCGACGGCGACGCCATCGTGCGGCGCACTCCCACCCGGGACGAGATCGACCGCATCGAGCGGGAACTGGACGGTGTCGAAGTGGAGATCGTGGTCGACGAAGGCGACCAGCTCAGCACGCTGGAAGGTCAGGATTCCTACAGTTGTGAGCTCGCCCAGTTCATCATCGGCGGCGACTCGGTCGACGACATGACCGCCAAGTACCGCGCGGCTGTGGATGCCTTGCACTTCGAACTCGAGCCGGTGCGCGGCTGAGTCGGTGCCGGTTCAGTTCTGCATGCCGTAGGACCGCTGGCACGGATATCCGTCGTTGGTCGCCGACCAGTTCGGTGGGTAGCCGCGCTGGGCCCATGCGGCGAAGGCCTCCGGGTAGGAGTAGCCGTTGGCGTACAGCCACTGGCACGGCGTCTGCCCTGCCGCCGGGGTGATCTCGATCCACGGCTGCGAGTCGATCCACTCCGGCTGCGCGTACCACTGCTCGGAGGCCGGGGTGCGCGAAGACTGCTGCGGGACGTAGACCGTCTTGGTTCGTGGCGGCTGCACGTAGACGGTCTTCGTGCGGGCCGGGCCCTTCGTCTTCGAGGTGTGCGCCTTCGGCTTCGCGGCGGTCGTGGTCGTCGTCGTGGTGGCCGTTGACGCGGCTGGTTCCGGTGCGCCCTGCTCGCCGGCGGTTTCGCACCCCGACAACACCGCGGCCACGACGGCGACCGCCGCAGCGACGGTCAGCTTCGGTCTGCGCGCCACACTTCCGCGCGCGCTCTCGGCGATACGGTGCACTGATTCCCTCCCGGTCCCCCCGGCAGCGCCTGCGGCCGGTTCGTCGCCTTCATCGGAATCGCGCCACGCGATGTGAGCTGGAAAGACACCGGTTTGCCGTGCCGTGACCGATGAGCTGACCAAGGTCCCGGACGCCGGGGTCTCACGGCGCAGTCGAACGGCCCGGTGTTTGAACTTTCGCGTGCGCTGGGGAGCCAAGGCCAATCAGCAAAGGCAACGGGAGGTGGCCATGGCACGACGCCGCGTCGTGGTAGTGGGAAGCGGCTTCGCCGGATACAACGCAGCCAAGGAGCTCGCGGATCAGGTGTCACCGGACCACGTCGAGATCGTTCTGGTCAACCCTACCGACTACTTCCTGTACTTGCCGCTGCTGCCGGAAGTGGCCGCGGGCATCGTGGAGCCGCGTGCCGTGGCGATCCCGGTGCCGGGCAAGCTGCGCAACGTACGGCTGATCCTGGGCGACGTTCGTCATGTCGACACCGACGCGCACGAACTCACGTACGTCGACCCGGAGAACACCAAGCGTGCGCTGACCTACGACAAGCTGGTCCTGTCGGTCGGCAGCGTGAACAAGTTGCTGCCGATTCCCGGGCTGGCCGAACACGGTCACGGCTTCCGTGGCATTCCGGAGGCGCTCTACCTGCGGGATCACATGACCCGGCAGATCGAGCTGGCCGCGGCCACCGACGATCAGCAGGAGCGGGACGCCCGCTGCACGTTCGTCGTGGTCGGCGCGGGCTACACCGGCACCGAAGTGGCCGCGCAGGGCCACCTGTTCACCACCATGCTGGCGCGCCAGCGGCCCGAGCTGAGCGATCAGCCGATTCGCTGGCTGTTGCTGGACACCGCTCCCCGGGTGCTGCCCGGGCTGGACGAGCGGATGTCGAAGGAGGCGGACGCCGTGCTGCGCCGCCGCGGGGTCGAGGTGATGACGGAGACGTCGATCAGCGAGGCCACCAAAGAAGGCGTCGTCCTGCAGGACGGCACGGACCTTCCCACGCGCACCCTGCTGTGGTGCGTCGGTGTGCGACCCGATCCGTTGGTCGAATCGACCGGGATGGAAACCGTGCACGGCCGGCTCGTGGTCGACGAGCAGCTGCAGGTCCCGGGTTTTGCGGACATCTTCGCGTGCGGTGACGCGGCCGCCGTCCCGAATCCGCGAGACCCAGGCGAACTGTGCCCGATGACCGCGCAGCACGCGGTGCGGCAAGGCAAGGTGGCCGGGCGCAACGTCGCGGCTTCGCTCGGCTACGGAACGCCCCGCCGGTATCGGTACCGCGACCTCGGCTTCGTGGTGGACCTCGGCGGCAAGGATGCCGCGGCGAACCCGCTGCACATCCCGATGTCCGGCCTGCTGGCCAAAGTGGTCACCCGCGGCTACCACCTGGTCGCCATGCCGGGCAACCGTGCTCGTGTCGCACTGGACTGGGTCGCGGACGCACTGTTCTCGCGCCAGCGGGTGCAGCTGGGTCTGGTGCGGTCCGGCGTCGTACCGCTCGACACCGCAGCGCCGGAGTACCCGAAGCTGCTGTCCGACGACGAAGATCCGCTGGGCGTCGAACGCCGGTAGGGCTACGCCTTGCCGACGGCCATGTGCGCCAACAGCTTGGATTCCGCGTGCGCCAGATGCGCCAGCCCCGCATCGGCCGCTTGGCGCGGATCCTTGTCGCGGATGGCGTCCAGGATCGCCTGGTGTTCCCGGGCGATCTCGGCCGGATCCAGCAGCTGGTGGCTCTGCACCTGAGCCAGGCACAGCCGCATCTCGTTGATGATCAGCTCGTGCGCGCGGGACAACCGCGGGCTGTCCAGGCTGTCCACCAGCGCGCGGTGAAACCGGACGTCTTCGTAGACGATGCTGGGCAGGTCGTCGCCCTCGGCCGACGCGGCGAACGAGTCGTGAGCGGTCTGGGCATCCGAGCTGACCTTGCCCTCCTCGGCCAATAGCTCGTAGCAGCGGGACTCGATGACGCCGCGCGCGAAGTAGAGATCCTTCACCTGCCGCTCGTCCAGCACCGGGACGCGCGCGCTCTTGTGCGTCGTCCGCTCCAGCAGCCCTTCGGCGACGAGGCGCTCGATCGCTGCCTTCGCGGTCTGCCGCGCCACCGAGTAGGCCTCCACGACCGACGCCTCGGTCACCGGCACGCCTGCCGGGATGTCCTCGGTCAGGATGCGCTCGCGCAGTGACGCGACGAGAGCCTCGCCAACGGATTGCGTGGCAAGACGGATCGTCATCAAGGTTCCCTTCGACACACGGCAGCGCGGCTATCTTATCCAACCCCTAGGCGGAGATTGCTCGTCATGATAACTTGTCGGACAATCTTGCGAAGGAGGTCGCGATGGGCGACGCCGCGGTGCCGCGCGTGGTGCTCGCGCCGGACAAGTTCAAGGGCACACTGCGTGCCCAGGACGTCGCGCAGGCCATGCAGCGCGGAATCCCGTCTGGTGTCGAGACCGTCGTCCTGCCCATCGCCGATGGCGGCGACGGCAGTGTCGACGCGGCACTGAGCGCCGGCTGGACCCCGTGGTCCGTCGACACCGTCGACGCTTGGGACGCACCTCGTCGCACCACCGTGGCGCTGTCCGGCACGTCCGCAATCGTCGAGGTCGCGGACATCTGTGGTCTGGGCGCCATGCACCCCTCCCCCGAGGAAGCTGCACAGGCTTCGTCCTACGGCGTCGGCGTTGTACTGCGCGCCCTGCTGGAACGCGGCGCGACGGACGTGGTGCTCGCGCTGGGCGGGTCGGCCAACACCGATGCGGGCGCAGGCATGTTGCGCGCACTTGGTCTGCGGTTGCTCGACGCAAGCGGCGCTGAGGTCAGCGGTGACGCTCGCGCACTCACGTCGGTGACCACCGTCGACGTAGGTGGCCTGGATCCTCGCCTGTCGGACATGCGGCTGACGTTGGCGTGCGATGTGAACACGCCGATGGTCGGTCCGGACGGATCCGCGGAGATGTTCGCCGCGCAGAAGGGGGCCGACGCCGCGATGATTCGTACGCTCAGCGCCGCCCTGAGTCACCTCGCGAGCGTCGCCGAGCCGGCCTTCGGTCGTCGTGGACTGAGTCACCGCCCGGGGGCCGGGGCGGCGGGGGGCCTCGGCTGGGCTGGGATGCTGCTCGGCGGTGCGGCCACGTCGGGTGCGACCGTCTTCCTGGAGCTGCTGGAGGCGCCGGCGAAGCTCGAACGGGCCCGGCTGGTGGTGACCGGCGAAGGCCGGCTCGACGAGCAAAGCCTGCGCGGCAAAGCGCCCTGCGCCGTCGCCGAGCTCGCGCGGGACACCGGCATCCCTGCTGTGGCGGTCGTCGGACGCCTCGACCTCCCCGAAACGGAACCCACGCCGTTCCTCGACGTGGTGGCCATCGACCGCATCGATCCGCGCTGTGTCGACGACCCCGACCTGACGCGGGATCTCATCGCACAAGCCACCGGCGGCCTGGTGGGCCGCCATCTCCCAGTGACCACGACGAAGAACGGGGACATCCGATGATGCGCGCATGGAGTTGTGACACCGTCGTCGCCCTGCCCGATGCCACGGCCTCCGGACGACTGCTGTTCGGCAAGAACAGTGACCGGCCCGCGGGCGAAACGCAGCCACTGCGCAGCGTGCCCGCGCGGGCGGCGGGAGCTCCGTTGCAGCTGGCGTACGTGACGATCCCCGACGCTCCTGCGTTCGCTCATGTCGGCTCGGCGCCGTTCTGGTGCTGGGGCTACGAGATGGGCGTCAACGAGCACCGGGTGGTGATCGGCAACGAGGCGCTGTTCACCAGGACCTGGGCGGAGGCGGTCGAACGCGAGACCAAGGGTGAACCGGGTGACGAGGGCATTCTCGGCATGGAGTTGGTCCGGCTCGGCCTGGAGCGGGGCGAGAACGCCCGGGCAGCCCTGGACGTCATCACCGGGCTGCTGTCCGAGTACGGGCAGTGGGGCTCGGCCACGTTCGGCGCGCCGCACGCCGAGGGCGCCTACGACAACTCGTTCCTGATCGCCGACCCACACGAGGCGTGGGTGCTGGAGACGTTCGGCCGCGAGTGGGCCGCGCGGCGGCTGACCAGCGGGGTCGAGTCGATCAGCAACGAGATCAGCACGCGAGCGGACGCCGACCTGACCAGCCCGGGGTTGGCCAAGCTGGCCACGGAATCCGGCTGGTGGACGCGCGACCCGGAGCGGCTGGACGTCGCCGACGCCTACACCGACCCACAGACGCCGTTGCAGGTGTCGCACATCAGGCGCCGGCGGAGCCTGACGATGCTGCAGCACGCCGCCTCGAACGGCGGAGTCTCCATCCCGGATGTTCGGGCCGTGCTGAGCGACCACCTGGAGGACACCTTCCTCGGCGGGCCGTACTTCGACGCATCCCGGCCGGACTTCCACACCATCTGCATGCACGAGCACCCGGCAGGCTTCACGTGGGGTAACACGGCCGCGTCGCTCATCGTGGAGCTGCACGACGACCCGGAGCGGCCGGTGGTGCTGTGGTGGGCGCCGGTCACCCCGTGCACCAGCGTCTACCTGCCGGTGTTCGTCGGCGTCGACCTGCCTGCCGGGACCGACCAGCCGGGGTTGCCGGAATCGTTCGATCCGCGCGAGCACGGCCGGCCCGCCTACTCCCCCGACTCGGTGTGGTGGCAGTGGCAGCACCTGCTCGACGTGGTGAAGGATCCGCGCGCCGGCGCGTTCGACGAACGCGCCGGGGTGGTCCGCGAGCGTTTCGCCGAGCTCGAGCGCCGGTGGCGTGACTCGGTGCCGGACACCACCGAACCCACGGTCTTGGCCGAGTTCTCCACCGCCTGTGCGGCCGAAGCGACCAGCGTGCTGCGCGAACTCGTCACCGGGTTCGGCGCGGACATGAATGAGCCGATCGATCCGAGGTGGCGAGCCGGCCACCCGTGAGCTGTCCGAGGGGGGATCGCCGCAGTTTCACCGACTTCGAGGAGCACTGACGAATGTCGATCTTGTCTGCGTTCAAAGGTCCGGAAGCCTCGCTCGACGAGCAGATCGAGAGTTATTCGGTCGAACGCGTCCCGCCGAACCGCCGATGGCCGATCCCCGCGATCAGCCTGGTACTGCTGGGCAACGCCACCGCCATGTTCTTCTTCACGTTCGGCGCGCAGCAGTCGTTCTTGGTCGGCTGGCCGATGATGCTGGTGCCCATCGGGTACTTCTTCTTCGGCGCGATCATCATCGGTTCCCTCACCATGCGCATGACCAGCCGGGAAGGTCTGTCCCAGGGCCTCATCTCGCGCGGACTCGGATTCGGCAGCAAGGGCGCCGCGGTCGCGTCGTTCATCTACGCGATCAACTTCGTCTACTACTTCCTGTTCGAGGGCACGATCGTCTCCCACTCGGTGGCGTACTACTTCGACATCCCGATCCACTCCGCGGGCGGCATCGCCATCTTCGCCGTGATCGGGCTGGCGACCCTGGCGTTCGTCTGGCGCGGCATGTACGCGATGTCCGCGCTGCAGACCTGGGGCTTCCCGCTGTTCGTCGCGTTCATGGTGTGGGCGCTGGTGTCGCTGGACGCCAACCACGACGTGGTCGGTCCGTTCGGCTGGGAAGCCACCGGTCCCGCGGGCGCGGCCGCGATGTGGTCGGCGATGAGCCTGGCCAACGGTCAGATGATCTTCCAGGGCCTGATGGCCACCGACTACGGCCGGTTCGCCTCGCAGCAGATCCGCTATCGCGGCACGGCGACGATCATGGTGCTGGAACTCGTGCCGATGTTCACCGTGATCTTCCTCGGCGCGCTGCTCGGCGCGACCCTGTTCGGCGACTTCGGCGCGGAGAAGGCACAGGACCCGGGGTTCGTGTTCGTGCACCTGATGGGGATCGGCGGCGTGCTGTTCGTGATCATCACGCAGATCCGGATCAACGTGATGAACCTCTACGGCGGGTCGATCGCCTTGGCCAGCGGTGTGGACGCCGCCACCGGGTTCCGGCCGGGTCGCCCGTGGTGGATGATCGCGATTTGGCTGTTCGGCGTGATCTTCTACGCCACGAACGTGATGAACCACCTGGACACGTTCCTGGCCATCACCGGCGTGCTGACCAACACGTGGGTGCTGATCCTGCTGGCCGACTACTTCATCTGTCGTCGCCTGCTCAAGCTCGGCCGGAGCGAGAACATCGAGTTCCGCGTCGGTGAGGTGCGCGAGTGGAACCCGTGCGGCCTGGCGTCGCTGGGCATCGCGGTGGCGGTCGGCGCACTCGGGATCGTCGAGATCTATCCGCAGCACTACGCGTCGTTCATCGCCATGATCGTCGGACCGCTGATCCACATCGCGCTGACCGCGGCAACGCGAGGCCGCTTCTACACACCGGATCCGGAGCCGGAGCGCGAGACGGCCACCAACTGATCACGGCCGGGAGGCCTCGGGCGGCATGGCTCGCCCGGGGCCTTCGGTCGTTCACCGGCAAGGCCGGCTGCGTACGCTGATGTTGTGGGTGGGTCGGAGTCCGCGTTCGCGACGCCGCGAGTGGCTGCAGGTGTTCTGTTCTACCGAGGCCCGTCGCGCGTGTTGATGTTGCGGACGACGTACAAGGACTATTGGGAGATCCCCGGCGGTTTCGTGCAACCTGGTGAGTCACCGCGCCAGGCGGCACACCGGGAGGTCGTCGAGGAGCTCGGCATCGATGCCGTCGTCGGCCGGATGCTCGCGGTGGACTGGGCGCCCTCGGACGCCGACGGCGACAAGCTGAACTTCGTCTTCGAAGGCGGTGAGCTGCCCGCGAGCACCGAGTTCACCTTCACCGACGGCGAGATCTCGCTCGCGCAGTACGTGGAACTGGACGCGCTCGAGGACTACACCATCGCCCGGCTGGCACGCCGGATCCGCGCTGCGGCGCACGCCGAACAGCCTCGGTATCTCGAGCACGGCCATCCTCTGGCCTGACCGCAGTTGGCCGCTCGCTGCTCTCCTCGGCGTACGTCGGTGTGGCCGCTCGCTGCCGACCCCGGCATACAACGGTGTGGCCGCTCGCTGCCAATCCCCGTGTCGACCTCGGTTCGCTCCATAGCATCGGCAACTGCTGTTCGCAAGAACTGCGAAACCGAAAGGAACCACACACGGCATGGCCATCGAAAAGCGCGGGCGACTTCGCCGAGCCGGCATCGGGATGCTCGCAGCAACCGCACTCACCCTCACGGTGCCGGCGACCGGAGGGACCGCGGCGGCGGCCGCCCCGGCCGACACCACGACCGCGGCCGCCACGCTGCAGACCGTCTCCAGCTGCTGGACCGGCGGCAAGCGGATCAAGCACTACGCGGTGAAGGCCGGCAAGTACACCGCCGGCTACGTCAACGTCTACCGGTACAGCGGCAAGAGCAAGTGTGCTCAGTTCTTCCACGCCGGAGGCACCAAGTACAAGTCGGCCTACACCACGATTCGTGTGGTGGGTGGCGGGCTGTCGGCCTACAGCGGCGGCACGACCACGACCAAGTCGCAGGGCATCAAGTCGACCGGCATCACCTGCATCACCGCGCGCGGAACCATCAATTGGAAGGGCGTGACGCGTTCGCGCAGCGTGCGCGCCTGCACCAGCTGAGCCGCTCGCCGGCACACGCGAAGGCGCCCGGGTCTCCCGGGCGCCTTCGCGCTGTTCGACCGCTGGGTCACAGGTTCTTGACGCGATCCAGCAGGACCGCGCCGACGTCCTCGAGCCGGTCGGCCATGGCGGCACTCTCCCCCGCCGCCACCAGGGCCGCTGCCAGTCTGCCGTCCCGCCCGGGGACTCCGGCCGCCACGGCGAGGATGCCGGGCAGTGCGTCACCGAAGGCCAGGCCGGTCCGGCGGATGTCCGGAAGCTGTTGGAGGAACGCGTCGATCTCCGCCGTGGGATGCGTCTCGCTGAGCTCCCGCAGCCTGCGCTGCAGCTCGTCGTCCGGCAGCCCGGCGAGCAGCCGCTTGCCGCCGGAACTGCGCAGAATCGGCCGCCTGCTGCGGGTCTTGGCGTAGTACTCGATCGCCGGGTCGTTGCCCGCCTCGTCGAAGTACATCAGGTTGTCGCCGACCAGGACACCGACGACGATCGCGCAGCCCAGTTCGCGCGCCAGCTCCTCGATGAGCTGGTGCGACATCGGCGCCACCGACGACCAGTCGTGGCCCATGGTCAGCGCGAACGGTCCGGGGCCGAGTTCGTAGCGGCGGTTGGCCATCGTCAGATATCCGACCGCGACCAAGCCGTTCGCCAGCTGTTGCACCGAGCTGACCGGCGCGTCGAGCGTGCGGGCCAGGTCGGTGAGGGTCAGCCCCCTCGGTGCCCTGGCGACCGCCTCGAGAATCGCCACGGTCCGATCCACCCCGCGGTGATGACGCCCGGGCACACCACTCTCCTTGTCACGTTCCACTTACCCACGCCGGCGCTCGCTTCTCGACGAACGCCGCCATTCCTTCCTGGGCCTCCGGGCCCGCGAACAGCCTGGCAGATTCCTTCTCCATCATTTCCAGTGCGCCGGCAACATCACCCTCGCGCGCCTGCGGAATCAACGCTTTCGCCGCGCGCAGCGCCCCGGGCGCTCCGAGCCGGAACGCGGCGACCAGTTCTTCGCACGCGGCGTCGACATCGTCACTGACCATCGACACCAGGCCGATGTCCAGCGCGGTCGACGCGTCGAAAGTCTCGCCGCTCAAGAAGTACCGGGAGATTCCGCGCGGTGTCATTTTCCTGCTGCACGGAACCGCGATCATCGCTGGCGCGACTCCGATGCGCACTTCACTGAACGCGAATGTCGCATCGGCGGGCGCTATCGCGATGTCCGCCGCCGCCACCATGCCCAGACCACCCGCGCGTGCCGGGCCGTTCATCTTCACGATCACCGGTACCGGCCCGGTCATGATCAACGACAACACGTCCGCGAAGCTCGTTCCCGGTTGTTCGTCGGTGCTGGTCCGCCGCTCCTTCAGGTCGGCTCCGGCGCAAAAGACCGGCCCGGTACCGGTCAGCACGACCGCCCGTACCGCCGTGTCGTCCATCGCGGTTCGCAGGTGCTGATGCAGTTCGCTGACCAGCTGTGTGGACAGGGCGTTACGGTTGCGTGGGGAATCGAGCGTCACCGTCGCGATTCCGTCGGCAACGTCAAGGTGAACGAGTTCGGTCATCACGGTCCTCTCCACGGTGGGGGTCATCGAAGAGCGTCAGCGCGCCGACCAGCGTGGCGTGCGTTTTTCCAGGAACGCGGCCACGCCTTCTTTCCGGTCTTGGCTCAGGTAGGGATTCGGTGCGGCGTCCAGTCGCAACGCGGCCGCGATGGGCATACCCTGGGTCTTCGTGCCCATCGCTTTGCAGCGCCGCAAGGTGAGCGGGGCGTTCGCCACCAATCCGGCCGCGTATTCGGTGGTGGTATTCGCCAGCTGATCTGCCGGGACGACGCGATTGACCAGATGGAGATCCAGTGCCTCGGCCGCTGTGATGGTCCGGCCGGTGAACAACAGATCGTTGGCGGTCCCGACCGGAATCATCCGCGGCAGCATGACGGAAGCGAAGTTCGCTCCGAATCCTCGTTTCACTTCCGGGAACCCGAACGCCAGGTCGTCGGCGGCGATCCGGATGTCGCAGGCGAGCGCGAGTTCGGCGCCACCGCCGAGCGTGTATCCGAAGATGGCCGCGACCACCGGCTTCGCGCACTCCACGACCGCCTCGAAGAGGTTGCGACGAACACCGCGCATCGGCAACGAGTCCGCGATCGCACTGTCCGAAGCGTCGTGCTCGGCCACCTCGGCGAGATCGCGCCCGGCGCAGAACGCACGGGTGCCTTCGGCGCGCAGCACCACGACCCAGACATCGTCGTCGTGGTGCGCCGCTTCGATGGCAGCCACCAGCTGCTCCACCAGCGTGTCGGTCAACGTGTTCAGCCGCTCCGGCCGGTTCAGCGTGATGGTGGCGATGTGCCCGTCGACCTCGACGACGACCTCCGCGCTCACCGCCCCACCTCCGCGATGCGTGCGTCCAGCGCGATCAACCCGCCAGTGGTGACGGCGACCGGATTCAGGTCGACGGAAACGCCGGCGACGGCGGGTCCGAGCTGCATCATGAGCTCGGTCAGCTGCTCGAAGCATGCCGGCTCCCTGGCTTCGAGAAACCGTCCGATCGCCGTGCGCCGTATCGTGTCGCGAGCGGTGTCGGGAGTGAGGAGACGAACCGGGCAGACGGCGGTGTCCTGCAAATACTCTGCGGCTCCTCCCCCGCTGCCGACCAGGACGACCGGACCGATCCGCTCGTCGTGCGTGGCGCCCACGATGAGCGAGGCGCTCGCCACCACGGTCGGCTCCACCACGACTGCCGGGGCGTGCGCCAGCAGCTCGGCCGTGTGGTCGCGCAGGGCTGCTTCGTCACTGACGCCCAGTCGGACCAACCCGGCGGCCGCTTTGTGCACCGTGCTGACCACATTGGCTTTCAGCACCGCGGGATAGCCGACGCGAGCTGCTGCTCGCACGGCCGCATCCACATCGGACACCAGCTCCGCTTCCGCGAACGGCACACCGAGCGCGAACAAAGCCTTTCGAGCTTGCCAGTAATTGGGCCGGCCGGACGGCACATCCAGCCTTCGCGCCGCACGCTGCGGCGGTTGCCCTACGGGCGGCCGCGAATCCCACCACGCCCGCAGAGCGGCGATCATCCGATGCGACCCGGGCAGCGCGGGCCCGGGGAAATCCGCCAGTGCCTCCGACAGACCGTCGGACAACCCGGCGATCGGCCAGTACGTGATGCCCACCCGAGCGTCCGGGCGACTCAAGGTGCCCAGGACGTGGTCGACCAGCCCGCGCTTGGTCGGCGCGCTCTGGGCGTTGAGCGCCACCAGCGTGACGTCGAAGTCGTTGGTGGTCACGAAGCCCTCGATGGCCGCCACTCCGTTCTCCGGCCGGGTGATCACCTCACCGGTCGGGTCGAACGGATTCCCCGCGCCTGCCAGCTCGAGCTTGTCGGCGACCAGCGCCTCGAACTCCGGCGACACGTCCGCCATCTGCAAGCCCGCTTGCGCAGCCTGGTCCGCGATCAACGCGCCCTCGCCGCCGGAGAACGCGATGACGCCCAGCTTCTTTCCAGCGGGCGGCTGCCCCCAGCTGTGCGCGATCGCCGCAACCTCCCACAACTGATCGAGGTCGTCGACGAGCATCACTCCGAGGGAGCGCAGCATCTGCCGTTCCACGGCCCAATCGCCCGCCAACGCCCCGGTGTGGGTGCGGATCGCCCGGCCACCGGCTTCGGTGCGTCCCGTCCGCAACAGCACGACCGGTTTCGCCAGCTCCGCAGCGCGGCGCAGCACCGGCTCGTAGTCGTCCGGCGAGCCGAGATCCTCGACGAGCATCGCGAGCACCGCGATGCGGGGATCGGTCAACGCCGCCGACGCCACGTCCCACACGGTCACGTTGGCCTGGATGCCGGTCGCGACGGCCAGACCGACCGGAACGCCGTGCGCATGGGCGCGGTTGAACACCACGTTGTTCGCGGCCCCGGACTGCGAGATCAGCGCAATCGGGCCGGGCTTGAGTCGCTCCGGCGGCAGGTGGTTGGTCACCGCGCGCGGCACGAAGCCGTCGTTGAGGTTGACCAGGCCGGTCGTCGACGGTCCGAGGATCGGGATCGGGTACTCGGCGAGGAACGCGGTGAGTTGCTCGGCCCGGCGCCGCCCTGCCTCGTCGGCCGCACCTTCCCCGAAGCCGGACGACACGACGATCGCCGCTCGGGCCCCGGCCTGCACGCTGTCCCGCAGAGCGTCCACCACCAGGTCGGCTCGGACCACGACGACCGCGAGGTCGACATCCGTCGGCAGGGACCGCACATCGGGATACGCCCGCATCCCGCCCACCGTTTCCCGCCGTGGATTGACCGGATAGATCTCGCCGGTGAAGCCATGCCGGACCAGGTTGACGATCGTTCCGCCGCTGAAGGTTTCGCGGCGATCACTTGCTCCGACGATGGCCACCCGGCCGGGATTCAGCAGGGCACTCAGATCGGGCCGCTCGTCGGCATGGCTGCGCGCGGCCTCGGTGATCGTCATTGGGTTTCGACTCCATCCTGCTTCCACAACAGAGCCCGGCGGGTGATCACCGCGACCAGCCGGTCGACGGTGATTCCGATGATCAGCAGTGTGAACAGCGCGGCGAACGTGCCGGACGCGTTGAACTGGCCGGAATTGAGCGCCACCAGGTGCCCCAGTCCCCGGTTCGACGCCAAGATCTCCGCCACCACCACCGCGACCAGTGCCTGGGGGACGGACAGCTTGAGGCCCGCCACCACCCAGACCAGCGCCGACGGCAGGCGGACCCGGACGGCGATGTCCCACCGCGAGCCGCCCATCACACGCATCGCGTCGATCAGCGAACGGTCGACGTCCCGGATGCCGTAGAAGGTGTTGTAGAACATCAGGAAGAACACCACGAGGGCGCAGATGGCCACTTGCAGCGGCCTGCCGATGCCGAACCACATGACGAACAGCGGCACCAGGGCGAGCTTGGGCAGGCTGTAGATCGAGGTGATGAACGGCTCGATCAGGTCACCGAGCCGCCGCGAACCGCCCAGGACGTAGCCGACGAGCAGGGCGAGCGCTCCGCCGATGGCGAAACCCACGCCGGCCGAGGCGAACGTGCTCGACGCGTTGTACCAGAGGGTTCCGTCCGCGGCCCACTCCGCCCACTTCTCCCAGATCTTGCTGGGCCGGCTGACGAAGAACTCGTCCACGACGACGCCAGCGGACAGCTCCCACAGAACCAGCAGCACCACCACGATCGCCAGGCGCCCCAGCGGCATCGCCCAGCGACGACGCCGCTTCTTCGCACGCGCGGGCGCGACCTGTGCCTCGTCGACCTCGACGGGTGCGACGACCTTCTCCACACTCATGACGCCACCCGCGACAACGTGCGCGCTCGGCTCAGCTCGTCGTGGACCTGTTTCTCCAGGCTGACGAACTGCGGATCGAACCGAAGCCCTTCGATGTCCCGGTCCGCACCGAACGGGATGTCCACCTCCGCCGTCGGCGCGGCGGGTGTGCCGCCGATGACGATCACCCGGTCGGACAACAGCACGGCTTCGAAGATGTCGTGCGTGACGAACAGGACGGCCTGTCGGGTCCGGGCCACCGTGCTGCGCAGCTCCCGGTGCATCTGGGTGCGCAGCTGCGCGTCGAGCGCGGCGAACGGCTCGTCCATCAGCAGCAGGTCGGGCTGGTAGATCATGCTGCGGGCGAGCAGCGCGCGGCGCTTCATCCCGCCGGACAGCTGCGCGGGGAACTTCCGGCCCGCCCCGTCGAGGTCGAGCATCGTCAGCAGCTCGGCGGCCTTGGCCCGGGCCTCGGCCTTGTTCACTCCCCGCAGCCGCAGCGGCATGGCCACGTTGTCCTCGACCGTCCGCCACGGCAGCAACGTGTCGCCCTGGGTCATGTATCCCACGGCTGTGTTCACGCCACGGATCTGCTCGCCCTGGTAGGTGACGGTCCCGCCGCGCACCGGCATGAGCCCGGCGACGGCGTTGAGAATCGTGGACTTCCCGCACCCGGACGGCCCGACGATGCTGACGAACTCGTTCCTGCTCATGCTCAGCGACACCCCGGCGACGACATCGGGTCCGTCGCCGAAACCCATGCGCACATCCGTCAGCGCGAGCAGGTCGGCGGACACTCAGCCCACCGCCCGGTCGTAGACGACGTCGTCGTAGTTGATCGTGTACTTCTTGCCTGCCGCGGCCAGCATGTCCAGCAAGGTCTGGAACTGCTTCTTGGTGAAGCGGCCGTCGCTGGGATAAGCGTGCTGCGCCTCGCGCCAGGCGACGTCGTAGATCTTCTGGTCCAGGTCGGCGAACCAGGCTTTCTGCAGCTCCTGGCCCGCGCGTTTCGGGTCGTCGGCGATCGTCCTCTCGGTCTCCACGACCGCGTCGAACATCGCGCTGACCAGCTCCGGCTCCGCTTCGGCGAGCCGCTTCGAGGTCACCATGACCATGCCCATCTGCTCGCCGATCAGCTCGTCGACGTCACCGCGCGCGGTGGACAGCCACAGCTCCGCCTCACCCGCCGCGATGTTCGCCTCGATGACGCCCGAGCCGTAGAAGCCGGCGTCGAACTGGCCCTGCTTGATACCGCTGACGATGGCCGACGGCTCCTGCACGCCGATCACCTCGAGGTCCTTGTCCGGGTCGAGCCCGGCGGCCGAGACGATCATGCGGAACAGCGCGTTGTTGCCGGAGCCCTCCGGCGAGGTGGCGACCTTCAGCCCCTTCAGCGCGGCGATCCGCTCCTTGACGGGCGCGTCGGCCGACACTCCCTTCTTCTTCGCCACCTCGGTGCTGACGCCCAGGATCGACGCAGCCTTCAATGCGCTGGCGACGATCACCAGGTCGCCGCCCTCCTCGATGGCGTCGAGGGCGGTGGTGGACGCAGGGAAGGCGAAGTCGGCGTCTCCGGACAGCACCGCGGCGACCATGTTGGTGCTCGAGGTGCCGGACCCGGTGTAGTCGAGGTCGAGGCCGTGTTTCTTGTCGAACTCCATCGTCTTCAGCAGCTGCGGGACGGCGTAGCTCATGGACGCGCCACCGCCCACCGCGGTCACGGACTTGAGTCCGCCGGACTCCTTGCGGTCCCCGGCGGCGCCGGCGCACGCGGACAGGACGAGGGAAAGAACCACAGCGACGAGCGCACAGCGCGATAAGGCCTTCATGGCTTGCCCTTCTGTTTCGTTGTTCGTAGTTCTCACGAGCGCAGGATTTCGCGCGGAACCGTGACCCGACGGGCCAGCAGGAACTCGCTGAGCCCCTTGGCCTGGGCGTCCAGCCGCAGGGACGCGATCGCCCCTTCGCCCAGAATTCCTTCGATGACGACGTTGATCGCCCGCAGATTCGGCAGTTCGACGCGCTTGACGGGCAGCTCGGCCGCTTCCGGGAGCAGGGCTCGGAGCCGCTCGACCGTCAGCCAGGTCCGCAGCCACTTCCACCGGGCGTCGTCGCCGACCCAGAAGCCGACGTTGGCGTTGCCGCCCTTGTCGCCGGACCGCGCGTCGACCACCGAGCCGAGCGGCACCTCCACCAGTTCGGCGACCTGCTCCGTGCCGGCATCGACGTCGTCGGTGTCGAAGCCCGGTTGGAACTCGCGGAACTCGTTCGGCTGGTCGACGATGATCTCGGTGCCGTCAGCCGTCGTGACGACATGGTGCACGTCGGCTTGCTTGATCAGGCCGGATCGATAGACGCCGCAGCGTTTGGCCCGCCCCGGCGGCGCGGTCGCGTACAACCCGGGGTAGTTGGCCAGCGCCAGCTCCACCACCGCGCCGGAGAACTTCCTGCCGACGGCCTTCTCGTCACTGCCCCGGGCGACGACACGGAGGAAGCCGGTCGCCTCGTTCTGGCTGGTGGGGTCGTCGGCTTCGCGGCCGATGAGTTCCACGTGCAGGTGGGCGAGTCCGTCCCCGAGCGCGGCTCGCAGGCTCCGTTCGAGCAGACGGCGCTTCTGCTCGAAATGCCGTCCCGTCACGCCCAGCCAGACCGAGTTCTCCCACTCCCCTACGCCGGTCATCGCCACCTTGGTGGTCGGCGGCGGTGGCTGGCCGACCGTGCCGGAGACGCCGACGACATCCTCGGCGAGCTGCTCCAGCTGGACGGATGTCAGGTCCGCGACGACGTCCGGGTTGGCGTACCAGCGTCCTTGGATCTCGTACAGCAGTTGCGCCGTGACGGTGCCGATGGTGACCGCGCCGTCGGCGTCGGGCAGCTTGGTGATGCGCGCCGACCCGTCCTCGTCGACCTCCGCGATCGGGAAGGATGGCCGGTCGAGGGCGAGGCCGGTGAACCCCGAGTAGTTCCCGCCGGTGACTTGCGGGCCGCATTCGATGAGATGACCGGCGATGAGCGCGCCGGCGAGCGCATCCCAGTCGTTGCGCCGCCACTCGTGCCACCAGGCGGCCGCACCAACGGCCAGTGACGCGTCCGCCACCCTCCCGCAGACGACGATCCGGGCACCGCTTTCCAGGGCCCGAGCGATCCCCCAACCGCCGAGGTAGGCGTTGGCCGTCTGCGGGTCGAGTTCTTCGGCCCCGTCGACCCTGCTCAGCCGGTCCATCACGTCGTCGCCGCTCACCGTGGCGACCTCGAGCCCTGGGTGCAGGGTGCGGATGGCGGTTGCCAGTCCGCCTGGGTTCAAACCACCCGCGTTCACCACGATTCGCCGCTCGCTGGACGCGAACTCGTCGACGATCGGTCGCAGATGCGCAAGGAAGCCCGTCGCGTAACCCGCGGTGGCGTCGCGTTCGCGCAGCTTGGCCAGCACGCTCATGGTGACTTCGGCCAGATAGTCGCCGACCAGAACGTCCGCGTCGGCGCCGGTGAACATGTCGCTCAACGCGCTGGCGCGGTCGCCGTAGAAGCCGGAGAAGTTCGCGATCCGGATCGGGCGCATCTGCGCTCCTTACGTAAATACGTAATCAAATCCTTATTCGCGTAAAGCTATGTGACGCAGATCGCCGCTGTCAACGGTTCGCCAGGAACTTCGTACGGCCTCGGCCGAGCGCGAGCCGGACGGCAACGAGGACCATCGTGGAGGCGACGATCTCCAGTACCTGCCACACCCGAGGACGCGCCGGCTTGTGTGGTCCGAAGCCGTCCGCGGTGCGTGCGCACCAGCTTTGGCTGATGTCGCGACACCACCTGCACGGCGTCCGAGCCGCCCGAACCCCTTCTGCCGTGGCGTCAACTGTTGGCCGAACGTAGGGTGGCCGCGCGCTTGATGAGCTCGAGCCCCACAACCGGATTGGACGCGGGAGGGCCCCCACCCCGGATGCGCGTCTGCAGCAGGTCGACCAGACGCAGTGCCGACTCGTTGACGTTGAGCCGCAAGCCGGTGATCGGAACCTCCGCGAACTCCGCGACCGGACCGTCCGTCACCGTGGCCACCATGAATTCGTCCGGCACCCGCAGGCGCAACTCGAGCGCCGCGGTCAACGACCCCTTCGCGAACACGCTCGATGACGTGATCACGGCGTCCGGCGCGTCGTCGGAGCGCAGCAGGTTCCACGCTGCTTCGGCGCCGGCTGCTTCGCCGAGGTCGTTGTCCGCTACGCGGATCACGGGCGTTTGCCCCCAGGAGCGGACCGCTGTCGTATAGGTGGCGAGGATCGCGCGTCGGTACATGTTGTCGGTCTGGCCGACGATGGCCGCTATGCGGCGCGCACCTCCGAGCCGCAGGTGAGTGAGCAGAGTCCGGATGGAGCTGACGTAGTTCACGCCCACCCACCAGCGGAACTCGTTGTTCGCCGGATCCGGGTCGAACGACACCGCAGGCATGTCGTGGCGCACCAGGCTCTGCACGTCCGGATCGCTGTGACGCGGGTAGAGCACGACGACACCGTCGAGCCGTGGCGCCCGGCCCAGCAGATCGTCGAGGTCGGTGGCGGTAACGGTCGTGTAGCCGCGACCGAGACAGGAGATCGCTACCGCGCCGGCCATCTGCGCGAAGCTCGCCGTGCCGAACACGAAGCCCGGAATCGCCTCCGGAGGCCGGACGAGCACACCGACCGCGGAGCGCGCGCCGACATGGGTGTAGCCGAGTTCAGCAGCGGCCCGCCACACCCGTTCCCGGGTGGCGGCGGCCACCGGGCGACGGTGGCTGAAGCAATGCGACGCGGTGGTCAGTGAGACACCGGCCCGCTGTGCGACATGGGTCAACGTGACACGGTCACGCTCCGACTCACTCCCGTGCAGTGGCATCAGCTCCGTCAGGGTCGTTGATCTGGCTCGTCGACAAGCGTGAGGTCTCCCGTAAGCCGAGGGAACACAAGACCAACACTGCCATGGCGAACGTTCCGTAGGCCGCAACCGACAGCGGGTTCTGGTCGAACAGGATCAACAAGCCGGAAGCGACGAACGATGCGGTCCCACCGCCGATGGCCGCCCCGACCTGGTAGGACGCCGACATGCCCGAGTAGCGCACGCGAGCGGGGAATTGCTCGCCGAGGAAGGCAGGAATCGGCCCCTGGGTGATGCCGGTGATCAGGCCGGTGATGCCGAACGCGACGACCGCCAGCACGAAGCTGCCCACCCCGACCAGCGGGAAGTAGATGTAGAGGAACACCGCCATCGCGACGCCACCGATGGTCATCACGGCCCGGCGGCCGATGTGATCGGACAACAGCGCGAACAGCGGGGCGGCAACGAACAGCACAGCGCTGTAGACCAGCTGTCCGGCCAGCGACTCGGTTGCGCCGTAGCCGATACCGGTGAGGTAGGACAGGAAGAACGTGAAGCCGATGTAGGCGATCGTGTTGTAGCCGTAGCTGACGCCCAGGCCGAGCAGGATTGTCCGCGGGCTGCGTTTGACGGCCTCCACGAGCGGGATTCGCCGCGCGCCCTCGTCGTCGATGTCGACGGCTTCCTGTTGGGGCATGGACAGCCGGGCGACGAGCCCGACGATGACCAGCACCCCGCCGACCCAGAACGGGATCCGCCAGGCGAACGGCACGAGCTGATCGTCGTAGGCGAGGCTGACCAGCGCGAAGACACCGCCGCCCAGCAGCGTGCCCAGGCCGATCCCCATGCTGGTGAAGCTGCCCCACAGTCCTCGGCGATCGGCCGGGGAGTTCTCGATCCCGAACAGGGCAGCTCCGCCCCATTCCCCGCCCGCGGCAAAGCCCTGGACGAGCCGGAGCACGACCAGCAAGATCGGAGCCCAGGCGCCGATCGTGGCGTAATCGGGCAGGAATCCGATCGCCAGCGTGGCCAGGCCCATCGTCGTCAACGTCAGCACCAGCATCTTCCGCCTGCCGATGATGTCACCGAAGTGGCCGATCACCAGCCCGCCGAGCGGGCGAGCGAGAAAGCCGGTGCCGAACGCCGCGAACGAGTACAGCGTGCCGTACAGCGGATCGCTGTCCGGGAAGAAGATCTGGTTGAACACCAGCCCGGCGGCCAGGCCGTAGATGAGGAAGTCGTAGTACTCCAGAGCGGTCCCCAGGCACGCGATGAAAAACGTCCGGAGCACGGAGATGTTCTGAGTCCCCGTCGTGACGGGGGCTGTCGTTGCCATGTGCACGTTCCCTCGGTGTCAGTCGCCGTAGGCGTGGGTGGGGATGGCCGATCGTGGTGTGCCCGACGCGGTGTAGCCGGCAATGTTGGGCCGAGCGAAATCCATGGTGAACGGCTCGTTGGTCTGCGGAACCACCGTCGGGTTGAGGTCGGCCACGGCGTCGACGTGTTCCGCGCGCCCCTCGTGCAGTACCAAGCTCGGGCCGCTGGCATCCATGCGTGGCAAAGCGAGCGCTTCGGCGGGCCCGAGCTTGCCGTCCACCATGGCGATGACAAGCTGCGCGACCGCGCTGACGATTCGCCGTCCCCCCGAAGCACCGAGCGCGGCGATCGATCGGCCGTTGTCGGTGATGAGCGCCGGCCCCATGTTCGCCAGCGCACGACCTCCCGGGCTGATGCTGTTGGCAGCGCCCGGTGCCGCGTTGAACCAGGCCATGGCGGAGTCGAACAGCAGACCGGTTCGTGGGCAGATGATTCCGTTGCCGAAATGGTTGGCCGCGGTATGGGTGATGGCCACGACTCCGCCCTCGCTGTCCGCGGCCGAGATGTGCGTCGTCCCGCTGGTGGGCGGCGAAGCCGCTTCCGGCGACCACGTCGGCGGCGTCCGCCCGTCGCCGTGCGGCCACGGGTCGTGCACCGCGTGCGAGGCGTAGATCAGCCATGGCGGGCCGTCGTTCCAGCGAGGAACGTCTTCGCCTGTGGCGACCAGTTCCGCCAACTTTCGCGCGTACGGATCACTGAGGAGCGGGTCTTGCGGGACCGGGACGACCGCGGGGTCGCCGAGCCAGTGGTAGCGATCGGCAAACGCTCGTCGGAGCACCAGCGCCAGGCGCCTGGTCTGTTCCGCACTCTCGTGCGACGTGGACGGCCGTTCGTTGAGCGCTTGCCAGACGTTGAGAATCTCGAGCTCGGTGATCCCGCCCCCGGGCGCACGAGGGACGGACACGTCCACGTTCCGGTACCGAAGCGTGAGGGCAGGCCCGATGTCCGGGCCCGAGTCGTACAGATCGTCGAGGGATAGAAGCCCTCCGTTGTCGCGGGCGGTCGCAACCAGCTGCCGTGCGATGTGTCCGGTGGTGAGGACGTCGAGCGAGCTTTCCGCCACCACCTCGAGCGTGTGCCCAAGGGCGTGCTGCACGATTCGCGGGCGAATGCCGAACGTGTGGCCGTAGCCCAGTGGCGCGTCGTGCCCGATGGGCAGGCCGTCGCTGGTCAGGAAGATCCGCGCGGCCATGTCGTCGGCACGCAATCGGGTCAGGTCACTGAGCGCACTGGTCAAAAACCACGTGTCGACCACGAACCCGTCATGAGCCGCTTCGATGGCCGGCTGGCAGACGGTCCGGCGTTCCAGCCGTCCCCAACGTTCTTGCGCGGTCAGCAAACCGAGCAGCGTCCGGGGCACGCCGGAGGCACGCGGTCCGTTCACGTTGACCTCGTCGATCACCGGGCTGATTCCGAGGACGGACGGTGCCGCCGCATCCGGGTTGAGCTGGAACATCCTCGAATGCGCGGCTCGCGGCGCCCGGGGACCGAAGTCGGCCGACAAGGGGCCGGATCGCCCGTCGTTGTAGAGCAGGAAGCCGCACCCGGCCAGCGTGGTCTCGGTCGGTTCGATGACGCCGGCGACGAGTGCGGCGGCCACCGCCGCATCGACGGCGTTGCCGCCCTTGTCGAGCATGCTCAGTCCGGCTTGGGTGCTTGTCTCGCGTGGGCTGACGACGGTGCCGCCCGGTGCGCTTCTGGTCGAGACCGGCTCTTCTGTCGGTCGATGCGAACGCAAGGTCGATTCCTCCGTTCCGGCGCTGATTGCTCCGTAACGTAAGGAGCGCCCTGTCGAGCACAAAGACCTTTTGCATGTTTTGCATGCGTGCCGGGAGTGCGGAAATGTCGTGGCGCTCTGCCACTGGTGACATCACCACGGACTGCTGCACGGATAGGTGACATCCGATCTGCGTCGATGTGTGTCGGCGCTGGAAGGATGTGCATCATGCCGAAGGCGTTTTCCAAGGAGTTTCGCGAGGACGTGATCCGGGTCTACCGGGAGTCCGATGCCTCGATGGCCCAGGTCGCCAAGGACTTCGGTATCTCGCCGTCGTGCTTGAAGCGCTGGCTGGCGATCGACGAGAAGAACTCGGCCCGGTCGTCTCGCTCGCCACAGTCGGGTAGCGAGTCCGACGCGCTGCGGGAGGCGAACAAGCGGATCAAGCTGCTCGAGCAGGAGAACGAGGTCCTGCGCCGCGCTGCGGCCTATCTGTCGCAGGCTCATCTGCCGGGAAAATGATGTACCCGCTCGTCCGCGAGCTGGCCGACGACGGGGTTCCCGTCACGGTGACGTGCCGGGTGCTCAAGATCGCCCGCCAGCCCTACTACCGCTGGCTCTCCAAGCCGGTGACCGACGCCGAACTGGCTGCGGCCTACCGGGCCAACGCGTTGTTCGACGCTCACCGCGAGGACCCCGAGTTCGGCTACCGGTTCCTGGTCGACGAAGCCAGGGAAGCCGGTGAGTCGATGGCAGAGCGGACCGCGTGGAGGATCTGCTCCGACCTGGGCTGGTGGTCAGCGTTCGGGAAGAGGCGCGGCCGCAACGGTAAGAAGCCAGGCCCGCCGGTCCACGACGACCTGGTGATGCGGAACTTCACCGCCGGCGCCCCGAACCGGCTGTGGCTGGCCGACATCACCGAGCACTGGACCCGTGAAGGCAAGCTCTACCTCTGCGCGATCAAGGACGTCTACTCCAACCGGATCGTCGGCTACTCGATCGACTCACGGATGAAGTCGCGGATCGCGGTCGCTGCACTCGACAACACCGTCGCTCGCCGCCGCGCTGAGGGTGTGGACGTGGCTGGTTGTGTCCTGCACACCGACCGCGGGTCGCAGTTCCGGTCCAGGAAGCTGGTCCACCAGCTCAATCGTCACGACATGGCCGGATCGATGAGTCGCGTCGGCGCGGCCGCCGACAACGCCGCGATGGAGTCGTTCTTCTCGCTGCTGCAGAAGAACGTCCTCGACCGCCGCGTCTGGAACACCCGCGAGGAGCTACGAATCGCAATCGTCGCCTGGATCGAACGGACCTATCACCGACGCCGTCGCCAAGCCGCTCTCGGGCGGTTGACCCCGGTCGAATACGAGCTGATCATGAAGCCCGCTGCCATCCAGGCGGCCTAACCGAAACTGTCACCAGTTCGTGCATCAGACCCTCCCGCTCGTAGGAACTCATCTCCGTGAACGTTCCGTCGCAGCCGTCTAGTTCGTGCACGCCACCCGTGGCGCCCAAGTCCACGGTGGGCAGGTCTCCGAACGCGTCCTCCCGCGCGGCATGGATGCTTCCCGTGACCGCCGTCTTCACCGTCCCGTACACATACTCGACCCGCTCCGGCGCGGCGAGAAGGCCTACCAGCAGCGCCCCGCCAGCGAGGACGAGGACCGTCCCCGCCGCCGCGCTGAGGAACCCATGCCAGCGCCGCGGCGGTGGCTTACTCCGTCCGACTGTCTCCCGCATGCTCCCTGCGGCCCACGCGGTCCGAGAGGAGTGGGCTGCGCGAGGAGCGATCGGCGGGCGCTGCACAACCGTCCGGAGAGTCCGCTTCCCTCTGTCGCGGAGACCTCGTTCGCGACGCTGCGATGACAAAGTTGAGATCGCGATACCCCCGGGGGTATAGTGGAGTCATGGGCGCGACCGAGATCAGGCGAGAGAACCCGACCCGGGTGGTCGAGGAGAGCTCGGTGCCGATCCTGGGCTTTTGGGCCGACCACCCACTCGACGACGTTCCTGACAGTCAGAGGAGTTTCGCCTATGTCTGACCGACAGCTCACCTGCGCCCCGGCATGCCGCGCCGGCGTATGGGGGCGGCTGAGCCGTGGAGCCGTCGCCCTGATCGTCGGCGCGTTCGGTGCATCCATGCTGTCGACGGACCCGGCGATCGCGGTAGCCGCCGGCGTGATGGCCACCGTCATCGCGGTCATGGCGGTCACAGGAACATGCCCGACGAGCTGGCTCACCACTCGTCGGCAGCCTCAGACGCCGCAGCACACACTCGACATCCCCGATGCCCGGCAGCACGTCGACCTGACGAGCGCCCCCGTCCCGAACAGGAGTTCTCATGTCCACGAGTGACCCCGACGCCCAGCGCCGCATCCTCAACCGGCTCCGCCGCGCCCGCGGCCAGCTCAACGCCGTCATTGACGCGGTCGAAGGCGGCGGGTCGTGCCGGGAGGTGGTGACCCAGCTCGCGGCGGTCTCCTCGGCGCTTGACCGTGCCGGGTTCGCGATCATCTCCACCGCGATGAAGGACTGCATCGCCGACCCCGACGGCACCAACCGTGCCGACGACATCACCACCGAGGAGCTGGAGAAGCTGTTCCTCACGCTCGCCTGAACGAGCGATCCTCACGACCAACCGACAGACAGCCCTCGAAGGAAGAAGCAATCCATGTGCCGAGCTGTGACCTGTAAGACCTGCGGCAAGACCACCTGGGCCGGCTGCGGCCAGCACATCGCCGAGGTCAAGCGCACCGTGCCGGCGGGCCAGTGGTGCCCCGGACACGACAAGGAGAAGGAGAAGGCAGCCGCGACGAGCGGGTTCTTCGCCCGCCTGTTCGGACGATGACAGGCGCCACGCGCCACGACTCGCCCTCTCAGAATCCTCAGGAGTTCTGGGAGGGCCGCTACCGGGACGCCGAGCGCGTGTGGTCGGGCCGCCCGAACCCTAGCCTGGTCAACGCTGTGCAGCACTTGGCTCCGGGGAAAGCGCTGGATCTGGGGTGCGGGGAGGGCGCCGATGCGATCTGGCTCGCCACCCAGGGCTGGCTCGTCACCGGCGTGGACATCTCCGCCACCGCTATCGCCCGCGCACGCCGCGAGGCTCAGCGTCAACAGGCCAGCGCGGCCACCCGGTTCGTCACTGCCGACCTGGCACGGTGGGAGCCGGACGACGGCCCCTACGATCTGATGACCGCCAGCTTCCTGCACTCGCCTGTCCCGCTCCCGCGCATCGCGATCCTGCAACGCGCAGCCACCACGGTGCGCGCCGGCGGTCACCTCGTGGTCCTCTCCCACGCCGCACTCCCACCCTGGGTCGACGCCGCGGATCATCCCGCGCACAGCTTTCCCAGCCCGGCACGACAGTTCGTGGAGCTGAACCTCAACGAGCACGACTGGCTCGTCCTGAGCATCCAGACGCACACCCGACACGCCACCGCCCCTTCCGGCGAGGCCGCCGAGCTGACCGACGGGGTACTTCTCCTCCAGCGCCGGTGACCGGCTCGTCCCGGCGCGGCTGACCCGCTGTGGGGCGGCTTAGCCGCGGGACATCGCGGTCTGGACGATGGCTTCGACGTGCAGCGTGGTCGAGTCAAGCAGCGGCAGTCCCGGCACGTCGTCGGGGCCGACCAAGAGGATGATCTCGGTGCATCCGAGCACGATCGCCTCGGCCCCGGCCGCGTGGAGGTCTGTCATGACCCGGATGTAGGTCTCCCGAGACTCAGGCCGGAACACGTGTCTGGTCAGCTCGTCGAAGATGATCTGATCGACCGTGGTCCGGTCGACGGGCTCCGGGGGCAGCACAGTGAAGCCCGCTCGCTCGAGTCTTCTCCGGTAGAAGTCCTGTTCCATCGTCGGCGCGGTGCCGAGCAGTCCCAGCCGGGTCACCCCGATGTCGGTCGCTGTGGTCGCGACCACATCGGCGATGTGCAGGAATGGGACGGTGATCGCCGCCTCGATGACGGGCGCGACTCGGTGCATCGTGTTGCTCCCGCAGGCGATGAAGTCCGCTCCCGCCCGCTGCAGGCCCCGGGCTTTGCCTGCCAGATACTGTCGGCCTCATCCCAGGCTTCGGCGCGCACGCATCGTTCGATGACGCCGAAGTTCACGCTGGACAGCACCAGCTCGGCTCGCTCGTGCCCGCCACGCAGCTCGTTCACGCGGTCGTTGATCCGGCGGTAGTAGTCCACCGTCGCGACGCTGCTCATCCCGTGCAGCAACCCGATGGTCCTCATCGGCGCTCCATCTGCCACCTTCTGGTCCGGTCAGATGCGGATGTAGGCGGCGTCGGCCAGTTGCGCATGGACGATCGCGGTGACCGCGGAGGGGACCGTGCCGACCTCGGGTCGCAACTCGCCGGGGTCGATGCCGCGCCGTCCGAGCCCGACGCTGCACGCGGCCACCTCGGTGTGCTCGGGCACCTGGACGGCATCGGTGCCGGTCAGGCCGGCCAGTGCCGGGCCGTTGACGATCACCCGCACCCGCACTCCCAGGCCGGCGGCGTGGAGTCCGGCGGCGGCGTCCAGCGCCCGTTACACGTCGGCGGGGTCGTCGGCCACGTGCAGGATCACCTCACGAGTGTTCTCATTCATTGTTTGGTGTTCTCTCTTGGTTTCCGGCAGGGTCAGATGGTGCAGCCGGTGAGGGCGGCCGAGACGTAGGGCAGATGGACGAGGGCAGCAAGGGCGGCCATGCCGACCAGGTATGCGGCGATCGCGACGGCGGGCAGGGCGCCTGCCAGCCCGGCGCTGGGGTGGACGAGGTGGCGGATGCGTTCGGGACCGGCGGCGTGCAAGGCGACAGGGCAGGAGTGCTGCGGCATGGCGGGGTGGGTGCGTTCGCCGAGCTTGACCAGGGCGCTGACCAGCGCCGGGGTTCCTGCGTGACGGCGGGCCTGGTCGTCCGCGGCGATCTCCAGGTAGTGCGGCAGCGCGTCGGCGACAGCGCGGATCAGCGGCACCCACCGTAGGTAGGCGGCGATGCTGTCCACTAGCGCGGTGATGAGGTGGTGGCGTTGGTGCAGGTGGGCGTGCTCGTGGGCCAGCACGGCGGCCAGCTCGCCCGGCCCCAGCGCGCGCACCGCGCCGGTGGAGAGCACGATCCCGCCGTGACGGTCGGGGAAGGTAAGCGCGAACGGGTGCTCGGCGTCGACCAGTGTCACCTCGTGCCCGTGAAGGAGCTGCCGCCGCGCGCCGTGCAGCAGCGTGCGGGCGGCGTCCCGGGAGCGAGAGCTGCGCCGAACCATCTGGCGGGCAAGACCTGCTCCCAGAGCAAGGGCCAGCGCCACCGGCAGGGCGAGCAGCAGCACCGCGGGGATCAGGGTTTCGGTGGTGTCGGCGGAGAACGGGTTCGCGGCGGTCAGGCACCGTTGGCAGACCTCGGCCGCGCGTTCGGGCAGCAGCGCGGGGCCGGCTCCGGCCCAGGCCAGCACCGGGCCGATCGCCAGCAGCGTGACCAGCCAGACCCCGATGCCGCCGGCGACGACCACGATCGCCAAGCGCGGGACGCGCACCAGGGCGGGGGCAGCGTGCCGCAGCAACCACGGCCCGAACACCGCCAATGCCACCAGTCCGGTGCACAGAGCCATCGTGAGGATGCCCGCGGTCATGGCATGTCTCCCCGGTCGCGGCGTTCCAGGTAGTCGCGCAGCAGGTCCAGGTCGTTCTCGGGCATCGAGTCCACGAACTGCAGGATCGAGGCGGCCCGGTCGCGGCTAGCCTCCAGCACCTGCTCCATCAGCCTCGCGGCGAGCTCGTGCCTGGTGATCTTGGCGCCGTACCGGGTGGACCGGTTCTGCCTCGTGATGGTCACCAGGCGCTTGCGATCCAGGTTGGTGAGCACGGTCGCGATGGTGGTGTAGGCGGGGTCGGAGGGCAGGTGCTCGATCACTTCGCGCACGGTAGCCGGGCCGTGGTCCCACAGCACGTCCATCACCTGCGCTTCCAACGCCCCCAGGCGCAGCAGGTCGCCGGAGCGCCCATCGGCGGCCTTCATCGCACAACCGCCACCGGCTCGGGGCGGACCGGGCAAGCGACCTGCCCGCGTAGTCGCCACACCAGTGCGACGCCGGTCAGGATCAGCGCGCCGAGCGCGAGGAACGGCTGCACGGGGGTGAACCAGGTGATCGCTCCCGAGTACCCCAGCGCCAGCAGCGCCAGCTTGTTGCACACCGGGCACCCCACCGCGAACCACGCCAGGATGCCGCCGGCCATTCCCATCCGGCTGCTGCGCCGAGCCTGCGCCTCATCGGCCGCGTCGGTGGCGGCGCCGTCCTCGCTGACCGCATTCGCCTGCTGCTCGTCCGCGGCGGCGCGGCACGGGCGGATATACGTAGCGACCAGCATGCCCGACAGCACCGAGGTGACCAGCCACACCGGATAGTTCCACCACACCGGTGGGATGTCTCGACCGAACAGCGGGTTGGGGATCAGCACCGTCGCCACCCCGATCACCACCGCGACGACCGCCGAGGCAGCGATCGCGGCCAGCACCTGCCTGCCCGTCCACCCTCGAAGCGCCTGGACCGCCAACCGGAAGCTTTCGCCGATGCCCTGGCGGGATCGAGTCGTGGGAGAGGTCATGGAACCCATTCTGACACGACTCGACTACCACGCATAGTCGACTATCTGAGATAGTAGAGGTCGGTGCCCGCGACAGTGACAGGAGAATCCCTATGCCCACCGAGACCACGAACCGCCCGAAACCGTCGAACCGTTCGAGGTCGTCACAAATCGTGCCGGTCGCCGTGTTGACCCTGGCTGCTGTCCTGATCGCCGTGATCGTGGCGGTGAACTGGAGTGGCACGACGGCCGAGGAGGGGGGCTCGCCGTCGGATAGCGGCGCGCCGACGGAGGTGCAGAACCCCGAGCAACCGGACCTGTCTGCGGCCGAGACCAGGGACGAGGCGGACCTGCTCGCGGCCGGGCCCGTGGATGCGCCGGTGGTGCTGGTGGTGTTCTCGGACTATCAGTGCCCGTTCTGCGCGCGGTGGAGCGAGCAGACACTGCCGTCGATGATGGAGCACGTCGACGCCGGGGATCTGCGGATCGAGTGGCGCGACATCAACGTGTTCGGTCCCGCGTCCGAGCGCGCAGCGCGGGCCTCGTACGCCGCCGCCCTCCAGGGGGCGCTCTGGGAGTACCACGACGCCCTGTTCGAGGACGGGGAGCGCAGGTCCGAGAGCGAGCTGAGCGAGGAAGCCCTCGTCGCCTTGGCGGGCGAACTCGGTTTGGACACCGAGCAGTTCGCCGCCGACCTGGGCTCGGAGGAGACGGCGCAGGTGATCGCCGCCAACCAGCAGTTCGGGTTCGACCTCGGCGCCACCTCCACCCCGATCTTCATCCTGGGCGGACAGCCGATCGTCGGGGCGCAGCCCACCGAGGTGTTCCAGGAAGCGTTCCAGAGCGCGCTCGACGCGGCGGAGTGAGGCGGCGTGGACATCGGACTGCTCGCCGCGTTCGCCGGCGGCACGCTCGCGCTGCTGAGCCCGTGCGCGGCGCTGCTGATGCCGGCGTTCTTCGCCTCCACGATCGGCAGCGGGCCCCGGCTGCTGCTGCACGGAGCCGTGTTCTACGTCGGCCTGCTGGCCGTCCTGGTCCCCGTGGGGGTCGGAGCCGGCGCCCTGGGGACGCTGTTCGTGACTCACCGGCAGGCGATCGTGCTCGTCGCCTCGCTGGTCCTGGTCGTCCTCGGCGCGGCGCAGGCGCTCGGGTTCGGGTTCGACCCTGCCCGGCTGCTACCGGCCGGGGCAGACCTGCACGCGCAAGCGGCGTCCAAGACCGGACTCGTCAAGACGGTGCTGCTGGGCGCTGCCAGCGGCATCGCGGGATTCTGCGCCGGCCCGATCCTGGGCGCCGTGCTCACCCTGGCCGCCGCCCGCGGCGACACCCTCGCCGCCGGTGTCATGCTCGCCGTGTACGGCGCGGGCATGGTGCTGCCGCTGCTGCTGATCGCCGCGCTCTGGCAGCGCCTGGGCGCCCGTGGACGCCGATTCCTGCGCGGGCGATCGTTCACCGTGCTGGGCCGGGAGCTGCACACCACCTCGGTGGTCACCGGGCTGCTGATCGTGGGCGTCGGGGTGCTGTTCTGGACCACCAACGGCCTGGTCGGCGCTCCCGAACTGGTTCCGCTCGACGCCCAGGCCTGGCTCCAGGAGAACACCGCGATCCTGGCGAACCCGATCCTGGACATCCTCGCCGTCGTCCTCATCGCCGGGATCGCACTCTTGCTCTGGGCCAGACGCCGCCGTACCCACGCTCGCGCTGACGCCCAGGCGGGCGAGCACCGCGCGGAACAGTCATGAAGCCGCGCCGGCGACGCTCCAGCCTTGCCCTCGCCGCCGTGGCCGCGCTGCTGGTGACCGGCTGCGGGGCATCCGAGCCCGAGCCCGTAAGAGACCCCTACTCGGTCGATGGGTCGCTACCCGTGGTGGACACCTCGGGCATGCGGCTGCCGACGCCGTTCGAGGAGCTGGAGGTCGTGGACCCCGGGTGGGACATCACTCCGCAGTACGCGGACGGGGTGTATCTGGCCGCCGGTGAACGCGACGGTGTGCTGGAGTTCACCGCCGTGGACGTCCACGGGGACGTGCTGTGGGCCGCGCAACGTCCAGCGAGCTGCACCGGGTTCGTCGTGACCACCGACGCGCACGGCCGAGCCCTCGCGATCCTGGGCGACCTCCAGACCACGGCCGACGCCCTGGCCGCGACGACTGCCACCGCCTACGACCTGACGACCGGGGAACGGGTCTGGGGTCCGGTCGAGGTGCCCGGCCCCTACCAAGGCCCCGGGCTGGTCTTCGCCGCACCTCCCGAAGGCTTCATGGGCGAGACCGGCCCACGCGTCGCGCTCGACCCCACCACCGGAGACGTCGCGGCCGACGAGTCGAGCCCCGAAGGTATCCGCATCATCGGCGAGTACCACGGCATCGTGCTGCTCACCCACGAGGACGCTCTGATCGCGCGCGACACGGCCGACGATCAGGAGCTCTGGCGCGTCCCCCTCGCCGAGCACGGCTGGACGGCGGCGTCCATCAGCGCGTCCCTGCGCCCTGCACCGGGAGACGGGCTCGCGCTCGTCGCCACCTCCGAGACCACCGGCGCGCTCCTCGACCTGGATCAGGGCAGCATCGTGAGCAGCACCGCACGCGACGCCGCCGTAGACCCCACCACGGGGACCCTCGTCACCCTGGACGACACCGGCCTGCACGGCTATGACGCCGACGACCGACCACTGTGGTCCCTGCCTGTTGCCGCCGAGACCACCATCGCGGCGATCGGCGGCGTCTTCCTCTATCTGCGAGAGGACGGGGCGATCCGGGTCCACAACGTCCTCACCGGTGATGTCGCCCAAGCCTACGAACCCGACGGCCAAGGACCGATCATCGTGCCCACCCACATCACCATCAACGGCACTGCACTCCTCCTCCAGGAACGACGGCACCTGGTGGCGACGATCGCTGAGTCCCCTCTGAACGAGTCCTCTCCGACGGCCAGCCACGCGGGCATGTCGATCGTGGGCGCTCGGGTCGCACACTCGACTTGAAATACCCCAGGGGGTATGAGACGGTAAAAATACCCCCAGGGGTATCAATGGCATCGACGGAAGGATGAACAGTGCTTCTCGAACGCATCTACGACGAGGACCTGGCGCAGGCCGGGTACTTCATCGGCTGCCAGGCCAAGGGCGAGGCGGTGGTGATCGACGCGCGCCGCGACATCGCGGACTACCTGGCGCTCGCGGCCAAGCACGGCATGCGGATCGTCGCAGTGACCGAGACCCACATCCACGCTGACTACCTGTCCGGGACGCGCGAGCTGGCTGCGGCGGTCGGCGCCGAGGTCTACGTCTCCGGCGAGGGCGGCGCGGACTGGCAGTACGGTTTCGACGCCCGGCGTCTGTACGACGGCGACACGATCACGATCGGCAACATCACGATCCAGGCCCGGCACACGCCTGGTCACACTCCTGAGCACCTGGTGTTCCTGGTCACCGATGGTGCCTTCGCCAGCGAGCCCGGCTACCTCATCTCCGGCGACTTCGTGTTCGCCGGGGACCTGGGCCGCCCCGACCTGCTGGACGAGGCCGCGGGTGGGGTCGACACGCGCTTCGAGGGCGCGCGGCAACTGTTCAGCAGCTTGCGTGAGGTGTTCCTGACCTTGCCGGATCATGTCCAGGTCCACCCGGGGCACGGCTCCGGCAGTGCGTGCGGCAAGGCGCTCGGAGCGCTGCCCTCGACCACGGTCGGCTACGAGCGCGCCCACGCGTGGTGGAGTCGCCACCTGGCTGCCGACGACGAGCAGGGGTTCATCGAGGAGCTGCTCGACGGGCAGCCCGACGCGCACGCCTACTTCGCGAGGATGAAGAAGCAGAACCGCGAGGGTCCCGCCGTGCTGGGCGAGCGCGGCCCGGTGCCAGAGCTGGCCGTAGCGGAGGTGGCGCGGCGGCTGGAGGCCGACGAGATCACCTTCGTCGACACCCGCCCGCCGGCGCAGGCCCATCAGGGCACCGTTGCCGGCTCGCTCAACATCCCCGACGGCCCCAAGACCGCCACCTACGCCGCCTGGGCCTACGATCCCGAGACCGACTCGCGTCCGCTGGTGCTGCTGGCCGAGGACCAGCCCGCCGCCCAGGCGATCGCGGATCGGCTGCTGCGGGTCGGCATCGACCAGACCGCCGGCTACGTCACCACCATCGACGGGCTTCCTCGGTTCGTCCCGCCCCTCATCGAGCCGGCCGAGCTGGCAGGTTTCGATGCCGCGCTGCTGCTGGACGTGCGCCAGCGCGGCGAGTACGCCGCCGGGCACATCCCCGGCGCCACACAGCTCAGCGCCGCGCGCGTGCTCTGGCACCAAGACGAGCTGCCGCGCTCCGGCACGATCGTGACCTACTGCCAGTCCGGGATGCGGAACACCGTCGCCGCCAGCGCCCTACGACGCGCCGGGCACGACGTCGTAGAACTCGACGGCAGCTACAACGCCTGGCGCGCATGGCAGGAGACCACCAGCGAGACCGCGCTGGCCTGACGCACAGCAGACCGCTCGCATCCTCCGACGTGCGGTCGGCCCCAGCCCTTTCCGTTCGCATCTCCGCTGCCCGCGGCCAGACCTGACGAGGAACCACCCCATGACCGATCCCTCCGCCGAGCTCCGAACGCTCACCGCCGAGGAGCTCGCCCAGTGGCGTCAGCTCCACGACGACCTCACGATCATCGACGTGCGGTCCCCGGCCGAGTTCGAGACCCTCCACATTCACGGCTCGTACAACGTCCCGCTGCCGCTGCTGACCGAACACGCCTCGGATCTGGCAGAGCGGCTCGGGCACCGCGCGGTACTGGTGTGCCAGTCCGGCAACCGCGCCACCCAGGCCCAGCAGCATCTCGCTGCCGCCGGTGTGCGGACGGCCAACGTGCTCACCGGCGGCGTGCCCGCCTTCGAGGCCGCTGGCGGCCAGGTGGTCCGCAGCGCAGCTCGCTGGGACATCGAGCGCCAGGTGCGGTTCACGGCCGGGCTGATCGTCCTGGTGAGCCTGCTCGTGGCCGAGTTCCTCTGGCCGGAGTCCCGCGTCATCGCGTTCGCGCTCAGCGCCGGGCTCGTCGTCGCGGCGCTCACCGGCTCCTGCCTGATGGGCCGCATCCTCTCCCGCATGCCCTGGAACAAGGTCACGGCCAGCCCCACCGCACGGAGCGCGATCGCATCCATCCCGGTCGCGACCCAGGAACTGTGATGCCCTTGCGTGCTCCGACGTTCCGACGGCGTTCAACTGCAACGACCCCGCATCTAGGACCGGCATCGGCACGGTCGGCGTCACGACCCGCAGCACCAACCACGATGCCCGGTGAGCACGAGTGAGCGGCACCCTGATCCTCACCCTCGTGCTCGCCGTGGGTGTCGGGCTCGCGCTAGGGACGCTCGGCGGTGGCGGGTCGATCCTGACCGTCCCGCTGCTCACCTACATCGCGGGCATGCCCCCGAAAGAGGCCATCGCGGCCTCGCTGCTGATCGTCGGCGTGACCTCGTTGTCCAGCCTCGTCGTGCACGCCCGGCACCGTCGAGTCCGATGGCGCACCGGGCTCATCTTCGGCGCCGCTGGCATGGTGGGCGCCTTCGTCGGAGGACTCATCGGAGGCCAGCTCCCCGGTGCCGTGCTGATGGTGGCCTTCGCGATCATGATGATCGCCACCGCGATCGCGATGGTCACCAGAAAGCCCAGGCGCGACACTGACCAACCCACCGCCGATGCCGGGACCGAGCGCGCCCACTCGCTGCCGATGCTGCGGACCATGCTCGAAGGCATCGTCGTCGGCCTCATCACCGGGATCGTCGGCGCCGGCGGCGGCTTCCTCATCGTCCCCGCCCTCGTGCTGCTGGGCGGCCTCAGCATGCCGGTGGCCGTGGGCACCTCACTGCTGGTGATCGCGATGAAGTCCTTCGCCGGACTCGCCGGCTACCTGACCACGGTGACCCTCGACTGGCCCCTCGTGGCCGCGGTCACTGCGATGGCCGTGCTTGGAGCGCTCCTCGGTGCACGCCTGTCAGGACGCATACCAGCCGACGCCCTCCAGAAGGTCTTCGGCGTCTTCGTCCTGCTCACCGGAACGCTCGTGCTCGTGATCGAGCTGCCGCCGGCCTGGGCGATCGCCGCCGGAGGCCTCGGACTCATCACGGTGGTCCTCGTCCTCGTCTGCCGGCTGACCGCTCTCAACTGTCCCTTCGGCCTAGCCCGGCCGACCCCGGGCTGATCCACTTCGCCTCACAACACACCGTCGCCGACCAGACTCCGGAGTCCCACCCTCATGACAACCATCGACCTCACCGAAGACGCATTCTCGGCGGCCATCACTGACCATCCCATCGTGCTGGTCGACTTCTGGGCCGCCTGGTGCGGACCATGCCGCAGCTTCGCCCCCGTCTTCGAGGCCGCGTCCGCCGAGCATCCCGACATCCTGTTCGCCAAGGTCGACACCGAGGCCCAGGCATCCCTGGCCGCCGCCGCACAGATCACCTCCATCCCTACGCTGATGGGCTTCAAAGACGGCATCCTGGTCTACTCCCAGCCCGGAGCGCTCCCGGCCAAAGCGCTACACGAACTGATCGGCAAAATCCGCGACCTAGACATGGACCACGTGCGCGCGCAAATACAGGAGTCGGACCCTCGCTAGAACAGGGAGCGCACCATTTCCGGGCTCAGAGTCGAGACATCTGCCGCCACGCGGACGCGGGCGTCCGAGCCTGCGCCCTTGCCGCTATGGGCCGCGATGCCAGTCGCCGGCGTGGCCGGGCTCGCGATGGATGCGGCGTTCCCCTCACTCGGGTGGTGGCCGCTGGCGTTCGTCTCGGTGACGTTGTCCCTGGTCACTCTCATCGGGCGACGGTCCTGGGGGGGCGCTGCTGGTCGGGACAGTCTTCGGCGCAGCGTTCTGGTTTCCTCACGTGTCCTGGTCGGCGCAGTTTCTCGGGGAGCATCCGCTGAGCGGGGTCCCGTGGGTGGCCCTGGCTGGCGCGCTGACGATCTACACGGCTGTGCTGACGGTGCCGATCGTCCTCGCCTACCGATGGCTGCCGCGCCGGCGCGACACCTTCGCGATGCGGCTGCTGGCGCTGCCGCTGCTGGTAGCGGGAGCCTGGACGATCCGCGAACTCATCATGGGCTCCTGGCCCTACGGTGGATCCCCGTGGGGACGGGTGGCGATGAGCCAATCGGAAAGCCCGATCGCTCCGGTCGCGTCATGGGTGGGCGTCTCCGGCCTGGGCTTCCTGATGGTCGCCGTGTGCGCCGCCGCGATCGAAGCACTCCGTTGGATCGTGCGCGCGCAACAGGCACGCGGTAACGCCACCGAGCACCCGAGAACACCTTTCGCCTCGTGGGCGGCGTCGATCCCCGCGCTCGGTCTCGCAGCGGTGATGGTCCTGGTGCCGCAGTTCCCGACCAGTCACGCGGGCACCATCCGGGTGGGCGCTGTGCAGGGCAACGGCCCCGCCGCGTACGTCGATGAGCACGAACCGGGCGCGGTCCTGGAATCTCAGCTCGCCGCTTCCGCCCCTCTCAAAGATGAACAGGTCGACGTCGTGCTGTGGCCCGAGGGCGGCGTCGACAGTGATCCCCTCGCCGACGAGGCCACCGCTCACGCGCTCAACGATGCAGCCGCCCGATACGATGCGCCGATCCTGCTCAACGCCGCCGCGGCAGACGGCCACCTCGTCTACAACACTTCCTTCCTCTGGACCTCGAACGGGCCGATGGCCACGCACGCCAAACGCCATCCCGTCCCCTTCGGCGAGTACGTGCCCGACCGGTGGTTCTACGGCGCGCTCGTGCCCAGCCTGGTAGACCTCCTTGAACGCGAGTACGCCGCCGGCGTCGACACACCCGCCATCGAGGTCGACGGCGTAGAGGTGGGACTGGCGATCTGCTTCGACGTGGCATTCGATGACGTCATTCACGAAGGCGCGCACAGCGGTGCCCAGGTGCTCATGTTCCAGACGAACAACGCCGACTTCCGCGACACCGATGAAAACCTGCAACAGCTTGCGTTCGCGCGCATGCGCGCCATCGAGACCGGCCGCAGCGTCGTCAACCTCTCCACCACCGGCACCAGCCAGGTACTCGCCCCGAACGGCGCCACGCTGGCCGCACTAGCCGCGGACGAACCCGGACTCATGATCGCCGACCTTGAGCTCCGGGACGGGCTCACCGCCGCCGTCATGTTGGCGCAGTCGATCAACACGCTGATCGTCTCAGGCACTCTCGCCGGCTTTCTCGTCCTCGCCTTCCTCCTCCTGCGAGACCGTGCATCCTCGCGACACCATCGGGTGCTTGACTCCAGCCAACGAAGCAGCATCGGCCTGCACGAGTGCGCCGACGCGCATCGCCGAGAGCGCTTGTAGCGGAAGAACGCCGTTGCCGAGCGCAGCGATCTGCTGATTAGCCGTGAGTTGATGGATCGGATCAGTGATCCAACCACTGGGGAGACCCATCAACCACTCCACGAACTCGGGCGACGGCCGCGGTCCACTAGTCCTGTCTAGCAGCGCTGGCGCGATTCGTCCTGTCACATGCTCCCATCGGGCGATGGCGCGGGCGTAGCGTCCCCAGCGGCGAAGATGTCCTCGATCAGGAACCACAGCATCTCGGGTTCGCTGCTCTTGCTCTGCAAGCCAGCCGGCCCGTTTAGCGCGAGGTCGATGATCTGATGCGAGAGCGCGATCGTCCCCCGCCTCGCCCTCACCTGTTCCAGTGACTCGCCGCCACGAGTCGAGTCCGTGGCGAGCGGCGTCCTGAACAGTGCCCCGGCTGCGGGCGAGGATGAAGACGCGAAGCCTGGGATGAGGAGCGCCGACAAGGGACGCTGGTAGGCCGATCCATTGCGTGTCATACCGCAGGTCGGCCAGATCGCCGAGTACGGCGCCGACTGCCCGGAGAGGTCGAGCTGCGAGGTCTCCCAGACCCCACGGGTCGGGTTCCACTTCGCGAAGGGCTGCATCGCCGGGGGTTGCGTGGCCGGGATTGCTTTGCGCATCGTCGTCTCCTTCTAGGGGTGCGCGGACGGCGGGTGAGGACAGCAGGCCGCGCACGTTCTCGATGACGACGAGCTGGGGTTGCAGCGCGTCGATCGCGGCGGCCATGTACGACCAGAGCCCGGAGCGGGTGCCGGGCGCGAGGCCGGCGCGCTTGCCCACGGTCGAGACGTCCTGGCAGGGGAAGCCTCCACAGAGAACATCGACCGGCTCGACGGTGCGCCAGTCGATGGTGGTGATGTCGCCCAGATTGGGGGCGTCGGGCCAGTGGTGGGCGAAGATGCGGGAGACGTGTTCGTTGTTCTCGGAGAACCAGATCGTCTCGCCATCCAAGGCGTGTTCGACGGCGAGGTCGAGACCGCCGTACCCGGAGAACAGCGATCCGACTCTGAGCGGGCGAGTCCGGTCGTGTGGGTCGTGCATGAGGGCTCCGGCTGAGGGGTGATCCCCGGTCGGACTTCACGCACCACCGGGCTGGTCAGCGACTAGGTGCACGACCTCCCGAACCACGCCGCCATGTCTCGTCGCCGGTGCCATGCCCGCACTCGGCGCACCATCCCGGCGCGCTTCGGAGTCCGTGACTCAGGCGGCGTCGCTGGTCCTCAGCCGCCGGCTCCCCGAGCCATCACACGTCTTTCAGAAGAGGTTCGACCGTCCCGAGTCGCATCGGATGCGACCGGGTTCGCGGGCTCACCTGCCCTCCGAACGGCGGCGGAAGGAGCGGCCCAGGTGACGGTTTCGATGCGCGTGATGAGCGCGGGCGATGGGTACAAGTACCTGTTGAAGTCCATCGCTGCGGGCGACGGCGATCGTTCGCTGTCCACGCCGCTGACTCGCTACTACGCGGAGGCGGGGACGCCGCCGGGCTTCTGGATGGGCTCGGGGCTGGGTCGTCTCGGGCACGGCGAGCTGGTCGAGGGAGCGCAGGTCTCCGAAGCTCAGCTCGCGCTGTTGGTCGGGATGGGCCATGACCCGATCACGGGCGAGCCGCTGGGCCGCGCCTACCAGCAGTTCGCGTCGATCACCGAGCGGATCAAGCAGCGCGTCGACGCCCTCGACCCCGAGTTGGGGCCGGCGACTCGAGCGCAGGAAGTGGCCGCGATCGAGGCGGAGGAGGCCGAGCGCGGCACCCGCCGCGCGGTAGCCGGTTACGACTTCACGTTCAGCGTGCCGAAGTCGGTCTCCACGATCTGGGCGGTTGCGGACGCCGGCACCCAAGCCTTGATCGCGGACGCTCATCATGCGGCGGTTGCGGAGCTGGTTGCGTTCCTCGAACGCGAGGTTGCAACAACCCGCGTCGGTGCAACCGGCCCGGGCGGCGCGGTTGCACACGTCGATGTCGCCGGCGTCGTGGCCGCGGCGTTCGATCACTACGACAGCCGCGCCGGCGACCCGCAGTTGCACACCCACGTCGTCATCAGCAACAAGGTCCTGACCGTGCAGGACGACCGTTGGCGGACCCTCGCCGGACGGCCGATGCACGCGGTGGTCGTCGCCGTGTCGGAGCTCTACAACGCCGCTCTGGCCGACCAGCTCACCCGCGTCCTCGGCGTCGAGTGGGAAGCGCGCGAGCGAGGCCGGGATCGAAACCCGGCATGGGAAATCGAGGGCGTGCCCGACGAACTGGTGACCGAGTTCTCCACCCGCTCCCGGCACATCGAGGCCGAGAAAGACCGCCTGATCGCGGAGTACGTCGCCAAGCACGGCAGGCAGCCCTCCGCGCGAACGGTGCTGAAACTCCGGGCGCAGGCGACGCTCGCCACGAGGCCGGAGAAGCAGGTCCGCTCGCTGGCCGACCTCACCGCCGAGTGGCGGCAACGCGCCGGCCGGGTGCTGCGCCGGGACCCGAATGGCTGGGCGCGCACGCTGACCACGGCGAACGCGCAAGCGCCGCGGCGGGTGCTGCGCGCCGATGATGTGCCGCTGGATCTGGTGCATGAGGTCGGGCAGACCGTGATGGAGACGGTCGGTGAGAAGCGTTCGACCTGGACCCGCTGGAACCTGCACGCCGAAGCATCCCGGCAGTTGATGGGGTGGCGGTTCCCAGCATCCAGGACCGGGAGGCGATCACCGGGCTCGTGGTCGATGCCGCCGAGCACGCCTCGCTACGGCTGACGCCGCCGGAGCTGGCGTCGAACCCGTTGCAGTTCCGCCGCGTCGACGGCACCTCCCGGTTCCGGCCGCACGCCTCGACCCTGTTCTCATCCGAAGCCCTGCTGGCCGCCGAAGACCTACTCCTTGCAAGGGCCGCCGCCACAACAGGACCGACCGTGCCGTTGGAGACGGTCGAGAGGATCGCCCGCAAGCCCGACGCACGCGGCCGGGTGCTCGGCGAGGATCAGACCACGGCCCTTGCCGCGATCGCGGTCTCCGGTCGCGTCGTGGACGTGCTGGTCGGCCCGGCCGGCGCCGGGAAGACCACGGCCATGAATGGGCTCCGGCGGGCATGGGAGAAGGAGCACGGCACAGGGTCGGTGATCGGGCTCGCCCCCTCCGCGGTCGCCGCGCAGGTCCTCGCCGATGACCTCGGCATCACCACTGAGAACACGGCGAAGTGGTGGCAGAACCACATCATGTACGGGACCACGTTCACGGCCGGGCAGCTCGTCATCATCGACGAGGCGAGCCTGGCCGGCACGATGTCGCTGGATCGGCTCACCCACGAAGCCGAGAAGGCCGGCGCGAAAGTCCTCCTGGTCGGCGACTGGGGCCAGCTCCAATCACCCGGCGCCGGCGGCAGTTTCGCCATGCTCGTGCACGCCCGCGACGACGCCCCCGAGCTGACCGATCTGCACCGCTTCACCAGCGAATGGGAGAAGACCACCTCGCTCCAGCTCCGCCACGGCCGAACCGAGGCGATCGACACCCTGATTGAGCACGGCCGGATCACCGGCGGCGACGAGGAAGCGATGATCGACGCCGCCTACACCGCATGGCGGCGTGACCTTGCCGCCGGGCGCGCGTCGATCCTGGTCACCGAGACCCACGCGACCGTCACCGAGCTGAACACCAGAGCGCGGGCGGATCGGATCATCGACGGCACCGTGAGTCCCACCCGAGAACTGCCGCTGCGCGACGGCACCGCGGTCTCCGAGGGCGATCTGGTCATCACCCGCGAGAACGACCGGCGGCTCCGCAACGGCCGAACGTGGGTCCGCAACGGCTCCCGCTGGACCGTCACCGGAGTTCGTGAGGATGGGTCGGTCAGCATCCGCCCGCCCGGGCGCAGGTTCGGCGGCGGGATCGTCCTGCCGGCCGACTACGTGGCCGAGCACCTGGACCTCGGCTACGCGATCACCGCGCACCGCGCCCAGGGCGTTACCACCGACACCGCGCACGCGGTCGTCACTGCCACCACGACGCGCGAGAACTTCTACGTCTCCCTGACCCGCGGCGCCCACAGCAACCACGCCTATGTCACCGTCGACCGAGAGGACGCCGAACACGCGGTGCCGCATCCTGGCGACAACCCGAACGTCACCGCCCGCTCGATCCTCTACGGCGTGTTGCAGCACATCGGCGCCGAGCTGTCTGCGCACGACACGGTCGCTGCCGAGCAGGACCGTTGGGGCTCGATCGCGCAGCTCGCGGCCGAGTACGACACGATCGCGCAAGCCGCCCAGCACGACCGCTGGGCGATCTTGCTCGCCGCGTCCGGGCTCACCGTCGAGCAGGTCGAAGACGTGCTCGGCTCCGACGCCTACGGCGCGCTGTCGGCCGAGCTGCGTCACGCCGAGGCCAACCACCACGACCTCGACGCGCTGCTCCCGCGGCTGGTCGCCGCGCGGAGTCTGGACGATGCCGATGACATCGCCTCCGTCCTGCACGCCCGCGTGGCACGCGCCACCGCCCGGCCCGCCGGATCAGGCCGCACCCGCAAGGCCCCGAGGCTGATCGTCGGACTGATCCCGCACGCCGGCGGGCAGATGGCAGACGACATGCGGCGAGCCCTGGACGAGCGCCGCGAGCTGATCGAAGCCCGCGCCGACGCCGTGCTCCGCGGCTACCTCACCGATGAGGAGCCGTGGACGGCCGACCTCGGCGCGGCTCCGAGGGGCGACAAGCAGAAGGCGGCGTGGTGGCGTGCCGCTCGCACCGTCGCCGCCTACCGCGACCGTTACGGCATCACCGACGACCGGACCCCGCTCGGCCCGACGCCGGAGAGCACCAGCCAGAAGATCGACGCCATCCGCGCCCGCGCCGCCCTCAACCGCGCCCAGGCGATCGCTCACGAAGGCACGACGGCTGATGCGGTGCGGCCAGCGACCACATCACGCCCCGCACCGAGCTTGTGAACCCGTCCAGCGGGGCGGCCGTCAGAGAGAGCGCCCCGGCGTGCCCGGCGACGGGCACCGATGCCCGATCTCGCGTCCGACCTCGGACCGCGTCACAGTCCGGTCCTGGGTCCTGTCGGCGTCGAGCAGGTCGATCACGTCGCTCGACTGAGTGACGAGTGAGGCGAGGCCCTGCTTGATGAGTTCGTTCGGTCCCGCGCTCGTGACGCTGGTCACGGGGCCGGGCACCGCGCCGACGCCCCGGCCGAGTTCGTGTCCGGCGAGAACGGTGGTCATCGAGCCGGACCGGGGACCGGCTTCGGGGATGACAGTCGCACCCGAGAGCGCCTGCCAGAGACGTCCGACATTCCTCCGTACGCGGCAGAGGTTCGACCTGCACGGCTCGTACGTGCGCGCGGACGCCCAGGAGCGCCACGCATGCTCTCATGGCGGCGTTGGCTCACCTCGACGCTATGAGGAAGCCCGAGCCTGAGCCCGTCCCGGTGTCCATTCCGCTCGTCGTGCTCGATGTGCGCGAGGACGGCACCGTGACCGTCACCGTCGACGGGAAACGGTTGGACCCTGACCCTTTCGCGCCGCCGTGGCGGCGCTCCTCGTTCGGGCAGATCATCGACCGCGCCACGAACGACCGGACGACACCGGCGAGGGTCGAGGTCCGCGAAGCGGACGGCACGACGTTCACCGACATCGTCGCCGCCCGCCGCCGGCGTTCCCGCCCCGAGCCCGAACCGGAACCGGCGGCGCAGGCCGGGCCGGTGTTTCACACCGTCGAGGGCAAGGGGTTCGTTCCGGGCGAGGACGTGGCGGTCGCAGTCGTCACCGGGCACACCGACGCCGCCCACTCCGGCACCGCGCGCGCCCTCATCGACCCAGCCGGGAACGGCGCCGACCGGACCGGCGAGGTCATCGAGGTCATCCTGTTCGGCCGGGTCTCCGGCACCACGATCATCCGGCGAGTGCCGTGAACGAGCAGGGCCGGCAGACCGGCTCGTTCGGGGACGAGCTGACCAACGCCGCGATGATCGGGCTGGTCGTCCTGTTCGGCGTCGCGCTGATCCTGCGCGCCGCGGGATCGGTGGCCGCGTTCCTGACCGGCACGCCCCAGCCGGCCGGCGATCCCGCTTCCGGGGTCGGTGTGCTGTTCCGCCCTGGTGATCCCGGCGCGGCGCTCGACGCGGACGGCCTGAACCCGGTCGTCTACTGGATCGTCGCCGGGCTGCTGCTCGCCGGCCTCGTGACCGGCGGGCTATGGGCGTGGCTGCGGTTGCGCCGCCACACCCACCGGATCGAGACCGACCCGCGCCGCATGGCCGGGATCGCCACACGGCACGAAGTCGCCGCCGCTGCGTCTGAGAAGGCGCTGCTGCGCCGCGCGGGAAACCTGCGCCCCGGCCTGGCTGACCCGAAGCCGGCGGACGTGGGCTACCGGCTCGGCACCTCCAAGGGCACCGGCGTGTGGGCGTCGGTCGAGGACTCGATCATGGTGATCGGGCCGCCCCGCTCCGGGAAGGGCCTGCATCTGGTGATCCCGGCGATCCTCGACGCGCCCGGCGCCGTCGTCGTCACCTCGACCAGGCCGGACAACCTCACCGCGACCATGCGCGCCCGTCGCAGGATCGGCCCCGTCGCGATCTTCGACCCGCAACACTTGGCCGAGGGTCTGCCCGCCGGTCTGCGCTGGTCACCGATCCGGGGCTGCGAGTCGCCGCAGACGGCGATGATCCGCGCCACCGGGCTCGCCGCCGGCACCGGCCTGTCCGCAGGCGGCGTCGACGGCGGAGGCTTCTGGGAGGGCAAGACACGGGCCGCGCTCCAAGCCCTGCTGCACGCGGCAGCGATCGACCATCGGCCGCCCGCCGAGCTGTTCAGGTGGACTCTCGATCCGACCGCGGCCGCTGACGCGGTGGCGATCCTGACCGGCTCCACGCAGGCTGCGACCGAGTGGGCCGAGTCTCTGGAAGCGATGATCGACTCCGACCCCCGCACCCGCGACTCGATCTGGCAGGGCGTCTCCTTGGCTCTCGGCTCCCTCGCGGACCCGCGCGTGCTCGACGCCGTATCGCCCGGCCCCGGTGAGGGCTTCGATCCCGAAGCGTTCATCCGCGACCGCGGCACGTTGTTCCTGCTGGCAACCGGGTCCGGTGCGGGAGCCAGCGCCGCGCTGGTCGCCGCGCTCGTGGAAGACCTCATCGAGACCGCCCGCCGCCTGGCCGCACGGTCGGCCGGTGCCCGGCTCGATCCGCCGATGCTGCTGGCCTTGGATGAGATAGCCAACCTCTCGCCGTTGCCGTCGCTGCCGACGCTGATGGCCGAAGGCGGCGGGTCGGGGATCACGACCATGCTGGTGCTCCAATCGCTCGCGCAGGCGCGGGACAAGTGGAACGAGCACCAGGCGAACGCGATCTGGGACGCCTCGATCGTCAAGGTCATCCTCGGCGGGGCTTCCAACAGCCGGGACCTGCAAGACCTGAGCGCCTTGGTCGGCGAACGCGACGAATACACCGACTCCGTGACGCTGGGCGACCACGGCACCCGCTCCAACCAGCGGTCCGTGCGCCGGGTGCCGATCTTCCCGCCCGACCGCATCCGCCGGCTCCCGTTCGGGACCGGGATCGTGCTGCTGCGCTCCGCGGCCCCGATCGTCACCGACCTGCACCCCTGGCCCAAGCGTCCCGACGCCGGCCAGCTCGCCGCCGACCGTGCCGAGATCGAAGCCCTGCTCCGTCGTTCCGGCACCTGAACGCCGGTCGCGGCACGGAGCACCTGCCCGCCACAACGGCCCGGCACGAACCGGCGCCGGAGAGCAGACAGGAGCCCAGCATGTCCGACGAACCCGGTGGCGACGCCACGACGAACGATGTTCCCGACTCGGATGTGGACCAGATGGACGACGACGGCTACGACGAGCCGCTGATCGCCGAGCCGCCGCACCCGATCAACTGGAACCTGCTGAGTGCCGAGGACGCCGAGGCCGAGTGGTTGGAGCTCAACCGCTGGGTGGACTGGCTACGCCACACCTACGGGCTCCCCGCCTCCGTGATCCCGCCCGCCTGGCACATGCACCCGGAGCTGCTGTGGGAGCTGAGCGCGCTGCACCTTCACTGGCTCTGCGCCTACGACCCGGACCAGAACGGCAGCGCACCGCTCGGCTGGCACCGCGACTTCGCCGACGCCCGCCAGCGGCTCCGCGAATGGGTCGCCGCCTGCGGCACCCGGCTCGACCACGACCGTCCCACCCGGCAGACTGTCTGGCCCGGCGAGGAACCCGGCGACCCGATCGAGGACATCCCGATCACCGACCGCGACGCCGAGTTCGTGGAGTTCGTCATGGCCGACGTCCAGGCCCGCCGCGAGGCAGAGGAAGCGTTCTACCGCGACCTCGACCCGGACACCGGAGAAGTGTCGTGAGCGACAAGACCGAGGCACTCGTCTCGCCCCTGCTGGACAGCCGTGAGGTCGCCGCGTACTTGAAGGTCTCGGAGTCCACCCTGTCGCGGTGGCGCTCGGCCGGCACTGGGCCGCCGTTCCTGCGGCTTGGCGGGATCGCCCGGTACCGGCTCGACGCCGTGGACCGCTGGCTGAGTGAGCTGGAACACGACCGGGCCCCGCAGAGCTGAACCGCAGCCGACCGCCGAGCCCAAGCCGGTCCCGCCGATCGGCGTGAAGGTCTCCACAGACATGGAGCGCCGCTCCTACGGCATCCGCGCCCGAGCCCGGTGGACCGACCCGACCACCAAGCGGCGTGTCATCCGCTCGGAAATCGTGCGAGACGAAGCGGCCGCGCACGCGTTTTTCGACCAGCTCCGCAACTCATCGACCAAGGGCATGGACGTGTCCATGACGCTGCTGGAGTTCGTCACCTCCATCGGCGACCGGTGGGCGCGGGGCCTGGACCCGACCTCCACCGGCGAGACCTACGGGTACGGGCTGAAACTGCGCGTGCTGCCCGCGCTCGGGCACCTGCCGGTCACCCAGATCACCGCCGGGATCATCGACCGCACCATTGATGAGTGGGAGCAGCGTCACGGCGCGTCGACCATCAAGAACACCATCGCCCCGCTCGTGCGGGTGCTCGATGAGGCCGTGCGGGACGGGCTGATCCAGATCAATCCCGCGAAGAACCGCGCCAAGCGGAGCCTGAACCGCAACGCCTTCCGCGGCCAGTCCGCCGAACACACCTCCCCACGGGCGCACGCAATCCCGGACATGAAGACCCTCAACCGCCTCGCCAGGGCGTGCGGCAAGGTGCATCAGTCCTACAGCGACTTCGTGATGCTCGCCGCGCTACTCGCCGCACGGTCCTCGGAGGTCTCCGGGTTGCAGGTCGGGGACGTGGACTACGGCAAGAACCTCGTCGTGATCCGCCGGCAGGTTTTCCCCGGCAAAGGCGGCCTGGTTACAAAACCGACCAAGAGCCGCAAAGAACGCCGCGTGCCGATCCTCGAACCACTCCGGCCAGTGCTCGAACGCCTCACCGACGGGAAGGAGCCCGAGGATTCCCTGCTGGTCGGCCCGAAGGGCGGCTACCTCACCACCGCGACCGTCCGCGACGCCACCAACTGGGACGGCATCGTCGCGAAGCTCGGACTGCCCGACCTCACCCGGCACGGCCTACGCCACACCGGGGCAACCTGGATGGCCGACGCGGGCATCCCGCTGCACGTACTGCAAGACATCCTCGGGCACGCCTCGATGGAGACCACGCGCGGCTATCTCCACCCCGACGACCGCCACCTCGCCTCCGCCGCCGAGCAGGCCAACGCCTTCCTCTCCACCGCCGGACAACGCAAGAACGCCCGGCGCAGCAGCCCCGCGACCAGGGGCCTGTGATGCGCTCCGACGCCCGCGGGAGTGCTCCCGGAAGCGTTCTGGTCCCCTTTTGGTCCCCTTATCCACAGGACGCGGGTTCTGGGCGATCAGTTCGTCCACAGGCGACCACCGGCGAGAGCGCCGGGGGACCAGAGGGGGACCACAGAGAACGACCCCCGGACATGATGAAGCCCAGGCGAGAAACCTACTCTCACCTGGGCTTTTACGTCGGGCTGACAGGATTTGAACCTGCGACCCCTTGACCCCCAGTCAAGTGCGCTAACCAAGCTGCGCCACAGCCCGCCGCACCCGAGGTCCGGGTGCGTGCTCAACGATAGCGCACCGGTCACCCACGACCCGGGCGAGGTCTCCTGGTCTCAGCGAGCCGATGTCGGCACGGAGTCCGCGTCCGCCACCGCCGCCTGAGGCTTGAGGTCCAGCGTCGTACGGAGCCTGATCGGCTTGAGCGCCAGCGCCGCGAGCACGCCGACGATCCCGACCGCCGCGGAGATCAGGAAGATGTGCGCGGTCGCGTCGCCGTACACGGTCATGACCACCTCGCGAACCTGCGGTGGCAATGCCTTCAGGTTCAGCGCGCTGGTACCCCCGGACCCGGACTGGGGCATGGCCCCGCCGAACGCGGCGTTCAGGTCGGCGGTCACGCGGTTGGCCAGCACGGCACCCAGCACGGAAACACCGACGGTGCCGCCGAGTGAGCGGAAGAAGGTGATCGAGCCGGTGGCCGCACCGACGTCGGACAGCGGCACCGCGTTCTGCACCGCCAGCACCAGGTTCTGCATCGTCATGCCGACACCGATGCCGACGACCAGCATCGCGCCACCGACCTGCCACAGCGGCGTGGCGTGATCCATCAGGCCGAGGCCGAAGAAGCCGAGCACCAGGATCGTGGTGCCGGCGATCAGGTACGGCTTGATCTTCCCGACCCGGCTGATCAGGCGTCCGGAGATGGTCGACGAGACGAGGACGCCCGCCATCATCGGGATGGTGAGCAGACCGGCTTCCGTCGGCGAGTAGCCGCGGCCGACCTGGAAGTACTGCCCCAGGAACACCGCGCCACCGAACATCGCCATACCCACCGCGACGCTGGCGAGGATGGCCAGCGCCGGGGTACGGCTCGCCACGATGCGCAGCGGCACCACCGGCTCGGGCACGCGCGACTCCACCGCGATCGCCGCGCCCAGCAGCACCAGCGAGCCACCCACCATGGCACCGGTCTGCCACGACAGCCACGCGAACGAGTTGCCGACGAAAGACACCCAGATCAGCAGCAGGCTGACACCCGCGGCGATCAGCGTCGCGCCCAGGTAGTCGACCTTGGCGTCCTCCCGGCGCACGTGCGGAAGGTGCAGCGTCTTCTGCAGCACGATGAACGCGATGACGGCGATCGGCACGCCGACGAAGAAGCACCACCGCCAGCCCAGCCACGACACGTCGACGATCAATCCACCGAGCAGTGGCCCGCCGACCGTGGCCAGGGCCATGACACCACCCAGGTAGCCGTTGTACTTGCCACGCTCGCGCGGCGGGATGATGGCGGCGATGACCACCTGAACCAACGACTGCAGCGCGCCGACGCCCAGCCCCTGGAACGCCCGCGCCGCGATCAGCTCGCCGACGTTCTGGGAGAACCCGGCCAGCAGCGAACCGGTCACGAAGATCGTGATGCCGACCTGCAGCAACAGCTTCTTGTTGAACAGATCCGCCAGCTTGCCCCAGATCGGCGTGCTCGCGGTCATGGTCAGCAGCGTCGCGGTGACCACCCAGGTGTACTGGGTCTGGGTGCCGTTGAGTGAGCCGATGATGCGCGGAAGCGCGATGGACACCACCGTCGAGCTGATCATCGCGACGAACAGGACGAGCAGCAGCCCACTCAAGGACTCGAAAACCTGCCGTCGCCCCATCACCTCAGGTGATTCCAACTCGCACTCCTTCCGCGCTGACTCCCACATGCTTCCGTCAGTGCATAACGCGAACGACCCCTCAATCGTTTCCCATTGGGCAAACTTTCTCAAAGTGAATTAAGCCATACCGCTAAGGTGTTGCCTCATGACGAGTGCGGAGTCCTTGCGCGACCGGAAGAAGGCCGCGACCCGGCAAGCGCTGCACGAGGTCGCGCTGCGGCACGCCCTGCGCGAGGGCTTGGACAACGTCACCGTCGAACGGATCGCGGACGAGGTCGGTGTCTCCCGGCGCACGTTCTCCAACTACTTCGCGAACAAGGAGGACGCGATCCTCCACGGCGAGCGGGAGCGCACGCGCAAGCTGCTGGACCTGCTCCGCAGCCGACCCGCCGACGAGGACCCCTGGCTCGCGCTGTGGCGCAGTGCGAGGGAGCTGAACAAGGACATGGAGCCGGACCTGGCCGGCGTCGAGCAGTTCCGGCTGCTGATGCGGCACCCCTCGCTGATGGCCAAACAGGCAGCAGATCACGCCGCGCTGGCCCGGGAGCTCGCGACGGTGCTGCAGGAGCGTGACCCGGAGCTCGATCACGAGGTGGCGCGGCTGACCGCGACGGTGTTCATGACCGTTCTGCGCACCGCGGGCACGTTGTGGTTCGAGCAAGGCGGCAAGGAGCCGATCATGAAGGTCGTGGAACGCGCACTGAGCCGGGTTCGCATCGGCTGACGTTCACACGTCGACGATCGCCGAGGCGTTCCACCGCCCCTCGGCGTGCTCCATCCGTAGCTCGCTCAAGGCCACCGCCTTGGGCGCCGAGCCGATGATCTCCACGTCGGCCAGGTCCACTACCGGCATGGCGACTCGCAGCACCGGTGCATCGATCTCCACGGTCAGTCCGACGGCCACCGCGTCCTCGGTGTCCACCAGGTAGATGACCTGGTCGAGCACGGCGATCAGCCGGTCCTCGTCGGTGTCCGCGGCGAGTTCCGCGGTCACCGTGCGGCCGGCCGAGGCGTCTTTGACGTCGGCGAAGCACTCCACGAGCGCGGCCACCGCCTCGGCTAGACATTCCTCCTGGGTGGGCGCCCACGCCTCGATCCGGACGTCGGCCGTGTGCGGAACGGCGCGGTGTCCACGATCAGTCGTCATCCCTTCACCACACCCAACGGCACCAGTTTGGCGACGATGCGGCACAAGCCCGCTCGCTCCGCGACCGAGACGACCTCGGACACGTCCTTGTAGGCCGCCGGGGCTTCCTCTGCCAGACCACGACGGGAGGCGCCACGCACCGCGATGCCGTGTTGCCGTTCGAGCTCGTCGACGAGCTTGGTGACGTTGACCTTCTTCGCCGCCTGGGTGCGGCTGAGCACGCGCCCAGCGCCGTGACACGTCGAGTAGAACGCGCCACCACCCGGCACCCCGGCCAACACGTACGACCCGGTGCCCATCGACCCGGGGATGAGGACGGGCTGCCCTGCCTCGCTCAGGTCGGCGGGCAGGTCCGGATGCCCGGGCGGCAATGCGCGGGTGGCGCCCTTGCGGTGCACGCACAGCTCCCGGGCGACGCCGTCGACCTCGTGCCGTTCCACCTTGGCCAGGTTGTGCGAGATGTCGTAGACGAGTTCGAGGTCGCGGCCGGTGATCTTGCCGAACACATCGGCCGCTGCGAGCCCGAGCAGGTGCCGGTTCGCCCGCGCGTAGTTGGCCGCCGCCGCCATGGCCCCCAGGTAGGCGCGACCTTCCGGCGAGTCGACCGGGACGCAGGCCAACTGCCGGTCGGGCACCGTGATCCCGTGCTCGGGCATCGCCCGCTCCATGCCGCGCACATGGTCGGTGCAGACCTGGTGCCCGAGGCCGCGCGACCCGCAGTGGATCATCACGCACACCTGACCTTCGCGCAGCCCGAACGCCGCGGCGATCTTGTCGTCGTGGACCTGCTCGACGGCCTGCACCTCGAGGAAGTGGTTGCCGGAGCCCAGACTGCCCAGCTGCGCCAAGCCGCGCTCGACCGCACGATCACTTACCTGGCCGGGGTCGGCGTCGGCGACTGCGCCGAACTCCTCGCAGCGGTCCAGGTCGCGCTGCGTGCCCCTGCCCTGTTCGACGACATACCGGGCACCACCGGTCAGCACGCGGTCCAGCTCGCGCCGCGTCGACATCGGCCAGATCGCGCCCTTGCCCGCGCCTCGCGGGGTCACGCGGGCCAAGCCGTCCATGATCTTGTCGCGAACCGAGGTGAACTCCTCGCGGCTCAGGTCGGCCGCAAGCAACCTGACGCCGCACGAGATGTCGAAGCCCACCCCGCCCGGTGAGACCACTCCCCCGTCGCGCACGTCGGTCGCAGCGACCCCGCCGATGGGGAACCCGTAGCCCCAGTGGATGTCCGGCATCGCGTAGGAGGCACCGACGATCCCCGGCAGGGCCGCCACGTTGGCCACCTGCTGCAGCGACTGGTCACCGGCGGCCTCCGGCAGCAACGCCTCGGACGCGAACACGACACCGGGCACGCGCATGTCGCCGGAGGGGTCGATCCGGAATCGGTAAGGCGTCTCCTCGATCAGCTTCACCGTGCACACTCCGCCGCGGATACGGGATGTTTCAGGCCGGTCAGCTCCCACGTTAGCGACCGTGTGGGATCTGCTCAGCCGGCGCGCTCGACCTCGGCGAACAGGCCGCGTGGGCCCTTCAACGCGTTCAGCGCGGCCAGGATGTGGGCACGGGTGATCGACTCCGCCCAGTCGGCGTCGCCCGCCTGGAGCGCGTCGATGATCGTGTGATGCTCCTGGCACGTCGCGATCACCTGCCGCGGAGTGAACGCGGTGAAGACGCGGTGCAGCAGTGGGATGTGCACGACGGTGGTGAGGGCCTCGACGAGCCGGTGACTGCCCGCCGCCGAGCGGACGAGTTCGTGGAACTCGATGTTGAGCTCGGCGATGCGCTCGTGGTCGAGCGGCTGCACCCGGGCCAGCTCCGACATCTCGTCGGCCAGCGTGCGCAACCGGGCCAGGTCGACTTCGTCGGAGCGTTCAGCGGCGAGCCGGGCCGCCCATGCCTCGAGGTTGGCGCGCATCCGGTAGGTGTCCTCGAGATCGCGCTGGCTCCACCGGCGCACCTCGACGCCCCGCCGACCGCGCGGCTCGATCAGCCCGTCGGCGCGCAGGCGCTGGATGGCTTGGCTGACGGGGGTGCGCGAGACCCCGAAGTCCGCGGCGATCTGCACTTCGCGCAGCGCCGTACCGGGCGGAAGCTGCCATGTCATGATCCGTCGGCGCAGCTCCCGGTAGACCCGCTCCGCGGACGGGTACGTCTCGCTCACCGAGGCCTCCTCACCGTCGTCCAGCCGACGTCACATTAAGCCACAGCCACTCTGCCCCCGCTCGCCGTCCCCGGCGCGCTGCACGCGGTATTGCATGCAATAACTCGGATTTCGGTTGACTTTGGCGCCCATTGGGCGGCATATTGCATGCAATAGCGGGTACGACGATGAGGACACCGATGCCGGACAGCACAACGCCGCCAACCCTTCCCGACGCCTCGATGCTCCGCCCCGGAGCCGGGCCGTTGCCGCTGGTCGTGGCCGGTCGGCCGACGACCGCCGGGCAGATCGTCGAGGTGCCGTCTCCGGCGTCACCGAACGGTGGCCGCTCCGCCGTCCACGCGGACGCGTGCATGGTGGCGGACGCCGCGGCAGCGGCGGACAGTGCATGCAAAACCTGTGCCGCGCTCTCGCGTCGAGCACGCGCGCAGATTCTTCGCGGCGCGGCCGGCTACCTCGGCGAGCATGCCGACGATCTCGCCGTCTCGCTGACGCTCGAGGTCGGGAAATCGCTGCGGGACAGCCGCGGCGAGGTGCAACGCTGCATCGCCACGCTGGAAGCCGCGGCCGACGCCGTCGCCGAACTCGGCGGGCGGGAGATCCCCGTCGACGCAGTCCCCGTCGGGGCAGGGCGACTGGCGTTCACCGTGTGGGAGCCGGTGGGAGTGGTCGCCGCGATCACCGGTTTCAACTTCCCGCTCCTGCTTGCCGTGCACAAGATCGCCGCCGCCGTCGGGGCAGGCTGCCCGGTCCTGCTCAAGCCGAGCGAGCGCACCCCGTTCACGTCGGTCGTGCTCGCCGACGCCGTGGTGTCCAACGGCTGGCCTGCGGAAGCCATCAGCGTCCTCAACGGTGGACCCGACGTCGCCGTCGCGCTGTGCGAGGACCCGCTGGTTCGCCTGGTGAGCTTCACCGGCAGCTCCGCGATCGGCGCGAAGATCGCCGAGCGCGCCGGCCGCCACCTCAAGCGCGTCGTGTTGGAGCTCGGTTCGAACGCGGCGACCATCGTCGAGCCGGACGCGGATCTGGAGCTGGCCGCCCGTACCTGCGCCACAGGAGGTATGGCAGCCACCGGTCAGTCGTGCATCTCCGTGCAGCGGGTGCTCGCCCAGTCCTCGATCGCGGCCGACCTCGCTCAGCGGATCGGTGCCGAGGTCGCCGCGCTGCCCACCGGCGATCCGCTCGATCCCGAGACCGTCGTCGGCACGCTGGTCGCGCCGGCAGAGCTTCGCCGGGTCGCCGACCTCGTCCAGGACGCCACGGCGCACGGCGCGGAGGTCGTGACGGGCGGGGTGGTCGACGGCGAGCTCCGGCCGACCGTGCTGCTCGGTGTCCGCGAACCCGCCCGCCTCTGCCACGAGGAAGCTTTCGGTCCCGTAGTCGCCGTCATGCCCTACGACGACCTGGACGAAGCGATCGCGCTCGCCAACTCCACCCCCTACGGCCTGATGACCGGGGTGTTCACCGCGTCGATCGACACCGCGTTGCGTGTGGCGCGCGGTGTGGAGAGCGGCGGCGTGCACATCAACGACTCGTCCAACTTCCGCGCCGACAACATGCCCTACGGCGGTGTGAAAGCCAGCGGACTCGGCAAGGAAGGCCCCGCATCCGCCATGCGCGAGATGTCCGTGGAGAAGGTCATCACCGTCCGCCTGCCCGCATGACGACCCCGAGGTAGGAACAGATGAGCAGCGACCAGACCGACGTGGTGATCGTCGGCGCAGGCCTCGCCGGAGGCGTCACCGCGGCCAGACTGACCGCGGCCGGGCTTCGCGTGGTGTGCCTGGAACAGGGTGACTGGCCCGACTACGACAAGGCCCGCGCCGACTTCCCCGACTTCGAAATCACCGCCGACCGCTACTGGGCCCGCGACCCGAACGTCCGCCGGGCACCGGCCGACTACCCGGTCGACGACAGCACGTCGGACATCTCCGCGCTGATGTGGAACGGCGTGGGCGGTGGCACGGTGCTGTACTCGGCGAAATGGCACCGGATGACGCCGAGCGACTTTCGCGTGCGCAGTCACGACGGCGTCGCCGACGACTGGCCGCTGAGCTACGAAGACCTCGAGCCCTACTACGTCGAGGCCGAGCGACAGTTCGGGGTGTCCGGGCTGGCAGGCGATCCGGCGTATCCGGCAGGCGAGGGGCCGCCGAACCCGCCCGTGCCCATCCGGGCATCCGGCAGGCGAATGGCCAAGGCGCTCAACGAGCTCGGCTGGCACTGGTGGCCGGGCACCAACGCGATCTCCACCCGTCACTACCGCATGCTCAACCCGTGCCGGCAGCACGCCGCCTGCATGCAGGGCTGCCCGGAGCGCGCCAAAGCGTCCACCGACATCACCCACTGGCCCGCGGCGATCGAGCGCGGTGCCGACCTGCGCACGGGCGCCCGCGTCACGCGCGTGCTCGTCCGCGGCGACCGGGCCACCGGCGTGGAGTACCTGGACCGGCGCGGCGCGCTGCACAAGGTGGAAGCGCGCGCGGTGATCATGTGCGCCAACGGAATCGGCACCCCACGCCTCCTGCTGATGTCCGCCACCGCCGAGCACCCCGACGGGTTGGCGAACTCGTCGGGACTGCTGGGCAAGCGGCTGATGATGCACCCGTTCGGCTCGGTCGCCGGCATCTTCGACGAGGACCTGGCCACCCACTCGGGCTCGTGGGGTCAGCAGATCCAGTCGATGCACTTCTACGAGTCCGACCCGTCCCGTGGCTTCGTCCGGGGTGCGAAATGGGGGCTGCAACCCACCGGCGGGCCGCTCGGGCTCACCCGTTCGTATCCCTGGGCCCAGTCACGCGAGCCGATGTGGTTCGAGCACTTCCACCACACGCTGGCACGCCGGTTCGGCCACGCGCCCATGTGGAGCCTCGTTGCCGAAGACCTGCCGGACGAGCGGAACACCGTCACGCTGTCGTCCGAGCACGTCGACTCCGACGGCTTGCCCGGGGCCAAGCTCAGCTACACCGTCGACGAGAACAGCAAGCGGCTGATGGAGTTCCACCTGGCGCGCGCGGTGGAGTCGTTCGAGGCCGCCGGTGCGCGCGAAACAGTCGTCGGCCCCCACGTGCGGTCCAGTGGCTGGCACCTCATGGGGACGGCGGTGATGGGCACCGATCCCGCGCGCTCGGTCACCGACCGGTTCGGGAGGACGCACGACATCCCCAACTTGTTCATCTTCGACTCGAGCACCTGGGTCACCTCCGGTGGTGTCAACCCGGCCGCGACCCAGGCAGCACTCGCGCTCTGGTTCAGCGACGCCTTGCTCCGGCACGGACAACTGTCCCGCACCGACATGCGCTCAGGAGTCACCGCATGACCGACGCACCCAGCGGCCTCGACCAGTCGATGTTGACCGACGACGAACGCGAGGCCGTCTACCTCCTCGGTGAGACCCTCATCCCCGAAGGCTCATCCGGACCGTCGGCGGACCAGGCCGCGGTCGCGACTCGGTTCATCGACGAGTTCTTCGCCGTTCGCCCCGACTTGCACGCGGGCTTTCGTGCTCTGCTGGCCGAGGCGGATCTGGACCACCCCAGGCAGTGGTGTGAGCGGCTGGAACGTGAGCGCCCCGAGGACTTCTCGCGGCTGACGTTCGTGATCGCCGGCGCGTACCTGCTCAGCCCGAAGGCACGGAGCTGGCTCAACTACGCCGGACAGGTGGGCGAACCGCAGGACGGTTCACCGCAGCCCGAGTACGCACCCGGCGGCCTGCTCGACCCGGTTCGCGCCCGTGGTCCGATCTATCGGCCCACCGACTGGAGACCCGCGGGAGGAGCGGCATGAGGGTGGAACTTGTCGAGGTCGGCCCGCGGGACGGCCTGCAGAACGAGGCGCGCACGCTCGACATCGACACCCGCGCCGAGCTGATCCGCCGTCTCGTCGACCTTGGTCTGCGGCGGCTGGAGGCGGTCAGTTTCGTCCGCCCGGACCGGGTGCCGCAGATGGCCGGCGCGGAAGAGGTCCTGGCGCAGCTGCCGGTCCGGGACGACGTCACCTACATCGGCCTCGTGCTGAATGCTCGAGGGGCCGAGCGTGCGGCGGCGACCGCGTGCTCGGAAATCAACATCGTCGTGCCGGTGACGGACGAGTTCTGCGCGCGAAACCAGAACACCACGGTGGACGGCATGCTCCAGCACGCCGCATCCGCCGCGGCCGTCGGTCGTGACGCCGGTATGAGCGTGTCGGTCACCCTGGCCGTGGCGTTCGGGTGCCCGTTCGCCGGCGACGTGCCGCTGTCGCGCGTCCGGGACGTCTACGACCGGGTGGCTGACCTCGGGATCGACGAGATCGCGTTCGCCGACACGATCGGCGTCGGTGTCCCCGGCCAGGTGTCACGCATGGCCGAGCTCGTCCGCCGCGACAGCCGGGTGCCCCGGATCCGCTTCCACTTCCACAACACGCGCAACACGGGGTACGCCAACGCTGCCGTGGCCAGTTCACTCGATGGCCTCGGGACGATCGCGCTCGACGCCTCGATCGGCGGATTCGGTGGTTGCCCGTTCGCTCCGGCCGCGACCGGCAACATCGCGACGGAGGACCTCACGTATCTCCTGCAGCGCGACGGCGTCGACATCGGGACACGCCTGGAGATTCCCGCGATGACGCGGGTCGCCACCTGGCTTGCCGACGAGTTGGACAGCCCGGTGCAGGGTTTGCTCGCCCGGGCCGGTGACTTTCCCGGAGGCTTGCGATGACCAGCCGCACTCCCCTGCCGCTCGAGGGAATCCGCGTCCTCGAGCTGGGCAATTACATCGCGGCGCCGACGGCCGGGCGCATGCTCGCCGACTTCGGTGCCGACGTGATCAAGGTGGAACGCCCCCGCACCGGTGACGAGCTGCGCAACTGGCGGCTCTACGCCGGCGAGACGTCGATGCTGTACCGAACGGTGAACCGCAACAAGCGGTCGATCGAGCTCGACCTGCGGACGCCGCGGGGACGGCGTGCCGTGCTCGACCTCGTCGCGAGATCCGACGTGCTCATCGAGAACTTCCGCCCGGGCACACTCGACCGTTGGGGGTTGGACGCGGCCACGCTCGCCGAGGCCAACCCCGAGCTCGTGGTCGCCCGCGTCTCCGCGTTCGGCCAGACCGGGCCGCTGTCCGCGCGCCCGGGTTTCGCGGCCGTCGCCGAGGCCTACGGAGGCCTTCGAGAACTCGTGGGCGAACCCGACCGGCCTCCGGCGCGAGTGGGCGTTTCGATCGGCGACTCGATCGCAGGCCTCTATGCGGCCTTTGGGGTCATGATGACGCTGTTCCAGCGGGAATCGGCGCGCGCGGCAGGCCGGCAGGGCCCGTCGCCGGTGAGCCAGCACATCGACGTGGCCCTGCATGAGGCCGTGTTCTCGATGATGGAATCCCTCGTGCCGGACCACTCCGCCTACGGCGTCCGCAGGGAGCGCGTCGGCGGTCGCATGGAAGGCATCGCACCGACCAACGCCTACCCGTGCGCCGACGGCAGCTACGTCGTCATCGCGGGCAACAACGACGCGATCTTCAAGCGGTACATGAAGACCATCGGCAGGCCCGACCTCGCCGACGACCCCGGCCTGGCCACCAACGCCCAACGCTGGGCCCGGCGCGACGAGCTCGACGACGCGATCACCGCGTGGACCACTTCCCTACCGCGTGCCGACGTGCTGAGGATCCTCGACTCCGCGGGGGTGCCGGCCGGACCGATCATGTCCGCCGCCGACATCACCGACGACCCGCAGTTCCGCGCCCGCGCGATGATCCAACAGTTACCGGTGGAGGTGGACGGCGAGGAGCGCGAGGTGGCCTTTCCCGGCATCGTCCCGCTGCTCGGCGGCACTTCGCTGCCCGTCCGATCCGTCGGCCCGGACCTCGGCGAGCACAACGAAGAGGTCTTGTGTGGCCTGCTCGGCTGGACGCGGGAGGACATCGACCGGATGCGCGAAGAAGCGGCCGACAGCGGCCGGTGACCCCACCCGCGCGAACCCGGCAGCCTCGCACTCCATCCGTGCGAACCTTGCAGCCACCTCCCACTCTCATCCGGCCAGGTGCTGACGGCATCGCGGGATCGATCCGGCATGTCCGCGGTCGGTATCAAGGTGCCCCTCCTGGCTCTCGCCGTGGCCGCACAGTTGGCTACACCGGTGAGGCGACTCGCATGACCCGCTTCACCAGGAGGTAGTCAAGCGCAGGGCGTCCCGCCGGGCGCGCATCGGTGTGAGCGCGCAGCCGCGGACTGAGTCCGTGCCGCCGATACTTCACCGCCGAGCAGACGACGTCCAAATCCACCGCAGTCGGCCTTTCCGACCGTCATCACGCGCGAAGGTGCTCGATAATCCGTTGCGCGGCCTCCATTGCCATGCGGCGCATCGCCTCGGACGTCTGCGCACCGATGTGCGGAGTGATGACCACCGAGGGCTCGGCTCGCAGCGGGTGATCCCATGGCAGCGGTTCGACCGTGGTGACATCGAGCCCCGCGCCGCCAAGGTGACCTCGGCGCAATGCGGTCGACAACGCGTCCTCGTCGACGATCCCACCGCGCGCCGTGTTGATCACCACCGCACCGGGCCGCATGCTCATCAGCTCGTCCAGCCCGAGCAGATCGCGGGTGTCCGAAGTGAGGGGCACGTGCACGCTCACGGCGTCTGCACTCGCCAGCAGCTCCGGCAAGCACGTGGGCTCAGCTCCGCGTCGGCTGATCGCCTCGTCGGCGAGCAGGGGGTCGTGGGCGAGCACCCGCATACCGAAACCGAGCCTGCCGATGGCAGCAACCTGCTCGGCGATGCGCCCGAACCCGATCAGCCCCAGCGTGGAGCCGAACAGCTCCCGACCCTGAATGGCCGCACGAGCATCCTCACCACCATGTCCCCTGTCACGGATCGCCAGACCGATCCCGCGGCGCACGGCAAGCAGTAACGCGAAGGTGTGTTCGGCGACGGATCGGGCATTGGCCGTCGGCGTGTTGGTCACCGCGATACCCAGTTCTCGGGCGGTGTCCAGGTCGACGGTGTCGAGACCGACGCCGTGCCGCGCAACGATCCGCAGCCGCGGGGCTCGCCGCATCATGTCGCCGTCGACCCGCTCGGTGCGCAGCAGAATCGCCGACAGCTCGGAGGCGGTCGCGTCGAAATCCACTGCGCCATTCCCTGCGCCGTCGTCGTAGCCGAGGTGGACGTCGGCGTGCGCGCGAAGCAGTCGGACAGCATCCCGGTGCACCGGCCGGGGAATCCACACAACGGGGCGGTCAGTCACGAGCGACGAGCTTCTGGTTGGCCGCCCGGCGCTCAGCTTCGCCTTCGAGTAGCTCGGCGGCGGTACGTCGACAGCCGCAACGCCGCCCGCGCCGACCTGCTAAGCGCGGCCGCACGGGGCGACCTGACGCCGGTCGTCCACGACGTGCTCCCACCCGACCGCGCCGCCGACGCTCATCGCCAGATGGACGACGGCGCCGTCTTCGGTCGAATCGTCCTGGTCCCGGAAGGGTGAATGCGCCCTGCCGGTGGGCGTAGTCACGCCCGCCGGCAGGGTTTGGCGCTTCAACTCACGGGGTCGTGGTTGCAGGCGGTCTTGAAACTGCGTGTGCGGATGTCGCGGCCACGGTCGAGCTTGTCGAGGCTGCGTCCGAGTACGTCGGCGACGCCATCCGACGGCGCATCCGCGACATGTCGTGACCCGGAGTCGCCACGCACGACTTCGAATCTACGTCGCGTCGTGACATTGCTGACGAATTCTGGATCACAGAGTCTGCCGGCATTGTGGTCGCCCCCGGCGGGAACGCGGCGATGTCGCTCTGAGCCGGTGCCGTCGCCTGCAGGGAGTCGCGGCTCGCCAAGGAGGACTCGGCCAATAAACAGGTAGCGCTGGACCGGGTGCCCCGGCCGCACACCGGGGTAGCAGCGGCATCGGCGGTACCCGCACGGGGCTTATGGCTGCGGTCGGGTGAGGATCTCGGCGCCGTGGTCGGTGATCGCGATGGTGTGCTCGGTGTGGGCAGTGCGGCATCCGGTGGCGCTGCGCAGTGTCCACCCGTCGTCCGGGTCGGTGATGAGTCGATCGGTGTCGGCCATCACCCACGGTTCCAGGGCCAGCAGCAGCCCCGGTCGCACCCGGTAGCCGCGGCCGGGGCGTCCCTTGTTGGACACGTGCGGGTCCTGGTGCATCGTCGATCCGATGCCATGGCCGCCGAACTCGGTGTTGATCACGTATCCCGCACGCGACAGCACCTGCTCGATCGCGTGCGAGACATCCCCCAGTCGCGCCCCCGGGGTCGCGGCAGCGATCCCCGCAGCCAGCGCGCGTTCGGTGGCGTCGATCATCGCCACATCCTCCGGGTTGCGGGTCTCGCCCACGATGAAGCTGATCGCCGCATCCGCCGCAACCCTATCTTTCTTTACTGCCAGGTCGAGGGTGAGCAGGTCCCCATCCGCCAGGCGGTAGTCGTGGGGCATGCCGTGCAGCACTGCGTCGTTGACTGCGGTGCAGATGTAGTGCCCGAACGGCCCACGCCCGAACGACGGCGCATAGTCGACATAACACGATGTCGCTCCCGCCGCGTCGATCATCTCCCGCGCCCACTGGTCGATGTCGAGCAGGTTCGTCCCCACCCGACACCGGGCCTTGAGGCTCTGGAGGATGTCGCCGACAACCCGGCCTGTGACTCGCGCCCGGTCCAGCTCGCTCCGGGTGAGGATCTCGATCATCCGGCACCTTCCCACCAACGATCCAATAACTATCCCAGTAAATGTATACCGGGATTAGTATTGGTGTCATGGTCAGGTTGCCGCTCACCAGCGAGGACGTGGCACGCGGGCAGCGCCTCGGGGAACTGCTCCGTCTCGCCCGCGGTTCCCGTTCGATCTTCGACGTCGCGGTCGAGGCGGGCATCTCTCCGGAGACGTTGCGCAAGATCGAGACCGGTAGGGTCGCCACGCCAGCGTTCCCTACCGTCGCTGCGGTCGCCATCGTGCTAGGTCTGTCGCTCGATGACCTGTGGGCCGAGATCAGCACACCTCACGGAGCGCCCCCGCAGACGCGGACGTAAGCGCCTGCGTTGGCGTCGCGCTGACGACTACGGCGTGCGAGTCTGCTGGCCCGCGGTGTTCATCGGGTCGTCTTGTCATTGTCGTGTGGTGGGTAGCCGGAGAATGTTGCGCGGTATTCGCTGGGAGTCACTTGGGCGGCGCGGCGGAACTGTTCGCGGAAGGTGCTCGGGCTGCTGAAGCCGACCTGTCGGGCGATGCGTTCGATGCTGTGGTCGGTGGTCTCCAGCAGTTCCTGCGCGTGCCGGATGCGAACGCCAGTGACCCATTCCATCGGGGCCTGTCCGGTCTCCTGGTGGAAACGGCGGGTCAGGGTGCGAATGCTCGTGTGAGCTGCTGTGGCGATGTCGGCGAGCGTGAGCGGGCGGTGGGCGTTCTCCTCGATCCACACCAAGACGTCCTCCAGGGTGGCGGTGCGGTAGGTGGGCGGGTTCCGGACGATGAACTGCGCCTGTCCTCCTGTGCGATGCAGTGGTGCGACCGCGAGCCGTGAGGCGTGGGCGGCAACCGCCGCACCGAAGTCGCGACGGATCATGTGGAGGCACAGGTCCAGTCCTGCGGCAGCTCCTGCCGAGGTGAGGACTCGCCCGTTGTCGGTGTAGAGCACGTCCGGCTCGACGACGACCCGCGGGTACTGTCGCGCCAGCAGGTCGGTGGCAAGCCAGTGGGTTGTCGCACGCTGCCCGTCAAGAAGCCCTGCCTCCGCGAGTACGAACGCCCCCACACAGATCGAGGCGATGCGCGTTCCCGCCGCCGCTGCCGCACGCAGCGCTTCCGCGACACCGTCCGGGACGGGGGCTGCCGCTTCATTGCGTCCGGGGACGATGATCGTGTCCGCACGCTCCAGCGCCTCCAGACCCACGCCGGTGGCGATCTGGAGGGGCCCGGCGTCGACCGTGGGCGCTGTCCCGGCGACGATCACCCGGTATGCGGGGCGCCCGTCCGGGAGTGTCACGCGACCGAACGTCTCCACCGCAGTGGCCAGATCGAACGCAATCGCATCGGGAAGGGCGAGCGCGACGACCGTGTGCATGCCGCAATGTTACTGGGCATTTTCATGTGATAGTGCCCGTCAGGCCATGTGGCCAGATTCCGGCGGTCATTGGCTATCAGGCCGATTGTGTCGGATCTGGGCGGGCCCGAGACTTGGTAGCGTCGCCGCCGTTTCCGCCAACGCAGAGGAGTTCCCGTGTCGATGTCCGTGCAGATCGTGCTGTTCGACGGGTTCGATCCACTCGACGTGATCGCACCGTTCGAGGTGTTCGTCGCCGGCAGTGAGTACTTCCTCGACAACGCGCTCGACATCGCCCTGGTCAGCGCGGAAGGCGCACGCGACGTCGTCTCCGGCTCGCAGAGCCTCACGCTCCGCGCGACCGCGACACTTGACCCCCACCGACCGGGGATCATTATCGTGCCCGGCGCGTCCGGGCCCGTTGACGGTGACCCCGACCAGGGCGCCGAAACGATCCCGGTCCTCTTGGCCCGGTTCGCAGCGACCGGCGCGATCCCGCTCATCGCCCAAGCACTGTACAACCCCGACGTCCTGGTCGCGGCAGTGTGCGGCGGCTCGCTCGCGCTCGCGATGGGTGGGCTCCTCGAAGGCCGCAACGTCGTCACCCACACCCTCGGGATGCCGCTGCTCGAGGCAACCGGCGCGACGGCGGTGAACGCTCGCGTTGTCGACGACGGCGACCTCGTCACCGCTGGAGGCGTCACCTCCGGGCTCGACCTGGCGCTCTACCTGCTGGAACGGCAGTTCGGACCCCGGATCGCCCACTCCGTCGAGGCCCTGTTCGAGTACGAGCGGCGCGGCACCGTCTGGCGTGCCGAAGGGACAGCCCCAGCCATGGTGCCTGCGATCCCCGCGGCCTGACGCCCGGACCGGAGAACGAAAGGAACATCGAAGCGAATGAACCCTATCTGCGGCGACTGGCGACTCCAGATGAAAACTCCCATCGGGACCATCGAAGCCGACTACCACTTCGAACAACACGACGGTGTGGTCACGGGGACAGCGAACGGCGCGGGCGAAGCCGTCGCCCTGACCGATCTTGTCACCGAGGACACCCCAGACGGTCAACACGCCGCCTGGCGGCAGCAGATCACCAGGCCCCTCCGACTCAATCTCGAATACGACGTCAGCATCACCGGAGACACCCTCACTGGAGAATCTCGCGCGGGACGCCTCCCACGCACCCGTGTCACCGGGCGAAGGATCACCGCATGAGGGCGCCCATCCACTTACTCGGCACGTCCACGCCCGCACCCGGATCGTCCTGGTCGAACGGGAGCGAGGTTCATCGCGCATGAAGCTCAATCGTTCACCCGCAATGATTGTTCTGCGGGTCCTGTCCGCTCTGGAACTGATCTCGCTGGCCGTCATCCTCACCAACAGGTTCACTGTTCACCTTCCTGTCGTGACCTCGACGGGCGGCCCGCTGCACGGCCTCTTCTATGTGTCGACGATCCTGCTGGCGCTGTTCCTTCCGCTACCCCGCACTTCGAAGTGGCTCGCGGCCGTCCCCGGTGTCGGCGGCGTCCTCGCCCTCTGGCGGGCACACCGGCATACTCCGGCCCCGGCAGACGAGCCCCCGTCGGCGCTGGATCTCACGGATGACCAACGCAGACAAGCGATCGTCATCGCTGACCGTGTCACTGCAACACTGTCCAGCGACACGCGGATCGGCCCACTGAGTTTCGCCGTGCCGCGCGGGACGATCACCGGGCTGGTCGGACCGAACGGTGCGGGAAAGACCACGGCGCTGCGGCTCATGTGCGCACTGGTGGCACCATCGAGCGGCAGCATCCTCACCGCAGACGACCCGTCCGGCGCCGCCGCACGGATGGGTGTGCTGATCGACTCTCCGGGTCTGCTGCCCAGCCTCACCGCCAGGGACAACCTGCTCGTCCTCACTCGCTTGGCCGGATGGGAACCTGCTGTCGCAGATCAGGCACTGGAACGTGTCGAGATGACCTCGGCGGGGCATCGTTCGGTGGGGACCTTCTCGCTGGGCATGAAGCAGCGGATCGGTCTGGCGGCAGCTCTCCTGGCAGACCCGAACATCGTGATCCTCGACGAACCGACGAACGGTCTGGACCCTCGCGGGAAAGCAGACCTGCGCGTGTTCTTGCGGGAACTGTCTGCCGAAGGCAAGCTGTACCTGGCCACCGTCGAGGACCCTGCCGCTCAGCGCGTCCGGGCTGCCTCAGTTCACCCCTCGACGTGAATCATCACCGTTCGAGGTTTCGCGATACCGAGATTGTCAAGCAGGCTGCGCGCATCGATCAGCGTGCCCTTGCCCAGATCAACGATCTCGCGGAGCCTCCCGTCACCGTCCGCGGTCACCTGCCGTGTTGAGGTCTGGCCGTCGACGGTAGCGGTGATGGTGTACGTCCGACCTGCTCTGAAGACCGGAGGCGTCATCACGTCCACCATGCCGCTGCCCGTTATGGTCATCGACCGTCCGTCCATCCGCACGCCGGTCAGCGACAAGAACTCGTCGTTCGGACGCTTCACAGAGACGTCGTAGCCCCACACCGAAAACCGTGGGAGAACCGCACGGTAGGCGAACTCCTGCGGCTGCGCCACCGCGCTGGCGAAGGTCGCGTTTGCCTGCGGAACGATGTAATCAGCGAAAACCCGATGGTTGTTGGAACCGTGGATTCCGGGCAGCTCGACCGCCTCGAACGGAATTCCCTTGGTGGGCAGGTCATTGACCCCGATTATGGTGTTTCGCTGCAACATCTGCTCCACCAAGGATCCGGTGGCAGACCTCAACGGGGAGTATTGGCCCTGACAGTCCGGCGCCGTGAGAGAACTCAGCTTCAGGCACGCGTCTCCACGGCTGAGGAAAAATTTGATGTTCGTCCCGCGAATGTTGGATGCGATATCCTTCGGGTTATACTGGTGCCACCATATCTCGTCGGTCACGGCGGTCCCGTAACCCTGATCGCGCAGATAGCCCAACCCGTTAAGAACAGTCGTCAACTCGGGCTCGAATATGTCGTAACCTCCGCTGACATAGCCGATATAGGAGTACTGGTCCGGGTGCATCATACCCTGGAGTTCGGCAGCCCACGCGCCCATCGAGAACCCCATCACGCCCCGTCCGCCGCGGTCGGTTCGAGTGCTAAACAGCGTCTCAACCAGCGGGTAGAGCTCCTTGTGCAGGAACGAGTCGGCCGGGAGCGTATTCGCGGTGGCCGGTCTGACATTAGGCAGTAGATCGTTTCTGCCATCGATCCACACGCATGTCTCGCACACGGAGTCTGTGGGATCAGTGTCCGGCGACACGACAATAAAGTTCATCTTGTCCAACTGCGCCGGGATGTTATACAGCTTGTCCTGGACGTCGCCACCGCCACAGGCGATCATACGCAAGAACACATCGATGCTCGTGGCGGAATTCAACGCGCAGTTGTCCAGCGGTGAAAAGACGGTTCCGTGCAGCGCGTACATGACCGGGAACCGCGGCCCACCGGTTCGATAGCTGGTTGGCAGGTATACCGTGTTCTTGATCCGCTGCTTCAACAGAGGGCTATTGAAGGACAAGTCGAGGACCCGCGGGTCGTCCCCGGCCTGACGCAACTGTACGTCCCACCCAGAAAATGGTCCGGGAAGGGAGTCAACGGAGGGCAGCCTCATGGCCGTTGGGCTGGCTGCGGCCGGCGTGGCCGAAACCAGCCCTACGATCACCGAAACGGCGGCCGCTACGGACACCGTACGAACGGCGATTTTCTTCCACATACTGAGCAATCACCTACTTGAATTCACATGCACAAGCACTGCGAGATCCGGCCGCGGTATGCCACCGCGGGACGCATGGCGATAAATATGACGAGTCGTCGGCCGGCCCAGCGCGAAGGCTGAAAGGCGGCGCCTCAATCAGTGTATAGAAGAATCGTCAGGAGAATCTGGTGAAGTCCGGATCGCGTTTTTCAACGAATGCCGCAGCGCCCTCCTTACCCTCGTCCGAGGCGACAAACAAGTCCAGCGACGAGCTGGACATGTTTGCCAGTCCGGCCTGATGTTCGGTGTCAGCGTTGAACGAGTGCTTCACGAACTTGATCGCGGTCGGACTCATTGCGGCAGTCTCGCGCGCCCACCTGCGTGCCTCCGCCATGAGCTCGCCCGGCGCTACCACAGCGTTGACCAGCCCCCACCGCTCCGCGGTCGTGGCGTCGTATTGGCGACAGAACAGCCAAATCTCCCGCGCACGCTTTTCGCCGACAACACGCGCCAGGTAGGTCGTGCCAAAGCCGGCGTCGAATGAGCCGACCCTTGGCCCCACCTGACCGAACCGCGCGGTTGTACTGGCGATCGTGACGTCGCACAGCACATGGAGTACATGACCGCCCCCAATGGCGAAGCCGTTGACCGCAGCTATCACCGGCTTCGGCACCTCGCGAATCAGCCGGTGCAGGTAATCCAGCTCGAACAGCCCACTGTCTGTTGGCCCGTAGTCGCCAGTCTCGGCTCGCTGCTTGACATCGCCTCCGGTACAGAACGCCTTGGTGCCGGCGCCGGTGAGGATCACCGATCGCACCGCGCGGTCTGCCCAAGCGGCCCGGAAGGCACGAACAAGTTCCTCGACCGTCCGCGCTCGCAGGGCGTTGTACCGTTCTGGCCGGTTGATGGTCACCACCGCCATAGGCGGCTCAACCTCGTAGCGAATGTCTTCGAAGTTACCAGCGGACATGGCCGTGCTCCTGTTCTCAGTTGACGACCTCAGCCGACGCGGCGACTGCGTCCCTCCCAGTGACGTTCCCGCAACGTTCGACGGAACACCTTGCCGACGGCGGTCTTCGGGATCTCCTCAACGATTTCCATCGACAAGGGCTTCTTGTAAGAGGCCAGATGGTTGTCGCGGCAGTGTCGCTGCAGCTCCTCAAGTGTCAACGCCTGGCCAGGTCGCAGGGAAACGCAGGCGTGCACGGCTTCGCCCCACTTGTCGTGCGGCACTCCGATCACGGCTACCTCATTGACCGCCGGATGTGCCGCGATGACGTCCTCGACCTCGCGCGGGTAGACATTGAGCCCGCCGCTGATGATCATGTCGTTCTTTCGGTCGACGATCGTGATGTAGCCGTCCTGATCCCGGGTCGCCAGGTCGCCCATTCGGAACCAGCCGTCGACATAGGAATTCGCGGTCGCCTCCGGTTGTCGCCAGTACTCCGTCGACACCGCATCGCCCCTGACCCACAGCTCGCCGATCTCGCCGACGCCAACCTCAGCGCCGTCGGCGTTGGCGACCTTCACGTCGAAGAACGGCACAGGCCGTCCGGCTGAGGACAACCGCTGGGGATGGTGGTTCAATGCCTCGACATGTTCATCCGGGTAGAGAATCGTGTTGTAGATCGTCCCGCCTTCGGTTGAACCGTATCCCTGCAGGAAGATGGGGCCGAAGACGTCCATGGCCTTGCTGAGCACCGAAGGTGCGATAGGCGAGCCGGAGTAGTATATGCGTCGCAGGCTGCTCAGGTTTCTTTCCGCGGCGCCAGGATGATTAGCCAATGCGTTAATGATGGCCGGCGCCAGAATCGTATGGGTGATACGCTCGCGCTCCACCACCTCGAAGAATGCATCAGGGGTGAACTGATGCATCATGACCGAACGCGCGCCATGGAACAACGCCGGCGCGATAAGTATGCCCGACTGGTGCGAGAGCGGACCGACGTGCAGAAGCGAGCACTCCGGTCCGATGTCGTTCATCAAGGTGGCCAAAATATTGCGATAAATGTTCACCCACTGCCGATGTAGGTATACCGCGCCTTTATAGATACCCGTGGTTCCGGAGGTGTGGTAGATAAGGTACGGCTGGTCGTCATTGAAGTGCTGCGGCTCATACGGTTCGGACTCATCGATCAACTTTTCGTAGCTGCCGTCTTTGCCAAGGCCAACGACTGTAGCGCTCGGCGCCTTGCCCGAATCGATAAGCTGTTTGATCGGCTCGGTGAACTCGGGGCTGGTGACCACGACGGACGGCTGCATGTCGTTGAGCACCCAGGCGAACTCGCGCAGCGAGTCGCGGGCGTTCAGTCGGCCGCGGATCGCACCGATCATGGACGCCGCATTGTCCACCTCGACCCATTCATTGCGGTTGTACATGAGCGCAACCACCCGGTCGCCGCGCTGTACACCCAACCTACACAGCCCGCCCGCCAGACGGCGGCTGCGCATCCACATTTCGTTATAGGTGAGCGTGCGATCGGCGTCTACCAGCGCCGTCTTGACGCCGAATCGACTGACCGAGGAAGCGACGAACTCGTGGACCAGTTGAGCCATTGTTATCTCCTTATCTCCCCTAAGGATGGCGTAAGACCATCCCCGACCACCCGTCACAACGAGCTAGTCGGTACAGATTTCGGACACGCGTCGTTATGGTGTGTCGGAGAATCACTTGGATCGCTCGCGCCACTGTGTTCACCACAGCCGCGGTACCGTCGCCTTGCAATTGCCACCACGAGCGGCCGACATAGGGTGGTCGGCGCCACGGGTCCAACTTCTTCTTTGGCGATGTTGCTAGGGTGCCGTCAAGGCCGGAACCAGCGGGAAGAGAACTCGCTCCGCACGGTCTAGCTTGTCAATCCACATATGCTCGGTCCTTCCTGCACGTCGTTGGGCGGAAGAAGATCCATCCTGTTCGGTTCTCGCTGGGTGCGCTCCTAACTACGTGGAGGCAAAGGTTTCTACGATCGCGCCGACGTTCTCTTCGAACCGTTGCTGGGTAAGGCCGAAACTGGGCGAGTACAGCAGGGCGTGGTCGTAGATGCCCGCGAAGTCGCTGTCGAACCGCTGGCGAACCTCGTGCGGCGGACCGGTGACCGCCATGAGATCGACCAGCTCTTCGGGAACGGCGGCGATCATACTCGCGCGGTCCCTGCGCTGCCAAGCCGCCCTGATGTCGGCGATGAGCGATCCGAACCCAAGCAGCTCGAACGCCGCTGTGTAGGTGCGCACGACGGCGTAGAACGCAATCTGTGCCTTGGCCTCCGCACGTGCCTTGGCGATGTCATCATGCACCGAGCAGATGATGTACCCGCACACCGTCAGCCGGTCCGGTTGCCTGCCGGCACGCCGCGCGCCCATCTCCAGCGCCGGCCTGACCACCTCGTCGACATACTGGCGCGTGAACACCGGATGACCGACCAGGCCGTCGGCGACCTTGCCAGCAGCCTCGATCATCCGGCGGTTGACACCGGCCAGATACACGGGGATGTCCAAGCGGATCGGTGGCCGAATGTCAGCTGTCGGATGCAGATGCACCGTGTAGAACTCGCCATCGTGATCGATGCCGCTGTCGTCCATGTGCCAGAAGCGGCGCAGCAACGGCACGAGCTCTTCCATCCGCCGAGCCGGGTGAGCTGGGTCAGCGCCGTGCCAGTCCCGTTGCATCGTGCGGGTACCGACTCCCAGCCCAAGCACCAGCCTCCCGCCGGAAAGCTCGTCCAGGTCGCGCGCCTCGGTCGCCAACACGAGCGGTGATCGGCCGACCGCGTAGGCGATGGCACTGCCGATCGTCACGCGACTGGTGGCTTGGGCCATGGCCGCGAGGGAGACCGTCGCGGAGCGCTCGTAGAACTCGGTGGTCCACACCGAGTCGAAACCGGCGGCTTCGGCCTTGCTTGTCGCCCTGGCGACTGCGGCCAGATCCCCGCCGAGCAGCACGATTCCGTCCGGCCGGTGCCATCCGTTTCGCGACGTCACGATTCCGGCTCCGTAGAACCAACCAACTTGCGAAGCACGGCCGCCGCATCACGCGCCATCTGCGGCACGAACTCCGCGATCCGAACCAGGTCACTGATTCCGCTTGCCACCTGACCAGCCGGCACCAGCCCGCCATCGACGTCGCCTGTGGACTGCGCGCGTATCAGGGCTTCATCTTTCCATCGGGTTAGCTCCGCCTCGTCGAGCTCGCCGATGTCGGACAGCTGGTTCAGCCGCTCGACCGCCGCATTCCGCAACACCCGGGCCGGGCCGTACACCCCAGGTGCCACCGCGTCATCGCCTTCTCTGGCTGCCAGAATCCGCTGGGCGTAAGCCGGGTGCCAGTCGGTGTTGTCCTGGGTGGCGATGAACCGCGTACCCATGGCGACGCCGGCCGCACCCAACGCCAATGCCGCAGCAAGCGTGCGGCCGTCCCGCGCTCCGCCGGACAGCACCACGGGCACCGACACGGCTTCGGTGACATTGGGCACGAGGACGAAGGTGTGCACCGGCTTGGCATGCGTGTGCCCACCCATCTCGTAACCTGAGGCGATCACCACGTCCACGCCGGACTCTTCGGCCTTGCGGGCGTGCTCGGTGGCGCCAACCTTGTGCATGTGCACAAGTCCGCTGTCGGCGATGAGCGGCCGGAACTCACCGGGAAAACCGGCGCTCGTGGTCAGCACCCGCAGTTGCTTTTCCAACGCCTGATCGCTCGACCGCGCCGCGAGGACCGCCCGGATGTACGCCTCGCTGACCGGCAGGACACGGCCTGTGCGGTCACGACCCACCGGGACATTGACGGCGAACGGCCGGTCGGTCAGCGACGCGACGTGGTCAATGTGCTCCCGCAGCAGACGGGCCCCGACCTCCGGTTGCTTGGTCATGCCCGGCATGCTCACCGTGCCCAGCCCGCCAGCCGCCGACACCGCGGCCGCGATCTGATCCGTCTGGTAGGGACCCATGCCCTCCTGAATGATCGGGTACTCGATGCCGAGCAGCTCGGTGAGCCGGGTGGATAACACACTCATGGCGCCTCCATCAGCGGTCCGCGGTGAGCACCAGCGCCGAGCCGTCGACCAAGGCCCCCGAGGTGACCACGCCGACCTCATGGCGCCGAACCTGCCGGTCGCCACCCCGGCCTTGAATCTGCAACGCCGCTTCAGCGACGGTGTTCATGCCGTGGAGGTACCCCTCGGCCAGCAAGCCGCCGTTGGTGTTCACCGGCAGCGAGCCGTGCTGCGCGGTCGCGCCCGACCGGACGAAGGCCCCCGCCTCACCTCGCGCACAGAGGCCAAGACCCTCCAGGCCGAACAGCACGGTGCTGGTGAAGCAGTCGTAGATCTCAGCGAACTGGACGTCGGACGGCTCGAGCCCGGCGCGGCCGAACAACTCATCCCGTAGCAGGGCGGTGAAGTTTCTCGTGTAGTCGTCGTAGAGGACCTGATCGCCGATGTCCAGTCCCGGCCGCTGCCCGGCCCGATAGGCCGCGGACTTGATCACCGCAGGCGGATGTCGGAGATCGCGCGCCCGCTCCAGGGAGGTCACCAGCACCGCGCATGCGCCGTCCACCTCGCTCGTGCAGTCCGCTACGCGAAACGGCTCGGCGACCATTGGCGAACTCAGGTAGGACTCCAGATCGAGCGGTTTGCGCACCACGGCCCGCTCGTTGCGGACCGCATAGTCGCGCTGCGCTATCGCCACCGCGGCCAGGTCCTCCTCGCTCCCACCGGTCTCATGCAGGTAGCGTTGCGCCCACATGGCGACATACATGAGGTATGCGCTGTAACCGATCGGGTAGCGGAACTGGGCGCCACCACCGGCGAACGAGGTGCTGCCGACCCGCACTCCGGAACGTCCGTTGAGCGCACGGAACACCAGCACGTTCTCCGCATAGCCGTGGGCAATGGCCATCGCCGCCTGCTGGACCATGAAGCACGGCGACTGGCCGCCCTGCTGGAAGTCCATCACGAACCGCAGCCCCGGCAACGCCAGGGTGGTCGCCACGGCTTCGCTCGACACGGAGTCGTTAAGGACACTGAAGCTGACCACACCGTCTACTTCAGACAGTGGCACGCCGGCGTCGAAGGCAGCCTCCCGAGTGGCCTCAGTGGCCAGGTCGAGCACGCTTCGGCCGGAGTTCTTGCTGAACTCGGTGTAGCCGACACCTGCTATCGCAGCTTGTCTCATGGCTCCTCCTGTGCCTGGGAGGCTAGGTCGACCGTTTGAAAAAGTCAACTCGTAAGTCGAAGATCGTCCTTGACGTCGAAATCGGAACCAGTGTTAGGCTGCGATACGTGGCGACCGACCTACCAGAACCCCTCGCACGTCATCGGCGACGATTGGCCATGAGCGACGTGGACGCGGCGGGGATCGTGTACTTCGCGGCGCCGTACCGGTGGCTGGAGGACCTGTTCAGCGGCTGGCTCACCATGATCGGCCACCCGCTGCGCGACATGCTCCGATCCGCCAGTGGCTGCTGCCCTTCGGTGGCTTCCGCCGCCCACTACACAGCGCCACTGACCCTCGACGACGAGGTCTCCCTGGCCCTGTACCCGTCGTCGATCGGGCGAACGTCGTTCTCCGTCACCGCCGTCGCCAACAAGATCGGCGAACGGACCATCGCGCTGCGCGCCAGTTCCTGGCATGTCTGGGGAACGATCGACCACGGTCCGGTTGGCGCCACCACCATCCGGCCGCAGCCGCTGCCGGCATGGCTACGCGAGGGCCTGGGCGGCGCGCAGCTGATCAGCCCCGCCACCACCACACGCCGCTGCGCGCCAACCAGCTGTGAGGATTGAGGTATGCACTGTGCGTAACACTGACGACGCGATCATTGTGGACCGAATCGACCTGAACGACGCAGGAGCGCAGCTCGGCCTCGTAACGATGAACCGGCCGCGGGAGATGAACCCGATCGACTGGGGCACCGGGCTGGCGCTGGGACGGGTCTTCGACGAGCTCGTCGCCGACCACCGGGTCCGGGTGGTCGCGATCACCGGAGCCGGTCGAGCCTTCTCCGCCGGCGGCGACATGAAGAAGTACCAGGTCTTGCAGCGAGACCCGCAGGACTTCCCGCGCTTCCTCGCGGATCTGCACCGAGTGTTCGTACGGATCTCGGAATACCCCAAGCCGTTCGTCGCGCTGGTCAACGGCGTCGCGGTCGCCGGCGGACTCGAACTCGTACTCTCCTGCGACCTCGCCATCGCCGCGCGGTCGGCACGCATCGGCGACGCACACCTTCCGTTCGGTCAGATGGGTGGGGGCGGTGTGCTCACTCTGCTGCCCAGGGTGGTTGGTCCGGCTCGAGCCCGCGAGCTCATCTTCTCCGGCCGCACGCTCACCGCGGACGAGGCCCTCGACTGGGGACTGGTCGCCCAGGTCGTCGCCGACGACGAGCTGGTCAAGGCCGGCATCGATTTCGCCACGGAGGTCGCCAAGAAGTCCCCGCTGGCGGTCGGAAATGCCAAGCAAGTCCTCAATGCGGCGTGGTCGGCGGGGACCGGAGTCGCCGCCGGTCTGCAGTTGGAACGAGAAGCAACTGCTCGATACTGCCTGACCAGCCAGGATGCGCCGGAGGGGCTGCGGGCCTTCGCCGAGAAACGGCAACCCCAGTTCACCGGGCGGTGAAGAAGGAGCACTCATGACCAGCCAAGCCACCACGCCGTCAGCCCCGACCCCGACACCCGACCCGGACAGCGCGCCCTACTGGGCCGCCCTGCGCGAACACAAGGTGCGGCTGCAAACCTGCAACAGCTGTGCCCGCCGGCACTTCCCGCCAACTCCGTCCTGCCCCTACTGTGCGCACCCCGACATGCACTGGGAGGACGTCCCGGCGACCGGCACGATCTACTCGTTCATCACCGTGCATCGCGCCTTCGATCCCGCCTTCGCGGCGGACGTGCCGTATGTGATTGCGACGGTTGACCTCGACGCGAACGCGCGGATCATCGGCCGGCTCAGCGGCACACCCGCCATCGACGCACGTGTCGCCGGGGAGTTCGTCGACCACGAGGAGTGGACCGAACTACGCTTCCGCACCGTGGAGGACTCGTGATCGAGCAGTCGTCACTTCAGTCGCAAACGTCGCTGTTCAGCGAGACGGTCGCCCGATTCACCGCAGAGCACATCCTGCCGCACGCCGCCGATCTCGATCAGCACCCACCGGATCTGGATCGCATCCGGACCCTGCTGCTCGAGATCGGCCGGCTGGGCCTATACGGCGCGGTCATCGATGAGGACTACGGCGGTACCGGACCCAACTCCCTGGCGATGCACGAGGGCATCGAAGCGTTGGCCTACGGCAACGCAGGGCTGGCGATGTCGACCATGCCGACCTACCTGCTCGCCCGCGCTGTCGTGCTACACGGCACCGAGGAGCAGAAGCAACGGTGGCTCATACCCATCGCCGAGGGCCGAATGATCGGATCCTGGGCAGTCACCGAGCCCGATGCGGGCTCGGACGTCGCCGCCATCACCACCAAAGCGGAGCGGACCGCTGACGGCTGGCGCATCAACGGCCGCAAGATGTTTATCACCAACGCCGCAATCGCCGATGCCTTGCTACTCCTTTGTCGCAGCGGCGGATCCCGTGTCCGTGATGCCTTGACCGCCTTCGTCATACCAATGGACACGCCCGGCGTTGCGGTTCCTCGTTGCTTGGAAAAGATGGGTCTGCGGTCGTCGCCGACCTGCGAATTGGTACTCGATGATGTTCATGTCCCCGACAGCGATCGGTTGGGCGCGATCGGGCAGGGCTGGGCGCTGGGGATGGATGTGCTCAACTACGAACGCCTTGCCGTCCCAGCCATCGCGGCGGGCATATGTGCCCGGGCCCTCGACCTGACGACACAGTACGCGGAGCAACGCACCGCGTTCGGCGGTCACCTCAACTCGCTGGGCGCGATACAGGCCATGCTCGCCGACATCGCGAGCGCATTGCTGCATTGTCGGCTGGTGTACCGGCACGTCGCCCAGTTAGTCGACGCCAGCGGCGACGCCATCATTGAGGCGTCGATTGGTAAATTGACCGGTGGTCGCCTTGCCAATCAGGCAGTCGATCTCGCGGTGCAGGTACACGGCGGCTACGGTTACATCAGGGAGTTCGAGGTGGAGCGGCTCTACCGCGATGCCCGCCTTTTCACCATCGGGGGCGGAACCAGCGAGATCCAGCAGAAGATCATCGCTGGGCTGCTGCGACAGCGGCCATCCTGGAGCCGAACAGCAGCAACGACCTGACCCGGCCAGACAGTACCCCAGTGGAGCCAGTCAGTATTGACAAGCAAGACCGTTTCGGACGAGGAGGACAGCGGTGCCGGTACCCGCAACAGGTGAGAACACCTCGCAGAAGTCGAGCAGAGTCGCTCGCCGTCGCAACCGCAAGGTTGCCGACATCCTCGCGGCCGCGTCCGAGGTGCTCGCCGAACGCGGATACCACGACACCAGTCTCGATGAAATCGCCGAGCGACTCGATCTCAGCAAAGCCTCTCTCTACCACTACTTTCCCAGCAGGGAAGCGTTGGTGATGGCGTGCATGGAGGCCGTTGGCACCGATGTGAACAACCAGCTACGCGAGATCGCCACCGACACGTCGAGAACGGCGCGACACCGTCTCAGGGACCTCATCAAGCTACAGCTTGACATCATTGTCCATACCTCGCCACACATGGCCACACTGTTCCGTCAGCCGTTGGACTGGCCGGAGGCGTACCGGGAACGCATCAAAGAACTACAGCGAGAACATTACTCAATATTTCGTTCAGTGGTGCACGAGGGTGTCGCCAGCGGCGAGTTCGTTGCGCCCAACGAAACCGCGGCGATACACAATCTTTATGGCGCAATGAATTACGTACCAGTGTGGTTCCGGCCGAAGCGGAAAAAGGATTTCCAGGAAATGACCCAAGCCGTGATTGAGAACCTGATGCGGCTTTTCGTTCCGGCTGAGGAATGGAGATGACCGCAGCGACGAGCCCGGCGCAGCTGTTTGGTCTGGAGGGGCGACGTGCCGTCGTGACGGGAGCGAGCCGGGGAATCGGCGCGCGGGCAGCCCAGGTGCTCGACGCCGCCGGCGCCAACGTCGCGCTCGTCGCGCGAGACGCGACCCGCCTGGCTGAGGTGGCCGCAACGCTGCGCAACGACAGCCTAGTCCTGCCCATCGACCTGCTCCGTCCCGACGCCGCTGACCAGCTCACCGCCGAGATCAACGACCGCTGGGACGGCGCAGACATTCTGGTGAACAACGCCGGTCTGTCCCGCACCGCGCCAGCCGCGCAGCTGCCGGAACAGGACTGGGACGACGTGCTGACGCTCAACCTCCGCAGCGTGTTCACCGTGACCCGAAGCCTTGCCGCCGGGATGCTCGACCGCGGCTGGGGTCGTGTCGTCACCGTGGCCAGCGCGCTGGGTCTAGTCGGCGAAGCTCAGGCCGCGCCTTACGTCGCCGCCAAGTCCGGCGTGCTCGGGCTCACTCGGTCCTTGGCGGTGGAATGGGCAGCCAACGGCGTCACGGTCAACGCGCTGTGTCCCGGCTGGATCGACACCGACATGGTGGCCCACCTGCGTGCGGACCCGAGATTCGATCGGCGGGTGTTGCGCAGGGTCGCGGCCCGCCGGTGGGGCACCCCCGAAGACCTGGATGGAGCGCTCCTGCTGCTGACTTCTCAGGCGTCGGAATACCTGACGGGGCAGACCATCGTTGTCGACGGCGGCTTAGTCGCTGGGTGGTGAGCACGGTGACACCACGCATTGGAGTCATGCTGCCGATCTCGGATCCGTTCGGCACCGGCGTCGGCGACGTAGCCAGCGCCGCGCGGCATCTCGAACATGTTGGCGTGGACAGCATCTGGGTGGGCGACCACCTTGCGTTTCATACGCCGGTGATCGAGGCGACCGTCGCGCTGTCCACGGCGGCCGCGGTGACCGAGCGGGTGCGCCTCGGCTTCGGCGTGCTGCTGCTCGCCCTGCGCCAACCGGCGTGGACGGCCAAACAAATAACGTCGTTGCAGGTGCTGAGCGGACAACGGGTCGAGCTGGGCATTGGGGTTGGCGGCGAGAATCCGGTCGAGTGGGCGGCTGCAGGGGTGCCAACCCGCGAGCGTGGGGCACGCACGGACACCATCCTCGACGCGCTTCCCCGGATGCTTCGCGGCCAGCCGGTCCGGCTAGGCGCACCGTACGAGCTCGACGTTCCTGCCCTGTCTCCGCATGCGCAACCGCCTCCCATCTGGATTGGTGGGCGCCGAGAAGCCGCGCTTCGGCGGGCCGCCCGGTTCGGCGACGGATGGCTCGGTATGTGGGCAGACGAGAAGCGCGTCACCCGGTCCGTGCGCCATCTGCACACGCTGAGCGCGCAGCTCGACCGCGCGGCACCACGAATCGGACTCCTGGTGTTTGTCCACATCGGGGATCCCGGCCGGGGCCGGACGGAAGCCGCGCAGTTCATCGAGGGCACGTATCGCATGCCGTTCGACAAGGTGTCGCGGTATGTGCTCGCCGGCCCTGCCGCCGATGTCGCGGTCAGGCTCGACGCGCTGGTATCGGCCGGTGTTGATGAGTTCGTGCTCTTTCCCGCGGCTCGTGACCACCATGCCCAGTACGACGCGCTCGGCGAGGTGCTCGGTCGCCTCCGCGATCGCGGGCCAGCCACCGGAGCCAGCAACCATCCCTAATTTGATCTTTAACCTGCAGTGTCGATGGCGTGGCCCTGGTGGATCATAGATGAAGCCCTTGGTTGATCATTCCTTCTTGTCATAGACGGAAGATCGGGCCAAGGGCTTCAATTGATCAGTGTGCACGACACCGGTGCGGCCGGTGCGCTCGGGGAGCTGTCCCGGTTCCGCGGCGAGTCCTACCAGTGCCTCACGGCGCGGGACAACTAAAGATCTTTCGGTATTTGGGTGAGGACGGTCATAGGGAAAGGCCGGTGTGGTCGAGGAAGTTGAAGCACTGCTGGTAGCTGGTGCCGACGCGTTCCAGTCCGGCCTGTGCGGCATCGTGGGCCTCGTCGATGGTCTCGGGGCAGAGGTTGGCCAGTTCGGTGGCCTTGACGTTGCCCCATACCTGTTCCATGGGGTTGAGTTCGTAGGCGTAGGCGGGCAGGGGTTCGACGGTCAGCCAGTGACGTTGGGTGGCCAGCCAGGCTTTCATCGCCTTCGAGCGGTGGGCGGGTAGGCCGTCCCAGATCAGGGTGACGGGCTGGCCGTCGAGGTGGTCATGCAACTCGGTGAGGAAGGCGATCAGCGATTCGGTGTTGTAGCTGCCTTCTTTGATCTGGAAGACAAACACGGCCTCGCTGCGATCGGGTCGGTAGGCCAGGGCCCCGGCCATCGACATGCGGGTCCAGCCGAACCGGTGGGTCAGCACCGGGGTGCGGCCGCGTGGCGCCCAGGTGGCCCTCACCACGGGGAGCAGGGAGAATCCGCTTTCGTCTTGCAAGCAGATCCAGGCCCCTCGGCGCCGCGCGCTTTTTTATCCGCGGCCACTGGGTTTTCACCCAGGTCTGGATGGTCTCGTCGTCGCGCTCGATGGCCCGGCGGGCCGGGCGCTGGCGGGTCCAGCCCAGCCGTTCCCGCAGGATCGTCCAGGTCTGGGTCGGCGAGTACCGCACCCCGGTGACCTTCTCGATCACCTCGGCCACCCGGGCCAGGGTCCACATGTCCGTCGGGTACCCGTTCGCCTTCGGGCCCTCAAGCAGCGCCGCCTCCACGTCAGCCACCTGCTCATCGGACAGTCGCGGGGGCCGCCCCGCCCGGCCGGCCCCCGCCAGAGCGTCGCGGCCGCCGGACTGCCAGGCGCGATACCACCGGGACGCCGTCTGTGCAGACACCTCCAACTCCACAGCCACGTCGACCTGCCGCTTGCCGCGAGCGAACATGTCCGCCGCCCGCATGCGGCGTTCTCGCAACGCCTCGAAGTCCCGGCGAGCAGGCACTTTCTTGGTATCACGGGCTTGTCTCCGCGTGCCCGCCAATCGTGAAGGCTTCGCCACACCGGGATTGTCCTACCCGGCAAGGCAAAGCACCCGCAACGACTCACCCTATTATCGAAAGATCTTTAATTTAACCGGCAACGGACTTACGAGTGGGGGTGTGCAGAGTGGATCCCGGTGCGGCCGCACAAAGGCGATCAGGTTCGAGCGGGTTCGGGTTGCCCCGAGAGCGGGGGGTACTGGACCGGCGGTCCGGCAGTGTGCCGGCCTGGGCGCTTCAGCCGCGGGTGGTACCGGGGTCCGGTCACTGTGACGCGCCCGAGCATGGCGAGCACGTCGAGGTGTGCCTCGACCTCCATCCCCGCGGAAATCTGGTGGTCGAGTTCGAGATGGTGCCGCCGCCAGTGCCGAGTCCAGGGCAGCCTCGTGGCTACTTCATAGGCGGTGGTGGCGCCGGTCATGAGGAGTTGCGCGACCTGGTCGAGACGCTGCCGGTGGTGTCGCGGCAGCTCCTGAACCCGCGCATGGGCGCTCGCCGCGACGGGATCGTCGCCCGGAGCAACACGGGGTCCGGCTGGCCGGGCAGGAGTCTGAGTGACTGAGGAACGAGCACAACGAGCGCAGGGTATAGCTCTACCGGCGGCGCCAGCCCCTCAGGTCGTTTGGCCTGATCGGGGTGGTTCGCCGCTGGTCGTGGCACCCTGGCCAGCTGAACGCGCCACGACCAGCGGTCCTGGTCAAAGTGCGCCGATCAGTTCGGGTGGCAGCGATCCCAGTGTCTGGTTCACGAGGTTGGCGATGGTGGAGAGGATCTCGTTCGCTCCCGGTGCGGGGTTGCTGGTATCACCGAGACCGGGCACGTTCCGCACGGCGTCCGCATAGGCGTTGGCCAGCGGGAGCACGGTTTTCGTGAACGCGGCGCCCGCGGCTGCGGCGACCGGGGATGGCTGAGTGGGTGGCGGAGCTGGGATCGCCGGCCGTGCGCCCGGCGTGGTTCCCGTTGCGCCGGTTCCATGACCGATATGACGGTCGCTGAATGCGAGCATCGCCTGGGTGGACAAGGGCGCGGTCCGTTCGAGCTGGGCGTCGTGGCCGGTGTTGGGGGGCATGAACGCCTCGATCGTCGCGGAGGGACCGTACCAGGGCCGTTCGTGCTCGATGAGCTGGTCGGCGGAGCCGCAGTCCTGCGATGCGATGCCGCAGAAGAGGACGTCGTGATCTCCCGTGACGACGAGAACGGGGATGTTGAGATCCCGGTCCACGTTGTCGACGTTGAACGCGGCGGCGGTGGCGAAGTCCACCAGGCTGTCTGCGGCCTTGAGCTGCTCGTCTGCGGCGACGACTGCCGGGTCGACATTGGACTTGTTGTAGAAGGTGTATCGCGTGCCGGGCACATTGGTCAGGAAGAGCGGGTCGGAGATCGAGCCGGCGAACTTCGGGTCGCTCATTGCGGGGTAGTCCCTGCCGAGCACCTCAACGGCGACGTTCAGGTAGTTGATCGTGTGGAGGAAACCCGTGGTGATCAAGGCGTCGACGTCCTTGAACTGGCCGGCTTCCTGCGCCACGGTGAGTGAGCCAAGGCTGTGACCGACGGTGATCACCTTCTGGAAGCGGGTGCCGAGCGATCCATCGCGTAGTGCGGAGACGACCTTGTGCACGGCTTGAGCGCCGGCGTTGAAGGTGTCGAACAGGCTGGGCGGGCGCAGGGAAGCACCGGTGCCGAGGCGGTCGATCGCCAAGGTCGCGTAGCCCGCGCGATTGGCCGCTCGGGCGTAGGAATAGGTGTCCGGGTCCACCGGCCAGTCGAAATAGTTCCGGTCGTAGGTCCAGCCGTGGACGAGCAGTTGAACGACGTTCGCTCCCGGTGGGCTACACAGGGTACCGGCGATGGGCCCGGTCTGCCCCGCGACAGTGATCGGCACGGCGATCGTGCGGCAGGTAGTGGCTTCCGTCGCTGCTGCCGGTGAAGCCAACCCAAGGATCAATGCGACGGAACCGAGAAGAACGGCAACGCGGCGCAACCCGCCGCGCCGAGCAGTCAAGGATCGGATCATGTGTCTCTCCTTTGAAACGACAATCACCGTGGCGGTCAGCGTGGATAGATGAGCGCCGAGGGTGCGGCCCGTAGGCCGCATCCACGCAGGGGAAATGTGGCGACGTACGCCTTGTGACACCGCACGCCAGGTCGTGGTCGGCTGTGTCGACGCAGAGATGAATCTAGGATAGATTAAAAGAGGCTGCACATCAACCGGGCGTATGGCGCTCTCCGGAAGCGCGGCGCCGGGCGGGACCATGACGGTGCCAGCGGTGGATGACGGCCGGCGCCGGGACATCATCGGAAGCCAGGGTCGTCACGACCCCGTGCACGAGTTCTTTCCGGCTTCGAAAGCAGATACCGGCGGCCGAGTTCCGCGCCGGGACGGAACACGGCGGCCACCTCCCACCAACTCAGAGCAGGGACCGTTGGCGTCCCTGGTGGCGAGCCCCTCCGCCAGGTTCCCAGCCCAGGTTGCCGCCGCAGCCAGCCGGTGTACTTGACGATGCCGAGCCAAACCACGGAGACCGGGGGGAGGAGGAGAGAGAGACACGTGCGTCAGCGCTGCTCGAAGCTCGTCCGTGCCGCTCCGCCGGCGTGATCAAGTCACTGCCGTGCAGGATCGCTCTCGGGCATCGCCGATACCGCCTACTTCGGCCCTGAGTTCCTCAGCTCCTGGTCTTCGCCTCGGCTCCGTGCCGGCTGCAGCGGAACTACAGCCGGGCAGCACCTCACGGGCGAGGGTGCCGAACACGCGCTCCCGTTCGGCGGGCGGCGCGGCGATCTGGATGAGGACGCGCTCCGCTCCCGCGTCCGCGAATTCCTTCAGCCGGCCCACGACGTCGTCGGGGGTCCCGAGCAGCAGGTACCGGTCCGCGAGGCGCGAGAAGTCTTGGGCGTAGGCGGCGCTCACTGTCGCCACGCCGATCTCCCGTGCCCAGTTGCGGTCCTCGTCCACGCACGTCCAGGCGAACAGGGCGCCGCGTACCGCGTCGGCAGGGCGGCCGGCATCGACGGCGTGCGCCCGTACCTGCGCCAGCGTGTCGTGCATCATCTGCGGATCGACCATGTACGGCACCCACACGTCGGCGTACCTGGCCGCACGCCGGATTGCCCCCGCCTTGCGCCCGCCGAGCCAGATCGGTGGGCCACCCGGCTGCACCGGAGCGGGTTGCGACGCAAGGCCGTCGATGGTCGTGAACTCGCCCGTGACGTTCGCCGCGGAACAGCGCCCGAATCACGCGCAGCCCCTCGTCCAGGCGGCGAAACCGCGCGGCCGGGTCCACCCCGGCCGCGACGAACTCACCCGGATACTCCCCGCCCGCACCGACCCCCATCTCGAACCGTCCGCCGGAGACGTGGTCCGGCGTGGCAGCGAGCTTCGCGGCGAGTGCGGCGGGGTAGAGCGGGAGCAACGTGATCGCGCTGACCAGGCGGATGCGACTGGTGGCCCCGGCAGCCGCTGCCAAACTGACGAAGGCGTTTGGTGTCGGCCCGTGGAAAAAGAGGTGCTCTCCACAACCGAGATAGTCGAATCCGAACCGCTCCGCCTGCTGCGCATCGTGCACGACGTGTGCGGCGTCGCGCAGGTTCAAACCGACCTTCATACGGTCTCCCTGTGCCGTCACAGAGCACGGGGCGGAACTCGAGGGTGGTTCCGCCCCGGCCTTGCGATCGATCGATTACCGGGATAGTTGTTCTGCGGCCCGCTGCGCGAGGCGGAACTTCTGCACCTTCCCGGTTGGGGTGGTCGGCAGTTCCTCCGCCGTCGTGAACAGGACATGCTTGGGGACCTTGAATCGAGCGAGCTTCTCCTTGCACAACGCGATCAGCTCGTCGGCGTCCACCTTCGCCCCCGGCTCCGGCACGACCCAGACGCAGCCAGCGTCGCCCCAGAACTCGTCGGGGACGCCGACGGCGTAGGCCTGGCTCACTCCCGGGTGCCGGGTGAGGAGGTCCTCGATCTCCTTGGGCATCACCAACTCGCCACCGCTCTTGTAGAGCTCCTTGCTGCGCCCGGTGACCTGCAGGTAGCCGCCGTCGCGGATCCGGCCCAGGTCGCCCGAGTACAGCCAGCCGTTCCGGAGCGCCGCCGCGGTCTCGTCCGGCTTGTCCCAAAACCCGAGCATGTGGGTCGGGCCCTGGGAGATGAGCTCACCCTCGGCCCCATCCGGCAGCTCTTCACCGGTCATCGGGTCCGCTGTTCGGTACCAGCACAGGTCGCCGCCACGCTCGGGGATGCCCGCGACGCCCGCCATCTTGACCCGCCCGACGGTCTCCGCGTGCCGCTCCAGCGGGTCCTCCGGGCGGGTCATGGTCATCGCACCGCCGCACTCCGTCATTCCGTAGCCGGTGGTGATCTCGGTGATGCCTAACTCGCTGCGCACCTTCTCCCACAGCCACACCGGGGCCGGGGCAGCGCCGGAGAGGATGGCGAACACCGACGACAAGTCGCGCCTGTGGCGGTCGGGGTGCTCGAGCAGGCCGACGGTCATGGTCGGCACGCAGAGGATCTCGGTGGCCCGGTGGCGCTCGATGCCCGCGAAGTAGTCGGCGGGCGAGAAGGTCGTACGGGGAATGATCGCGCCGCCGACGAACATCGCCGCGATCAGTCCCTCGATGTAGCCGAACATGTGGTAGCAGGGCAGCGAGAACAGGATCCGGCGACCATCCTCGAACGCGCGGGTGAGCGCCGAGGCGTATCCGGTCCGCAGCACGGCGTCGTACGTGACCATCACGCCTTTCGGCGAGCCGGTGGTTCCCGAGGTGTACAGGATGTCGCCGAGATCGTGGGGGCCCGCGGCGCCCTCGGCCTTCCCGGGATTCTCGGCGCCGAGCGTCTCGAGCTCCGCCACGGTGAGCACGCCCTTCCGCGTGCGTCCGTCCGTCGAGAGCAGAACAGCCGCTCGCAGGTCCGGCAATGCCTGCGTTGGCCCGGACTCCCAACCCGGCGCGATGGCATCGAGCATGCCCAGGTAGTCGAGGCCGGTGAACCCGGTCATCGTCACCAGGACGTTGCAGCGGGATTGGCGGAGCACGTAAGCCAGTTCGTCCTGCTTGTACAGGTAGTTGAAAGGGATCGCGACCGCGCCAGCGCGTGCGATGGCGAACTTGATCGGCGTGAACTCCAGGTAGTTCGCCATCACCATGCCGACGCGGTCACCCCGCCGGACACCCAGGGCCGCGAGCCCATCAGCAAGCCGGCGGGACCACGCGGCCGTCTCCTCGTAGGTGATCGTGCGGTCATCGGTGATGACGAACGGCCGACCGGGGAACTCGGCCGCACATCGGTCCAGGAAGCAGTCCAGAGTGGCCGGCGTCCACTCGGGGAAGCGCGCTTCCAGAGCCGCGCGACGCTGCGCGATGGGAGTCATGGCCACCTACCAGGAACGAGAGACAAGGCAGAGATTTAATCTCGCGTAGATTAGAGGCCGGGGCCATGTTCGTGCAATCATCTCTTCTCGGCAAATCGCCCGCGATGCACCGAGACGTAACTCCAGTTGGTGTGATGTACGCTACCCTCAGCTAGGCTTTCGAAGCTTCATTAAGTCCACGTCAGACGGCTCATGTGTGGCCGCGAGGCTGCCCCGATCTGCTCACGCCTGTACGGCCACGCCCTCGTCGATCAGCTTCTCGGCACCGATGGTTGCGAGGATCTCGCGCGTGTGCTGACCGGGTGACGGCGGTGACGCCGGCGCAGCCACCGGATGCCCAGAGAACCGCGGCGCCGGACCCGGCTGTAGCACTCCCCCAACCTCGGTGACGCTGCCTCGCGCGGCAATCTGAGGGTGCCGGGGCGCCTCCCGCAGGCTGACGACGGGGGCCACGCACGCGTCGGTCCCGTCGAACACAGCGGTCCACTCGGCCTGGGTGCGCTGGGCGAACGCCTCAGCGAGCTTCAGCCGCAGGACGGGCCAGCGCTCGCGGTCGTGCTGGCGCGCGGGGTCCTCGTCGAGGTCGAGCAGGCGCAGAAGCTCGGCGTAGAACTTGGGCTCCAATGCACCGACCGCCATGTGCCGGCCGTCGGCGGTCTCGTAGACCGAGTAGAAGGGCGCGCCGCCGTCGAGCAGGTTCGCCCCTCGCTCGTCGACCCAGCGCTCGGACCCGAGCATGGCATGGATGGCCGCTAGCAGATGTGAGGCGCCGTCGACGATGGCGGCGTCCACGACCTGCCCGCGCCCGGTTCGCTCGGCCTCGCGAAGAGCTGCAAGCACGCCGATGACCAGATAGGTCGAACCGCCGCCGAAGTCGCCGACTAGGTTGAGCGGGATCTGCGGCGGTCCGCCCGCCTCGCCGATTGCGTGCAGCGCTCCGGTCACGGCGATGTATCCGATGTCGTGGCCTGCGGTCGCGGCGAGGGGGCCGTCCTGTCCCCAGCCGGTCATCCGGCCGTAGACGAGCTTCGGATTGCGCGTACACACCGCGTCCGGTCCGACCCCGAGCCGTTCGGCGACGCCCGGTCGGTACCCCTCGATCAGCACGTCGGCGCGCTCGGCGAGGGCGAGCACGGCCTCGACCGCCTCCGGACGCTTGAGGTCGAGCACGATCGAGCGCTTGCCACGGTTCAGCACGTCGGCGGTCGCCGGTGCCGTCGAAAGTCCCGGGCCCGAGGGACGGTCAACCCGGATCACATCGGCGCCGAGATCAGCCAGCGTCATGCAGGCAAACGGCCCGGGGCCGATCCCGGCCAGCTCGATCACGGTGAGACCTGCAAGCGGGCCCCGCCCCTGCTCCGCGCTCGTTTTGAACATAGATTAGACATTAGGTCAACGGATCGCCTCGGGGAAGAGCTGGGCAAGGCGGTCGATGCGCCGATCCGACGCCGTCCCCGCGCGCTACAGCCGTTCGATGATCGTCGCGTTCGCCATGCCTCCGGCCTCGCACATCGTCTGCAGCCCGTAACGGCCGCCGGTCTGCTCGAGGTGATGCAGCAGCGTGACGAGCAGCCGGGTGCCCGACGAGCCAAGCGCATGGCCCAGTGCAATGGCGCCGCCGCGCGGGTTCAGCCTCGCTGGGTCTGCACCCAGCTCGCGGGCCCAGGCCAAAGGCACCGGGGCAAACGCCTCGTTAACCTCGTATGCGTCGATTTCGTCAAGGGTCAGGCCGGTGCGGTCCAGGATCTTGCGCGTCGCGGGGATCGGCCCGGTGAGCATCAGCAACGGGTCGTCCCCGACCACGGAGGACGCGTGGAACCGAGCGCGGGGGCGCAGCCCCAGCTCGGCGGCACGTCGTGCGCTCATGATGAGCACCGCCGACGCGCCGTCCGTCAGGGGAGAGGAGTTCCCGGGCGTGATCTTCCATTCGATGTCGGGGAACCGCTCGGCCATCTCGTCGGTGCGGAACGACGGGCGCAACAGCGCCAGGCTCTCGGCTGTCGTCCCGCCACGCACGGTCTCATCGGTGGTGTGCTCACCGCTCTCGACCGGCACCGGGACGACCTCGGCGTCGAACCCGCCGGCATCCCAGGTCGCCGCGGCCCGCCGGTGTGACTCGGCGGCGTAGGCGTCGAGCTCGTCACGGCTCAGCTTCCAGCGCTGGGCGACCAGCTCGGCGGAAATGCCTTGGTGGACCAGGCCCCCGGGATAGCGGGCCGCGGCTCGTACCCCTTGGCTCTTCGGCCGGGAGCTGCCGAGCGGTACCCAGCTCATCGACTCCACCCCGGCGGCGATCACGACCTCGTATGCCGCGGCGATCACGCCTTGGGCCGCGAAGGCCGCAGCCTGCTGGCTCGACCCGCACTGGCGGTTGATCGTGGTGGCCGGGACCGACTCGGGGAAGCCGGCGGCGAGCGCGGCGTGGCGTCCGATGTTGCCCGACTGCTCCCCTATCTGCTGGGCGCAGCCGGTGATCACGTCATCGACCAGCGCGGGGTCGATCCCGGCGCGGCCGATCAGGGCTTCCAGGGTACCGGCCAGCAGATCGATCGGATGCACACCCGACAGCGCTCCGCCTGGCTTTCCCTTGCCGACCGGCGTGCGCACGGCCTCCACAATGACGGCGTCTTCCACGGTGCTCCCTCGCTCGTCTCCGATTCGAACTTTGATTAGAACACCGAGGAGGGGTACGGACAACGCCCGCCGGGCACGCCTCCGCCTACGATCTCGACATGTCTCGCAGGACCTCCGACCGATCCAGGCCCAAGAGCGCGGGCACAAAGTCGGCCCGCACGCGTCAGCGCCTGCTCGACGCGGCAGCGGCCGTGCTGAGCCGCAAGGGCTTCGCCGGCACTCGGCTCTCCGACATCGCTGAGGAGGCCCACGTGCAGGCGCCGGCGATCTATTACTACTACCCTTCGCGGGAGGATCTCATTGAGGAGGTCATGTACACCGGGGCCGCCGCGATGCGCGAGCATCTGGAAAAGGCCCTTGACGCGCTGCCAGACACGGCGACCCCGGCGGACAGGATCTCCGCCGCCGTCGAGGCACACCTGCGCTGTGAGCTGGAGATTTCCAACTACTCCACCGCGATCATCCGCAACGCCAACCAGCTGCCGGAGCCCGTCCGCCGGCGGGCCCTCGCCGAGGTTGCGGCGTACAACGACATCTGGCGGGGTTTGATCTCCGAGCTCGCCACCGCGGGACAGCTACGTTCCGACGTTGACCCGGCAGTCGGTCGCATGTTCGTGCTCAGCGCCCTCAACTGGACAGCGGAGTGGTGGAACCCCGAACGCGGACCGATCGACGATCTCATCCGCACCGCGCAGTCGATGGTGCTGCACGCGCTGCGCCCCTGAGCGGGGTCAGCGGGCAACTGCAGCCGCGTTTCGCTGCTCGACGAACACGAGGGCCTCGTCCCACGAAACCCGTCGGGCGATCTGCACCCGGTACTTCATGATGTCGGCGCGCCGGTTGAGCGCGAGCGCCCCGGTGAGCCGACCGCCCTGCCGGTAGAGCGCCACGAACCGATTCTCTGAGATGTTGCCGGACACCACGCGGATCTCGTCCGCGGTTGGCACCCCGACGAACTGGATGCGGCTGTCGTACCAGTCCGACCAGAAGTACGGCACGGTCTCGTACGGACGGGCCCGCGACGGGTCGAGGGCGTTGCGCGCGGCAATCGCGCCCTGCTCCGCGGCGCTGGCCCAGTGCTCGACCCGCATCAGCCTGCCGAACATCGGGTTGCGCCAGCGCACAACGTCCCCAGCGGCGTAGACGCCGGGCACGGCGGTCGCGAGGGTCTCGTCCGCGACGACTCCGTTGTCGAGCTTCAGCCCCGAGCCCTCCAGCCACTCGGTCGCCGGGGTCGCACCGATGCCGGCGACCACAAGATCGGCGGGGAGCACCGTGTCATCGGCGAGCCGGACGCCCGTCACCCGTTCGGTCCCCTCGAGGGCATCGACCGTGACACCGCAGCGCAGGTCAGTCCCATTGGCGGCGTGCAGCGCCGCAAGCGCGGCGCCCATCTCCTCGCCGACCGCGCGGACCAGCGGGGTGCGCAGCGCCTCGACGATCGTCACAGGCAGCCCGCGCTTGCGAGCCCCCGACGCAACCTCCGAACCGATGAAACCGGCACCGACGATAACAGTGCGGGCGCCCGCGTCGAGGGCGGCGCGGACGGCGAGCGCATCGTCGAGCGTGCGCAAGGTGTGCACACCGGCGAGGTGGTCGCTACCGGGGAGCGTCCGGGCCCGGGCACCGGTGGCAATCACCAGCGCGTCGTAGCCGATGCGCCGATCGCCGACAAGGACTTCCCGCGCATCCGGGTCCAGAGCTGTCGCGGGCTCTCCGAGCACGAGGTCAACCCCCAGGTCCTCCCTGAGGTAACGCTCGTCGCGGAAAGTCACCTCGGGAGGTTCGCCATCCGGCTCTAGGTACGCCTTGGAGAGCGGTGGACGGTCGTAGGGCAGGTGCTCCTCCGCACCGACCAACGTCACAGGCCCCTCGTGCCCCGCCTCGCGCGCCGCCTCGACGGCGCGCAGCCCCGCGAGCGATGCGCCAACGACGACAAACCGCGGGTGAGATGGCGTCATACGGAACTCCTCCAGGTAGGGCGCGGGCGGGTCCGCCAGTTGACGGACATCCGCGCACATTTTACTCTTGATTAAACACGTGACCTGCCACCGATCAAAGGAGCGCGCTGTGGGAGACCAACCGGCACAGCCGAGAGCCACATTCGACGCTCTGGTCGTGGGGGCCGGCGCGGGCGGCCTGTTCGCCGCCGCGCGGCTCGCCCACGCTGGGTATCGCACGCTCGTGGTCGAACGTCTGGACAAGGTCGGCGGCCGGGCTTCCACCACCGACATCGACGGGTTCAAGGTCAACGACGGCGCCATTGTGATCGAGGTCGGCGGCATAACGGAGGAGACCTTTGCTGAGGTCGGCGCGGAGTTCGACATCCGCAGACCGCAACCGCCCGTGCTCTACCGCGTCGGTTCGAAGAATCTGGACGTGACCCGCGGCGGATGGGGCCTGTTGCTGTCGAAGCTCACCCGTCACGGGGCGAAGCTGCTGAACAACATCGGTGCCGCACGCTCCGACGACAGCGCACTGCCCGGCGCAGAGCTGTCCACCGCGGACTGGGTGGCGAAGTACACCAAGAACGAAGCCGTGCAGGGCGTGTTCCGCAACATGTGCGCATCGGTGTTCGCCGTTGGCTCCGAGGAGCTACCCGCGCGGGTCTTCCTCACCTACTTCACCCGAAAGTCGGCGTTCAAGCGCTTCGGTTTCTGCCCCGACGGCACCATTGGCATCTGGCAGTCGCTCGCCTCGACCATCACCGCCCGGGGCGGCGAAGTGTGGCTCTCCAGCGAGGTCGAGCGCATCCACGTCACGGACGGGCTGGTCACGGGCGCCACGGTGCGGCGCGACGGCGAGCGCGTTCACGTCGGCTGCCGATTTGCCGTCAGCGACGTCGGTCCCGCCGCCACCGTTGGGCTGGTCGGGCCAGAGAACCTGCCGGAGGACTACCGCGAACAGGTCCGGATCAAAAACCGACCATGCTCAATGCTCTCGATCAACTTCGCCAGCCAGGATCGGCTCCTCGACATCCCCGGCATGCTGTTGTTCTCCACCACCAAGCGGCTCTGCTACGTGGCCAACTTCACCGACACCTGTCCCGAGACGGCCCCGCCCGGGTGGAACCTCTACGTCGGCGCCTCCGTGCCGAAGCCCTCCGTCGGCGACTTCGACGAGGACAACGAAATCGAGCTGCTCAAGGCCGACCTGCGCGAGCAGGTGCCCGGGTTCGACCGCGCCAGAATCCTCTCGACCGCTGTCATGCGCGATGACTGGCCGCCGCAGCGCGCCGTCGCCGGATACGACATGCCGCACACCACACCCATCCCGAACCTCTGGAACGTTGGCGACGGTGTGAAGGAGTACGCCAACGGCGGCACGACAGCCTGCGCCGAGACCGCAAAACTGGTCGTCGATCACATCCGCGAGAAGTTCCCGGTGGGCGCGTCCGTCTGAGCGTTGCGCTGCCGCATCGTGTGTGGCTGCGGCACAGTGGCCCCGCTTCGACGTCGGCGCGGGCCACTGTGCTCATCAGGTCTCGTAGTGGCGGACACCGTCCCGCTCGCCGACTGTCAGCTCTCCTGTCTCGACGAGCAGGTCGAGGTGCACGGCGGTCTCCAACACCGCGAGCGCTGCGTGCTCGATCTCCAACTGGTCGATCCGCTTGGACCGCCGCGTCCACGGTAGGGCCGCGGCCACCTCGTATGCCGTCGTCGCACCGGCCTTCACCTGCTCGAGCACCGCGTTGAACCGCGCCTCGTGGTGGGCAAGAAGCTCGTCGACGCGGGTGTGCACGCTCGCCGTGACGGGACCGTGCGCGGGCAGCAGCAGTGCGTCGGGAAGGCCCCGGACCAGCCGCAACGAGGCCAGGTAGCTGCGCAGCGGAGCAGGTTCGGGTGCGAGCTCGTATCCGATCGACGGGGTGATGTGCGGCAGTACATGATCGCCCGCGAACAGCGCACTCGCCGTCGTATCGCGCAGTACCACGTGCCCGCGGGCGTGGCCCGGCGTTGCCCGCACCTGCAGTGTCCGTTCCCCGACGGCCACGTCGTCGCCCTCGTCGAGCCAGCGGTCCGGCTCACCCCACGGGGAGTCGTCGACCGCGTCGAGGTTCCTGGTGAACCGATCGAACTCGTCGGCGAGCTGCGCCGCTCCGGCCCGGCACAGGAACGCCGTCTGCGGCATCGGAAGCTCGCCACGGCGCATACCCGCCGCCACCGTCGGCGCCTCTCCCCGGCCGAGGAACACGCGGGCGCGGTAACGCTCGCGGAGAGCGAGCGACTGCGTGTAATGGTCGTGATGGGCGTGCGTCACCAGGACCCGAGCCACGTCGGAGAGCCGATGCCCCAGTTGACGCAGGCCATCGGCCAGCGCCCGTTCCCCCTCCGGACCTGCCCACCCGGAGTCGACGAGGACCAGCCCAGTCGAGTCCTCCATCACGTAGACGTTCACGGCCCGCAGCCCGCCGCTCGGCAGCGGCAGCGGAATCCGGTGCACTCCGGGAGCGACGGCGAACGCGCCGGGCTCCGTCCAGTCCTCGGGCTGCTCAGGCACCGGACGCGTCATCCATCTCCTCCGTCGTTCGGCCTACCCGGCCGAACCTACGAGGTTTTGAACCTGCTTTCAAACAGCCGTATTCTCCGGGACGTGTCGACCGACCAGGCCTACCAGGACCTTCGCTATCGAGTAGCCGGAGGCGTCGCTCACATCGAGCTCCACCGCCCGCAGGCGCTCAACGCCTGGACCCCGGCGATGGGCCACGAACTGCTCGACGCCGTGCGCCACGCATCCGCGGACTCCTCCGTCCGCGCCGTCCTGATCACCGGAGCCGGCCAGGCCTTCTGCGCCGGTGCCGACGTCAAGGACAGCCGCGAGCTCACCCCCGAGGGCCACCCCGACCTGTCGACCCGGCTCCGCGAAATCTACAACCCCATCGTGCTGACCATCCGATCGGCACCCAAGCCGTTCGTGGCGGCCGTCCACGGCGCCTGCGCCGGGCTGGGGGTCTCGCTTGCTCTATCCTGCGACCTGATCGTGGCGGCCGAGGACGCCTACTTCCTCCTCGCATTCGTCCGGATCGGCGTGATGCCCGACGGCGGCGCCACCGCGTTCCTCGCCGAGCGGGTCGGTCTGGCCCGGGCAGCCCAGCTCTGCATGCTCGGCGAGAAACTCCCTGCGCCCAAGGCGCTCGACTGGGGGCTGGTCAACGCGGTCCATCCCCCCGACGAACTTCGGCCCGCCGCACAGGCCCTGGCCACCCGCCTCGCCGCCGGCCCCACCGTCGCGCTGGCGAGCATGAAACGGGCTCTGAACTCGGCGGCGCTGCACAACCTGGCCGCGCACCTCGAGCTAGAAGCCACCCTCCAGCAGCGGCACGGTGCAACACACGACTACGCCGAGGGTCGATCAGCGTTCCTCGAAAAGCGGACCGCGGTATTCGAGGGGCACTGACACAATCCAACGGCGCTTTGGCTTGGATCGCTCGCTCGTAGCCAGAAGGCGCTCGACGCGGACAATCGGGTCGACGATCGATGCTCAGTTCAGGATTGATCCCGCGACCTCAACGGCGGCCAGCTGGCCAAACGCGGCCGCGATTGTCGCCGTCGGCGTCGAGATAGGGACCCTCAGCGCCCAGGCCATCGCCGTCGCCACGGCCATGCAGCAGTCGCAGCTTGTACATCTACGCCAACGTGAACGTCCCCCCTCGCGGTCCGCATGAGCGCGTCGGCAGCGACCACGCCTGGTCGGGTTGTTCAAGCGCGGGCCGCTACGGCCACGGCGGCATCCCATCGCCCTGCCTCGCCGAGCTGGCATCACGGTCGCCTATACGCGGTCTGCCAGACGATCGCCGCGTTGGAGGAACACATCGACACCGCCTTCCACGCCCACCCCGACGCGCCGATCCTCTCCAGCATTCCGGGCCTGGGTGTCGCCCTCGGCGCTCGGCTGCTGGCTGAGATCGGCGACGACCGCAGCCGCTTCGCTGACGCCCGAGGGCTCAAAGCCTTCGCCGGTGCCGCACCGGTCACGCGAGCGTCAGGCACCCGGGTTCCGCAGTTGGTGCAGTGCGATAGTCCGTGGCTTCGTGGGTTGACGTGCGGGAACGTGCCGTTTGCTGGGTGGACGGCGTGTATCTAGGGGATGGGGTTCGTGCTGGTCAGTGGCTCGCGGGTGTGAGCTGGTAGATCCTTGGGGGTGGGTCGAGGTGGAGGGCGTGGAGCAGGTCGCGTTGGGGTTGGGTGATCTCGGTTCGTTGCTGGAAGGTGCCGGCGGGCCCGGTGAAGGTGCCGATCTTGATGCGGTCGAGCTCGCGGCGGAGTGTCGGCCATGTGTGCCCGGTGGAGGTTTCGGCGATGCGGGCCAGCAGGAGGGCGAGCCAGCAGAGCAGGACGTGGGCGCGGATGCGGTCTTCCTTGCGGTGAAAGACCGGCCGCAGGTCGATGACCTGCTTCATGTCGCGCCAGCCGCGTTCGACTTCGAGGAGTTGCTTGTAGCCCAGGGCGATGTCCTCGGCGGTCATCGTGGGGTCGCTGGTGCGCAGCAGGTACTTGCCGTCGAGGTTCTCCTCGGTCTTGATCTTGGCGGCGTCGATGCGCAGGAGCCCGCCCGGGGTGACGCGGAGGTAGCGGTTCAGGCCGGGCTTGGTCGAGATTGTCGCGCGTCAGACTTTGTGGCTCAGGGGTTATGTAGGTCCCTGACCAGGAGGTAGAACGATGAGCCGTCCGCCGGTGTTTCCCGCTGAGGACAAGGTCCGGATCGTGCTGAGCGTGCTGTCCGGGGAGATGACCATCGCCGAGGCCGCTCGGCGGAACAAGGTGTCGGAACAGTCGATCGGCCGGTGGAAGGCCCAGTTCCTCGAGGGTGGGCGGGCCGGGATCGCCGAGGGCGGCAAGACCGGACCGTCGAGCCGGGAGGAGCAACTGCAGGCGCAGATCGACGAACTGACCACGGCGCTGGGTGAGGCGCACGTCGAGCTGCGGGTGTGGAAGAAGTCCGCTGAGCACCGCCTGGGCCCTTCGAGGATCTCGAGGTGATCCGCCAAGACGCGGCGATGCCGATCTCGAGATTCGCTGCGCTGGTTGGCATCCCGCGCCGCACCTACACCCGCTGGCTGGCCAAGGTCCGGGCCGGGTATCCGACCAAGGGGCCGTGGCCGACGCCAGCGGTGGAGGCAATCGAGCCGATCGTCGAGAAATACGCCGCGGACTGGCCGGCGTGGGGCCATCGCAAGATCCACGCCCTGATGCGCGCCGACGGGTACGACGTCTCGGTCTCCACGGTGGAGCGGGCGATGCGGCGACGCAACCTGCTGCAGCCTGTGGAGTATCAGCGGGAACGGCGCGAGCTCGCGAAGGCACGCAAGGCCGCGTTCGCCGACCCGCCCACCGGGCCAAACCAGGTGTGGCAGCTGGACTTCTCCGAGTTCGAGACCACCCGTGGCGGGATCTGGCGCATCCCCGGGTGCGCGGACTACTTCTCCAAGTACGAGTTTGGCTGGCACCTCGCGACGACCTGCAACGCCGCCGACGCCGAACTCGCCGTGCGGATCGCGATCGCCGAGGCGGAGCGGTTGGCCGGCGGTGTGCCCCTGGTCGAGCAGCTCGCCGACCCGGTCACCGGCAAGATCCGCCGGATCAAGCTGGTCACCGACAACGGTGGAGCGTTCAAAAGGGGCACGGTTCGCAGCGTTCGTCGCCTCCCGCCCCGAGCTGCTGCACATCCGCACACGGCGCCGCTCACCCGGCCAGAACGGCGTACGCGAGCGGGCGTTCGGGTCGCTGAAGTACGAGCACCTCTACCGGCTGGAGATCGACAACGGGCAGACCCTCGCGAGCGAGGCCGAGCGCTACCGGCACGTGTTCAACCACATCAGGCCGCACGAGGCGCTGGGCCTGCGCCGCCCGACCGAAGTCCACCAACAAGATCAACAGACACAACTTTCATCCCAAGAAAACTGAGCCAGGATCTTGACGCGGGACAAGATCACGCCGCGGAGCTCGGCTCGCTTGGTGGGGTTGAGGGCGTCGCTGCCGTCGATGAGTTCGGTGAGCTGGGCGACCAGCCGGGCTCGGGTGGCCGCGTCGCGGTCGGCGGCGTCGGGGTTGAAGCAGATGACGAACCGTTCATCCTCGCGGATGCGGACTTCCTTGACCCGGAGGTTGTCGCGGACCTCCTGGTAGCGGCCCTGCCGGGCGAGGGCCTCGTTCGCCTCGGCTGACCCGGACCGCAGTTTCTCGCCGATGATGTAGTGGTGGTCGCCTTGGCGCAGGTAGCTGCGGTTGGCGGCGGAGGCAAAGCCGCGGTCGGCGACACACACGATCCTGGACAGGGTCCAGTCCCGCATATCGTCTTTGACCTGCCGGATCAACGCCGAGTCGTTCGTGGCGCCGGGCCAGGACCAGACCCGCACGGGGATGCCGGTGCGGGTCACGGCCATCCCGATCACGATCTGCGGGAGGTCGTCGCGGTGGTCCTTGGACCTGCCGAACGAGCGGAACCCGCGCACCGTGTGCTCGTCGCTGACCTCCTGCTCGGGCACGGCCCGGCCCCGCTGGTCACGAGGCAGCGCCTCGTCAGCGTCCTCGGTTTCGAAGTAGGTGGAGGTGGTGTCGAAGAACAGCAGGTCGACCTCGAGGTTCAGCAGGTTGGCCACCTGGTGGAACACCTCTTCCTCGAGCTTGCCCGCGATCTCGATCAGCCAGTCCATCGCCCGGTAGCAGGCGTCGTCGGTGGTGGCGGGCAACCCATCGATGAACACGTCGTTGTTCACCCAGCCAGCCGCGGCGAGCTTCGAGGAAGGGGCCAGCGCCCGGTTAGCCACCAGCGCGAACAGCACCCGCTCCGCGGACGGATCAAGGCGACGGCCCTTGAGCAGCCGTTTCATCGTCTTGCCGATCTCCAGCCGCTGCCAGAGCCTGTCCAACACCCACACCCCGCCCAGCGGCCGGGACTCCACGAATACCAGCCCGTCGGCCGTCGCGGCGAGCGCGGCATCGGGGTCGAGGAACCGGGTGACCGAGGCGACCAGCCGCTGCAGCGCCTCCCGGTTGGAGGCGTCCTCCCGGCCGAAGTTGTAGACGACCTGCACCTTCGATCGCTTCGCCGTCGGGTCCCACACATTGTGCGCCAACTGCAGGTAGCGGACCACGGAACCGTCCTTGTTCCGCCGGGGCGTCGACCGCAGATACATGGACTAGAACCTAGCGTCTAACCGCAGGCAGAGCATAGCGACCGCGAACTAGCGTGTATCTAGGCCGAGGTCCGAGTCCCAGCACCCTCAACACCGCTGAGCAGCAGCTTCACCCCCATCCGTGGCCCAGAACCCCGATCAGCTGCGGAACCCGGGTGGGAGCGCGGCGTGGGAGCAAATTGGGAGCGGCCGTATGCGCTGAACCGCAGTGAACGGCTCCATACGTCGGTCAACCGCTCCGCCCTGACCTGCAGAAGTCTTGTTTCCGCAGGTTAGGGCGGATGTGGGTCTACGTTGACACGGTAGAGGTCACTGGTCCAATCCCGAGCATCGCTGACGAGGCATACATACTGGTCAGTGACCCGATGGTGATCTTCAGCGACGCGCCGCTCTGACGTGGGGCACCTATGCGTGCCTGACTGGTCGACCGGCGCCGGTTGGTACGCGCTCACGGCCAGCCGGAGGAGGTTGCGCAGGGAAAGTTGGGCATGGACTGTCCCCAACGGGCCCGTATTTCGGAGTTCAGGGATGTCACCAGCAGCGAACCCAGCACGCGATGGAGGCATCCGTGACCGATCCGAGGCACGCTCGCGGCGACGTCCCACCAGCCCGATACCGAGACCACTCCGGCCCCGGCCGGAAGACCCAGCACGGGACACTGCCGTCACGGCCGCACTCCTCATGTCCCCAGACACGGCGCGTCGCCATCACAGCGGGGAGGCAGACAGCATGACCGCACTCCCCCGCCCTCGCCCACGTCACGGCATCGCTCGCCCGCACACCACTCCCCCGGCCGGCAGGGTCGGAAAGCCCGCAGCGGAACAGCAACCAACTCTCCCGCAGCCCGGCGAAACCGAGCCTCTGCTGTACACCCCCGAGCAAGCCGCCGAACTGCTACAAGTCCGCCCGTCCTGGTTGCGCCGCAAGGCCGCCGCCCGCGCCGTGCCCTGCCGGTATGTCGGTAAACACTTGCGCTTCTCACGCGCCGACATCACCGCCATCGCCGAGGCCAGCGCCACGCCACCTCGCCAACCCCGACGCACATTTGGCGGCTGATTCTCGATACCAGGAAACAGCTTCACCCGATCGACGAGGCTCTTTACGCTGACCGCTTGATTATTGACCGGACACGGAGCGTCCATCTGTCCGTCAATCCACCCCACATCCCACGAGAAGGGAAGCATCGGCATGGCTTTCGTGGAAAAACGTGGACGCAACTCGTGGCGTGTCCGTTACCGCAAAGATGACGGCGGGTTCGGCACCATCACCGGGTTCACCTCGAAAAAGGCAGCCGAGGCCAAAGCCGTGGAAATCGAGGCCGACCAGCGCCGCGGCACCTTCCTCGACCCTGACGCCGGGAAGCTGTCGCTGGCCGAATGGTCGGTCACCTGGTTCGACGCCCTGGACGTGGCCGAGACCACCGCCGCCCAATACCGCAGCCTGGCCCGCAACCACATCCTCTCCCGCTGGGGCAACACCCGCCTGGACGCGATCTCCGGTCTCGCCGTGCACACCTGGGGCAAGAAGCTCCGCGCCGACGGCTACGCGGTCTCCACCGTGGCCACCATCATCAAGATCATGTCGATGATGCTGGCCGACGCCGTCGACGAGCGCCTCATCCCCGCCAACCCCATCCAACCGCGCCGCCGCGGCCGACGCCGCCACCAGCCCCGCACCGAACGGTTGTGGGCCACACCCGAGCAGGTACTGTCCATTGCCGCCCAAGCCGCGGCGCTCGTCGGCAACTGGGCCGCGGTACTCATCATCACGGCCGCGTGGACCGGCGCCCGCTGGGGCGAACTGGCCGGACTCCAGCGCATCAACACCCACCTCGACGACGGCATCATCGTCATCGACCCCGACATCGGCGCCCTGCACGAGGTCGGCGGCAGGCTGGAACTCGGGCCGCCCAAGACCGCCGAGTCCGCGCGCACCATCACGCTTCCCCCGTTCCTGATCGACCTGCTCCGCGCCCATCTCGACACCCACGACCACGCGCACGTGTTCGTCACCGCCGAACACGAACTCCTGCGCCGGTCGAACTTCGCCCGCCGCGCCCTGCGCCCCGCCACCGACGGCAACCTCCACGGCAAGCGCCCCCGCGTGCACCTCCAACCGATCGTGCCCGGCCTGGTCTTCCACGGGCTCCGGCACAGCCACAAAACCTGGATGATCGCCGACGGCATCCCCGACGTGGCCCAAGCCCGACGGCTCGGCCACAAGATCCCCGACAAGATCGAAGACATCTACTCCCACGTCGCCGCCGAAGTCGAAACCCGCCTCATCGACGCGCTCCAACGCCGCTGGACCACCGCGCTGACCAGCCTGGCGACCACCGGCGACGCCGGTCCGACCCGCGCCGGCAGGCTGGCACTGCCAGCCGCCTCGGCGCCGCCGCTGCGCACCACCGCGTAACCGCGCCACCACACGCACGTTTTCCAGATTCGCCACCTCCACGGAGGTGGCGAATCCGCTTTCTAGCGCGGTACCGGGCCGGTTACACCCAGCCCGACCGGCCCTGCGGCCGATGCGCCATCCCGTGGTCTCCCATCTGACAGGTGGCATGGGATGGTCGCGTCCGCAACCGTCTTCCGGCCCGCACGCGCCGCGTCAACCCCCACACCCGCACCCAACACACCCCGTCGACCACCAACCGCCCCCAGGGGCCCCATCAGCAGCCGCAACGCGCCCCATCTGCGGTGAACCGACCCCGACCAGATCAGCGTCGGAGACCGTTGACGCTCGTTCGGCGCCGTTGGTCACACCCGGACTGGGAGAGGCACGTTCCGCGACCCCAGATGCCCGTTGGGTCAACGACGAACAAGATCGTCTCCCAATTTTCTCCCACTAGGCCGTGTTGATCTTGATTCGGACCACAGTGGACTATCAGGCAAGATCGACACCAGAACACAAAAAGGCCCGCTGACCTGGGCTTTCACCCAGAACCAGCGGACCCTTCCGGCCGTCGGGACGACAGGATTTGAACCTGCGACCCCTTGACCCCCAGTCAAGTGCGCTAACCAAACTGCGCCACAGCCCGTGTGCCGCCCAGCCTAGCGTCTGCGGGCTGCCGACATCCGGGTGACCCCGGGGCCGCCCGGACAGGTCGCGAAATGATCACCAACGAGTCTCAACCGGTCGTCGGATGCCGTCCGGCTGCTCCATTCGGTTAACGGCGGAACTGTGTCCGGCGACACAACGTCACACAGGCGTCGATGACCAGCGGGGAAAGGCACAGCGATGACCGGGGGCGACGAACTCAACCATCGGGAGCGGGCGACGCTGCGGGCGGTGGCTCGCGGCGGCGCCGAGATCACCCTGAGCGTGGAGCCGGATCTGTTCATCGACGGGCTCGCGTGCTGTGACCAGAGCACCGTCCACCGCCTTGCTCATCGTGGCCTGATCAGGCCGAGCCGCCCCGGTTCGGCAGGCGAACGGGTTCCCGCGGAGATCACCGACGTGGGCCGCGCGGCGCTCGGCGCTATACCGCAATCCGGGCAAGCAGCGTGACACGTTTGTGTCGTCGGCCACATTGAGACAGTGTGATCTAGGTATCACGGGCTTTAATGGAAGGCAACATCCCGGCGACAGGTCGGGAAGCAGGAAGGGAGCGCGACCGTGTCTGGGCCGGTCGTCGAGTTGAACCATCGAGAGCGGGCCACCCTGCGAGCGGTGGCCCAGAACATGGCCGAACTCACCTGCAGCCGCGTACCGGACCTCTTCATCGACGGGTTGGCCTTCTGCGATCAGGCCACCGCGCGTGAACTGGTCCGTCGTGGCCTTATCGCCGCGGTACGGAAGGGGCGCGCGGGCGAGCGCGTACCCGCCGTGCTGACCGAGGCGGGCCGGGCAGCGCTCAACATCGCGCCCGCGGCCTGACAAGCCCGCTCGGCGAGACGTGCCGCTTCGTCGGGGCGTCCGACCAGTCGGCGGCCGCCCCGACGAAGCCGGCATCACCGCTACTTCTTCTTCGCCGACTTCCGCGGACGCTTCTCCCGGATCCGCAGGTTGATCCGGATCGGGCTACCCACGAACCCGAACCGTTCCCGCAGTTTTCGCTCCAGGAAGCGCCGATAGCTCGCCTCCAAGAACCCCGTGGTGAACAGCACCACCGTCGGTGGCCGCGTGGACGCCTGCGTGGCGAACAGAATCTTCGGCTGCTTGCCGCCCCGAACCGGCGGCGGGGTCGCGGCGACGAGCTCGGACAGCCACCCGTTGAGCTGCCCGGTCGGCACCCGCTGATCCCACGACGCCAGCGCCCTGCGCATGGCCGGGGCGAGCTTCTGCACGGCGCGCCCGGTGAGCGCCGAGATGTTCACCCGCTCGGCCCACGGGATCCGCTTCAGGCCCCGGTCCAGCTCGCGCTCGAGCTGATACCGCCGCTCCTCGTCGACCAGGTCCCACTTGTTCATCGCCAGCACGCAGGCGCGCCCCGACTCGACCACCATGCTCAGCACTCGCAGGTCCTGCTCGGCGATCGGTTCGCTGGCGTCCAGCAGCACCACCGCGACCTCAGCGGCATCGATCGCCGACTTGGTGCGCAGTGACGCGTAGTACTCCGTCCCCCGCGCGGTACGCACCCGCTTACGAAGGCCTGCGGTGTCGACGAAACGCCACTTGTCGCCGTCCAGTTCGACGATCGAGTCCACCGGGTCGACCGTGGTACCGGCGACCTCGTGCACCACGCTGCGGTCTTCCCCGGTCAGCTTGTTGAGCAGGCTCGACTTCCCCACGTTCGGCTTGCCGACCAGCGCCACGCGGCGCGGGCCACCGGTGACGACACGCTCCGGAGGGGCGTCGGGCAGTGCCTTCACGACCGCATCCAGCAGATCACCGGACGCGCGGCCGTGCAGCGCGCTCACCGGGTACGGCTCCCCCAGCCCCAGGTTCCACAGCGCCGCCACGTCCGGGAGCAGCCGTTCGTCGTCCACCTTGTTCGCCGCGAGCAACACCGGGCGCTTCGAACGCCGCAGGGTTCTGGCCACCGCTTCCTCGGTCGCCGTGGCGCCCACGGTGGCGTCCACGACCAGCAGCACCACGTCCGCGGTGGACATCGCCAGCTCGGCCTGCGCGGTGACCGCCGCCTGCAAGCCCTTGGCGTTCGGCTCCCAGCCGCCGGTGTCGACCAGGGTGAAGCGGCGCCCTGCCCACGCGGCGTCGTAGGCGACCCGGTCCCGGGTCACGCCCGGCGTGTCCTGCACGACCGCTTCCCGCCTGCCGAGGATCCGGTTGACCAGCGTCGACTTGCCCACGTTCGGCCTGCCGACCACCGCGACCACCGGCTGCTCCTGCAGCTGCTCGCCGTCGTCGGCCGCCGACGCCTCGCCTGCGGCGTCGACCTCGGCGAACTCCGACTCCGATTCCCAGGTGCCGCCGATGTCCCCGAGAACCTCCGGCATCTCGCCGACGGAGTACTCCTCGCTCATAGGGCCTCACTCCTGCCCGGGGCAGCACGACCCGCCCCGGCACGCCATTTGTCCAGCTCGGCGACGGTCGCCGCGAGCCGGGACCGCAACGTCTCCGTTCCGGCCAGCAAACCTTCCCGGCCGCGCGCCACCTCGAGGGTGAACGGTTCGCCGAACAGCAGATCCACGGTCGGCCGGAAGCGTCGCCTGCTCCCCGGCGGGCGCGCCGTGCCACGAGCGGCCACCGGCACCACTCGCGCACCCGATGCGCGCACCAACCAGGCCGCACCGTGTTCAGCCTTCTCGACATTACCGGAACCGCGCGTGCCCTCGGGAAACACCGCGACCAAGCCACCGCTGCGCAGCAGCCGGACGGCGTCCAGCAGCGGCGTGCGGTCGGGTTCGCCGCGCCGCACCGACAACTGGCCGATCCGGCGCAGCAACGTGCCGGTGAGGCCGCCGAGCGAGTCGAACAGCTCCTCCTTGACCAAGAACACCGAACGCCGCGGAACCAGCCCGAAGATCAGCTGCGGCTCGATCAGCGACGTGTGGTTGGCGATCAGCACCACCGGGCCGGTCCTCGGCACGCGGTCGACGTGGTGCACGCGGATGCGGTACGCAGGGCGGTACAGATGCCGGGCTATCCCCCGCGCCAGGTCGTGCAGCAGCGGGCTCGCTCCCGCAGGCAGACCCGAGTCGTTCACTGTGGCGCTCCGGTGGTGTCCAACAAGTCGCGCTGGGACAACAACTCCAACAATGCGGTCACCACCTGCTCGATGTCGAGCTCGCTGGTGTCCAGATGAACAGCGTCCTCCGCCGGCCGCATCGGATTGACCGCCCTGGTGGAATCCAGCCGGTCCCGGCGATCCACCGCCGCGCGCACCGACGCCTGCTCCGCCGGACGGCCTGCCGCGCTGTCCTGCGCCGCGCGACGCGCCGCGCGCACGTCGGGATCGGCGGTCAAGAACACCTTCAGCCCGGCATCCGGAACCACGACCGTGCCGATGTCGCGGCCTTCGACGACCATGCCGCCTGCCGACTCCAGCCCGGCGGCGATCAGTTCGCGCTGCAGCGTGACGAGGCGCTCGCGCACCGCCGGGACGGCCGCGACCGCGGAGACCGAGGCCGTGACCTGCTCGCCGCGGATCTCCGCGCTGACGTCCTCCTCCCCCAGTTTCACGGAAGGCGAACATGGGTCGGTGCCGACCACGACATCGGCTTTCGCGGCGACTGTGGCCAAGGCCTCACCGTCGCTCAGGTCCGCCCCCGAGCGCAGCGCCGCGACCGTCACGGCCCGGTACATCGCGCCCGTGTCCAGGTAACCAGCCCCGAGTCGCTGCGCCAAACGCCTGGCAACGGTGGTCTTCCCCGTGCCGGACGGGCCGTCCAACGCGACCACGCCACGCAGCACTGCAGTCACGGTCACTCCCTTTTTCCTCGGCTGAAACCCGGTGGTTCATTCTGCCTGCTGCTGTACACCACGTGCGGCTGGGATACGTTAGGCACGTGAACGTAGAAGTCACCCCGCTACCCGGCATCGGTGTGCGCAAGGACTTCGCGATCAGGGCAGGCAAACGCATCGGCGTGATCACCCATCGCGATGGCGGCATCGAGCTCATCGTGTCACGCACCGACGACCCGGACGCTTGTCTTGCATCCATCCCGCTGACCACGGACGAGTCGGCGACCTTGGGCAACCTGCTCGGCGCGCCGCAGCTGGTCGCCCAGCTCACCGAGGAGCATCGCGACGTCCCCGGCATCATGACCAAGCAGCTGCCGATCCCGGAGGGTTCTCCCTTCGACGGACGCACGCTGGGGGATACCGAGATGCGAACTCGTACGAAAGTGTCGATCGTTGCCGTCATGCGCGCCGGTCAGGTGCTGCCGTCACCCGGTCCCGAACTCACCTTCACCGCAGGTGACCTGCTGGTGTGCGTGGGCACCGCCGAGGGCTTGGCTGCCGCTGCGAAGTTGCTGAAGAAGGGCTGATCCGTGGGAAGCACCGCACTTGAGTTGATCCAGCTCGGTGCCGTCTTCTTCGGATTGGGCTTACTGGGGAGGCTGGCGCAACGCATCGGGATGTCGCCGATCCCGCTCTATCTGGTGGGGGGACTGTTCTTCGGCCACGGCGGCGTCGTCGAACTGCACATCGATTCGTTCACCGAGCTCGCAGCCGAGATCGGTGTCGTTCTGCTGCTGCTCATGCTCGGCCTGGAGTACTCGGCAGCGGAACTGGTCACCGGACTGAAACGCTCCTGGGTGGCCGGTGCGGTGGACCTGGTGTTGAACGCTCTGCCGGGTGCCGTCGTGGCGCTGATCCTGGGCTGGGGCCCGGTCGGCGCACTCGTGATGGCCGGCGTCACCTATATCTCCTCGTCCGGCATCATCGCGAAGATTCTGGGCGACCTGGGCCGGATGGGTAACCGCGAGACGCCGGTGGTGCTGGCCATCCTGGTGCTCGAAGACTTGGTGATGGCGCTCTATCTGCCCATCCTCACCGCCGTACTGGGCGGCGTCAGCCTGGTTGCCGGACTGACGACGGTGGGTATCTCGTTGTTCGTCGTCTCCGGCGTCCTGCTGATCGCGGTGAAGTTCGGCCGGTTCGTCTCCGCGGTGCTCTACTCGGAGGATCGGGAGATCTTCCTGCTCAAGCTGCTCGGATCGGCGTTGCTGGTCGCGGGTATCGCGGCCGCATTGCAGGTCTCCGCGGCCGTCGGCGCCTTCCTGCTGGGCATCGCGATCGCGGGCCCGGCGGCGCACACCGCCGCGCAGCTGCTGGAGCCGTTGCGTGATCTGTTCGCGGCGATGTTCTTCGTCGCGTTCGGTCTGAGCACCAACCCGAGCGACATCCCGCCGGTCCTGGTCTTCGCGCTGATCCTGGCGGTGGTCACCGCAGCGACCAAGATGGCCACCGGCTGGATCGCGGCGGCGAGATCCGGAGTCGGCCGCAAAGGCCGCGTCCGTGCCGGAGCAGCGCTCGTGGCGCGCGGTGAGTTCTCCATCGTCATCGCGGGCCTGGCCGTGTCGTCCGGCGCGGCGCCACCACAGCTCGCGGCGTTGGCGACGGCCTACGTGCTTCTGATGGCAGTCCTCGGCCCGATCGTGGCCAGGGTGGCCGAGCCGGTAGCTCAGCGCGTCATGAAGCCGGCGACCGCACCCACCGCGGCCTGACGGGTCACTGCTCCAGCACGGCGTGCAGGGACGAGATCTCCTGCTGGGTCAGCTCGCGCAGCGTGCCGGGCTTGAGGTCACCGAGACGCACGTCGGCGATCGCGGTGCGCACCAGCCTGCGCACCGGGTGGCCGACGGCGTCGAACATCCGGCGGACGATGCGGTTGCGGCCCTCGTGCAGCACCACCTCGACGAGCGTCCGCCCGGACAGCTTGTCGACGACCTTGTAGCCGTCGACCGCGACCGGCCCGTCGTCCAGCTCGATCCCGGCGCGCAGCTGCTTGCCCAGGGTGCGCGGCACCGCGCCCTCGACCTCGGCCAGGTAGGTCTTGAGCACCTCGAACGACGGGTGCATCAGCCGATGGGCCAGGTCGCCGTCGTTGGTCAGCAGCAGCAAGCCTTCGGTGTCGGCGTCGAGCCTGCCGACGTGGAAGAGCCGCTCGGGGCGGTCGCGCACCAGGTCGCCGACGCACGGGCGGCCGCGCTCGTCACGCATGGTCGTGTGCACACCGGCCGGCTTGTTCAGCGCCAGGTACACCATGCCGGAACGCACCTCGATGCGCCGGCCGTCCACCTTGATGACCGCGCGCTCGGGATCGACGCGCCTGCCCTGTTCGCGCACGGTCTCGCCGTCCACGCTCACCCGTCCCTGCGCGATGAGTTCTTCGGCTGCCCGGCGCGAAGCGACGCCTGCTCGGGCGAGCACCTTCTGCAAGCGGACACCTTCGACGTTCTGCTTGTCGGCCATGCTCGCTCTCAGTGGAAGTCTCGGTCGGTCACAGGTCGTCGATCGAGTCGACCTCGGGCAACAGCGGCGCGATCGGCGGCAGGTCGTTCAACGAGCTCAGGCCGAGCCGCTCGAGGAACAACTCCGTCGTCTCGTACAGCGTGCCACCAGTCTCCGGGTCGGTACCGGCCTCCGCGATCAGCCCCCGGGCCAACAGGGTGCGGATCACGCCGTCGACGTTCACGCCACGCACCGCAGCGACCCGCGCGCGCGTGACCGGCTGCCGGTAGGCGATGACCGCCAGCGTCTCCAGCGCCGCGCGGGTCAGCTTCGAGCGCTGGCCGTCGAGCAGCAACTTCTCCACGTACGGCGCGTAGACGTCCCGGGTGTAGAAGCGCCAGCCGTCGCCGACCCGGCGCAGGTCGATGCCGCTGCGGCGATCCTGCAGATCGTTGGCCATCGTGCGCAGGGCTTCGGTCACCCGGTCGACCGGTTGCTCCAGCGCAGACGCGAGCGTCGCCTCCCCGACCGGCGCGTCCACGACAAGCAGCAGCGCCTCCAGCGCCGACATCAGCGCCTCGTCGGAGGTCAGATCCGGCAGCGGGTCATTGGCCATCGCGACCGGCTCGTCGTCGGCCTCGGAGCCGGCGCCCTCGTCCTCGGTCGCGGCACCCTCAACAGCCACGGTGCCTGCGTCGAGGGTTGTGTCTGCGTCGTCCAGCTCGGGTTCCTGGCCGACCGCCTCCGGGCGTTCATCGACCGCGGTGGACTCCTGCGGCTCGTCGGCCGCTGCCGTCCCGCTCACGCGTAGTCCTCCTCCTCGGTACTGGCCAGATCCGCCTCGGAGGCCGCCTTGGCCTCCTCGACCGTCCCCCCGGTCCACCGCACCCGCAGCTCGCCCAGCGGGTCCTGCTGGTCGAACTGCACCACCGTCTCCCGGTACAGCTCCAGCAGCGCCAGGAACCGTCCGACCACGATCATCGTGGTCTCGCAGTCGGCGACCAGTTCGGCGAACGTCGCCTCGCCACGTTCGGCCAGCCGTACCCGCAGCACCGCCGCCTGCTCGCGAACCGACACCTTGGTGGCGTGCAGGTGGTCCAGCGACACCGTCGGCGGCGGCTTGGGCCGGAACACCGCGGCGGCGATCTCGGCGAACGCCGCCGCATCCACCCCGAGCATGACCTCGGGCAGCAGTTCGACGTAGCGTTCCTCGAGCGAGACCGACCGCGGATAACGCCGCAGCGCCCCTGCCTCGAGTTCCGCGAACAGCGCCGCCACCTGCTTGTACGCCCGGTACTGCAACACGCGGGCGAACAACAGGTCGCGGGCCTCCAGCAGGGCGAGGTCTTCCTCGTCCTCCACCTCACCGGACGGCAGCAGACGCGCCGCTTTCAAATCCAGCAGCGTCGCCGCGATGACCAGGAACTCGGTGGTCTCGTCCAGGTTCCATTCCGGGCCGAGCTGGCGGGTGTGCGCGATGAAGTCGTCGGTCACCTGGTGCAGGGCGACCTCGGTGACATCGAGTTCGTGCTGCGAGATCAGCTGCAGCAGCAGGTCGAACGGCCCCTCGAAGTTCTCCAGGCGCACCCGGAACTTCGGCCGACCCTCCGGCTGCTCGTCGGGCTGGTCCACCGTGTCCGACGCCGGGCCGGAAGTGTCGTCCGTGGCCACGATCACGCCACGGTCTCCTCGGGCCCGTCGGCATCGGTGGGCTCGGCCTGCGCGGCCTCCTCGTCGTCGCTGCTGAGCCTGCGCACCAGGACCGATTCGGGGCCGGAGGCCTCCAGATCGGCCAGCATCACCGCGACCGCCTCCCGGACCAGCCTGCCGCGATCGACCCGCAGGTCGTGCTCGGCGCGCAGGGTCAGCCGCGCCTGCTCGAGCGCGATCAGCTCCTGCTGTGACAGATACACCGTGATCTTGGTGTCGTGTTTGACTCGTGGCGACCCGCGCCGCGGGACCCGCCGCGTCGCCCCTCCCCGATCCGTGCCGAGGTCCGCCGTCTTGCGGAAGAACAGATCGGACGCACCGGGCAACCGCGCCCGTCGACTCACCGCAGAATCACCTCACGGGCCAGCTGCCGATACGCCTCGGCACCTGCGGACTTGGGAGCCCAGCTGGTGATCGGCTCACCGGCCACCGTGGTCTCCGGGAACCGGACCGTCCGGTTGATCACCGTGTCGAACACCTTGTCGCCGAACGCCTCCACCACGCGCGCCATCACTTCCTTGGAGTGCAGCGTGCGCGGGTCGAACATGGTGGCCAGGATCCCGGTGATCTCCAGGTCCGGGTTGAGCCGCTCCCGCACCTTGTCGATGGTGTCCATCAGCAGGGCCACCCCACGCAGGCTGAAGAACTCGCACTCGAGCGGGATGATGATGCCGTGCGCCGCGGTCAACGCGTTGACCGTCAGCAGGCCCAGCGACGGCTGGCAGTCGATGAGCACGTAGTCGTAGTCGCCCAGCACCGGCTTGAGCACCCGCAGCAGGCTGTGCTCGCGGCCGACCTCGGCAACGAGCTGCACCTCGGCCGCCGACAGGTCGATGTTGCTGGGCAGCAGGTCGCACCCTTCGATCCCGGTCGGCCGCAGCACGTCCCGCACGTCGCAGGACTGCTCCATGATCGCGTTGTAGATCGTCCGGTCCAGCTCGTGCGGCTGCACACCCAACCCGACCGACAACGCGCCCTGCGGGTCGAAGTCGACCAGCAGCACCTTGCGCCCGTACTCGGCCAGCGAAGCCCCGAGGTTGATCGTCGACGTGGTCTTGCCGACGCCACCCTTCTGGTTGCACATGGCCAGCACGCGCGCCGGGCCGTGCTCCTTCACCGGCGGCGGTGTGGGGATCTCGCGCAACGGGCGTCCGGTCGGGCCCACCCGTGCCTGGGTGCCGTTGGTGTCGGCTCCGTTGACCTGGTCGACCTCGTCGGCGCCCGGGCTCTTGGTCGCCGTCATCGTGAGTGGCTCGAATGTCGACATAGCGAGAAGGCTCCTTGCCGTGGCTGCTGTCGGAAGCCTAAGCACCGGGCGCGGCAACGAACAAAGCGGCTCGCCGTTGTGGCCCGCGATTCGTCCGCAAATCCGCAGCAACCGGCCGCATTTTCGATGCCTACCGCTTGCGTACGACCAGCACCGCGGAATCCACCCGCGGGGGCGGGTGAAACGCCGAACGTGGCAGCGACCGGCCGATGCGCGCACGCCACCGTCGCGGTACCCGCGCGGGATCGGTGAACCGGCGCACGACCGCGCGCTGCAACACGAGATCGGCGGCGACCATCCCGGACGGCGTCTTCAGCAACTTGCGCAGCAGCTCGCTACTGATCGAGTACGGCGGGCTCGCCACCACCCGAAACGGACGCCGCGGCAACACGAGTTCGCGGGCGTCGACACGCAGCACCGTCACCGGTTGGCCGGCGAAGCGTTCTTGCAGTTCCTCGGCTCGAGCGGGGTGCGGTTCGATCGCCAGCACACGCGCCCCGGCGGCCACCAGGTGCTTGGTCAGGGCGCCTTTCCCGGCGCCGATGTCCAGCACGTACTGCCCGGGACGCACGTCGGCGTCGGCGACCACGCGGGCCGCCCATTCGTCAGCGAGCGGATGCCAACCCCACGCCCGACGCGATCGCCGGGCGCCGGACACGGCGCACCATCACCATGTACGTCATGCCGGTCACGGTAGTGATCACCGCCGTCACGGTCGAACGAATTTTTCCGGCGTCCGCGGCGTAGCGGACGACGCCGACTTCGGCCCTGGCGGAGTCCATCAACCACATGATCGCCAGCGTGCCGTCGTGCGGATCGACGATCCTCGCCAGCACCGGCCGACTCGGCGATCGGTCAGGCCGACCCCGTCGCCGACGACCTCCCCGCTGGTGACGGTTCGCCCGTCAGCCGCCACGATGAGCCGGCCCGCTACAGCACGGTGCGCACGGCAGCGTCCCAGTATTTGCTGAACTCGTCGTTGACACGCTGCGCCATGGTGTCCTGCGTCTCTCCTGGCTGAACATTGATGTCGAGAATGAAATACACGCAAGGACCTTGCAGGCTCGTATGCGTCCTGATCTCCGAACACCACATCTCGGTACGCCAGTGCCGGTCCAAGGCGTGCAAGGCGGGTCCCTTGGTGGCTTGCACCAGACGGTCCATCACCGCGGAGGACACCACTCTGTCGCTCTCCGTGTCGCCCAGCTCGAGTACGTATCGGAACGCTTTGCGGCCCCCGTGCGTGCTGCGTCCTTGCCCCGTCTTCTTCCTGAACCATCGCACTGGTGCCATGCCTCCTTGATGGCCCTCGCGCATCAGCTGGGTACAGCTCGTAGGGCCGGTGCGCCGGATCCTACGAGCGACAGCGAAGCGTTGTCGACGTCACGTCACGTATCGACCAGCGCAGTTCGGATCAGGCGGTTGGTCCGCATCCACAGGACATCCATGAACGAAGGCCCGCCGCGATCGGACCGGTGTCTCAGGTGTCCGCGGCGTAGCGGACGCCGACCTCGGCCCTGGCGGAGTCCATCAGCCGCATGATCGCCAGCGTGTCGTCCAGCGGGATCAGCGGGCTCTCCGTCAGCCCTTCCCGCAGGCAGCGTTCGACCTCGGCGATTTCCGGGCCGAACCCGTTGCCGACGATCGGTTGCAGCACCTCCTCGCTGGTGACGGTCCGGCCTTCCGCTTGCTCGACGATGAGCCGCTCCGGGCGGTAGAACGGCCTGTCCAGCGTCAGTGAGCCCTTCGTGCCCACGACGATCCCCCGCTGCGGCGTCGCGGCCATGGTCGTGCACGACACGTGGGCGAACCGGTCGTCGTCGTACTCCCACTGCATGGCCATCGTCTGATCGGCGCCGGTCGGAGCCAATGCGCCGGTCGCCCGCACACGATCCGGCTCGCCCAAGAAGATCCACGCGAACGTCACGGCGTACACGCCCAGGTCGAGCAGGGCCCCGCCGCCGAGGTGCAGATCGTAAAGCCGGTGCGCCGGGTCGTAGGGGAACAGCAGGCCGTTGTCCACGGTCACGCTGCGCAGCTCGCCGATACGACCCTCATTCGCCAGCTGCAACGCGGTGCGGATCAGGCCGTTGGTCCGCATCCACATGCCTTCCATGCAGAACAGCCCTCGACTGCGTGCCGCGTCGATGACCTCGGCGGTCTGCCGCGCATTCAGCGTGAACGACTTCTCGATCAACGCGGGCTTGCCCGCCTCGAAGGTCTGCAACGCCTGTTCGTAGTGCTGACCGTGGGTGGTCGCGATGTAGACGACGTCGACTTCGTCGTCCGCCAGTAGCTCGGCGTACGAACCATACGAGCGGCGGGCACCGTGGGTCTCGGCGAAGGCGCGGGCGCGTTCGGCGTCACGTGCGGCCACCGCGACGAGTTCGCTGCCGCGCGCGGTGCGCAGGTCGCCGGCGAACTTGCCGGCGATACGGCCCGCACCCAGGAATCCCCAGCGGATCGGTCGGTCGGGATCGGCTGCGTTCACCATGGCACTATCCCCTGGCTCGCGGATGCGCCGTCGCGTACACCTCGCGCAGCGTGTTGACCGTCACCAGTGTGTACACCTGCGTGGTGGTGACCGATGCGTGTCCGAGCAGCTCCTGCACCACGCGCACGTCTGCGCCGCCTTCGAGCAGGTGCGTGGCGAACGAGTGCCGCAACGTGTGCGGGGAAACGTCGGCTTTGATCCCTGCGCGCTCGGCGGCGACCTTCAGTACGTGCCACGCACCCTGCCGCGACAGCCGTCCCCCGCGAGCGTTGAGGAACAGCGCGGGCGTCGTGCTGAGGCGCTTGGTGCGCGCCGCGAGCGCCGGACGGGCACGCACCAGATACGCCTCGACGGCATCCAACGCGGGCCGACCGACAGGGACCAGACGCTGTTTGCCACCCTTTCCGTCGAGCACCACGGTTCGCTGGTCCGCATCAAGATCGTCCACGTCGAGCCCGACGGCCTCGGAGATCCGCGCACCCGTGGAGTACAACAGCTCCAGCAGTGCCCGGTCGCGCAGCGCGAGCTCGTCATCGTTGCCCGTCACGTCCAGCAGCCGCAACACGTCGTCGACCGGCAGCGCCTTCGGCAACCGACGCGGTGGTGGCGGCGGTTTGACCTCCCGCGCGACGTCACGAGGCACCAGGCCCTCTTTGACCGCGAAGCGATGCAACCCGCGGACGGCGACCAGCGCACGCCCCGCGGAGGAGGCCGCCAACGGCGGGAAGTCCTCGGTGCCTTCCCGCAGCGACACGAGGAACGCTGTGATGTCGGCGGATTCCACCGCGGCCAAGTCGGTGCGACCGAGCGCGTCCAGATGGGCCCGATACCGACGCAGGTCCCTGGCGTAGCTGTCCACCGTGTTGCGGGCCGTTCCCCGTTCCACCACCAGATGGTCCAGAAACGCCCGGATCGCGCGGTCCGGCCGGATGCCGCTCATGGCTGCACCATAGTCCCGCCTGGGGCCGTCCGCGGGCAGGCGCGCGCTGGTCAGGAACGCTTTCGTGCCGCGAACGCACGCGGCCTGTCCTGCCACGGAGCGTCCGCCGGTCTGGCAGGCACCCCGTGATTCAGCACCGCGTCCGCGGCGAGCACCCCGCTGACCGTCGCGCCGTTGATCAGCTCCCCGGTCAGGCAGCGTTGCACCGCCTCCCGCAGTGGCATGCGGTGCAGCACGATGTCGCGCTCCTCGTCGTCATCGTCGAGAATCTTGCGGCCGACCTCGGTGAGGTCTCGCGCCAGGTACACCCGGACCATTTCGTCGGTGAACCCGGCGGAAGCGGCGACGTCGACCAGCGTGTCCCAGCGCTCGGCCTTCAGGCCCGCTTCCTCCAGCAGTTCGCGTTGCGCGGTGCGCAGCGGGTCCTCCCCCGCTACGTCCAGCAACCCGGCCGGGAGTTCCAGCAGCCGACGGCCGATGGGATGCCGGTACTGGTGCACCAGGGTCACGCACTGCTCGTCGTCGACCGCGGCGATGGCGACCGCGCCGAGGTGCTCGACCACCTCCCGGTGGGCCGTGCCGCCGCCCGGCATCGCGACCTCGTCGATGCGGAGCCCGACGACCCGGCCGATGTGCACGTCGGTGCTGGACACGACGGTGAACTCGTGCTCGCCGGGCCGCGGATCGCCCGTTCGGCCGGCCGGCCGGGTGTCGGTCACGGCAGCGGCAACCGTTCCGCGGCCTGGTACTTCACGGCCGCTTCGATGAACGCGTCGAACAGCGGGTGCGGCCTGGTCGGCCTGCTCTTGAACTCCGGGTGCGCCTGGGTGCCGACGAAGAACGGGTGCACGTCCGCGGGCAGCTCGACGAACTCGACCAGCTTGCCGTCCGGCGAGGTACCGGAGATCACCAGGCCTGCTTCGGTCAGCTGCTTGCGGTAGGCGTTGTTCACCTCGTAGCGGTGCCGGTGGCGCTCGGACACCTCGGTGGTGCCGTAGGCCTTGGCCACCTGCGTGCCGTCCACCAGCTTCGCGGGCCACGCGCCCAGCCGCATCGTGCCGCCCATGTCCTTGGCGCCGGAGACGACGTCCAGCTGCTCGGCCATCGTGGAGATCACCGGGTGCTTGGTGTTCGGCTCGAACTCGGTCGAGCCGGCGTCGGTGATCCCGGCCAGCGACCGCGCCACCTCGATGACCATGCACTGCATGCCGAGGCACAGACCCAGCACCGGGATCTTCCGCTCCCGGGCATAGGTGATCGCGCCGATCTTGCCGTCGATGCCTCGGATGCCGAACCCGCCGGGCACGACGATGCCGTGCACGTCGGACAACGCGGCGGCCGCACCACTGGGTGTGTTCAGGTCGTCGGAGGCCACCCAGCGGATGTCCACCTTCGCCCGGTGGGCGAACCCGCCCGCCCGCAGCGCCTCGGTCACCGACAGGTAGGCATCCGGCAGGTCGATGTACTTGCCGACCAGGGCGATCTTGACCGTCTCGTCCGGGTGGTGGACCCGGTCGAGCAGGTCACCCCACACCGTCCAGTCGACGTCCCGGAACGGCAGGTCCAGCTTGCGGACCACGTAGGCGTCCAGCGCCTCGGCGTGCAGCACCTTGGGGATGTCGTAGATGGACGGGGCGTCCGGGCACGCGATCACCGCGTCGGTGTCCACGTCGCACATCAAGCCGATCTTGCGCTTGAGGTCCTCGCCGATCTGCCGGTCGGCGCGGCACACCAGCGCGTCCGGCTGGATACCGATGTTGCGCAGCGCGGCCACCGAGTGCTGGGTCGGCTTCGTCTTCAGTTCCCCGGAGGGCGCCAGGTACGGCACCAGCGAGACATGGAGGAAGAAGCAGTTCTCGCGGCCGATCTCGTGCCGTACCTGGCGGCAGGCCTCGAGGAACGGCAGCGACTCGATGTCGCCGACGGTGCCGCCGACCTCGGTGATGACCACGTGCGTGTCCTCGTCGGCCATGCCGAGGATGCGCGACTTGATCTCGTCGGTGATGTGCGGGATCACCTGGACGGTGTCGCCCAGGTACTCCCCTCGTCGTTCCTTGGCGATCACCGCCGAGTACACCTGGCCGGTCGTGACGTTGGCGTTGGCCGACAGGTCACGATCCAGGAAGCGTTCGTAGTGACCGATGTCCAGGTCCGTCTCCGCGCCGTCCTCGGTGATGAACACCTCACCGTGCTGGAAAGGGTTCATCGTTCCCGGGTCGACGTTGAGATACGGGTCGAGCTTCTGCATCGTCACGCGCAGTCCGCGCGCGGTGAGCAGTTGCCCGAGGCTGGAGGCGGTCAAGCCCTTGCCGAGAGAAGAGGCCACACCGCCGGTGACGAATACGTGCTTGACTACGGCGGCCTTGGCTGGCTGAAGTCCCACGGGCCTCTACGCTAACACGCATCCGCCGAACCGGCGGGCGACACCCGCATCGTCACCGGAGGTCATTCCCGCATGCGCAGCCCCGACTGGGCCGTTCCCACCTTGACGCCGTCCGACCCGCCGTTGCAAGCCACGGTGCGGGTCCCCGGGTCGAAGTCGATCACCAATCGGGCGTTTCTGCTGGCAGCGCTGACCGACACCGGGACGCGGGTGCGGCATCCGCTCGACTCCCGCGACGCCCGGCTGATGCTCGGCGCGCTGTCGGCGCTCGGGGCGCGGTCGGAGCGGGTCGAGGACGGCGTGTTGGTGCACCCCCGACGGAACGGTGAGCCGGAGGTGACCGTCGAGCTGGGCAACGCGGGCACGGTGGCCCGGTTCGTCCCGCCGGTGGCCGCGATCGGGACGCAACGGGTGCGGTTCGACGGTGACGAGGCGCTGTACCGGCGGCCGATCGCGCCGCTGCTGGCGGCGTTGCGGAAACTGGGTGCGACGATCGACGGCGACGGGCTGCCGTTCACCGTGCACGGGAGTGGCGGGCTGCGCGGCGGTCATGTCGAGCTGGATTCGTCAGCGTCCAGCCAGTTCCTGTCCGCCCTGCTGCTCAGCGGCACCGCGTTCGACGAAGGCGTGACGGTTCAGCTGGTCGGAGACAAGCCGCCGAGCGAACCGCACATCGCGATGACGCTCGACCTGCTGCGCACGTTCGGTGCGCGGCCGGAGCGCGACGGCGTCCGGTTCCACGTGCCGCCCGGGCAGCTGAGCTGCCCTGACTACACCGTCGAACCCGACCTGTCGACCGCTGCGCCGTTCCTGGCCGCAGCCATGCTCACCGGCGGCTCGGTACGGATCCCCGACTGGCCGGAGACGACGACCCAGCCGGGCGACTACCTGCGTGTCCTGTTGGGCGAGCTCGGCGCCACGGTGACGCTCGACGCCGACGGCCTGCTCATCACCGGCCCCGCCGGATTCCCCGGCGCCGACCTGGACCTGCACGAAGTCGGCGAGCTCACCCCGGTGCTCGCCGCGCTGCTGTGCTTCGCCGACGGGCCGTCGACCATCTCCGGTGTGGCACACCTGCGGGGTCACGAAACCGACCGGCTCGCCGCGCTGGCGACCGAGCTCAGCGGGCTGGGCGCCCGGGTCAGCGAAACCGCCGACGGGTTGCGCATCTACCCGGGTCAGCTGCACGGCGGGCGCTTCCACACCTACGAGGACCACCGCTTGGTGATGGCTGCGGCCGTCGTCGGTCTGCGGGTGCCAGGTGTTCAGGTGGAGAACCCTGGCACCGTAGGCAAGACGTTCCCCGGCTTCGTCGAGACGTGGAGCTCGATGATCGCCGGCTAGCTCACTTGATCGCCCCTGCCACGAAGCCTTCCCGGATCTTGCGCTGGAAGATCAGGTAGACGATCAGCACCGGCAGCATGCTGATCACCATCCCGGCGAACAATGCGCTCCAGTCGGCGTCGTAGCCCTGCTGGGCGACCAACGTCGCCAGGCCCTCGGTGAGCACCGCGGTCGACTCGTTGTTCTGGTTCAGCACCAGCGGCAGCAGGTACTGGTTCCACATGCTCAGGAAGTTGAACAGCGCGACGCTGACGATGCCCGGCCGCGCCATGGGCAACATCACGCGGAAGAACACGCCGCTGTGCGAACAACCGTCGATCATCGCCGCCTCCGCGACCGCGGTGGGCAAGGTGCGGAAGAACGCGGTCAGGAAGAACACCGAGAACGGCAGCGCGTAGGCGGTGTAGGCGAGGATCAGACCCAGGTGGGTGTGCAGCAGTCCGAGGTTCTGCACCACGAAGAACAGCGGCACCACCGCCAGGAAGATCGGGAACATCAGCCCGCTGGCGAAGACGTAGAAGAGGAACCGGTTGCCGCGGAACTCGTAGCGGGCCAGCACGTAGGCGGCCATCGTGGACAGCAGCATGGTCAGCACCAGCGCCCCGGCCACCACGATCACCGTGTTGAGGAAGAACTGACCGATCGACGCCCCGCCCCAGGCGCGGACGAAGTTGTCCGCCCGCCACTCGCTGGGCAGCTCGAACGGCGTGCCGAACACCTCGTCGTTCGGTTTGAACGCGGTGATGGCCGCCCACAGCAGCGGCAGCACCGACACCAACGCCCACACCGCCAACGTCACGTGGAAGAACGCGTCGGTGGGGCGCCACGAGCCGCGCGCCTTGACCGGGGTCGGCGTCGGGGACTCGGTGCGGGGTGGCACGGCCGTCTGCGTCATCCCAGCTCCACCTTCTCCCGGCGGGTCACCCGGAACATCAGCGCGGCCAGCGTCAGCGTCAGGAAGAACAACGCGACGCCGATCGCCGAGGCGTAGCCGTACTGCGGGTTGATGTCACCGCTGAACGCTCGCGTGTACAGGTAGTGCGCCACCACTTCGGTCGAGTTGGCGATCGCCTCCGGGTGCGGCGTCATGATGTTGACGATGGCGAAGAAGTCCAGCGCGATGATGCCCAGGTAGACGAACGCGACCTGCACGTTGTCCCACAGCAGCGGCAGCGTGATGCGGAAGAACATGGTGAACCGGTTCGCCCCGTCCAACGCGGCGGCTTCGAACACGTCGCGCGGGATGGCCGCCAGGCCTGCGGTGAACAGCACCACGTAGAAGCCGACGGCGTGCCACACCGCGACGCCGATGACGGCCCACAGCGCGGTCTGCGGTGAGCCGAGCAGGCCGTCGGCGGGCGGGTCGATGCCGAGCGCCGACATCGTCTCCGGCACGATGCCGCCGCGCGGGTTGTACGCCTGCCGCCACAGAATGGCGATGATGGCCACCGACAACAGGTACGGGAAGAAGAACACCGCGCTGTAGAACTTCGACCCGCGCAGGCCGGTGGCCACCGCGCCACGTCGCGTGCCGCCGATGTTGATCAAGTAGGCGAACAGCAGCCCGAGCGCGATGGTCACCAGCGGCAGCACCACGAGCAGCACCGCGTTGTTGCGCAGCGCGATCCAGAAGGTGTCGTCGGACAGCAACCGGGCGTAGTTGTCGAACCCGATGAAGTTGATCTGGTCGCTGTACCCGCTCCAGTCGGTGAAGCTGTAGATCACCGCCTGCACGTTCGGCGAGACGACGAACAGGATGTACAGCCCGAGCGGCACCGCAAGGAACGAGACGATGAACCGGTACTTGCCGTGGCGCACTGGCGAGGGCTACTTCCGCTCGTACTTCTCGATCGAGTCGTCCGCGGCGGTCTTGTCGGCGGCCGCCTGGCAGGCCTTGACGTACTCCTCCGCGCTCTTGCGGCCGGTCAGCAGGTCGGCCATCGCCTGCGTGCACGCCTTGTGCATGTCGCCGTACCACAGGTTGTGGATGTAGGTGACGGTGTTCTTGCCCGCCGCCTTCAGCGCCGCCTGGGTGGACTCCAGCCCGGTGGTCTTGGGCTTGACCGCTGCGTTGGCCGCCTCGACCACGGTGAGCGAGCCGGTGGACTCGGTGAAGGCCATCGCACTGTCCTTGGCCAGCATGTAGCGCAAGAACTCCATGCCGCCCCGCACGTTGTCGGCCTTGGCCGGAACGATGAACGACTCACCAGGGCTGGCGAAGAGGGCCTCGGTCGGCATCGCGTCGTCGCTCGACAGGCTCGGGACCGGCGACATCACCATGTCGAAGCCCTTCGGGGTGGCCGACTTCATCTCGTTCTCCACCCACGAGGCGTTCGGGTAGACGCCGACCTTGCCCTTGACCCATTCGGTCTGCGCCTCGGTGTGCTCGAGCGCGGCCGCGCCGGGCAGCAGGTAGCCCTTGGTCGCCAGCTGTTCGATGGCCGCCGCCGCGTCACCCACCGCGGGCTGCTCCCACGCGCCCGGCTCCAGGTTGTCGATCTTCACCAGGACGTCCGGGCCACCCGCCTTGGCCGCCATGGTCAGCAGCGTGGTGGTGACGTACTGCGCGGCGTTCTGGCCGGCGTAGCCCACCGGCGCCAGGCCCGCCGCCTTCATCTCCTCGCACAACGCCAGGAAGTCGTCCCACTGCTCGGGCATCTCCCAGTCGTGCTTGTCGAACAGCGAGCGCGAGTACCACATGCCGTAGACGAACAGCACGTAGTTGAGCGCGTGGAAGGTGCCGTTGTAGCTGCCCACCTCGACGGTGCCGTCGACCAACGTGTCGCGCACCTTGACGTTCGGATCGTCCACCGACGGCGCGTCCAGCAGCGGCCCGAGGTCGGCCAGCTGCTTGCCGCCGACCAGGGTGCCGAGCGGGATCTTCTGTGCGCCGGAGTCGTCGACCAGATCAGGCGGGTCGGCGCTGGCGAACCGCGGCTGCAGCGAGTTGATGTTGACCATGCCCTTGACCGAGAGGTCCGCGCCGCTGTGCGCCTTCTTGTACGCGGCCTGGACCTCGGGGAAGGTGGTCTTCAACCCGCCGGCGAACGTGACCACCTCGAGCGCGGCCGACGAATCGACACCCAGCGGGTTCTTCGCCGACACGTCCCCCTTCGCCTGCTCGTTGCCACCGCCGCCGGCGGTCGCGCAACCAGCCATCATCCCCGACACCGGTAGGAACAGCGCCCCGGCCGCAAGGGCCTGGCGCAGAAATACCCGCCTGTCCACGTCGACCATGTCGGCCTCCTCATCCGATGGATGGGCAGGGACGATACTTGCGATCGAGCAAGGACGCTAGTGTCAAAATTTGTTTTCAGCAAGAGCCAATGCGGCAAGCCTCGCCGCGCCGACGGCCGCACCCTGGTGCGGGTCGACCGCGGCAACGGCGGGCCGCCCCGACGGGCTCAGCGCGGCCGCGACCCTGCTCCGCAACGGGCCTTCGGCTCCGATCAAGCCGCCTGCCAGCACCAACGGCTGATCCGGGTCCGGTTCGAGGGCCCGCGCCGTGCGCGCAAGATGCTGGACCGCGGATTCCACGATTCCCGCGGCGACCTCGTCGCCGGCATCGGCAACCTGGAGCACCAAGGGCGCCAGTCGCGCCAGCCGGGGTGGCGGCTGCGTCATGGCAGCCGCGACGACCTGCGACGTGACCTGCTCGGTCTCGAGCTCGGCACACAACACCGGCGCGAGCTCGGTTCGCGGCCCTCGACCGTCGAAGGAGGCGAGCACGGCGTGCAGTGCCCTGCGCGCGATCCAGAAGCCGCTGCCGTCGTCGCCCAGCAACCACCCGGCTCCGTCGGCGGTGGCGACTGTGGCGAACGCACGGATGCGGGCCGCCGACGCCCCGGTGCCCGCGATCAGAACCACCCCGTCCGGTTCGGTGCTGCCGCCGGCGAAAGCCACTTCCACGTCGGAGTAGACCCGTACCGGGCACGTGAGGCCGGCCGCGGCGGCAGCGGCTCGCACCGTCTCCGCCGCCTTCGGCGCGGCGCGAAAACCAGCAAGACCGGCGACCACGGCTTCGATGTCGGCCGGCTGGATCCCCGCTTGCCGCACGCACTCGGCGAGGCACGCGGTCAGCCGGGCGACGAGCTGATCGGGCGGCACGGACAGCGCATTACCCGCAGGCCCGTCGGCCGATCCCAGAACGACCTCGTCGGCGGTCTCGACGACGACCGCCCGCGTCGCGGTGCCGCCCGCGTCCACGCCGATCACGAGAGCCATCGCCACCTCCATCGGCCCGTTCCGGATGCCCCCGCTTGACCGACCACCGGCTCGTAGTAAATCATTTCAGCGAATCTTTCGTCGTTCGATAGGGAATTTCAGTGTCGATCGAGCAGGCGGTGCCCGCGGACCTGTCCGCGCGCATTCGAGCGGCCGAGCCGAACCTCGGTGGCGCCCTGCGGGACGTCGCGCAGTACATCCTGGCCGACCTGCCCGGCACCATGCATGCCTCGATCGGCGAGCTGGCCACCGGCGCGGGCACGTCGCCTGCGACCATCACCCGGTTCTGCCGGGCCATCGGGCTGGAGTCGTACCGCGAACTCAAGCTGGCCATCGCCGAGGAGCTCGGCCGCAACACGGTCAACCCGGCGTTGAACGTCGGCGCGGGCATCGAGCCGAACGACGACATGGAGCGGGTCGCCGCGGTCGTGATCAGCGCGGACCTGCAGGCCATCCAGCATACCGCCGCCCAACTGGACCTGGACGAGGTCGACGAGGCGGCGAAGGCCATCACGCGGGCTCGCCGGGTGGACGTGATCGGGACCGGCGGTAGCGGCACCAGCGCGACCGAGCTGCAGCTGCGCCTGCACCGGATCGGCTGCCCGGTGTGGGTGTGGACGGAGAACCACCTGGCCGAGACGTCGGCCCACCTGCTCGGGTCCGACGACGTGGCGGTCGGCATCTCGCACACCGGAAGTACCCGCGAGACGGTCGAGCCGATGGCCATCGCCCGCGAACAGGGCGCCACCACGATCGCGATCACCAACCGCGCGCAGTCGCCGCTGGCCAAGCTGGCCGACCACGTGCTGACCACCGCGGCGCTGGAGACCAGCTTCCGCCACGGCGGGTTGGCCGCTCGCCACTCGCAACTCGTGGTCGTCGACTGCCTGTACATCCGGGTGGCGCAGCTGTCCGGCGACCGAGCCAGTAATGCCCTCAACCGCACCGCGGGGATCACCCGCGCCCATGCCTACCGGGAGCGCTCATGACACCGGAACTGTCCGCCGCCGGATTCGCCAAGTACGCCCTGTCGGCGATGGCCGACGTCGCCGAGAAATCGGCCGAGGCGGTCGACGCGGCCGCCGAGCTGATCGCCGACGCGGTGCGGTCCGACGGGATCGTGCAGGCGTTCGGCACCGGGCACTCGCAAGCCGTCGCGCTGGAGATCGCCGGGCGCGCCGGCGGGCTCATCCCCACCAACCGCATCCGGCTCACCGATCTGGTCGTAGTGGGCGGCGACCAGCCCGATGTGCTGGCCGACCAGCTGCTGGAACGGCAGCCCGGCCTTGCGGAGCGGTTGTACGAGCTCGCCGGCGCGCGTACCGGTGACGTGTTCGTCATCGCGTCCAACTCGGGCGTGAACGCGGTGATCTCCGAAATGGCGCGGTTGGTGAAGGACAAAGGGCACCCGTTGATCGCGATCACGTCGATGGAGCACACCTCGCGGGTCACGCCGAGCGACCCGGAAGGCAGACGCCTCGCGGACTTCGCCGACGTGGTGTTGGACAACGGCGCCCCGTACGGCGACGCGGTGCTGCCGCTGCCCGGTGGTGGCACGGCGTGCGGATTCTCGTCGCTCAGTGCCGGCCTGCTGGTGCAGATGATGGTGGCCGAGGCGATCCGCAAGCTGGTGGACGCCGGCGTGGAGCCGCCGGTGTACGTGTCGTCGAACGTGCCGGGCGGGTTCGAGCGCAATCGGGAGATCGAGAAGCGCTACGAAGGCCGGATCCGCCGGTTGGCCGGCTGAGGTCCGTCTGAATCCAGCGGACTCCGGCGCACCGGCCGGAGTCGACCGGGCCGCCACGCGGATCTCACGATCGCACCGCCACCTCAGCCCGGCACCGCGTCGCCGTCGAACGCAGCCTCCGACACGATCCGGCGCGGCTGTTTCACAGGTCCGCGCGCACCTGATCGCGTTTGCACTTCACACCAGGCGCAGGCGTCCGCCCGTGGCGCGCTGGGCACGCGTGCCCAGCACACCGCCGGCCGCTAGTCGCCCTTGCTTTTCACCCCGGGCGCGGGCCCTTGCGCATTGCCCGCGATGCCGTACTGCCCCGCCTGGCCTTCCAATTGCTCCCGCAGCGCCAGCATGGTCACCACGCGGCCCGCGGCGGAGTTGACGTTGTCCACCGTGGACAACACCTCGGTGGATGCGGTGTCGGAGCGGACGAAGCCGATCGACCCGGTGGATTTCGCGGCCGTCGGGGTGCCTGCCAGCACCACCCCGGCCCCGGCCTTGTCCAGCTCCGTGGCGAACCGTCCGATGGTGGCGGACTTGTCCCCCACCCCGTCGCCGGTCGCCTCGCCGCCGACGAGCACGATCGCCAACTGCGCGGCCTGGACCTTGCCCGGCTCCTTGATGAAGCCGCCGTCCGCGAGGCCGGCCAGTGCCGCGTCCCGCTCGTCCGGGGACGACTGCGGCTTGGCCGTCTTGCCGTCGAGCAGCAACGTGTGGCCCAGCAGCGCGCCCGCGAGGGTGCCGGGGCCGCCCGCGGTCGGGAACTTCGCGCCTGCCGGCTGCAGCCGGGTGGCGATCTCCGCCAGTTGGTCGGCCTGGCCCGGATCGGCGAACGCCTCGGTCAGCTGCACCTCGCCGGTGACCTTGGCGCCCGCGTCGGTGATCAGCTTGCGCAGCGCGTCCCGGTCCGCCGGGCGCGCGTCGTGGTTGGTCACCAGCAGCACGGTCCGCTTGGCCAGCGTGCCCGCGACGATCTTCGGCCCCACCGAGGCGGAGAAGGCGTCCTGATCGGCCAGCCGCGCCTTGAGCGCGTTGCGTTCGTTCTCCATGGCGGTGGCGCGCTCGGCCAGCTCGTCGCGATCCTCGGTCAGCGCGGACAGCAGGCCGCCACTCAGCGCGGTACTGCCCAGCACGACACCGACGGCCAGGGCCAGAAAGACCGCGGCGATGGAGACGATGTGGTAGCGCAGTGAGATCACGCGAACAACCCCTTGACCCATGTGATGAACGACGACCACTGGCGCTGGAACCAGTCGAGGTAGACGTCGCCGACGTCGGAAACCAGAAACGCCGCGACCACGACCAGCAGCGCCGTGCCGACCAGCAGCAGAATCGCGCCCATCGACACGCGGTTGCGGTGCAGCTCGGCCACCGCCCGGCCGTCGACGATCTTCGAGCCCAGTTTGAGGCGGGTGATGAACGTCGACGGGTTGGAGCCGGCCCTGCCGTGGTCGAGGAACTCGGTCAGCGTCGCCTGGAAGCCGACCGTGACGACCAGGCTTGCGCCGTGCGTGTCGGCCAGCAGCAGCGCCAGGTCCTCGGTGTTGCCGGATGCCGGGAACGTGACCGCTTCGATCCCTAGATCCTGGATGCGTCGCACTCCCGGCGCGTGCCCGTCCGGCTGCGCGGGTACGACGACCTCGCGGCCGCGCTTGAGCGTCTCCGCATCGATGCCGTTGGGGTCACCGACCACGATGTCCGGCCGGAAGCCCAGCGACCGGAGGGTGTCGGCCCCCGCGTCGACGCCGATCAGCACCGGGTTGTGCTCGGCGATGTACTTCGACAGCCGCTTCAGGTCTTGCGCGTGGCCGGGACCTGGCGCGACGACCAGCGCATGCCTGCCCTTGATCGGAACGCGCACCTCCGGCACACCGACGCCGTCGAGGATCAGCGTGCGCTCGGCGCGCAGGAACTCCATCGTGTTGGCCGAGAACGCCTCGAGCTGCGCGATCATGCCGGCCTTGGCCTCGATCATCTGATCGGCCACCGAGTCCGGTGTCTGTGCGGTGCCGCGGCCCAGCTCCTTCTCACCCGCGTAGACGACGCCGTCCAGCAGCCGCACCTTGCTGCCGTCCTTGACCTTGCGCAGCAGCTCGACTCCGACGCCGTCGATGAGCGGGATCCCCGCGCCGACCAGGATCTCCGGGCCCAGGTTCGGGAACCGGCCGGAAATCGACGGCGATGCGTTGACCACGCCCGCCACCTCGGCCCGCACCAGCGCCTCGGCCGTCACCCGGTCCAGGTCGAGCGCATCCAGGATCGCGATCTCACCAGGTCCGATGCGCCGCAGCAGCCGCTGAGTGTTGCGGTCCACCCGCGCCACACCGGAGACACCAGGCAGCGCCTCGGTCGAGCGGGAGAGGAGGCCATTGAGCTTCATGAGTCGATAGTGACTCATGTTGCGGCTGTTACCGGTCCGCCACGCCGGGGAGCACCCCGCCCGACATCACCCGTTCAGGTGAGTTTGGCCTTGTCCTCCGCGGCGACTTTCAGCAGCTCTTCGGCGTGCGCCAGGCCGGTTTCCGTGCCGTCCATACCCGCGAGCATGCGCGCCAGCTCGGCGACGCGTTCCTCCTCCGACAGGGTCTGGACGTCACTCGACGTGACCCCACCGGAAGTGCCTTTGCGCACCGCCAGGTGACGATCCGCGTACGCGGCGACCTGCGGCAAGTGGGTCACCACCAGCACCTGATGGGTGCGGGCCAGGCGCGCCAGCCGTCGTCCGATCTCCACCGCGGCACGGCCGCCGACCCCGGCGTCGACCTCGTCGAACACCATCGTCGGGACCGGGTCCGCCTTCGCCGCGACCACCTCGATCGCCAGCATCACGCGGGACAGCTCGCCGCCCGAGGCGCCCTTGTTGACCGGCAGCGCAGGTGCGCCGTCGTGTGGCTTGAGCAGCAGCTCGACGTCGTCCGTGCCGTGCTCGGCCGCGTGGCACAGCATGCCGTCGACCTCGAGCGCAGCCGGGTCCTCCGCGGCAGCTGCCCGCCGGCTCACGGTGATCTGCACCTGAGCTTGGCCCATCGCCAAGCCCGCCAATTCCGCGGTGATCGCCGAACTCATCTCGTCGGCCGCCGCGCGGCGTGCCTTGGACAGCCGACTGGCATGGCCGGCCAGCTCGTGCGCCAGCTGGTCGCGCCGGGTGGCCAGTTCCGCCAGCGCCTCGTCCGAGGTGTCCAGCGAGGCCAACTTCTCCTCGGCTTCCGCCGCCCACGCGAGTACCCCGTCGATATCGGCGGCGTACTTGCGGATGAGCTTCTTCAGCTCCGCCTGCCTGGCCAGCAGGCCCTCCAGCCGCTGCGGGTCCGCGTCCAGGCCTTCCACGTACGCGCCGAGCTCGCCGCTCACATCGGTGAGCAGCACCAGCGCCTGCTCCAACCGCGGTGTCAGCTCGGCCAGCGCGGGATCGTCGGTGGCTTCGAGCCTGCGCTTGGCCTCCCCGATCAGCCCGAGCGCGCCCGGCTGGTCCGGATCACCATCCGCGGCACCGGCGACCGCCTGTTGGGCTCGCTGAGCGGCCGACCGCAGTTCGTCGGCCTCCGCCAGCCGCTTGACCTCGGCGGCGATCTGTTGATCCTCGCCCGGCTGCGGCTCGACGGCGTTGATCTCCGCCAACGCGTGCCGCAACATGTCCGCCTGCTGCGCGAGCTCACGAGAGCGCGTCGTGCGCTCCGCCAGCTCGGCGACCACGGCTTGCCACTCGGCGCGCACACGTTGGTAGGCGGCCAGCGGCTCGGCCACCGACTCGCCGGCGAACCGGTCCAGCACGGCCAGCTGCTCCCCCGGCCGCAGCAGACGCAGTTGATCGTTCTGGCCGTGCACCGCGATGAGGTGCTCGGACAGCTGCGCGAGCGCACCGACCGGCACCGACCGGCCACCGAGGTGTGCGCGCGAGCGCCCGTCCTTGCCGACCGACCGCACCGCGATCAGGCTGCCGTCGTCGTCGGTCTCCGCACCGGCTTCCTCCGCGACGGCGACCGCGTCCTGCGCGTCGGCCAGCTCGAACCGGCCTTCCACGACGGCCTTGTTCGCGCCCGCCCGCACCCGGGAGGCGTCCGACCGGCCACCGGAGAGCAGGTGCAGGCCGGTGACCACCATCGTTTTGCCCGCGCCGGTCTCACCGGTCACCACGGTGAACCCCGGGTGCAGCTCGAGCAGGGCGTCGTCGATGACGCCGACGCCCTGGATCCGCATCTCGGACAGCACGGCTCTACCGTAACGGCTCAGCCGACACTTCTGGGTGCCCCACGCCCGGCCGGAGTCACGTGGTGTGCCGTTCGCGCCAGCTCTTGACCGGCAAGGCGAACTTGTGCACCAGCCGGTCGGTGAACGGGCCCTCCCACAGCCGGACGAGCTTCACCGGGATCGCACCGCTGCCGATCTCCACCCGCGCCCCGACGGGCACCTCCACATAGCGCTGCCCGTCGCAGTTGAGCACCCCGTTGGTGCCGTTCGGGTCCAGTTCGACGGTGATCGCCGACGCGGGCGAGACCACCATCGGGCGGGAGAACATGGCGTGCGCGTTGCTCGGCACCACGCACATCGCTTCCACGTCCGGCCAGATGATCGGTCCGCCCGCCGAGAACGCGTACGCGGTGGAGCCTGTCGGCGTCGCGACCAGCACACCGTCGCAACCGAAGGCCGAGACCGGGTGGCGGTCGATGGTGATCAACACGTCGAGCACGCGCTCCCGCGAGCCCTTCTCGACGCTCGCTTCGTTCAACGCCCAGGTCCGGGCCAGCTCGACACCGTGGGAATCCCGCACCGTGACGTCCAGGGTCATGCGTTCTTCCACTCGGTACGAGCCTTCGACGGCCCGGCGAACCGTCTCCCCCAGCGCGTCGGAATCGGCCTCGGTCAGAAAACCCATCCGGCCCAGGTTGACACCGAGCACCGGGACCCGTGCCGGACGTGCGACCTCCGCCGCGCGCAGCAGCGTGCCGTCGCCGCCGAGGACGAAGACCAGCTCGACGCCTGCGGCCGGGTTCTCCTCGGACGCGACCACGGTGTGCGGAAAACCCGCACCTGCAGCGGCGATCGCGTCATCCGGCCCGGCACCGAGCAGCCGGACGGCGAACCCGGCTGCGGAGAACTGCTCCCCGACCTCCCGCGCCGCGTCCAGTGTCTGCTTACGGTCGGAGTGCACCACGAGCAGAACCGCGCGACTCATGCCGGCCCCTTCGCCACCGCCGAGCGCACCAGCTCGGCCACCCTGGCGGAGTCGTTGTCGTCCACTGTGCTCTCCCCACCCGTGTGCCGTAACCACGCGAAGTACTCGACGTTGCCCGATGGCCCGGGCAGCGGGCTGGCCACCACGCCCTGCGTTCGCAGCCCCAGCTCGGCGGCCGTGTCCAGCACACCGATCACAGCTTCGGCGCGCAACTGTTGATCACGCACCACACCGCCGCTGCCGACACGTTCCTTGCCTACTTCGAATTGTGGTTTCACCATCGGCAGCAGCTCGCCGCCTTCCCGGGTGCACGCGGCCAGCGCGGGCAGCACCAGCCGCAGCGAGATGAACGACAGATCGGCCACGACCAGGTCGACCTCGCCCCCGATGGCTTCAGCGGTGAGCGTTCGGGCGTTGGTCTTGTCCATCACGACGACGCGTTCGTCGGTGCGCAACCGCCAGTCCAGCAGCCCCCGGCCGACATCGACCGCCACCACGCTCTTGGCCCCGCGCCGCAGGAGCACATCGGTGAAGCCACCCGTGGAGGCACCCGCGTCCAGACAGCGCATACCGGTGACGTCGATGGCGAATTCGTCGAGCGCGCCGAGCAGCTTGTGAGCACCCCGGGACGCCCAGCCCGGGTCGTCGTCGTTGCGCACCACGATCGAGGTGTCCCGGTCCACGCCCATCGCCGGTTTACGCGCGGCCATCCCGCGCACGCTGACCCGTCCCTCGTTGATCAAGCTCACCGCGTGCTCACGGGACCGGGCCAGCCCGCGGCGCACCAGCTCGGCGTCCAGCCGGGCCTTGCGTGCCCTCGCTGACACCGCTGGGTCAGACCTTGTCGATGGACGACAGTGCCACGGTGAGCTCGGTGTGCACCGCGTCGAAGCGTTCCACGTGCTCGCTCAACGGCAGGTCGTCCAGGTCGTCCAAACCGGCCACCGCCTCAGCCACACCGGCCTTGGGGTCGGTCTCCTGCCGCGGCGGGCCAGGCTTCGGTTGGTCGTTCATGGGTCAACGGTAATCGATGTCGGGCAGCTGCAACGATCGTGCCGCGCGGTTGGCGCCCTCGCCTCGGGGGCGGACATCGGTGATTCCGGACTCCCAGGCGGGCAGGCAGAGCGCGCGCAGCAGGGACAACGGGGTTCCGTCGCCTTCGACGGCGAGCGCGTCGTCGCTCACCTCGACCTGCCAGCCCTCCTGCGGGCCGACGGCGAGGGTGGCTGCCGGTTCGAACGCGGCAGCCATCGTCGCACCGAGGTACTGCGGGCGCTGGTCCTCCGGGGCTGCGAGGACTTCGTGCGGCGCGGTGACACCACTGAGGACGAGCAGCGAGTCGTACTCCGCCGCGCAGGCGCCCGCGATGTCGGTGTCCAGACGATCCCCGATCACCAACGGCCGGGTGGCCTGTGCCGCGGCGGCAGCGCGTCGGAATTGGTCGGGTGCGGGTTTACCGGCAACCTGGGGTTGGCGGCCGGTGGCCGAGCGCAGGGCGGCGACCATGGAGCCGTTGCCGGGGAGCTCACCACGTTCGGTGGGCAGCGTCGGGTCGAGGTTGCAACTCACCCAGGTCGCTCCGGCGCGGATGGCCAGGCAGGCCTCGGCCAGGTCGCCCCAGGCCGTGGTCGGTGAATGACCTTGGATGACCGCCACCGGTGGTTCCGGGTCGACCGTGCGGACGACACGCATGCCGACGCCGCGCACCTCGTCAGCCAGGGCATCGGTTCCGAGAACGAGCACCACGGAATCCGCGGGCACGAGTTCGGCCAGCAGCGCGGCACCCGACTGCGCGGACGTCTCCACTTCGTCGGGCTCGGCGGCGAACCCGATGTCGCGCAGGTGTTCGGCGACCGTCTCCGGGGCCTTCGACGCGTTGTTGGTGACGAATCGCAACGGCAGGCCCTCTTTGCGGATCCGTTCGACGGTTTCGACGGCGCCGTCGATCGGTTGCGCGCCCTTGTAGACCGTGCCGTCGAGGTCCAGAAGCACCGCGTCATAGTGCGACACCAACGGCTCGTTCGCCGCTTCCGCGCGGGGTGCTTGTGGTGGTTGTGAGGTCATCCGTTCAACTCTGCGACTCGCTGAGCGGCGTCGGTTTCGTCGTCGACATCCGCTTCGGCTGCGTGCATGAACCATTGCGCGGCTTCTTCTTTGCGGCCGGCGGCCAGCAAGTTGTCCGCGTAGGCGTAGAACAGTCGCGCACTCCACGGCTGCCACTTCGCCGGATCGAGGTCCGGGCCTTGCAGAGCGACGACGGCCGCGTCCAGCTGACCCAGATCCCTGCGCGCACCGGCAGCGACAATCCGCAGCTCGACCGCGACCTCCGGCGGCAGGTCGGCCATGTTCGTTTCCCGGGCCAGATCGAGCGCGCGCTCCGGCCTGCCGAGTGCCCGCTCCAGGTCGGCCAGCACCGCGACATGCATGTTCGTGTGCGTCATGCGCCGGACTGCCCGTAGTTCGGACAGAGCTTCGGCCCATTCGCCGGCGTGGTAGGCGGCGATACCGACTGCCTCCCGGACGACGGGGATGCGCGATGCCTTGGTCTTCACGTAGCGCGCGTGCTCCAGTGCCGCCTTGGGGTCGCTGTCGACCAGCCGGCCCGCAGCGACCAAGTGTTTGCCGACGAGTTCGGCCATGTCCTTGGGTATGCTGCGCAATTCTTTGCGGACCTCGATGTCGAGGTCGGTGAATTCGATGTCGTCATCCAGCGGCGGAGCGGTGTTCACCTGCGAGCTCTCGGTGCGCCGTTGCTGGTCCCGATTGCGGTCGTCCCGGCGGGCCGACGTGGGACGTCCCTGGCGGTCTCCCCGCTGTCCGCCGGGCCGGCCACCGTTGCCGCGGCCACCTTGCTGCGCATTCCGGAACTTCTGCCCGCCACGCCGGTCGTCGTTGTGGGGGCGTCGACGCTCGCCGCGGCCACTCTGGCTCGCTCCCTGTGCGCGCCCCTGCGAACTTCCCCGCCGTGCGTTGTCCTTGCCGCGTGCGGCATCGCGCGGACGACCGTTGCCGGAGCTGCCCGTCGGCTTCGCTCCGGAGGATCTTCCACGCCTGTCCGAGTCGGACACCTAACCTCCTGTAGTAGCTCCGTTCCAGGCTAGCCCGCGACGGCGCCGGCCCAGGAGTCGGATGCCCGAGCAGGCGACAGCCCAAGCATCTCGGGCATGGACACGGCCGCACCGTGCCGACTCGAGGCGCCGGATGTGCCATCTGCAGGCACCCGGCAGGGCCCCGTCAGATAATCCGCCGAAGCTTCGCCCGTCACCGTCCTGCGCGTCGACCGCCCGCCATTTTGGCCCGGCGGCACCGTGTACCTGTCGCGAGGGCAAGCCCGCCATGAGCGCACAAAAAAGCGGAGGAGAGAAGCTCCTTGTGTGGAGTTCTCTCCTCCGCCTTGTCGAAGTTGTTGTTCGGCGGTGTCCTACTCTCCCGCACCCTGGCGGGTGCAGTACCATCGGCGCTGGCAGGCTTAGCTTCCGGGTTCGGAATGGGACCGGGCGTTTCCCTGCCGCTATGACCACCGAAACAC